>Ga0105239_10001780_pt1 | contig 28338 bp, 31 predicted proteins | sample KBSC44metaG_FD_92761 | JGI IMG/M metagenome (GOLD analysis project Ga0105239, IMG submission 92761) | Corn rhizosphere microbial communities from Kellogg Biological Station, Michigan, USA - KBS C4-4 metaG | ecosystem: Host-associated > Plants > Roots > Rhizosphere > Soil | place: Michigan, USA...
ATGGTGTATCTGAATCTCGACGCGCTCAAGCAGTTCAAGCAGGACCTGGCGAAGTTCTACGACAGCGCCGTGGCGCGCTAAATTGATTTCCTCTTATAGAGTTCTCACCGACTCTTCGCGTTTTTCCAACTTGAACGGCGGATGCTGCTTTAGCCAGGCATCCGCGCCGCTGCGCAAACTCGCGGGCGCTTGCTGAGCCCACGCGGATTGCGGGTCCAGATAGATCGCCATCGCGAGCGCCTCAATGCGCTCGGCGTCATCGTCACTGAGCCGCGCAACGAGCGCGTGTGACCACGCAGACGTTGGTTCTACCTTTCGGCGCGATCGAGCCCAGTCGAGCGCCTGTTGGCGATAGCTCGCGTCGTGAGTGACGTCGAACAACCACGTACAGATCTCGGCATATTCGTAATCGGTCGTCAACGGCCAATATTCTGTCGCAGGCCGTTCTTGAAGCGCTGCGTTCAACCATCGCCGAGCCTCGTCATGCTTGCCGTGTAAACCGTTGAATACGGCCTTCGCCAGATAAGTACCCCATTCATTCGGAAAGAAGGTGCCTTCGAGATATTTTTCCAACTCGAGCTTGTCACCGCTTTGCGCTGCGGCGAGAGCGAAATACGGTAGAGCAAAACCCCATTCCTTCGTAGTTTCGATATCGTAGTAGGAAGCCAGTTCACTGAATGCGCGCACCGATTCATCAAATTGTCCTTTGCGCAGTGCGATGTACGCGTCGACAAACAAAGGGTACCGGTTCGGCACGACAAAATCGTCGGACAGTTTGCGAGGTTTTATTGGCACGCCTTTTGTGTGGGGGTAGGAAAAATCACTTGGACCGACCTGGTGCGAGGGTTTGTCGCCAAACGCGCCTTCAAATAAGGCCCCGTACTTCGTCTTTACTCTCGAAGGCCCCGCAAGATTCGTTACAAACGCAGCGAAATCACTTGGCGGAGGCCTACGATCCATTATTTGCTCCATGACCGCATAGTTGACGAGCGCGTCGCGATCCTTAAGCGGGCTGCCATTCCCTGCATACTCGGACAGCCACTGACGAAGTTGCGTGGCATTCAACTTGTCATGCCGGTGACCGACCATCGCGGCAATCCAGATTTGCGGACCCATATTGCGGCGCGCGAGCTGATCGAAACCGGCCCATGCGTCCCGCGCATAACCACTCGCAAACAGGAGCGCCAAATAGTCTCGGTAATCGCGCATGCTGTTGTAGTGCTGCCCGCACTGTAGAAACGCTTGTGCTGCTTCAGCATAGTCTCCATCGAGCAACGCAAGGCGCGCTCGGGACCGGACGCTGGCGGCCGAGCCATTATTTTGGTCAGCCGCAATCTTTAGCAGCGGGCGTGACTCTTCTGCAGCGCCAAGCGAAAACAGTTTGTCAGCGACCTGGAAGGCATCGTTTGATAGGCCCACGCTATTCTCGCCCGCCGGTTGTCTGAACGATGGAAATGATTGCGCAATAGCGGACGCGTCCGTGTACGCGCCACGCTTGACATACATATTGGCTAAGGTCGCATAGAGCTGCCAGTTGTTCGGATCCTTCCGAATAGCTTCGCGCAACGAATCTGGGTCTTCGCCTTCGGCACCGGCATGGGGCAGACGCAATTTGGCGGCAACGGGATTACCCGCGTAACGCCGGTCGAGCAAGAGCTGCATATCACCCAACGTCTTTGCATCTCTGTAACCGGCAAGTTCCTCGATCGGGCGTGTGTCGTCGCTACTGAATTCAATGCGTTCCTTCAACCTTGATGCGCTTGGCCAATACGAACGGATCGGATAGTCGCTTTCATATGCGTCTCCGAGGTTCATGACGAGCGCATCGGGTGCCGGTTGAGACAAAGCCCAAAGTGCTGTTTCCACTGCACGATATTGACCTTGCCCGACGATCGCTGCTATGCGTGCGGCGGCATATGCGCGCACATTCAGGTCTTGTTGGCCGTCTGTTCGTCCGGACTTGAAAAGAGCGAGATAGATGCGCGATCGCAGCTCTTCGGCGGCTGGTTCGCCAGCAACCTCGGCGTCGAACGCGACAAGTTGTTTCAGCGCGCGCTCCGGCAGTCCCTGCACATCATGAAGGTAGTAAACGCTCCGCATCAGTGCGGCTTCGATCCTGCTGTCGAGCAGATCGATTACGTCACTATTCGCGAGCGCTGGATCAAATGACGCGCAGCAAAAGTCGCGTGGACGTTGCTCCAACAGTGCATGCACATGCTTTACAGCCAGCAAATCGTACACCGCTTCGTCTTCGAATTGACCAATGACAGCACCACCACGAATGGTCTCATCGAGCGACTGCCCCGGGATCGCGAAGTCGCGGTCTAGCAAGCGCTTAAACGCTAGCAGGTCGGGTACCACCCACCCGTCATCGTCCGCCATTCGAGCCGACGACAACACCGCCCATCCCGGACCCAGCGCGTTCGTGAATGCAGCAGCAGCCGAGTCGTCCTTGCGCGAGTAGATCTTCGTAAGCTCGTAGACTTCCAGCCCGAGATACGTGCGCTCCCACGGCTCTTCCACTTGTTTGAGGGCAGCTTGAGCTTCGGGCAGATTGCCATTAATGATGGCCCTCAAGCCATCTGCCTCCGGCCCCGGCACATCCTTGAATTTCGCAAGCGCGAATGGCCGCTCGAAAAGATGAAATAGAATGCGTGCGCGCATCCGCTGCACAGACGCATCGTTGCCGACACTACGTAGCGCGAGCAATGCCTTGGTAAACAGGCGCTCCGCTGCGTGCGATTCGCGCGGCGCCAGAATTCCCAGCAGGGTCAGCCGCGCTGCTTGAGTCAGGGGCGACGCATCATCGGCATGCAGGGCGTTTGGCCCGCTTGGAAAGAGAACCGGAAGCGCACCTGCCGAACCTGCAGCCGCGGGCTGCCCATCCAAGCCAACCGAGGGCAGCAACCTTGCCAGGTTCTGTCGAAAAACGTCGAACGGAGAAGTGTCGCCTCCATACTTGAGACCGTCGATGCTGTGTTGCGCCACGCTCTTGGTATCGAGCTTTTCGACAACCATGGTGATTCGCATCAGGTCATAGCGGCCGTGGCCAACGAAAGTCGATACCATAGTTTTCGCGCCGATTTCGCGCGCGAGCGCCAGTGCGGTATCGCCGGACTTCCGGCGCAAACCTTCGCCAAGAGCTAAGTCAACGAGATAAGGATCCGTAACGCAACGATCTGTGCGGCGCAATTGCAATGCGAGCTCACCAGCCATCAATTCACGAGTGGGTGCGTCGAACGCCGAGCCCTCCACCTGCACCGGCAACACCAACATGTCGCAATGCCAATCCTTGAATAGCGCTCGGTAGCGCTTAGTTCGCGCGTCGAGCCATTTGGACAGAATCAATGGATCGTCGGTGGTCGCGCGTGCAATGACATCAGCAATTGGGACGCCGTCGGTTTTTTGTGGGTCCCGCGATATCCGTTGCGTCATGCGCGAAGGGTCTGGCGTATCGGCTGAAATCAGCATTACCGAGACCACAACCGCTGCAGCCACGATCAAGCCACCGTAGATAACCCATCGTGCATTGAGTTTCATGCTCTTCTCTTTGGTTCAACGCAAAATCGACTCAGATGCCAACCGTGGGCCTGTGGTCTCCGCCCACGGAATGCTGCTACCCGACGCAGCATCGGCTGTTGGCCCTATCCCGGACCCAAACTAGCCAATTCGCGCTGGGCTGACTCGAGCCAGCTCTTTTCCTTCTTGCGGTAATAGCGCGGTGCATGTTTCGCACGCGTCAGCATGTCGCGAAACACATCGCGTGCATCGCTGAAGCGGCCGTTCTGTTTGAGCAGCGCGCCATAGCGATAGCGCGCCTCTTCGCCGGGATAGCTGCGTGCCAGCGTCTCGTACTGCGTCAGCGCGGCGCTATGCTCGCCTTGCGCCTCGAGCACGCGCGCTCGCAGCAGGTCGGCATCGTTCGAGCGGAACTGCGGGTTTGCCGCGAACAGCGTGTCGAGCGTGACGCGCGCGCCGGCGAAGTCCTGACTGTTCGCCTGCGCCTGGGCGAGGCCGAGCAGGAAACTCGCGTCCGTCACATAGACGCCCTTGAGCATCGAGCGGTACAGCTCGGCGGCGTTCGCGTAGTCGCCCAAGCGCATGCACTCGTCGGCCAACGCGTGGCGGTTGCCGACCGTATCGGCGATCTCCAGGCGTTGCTTGATATGCCGGCGCTGGCGTTCGGGATCGAACGTGTGCAGCACCTGGCGCGCGGCCTTGCGGCTGCGCGGATCGTTGCGCAGATCCGGCAGGATCTCGAGGAAGAAATACACGCCCACGCCGATGAACGACGTGCCCATGATGATCCAGATCCAGTAGAACGGACGGCCTGTGCGTATTGCATGCGCGGCGCACAGCACTTGTACCAACAGCGACAGAAAAACAAGGATCGGCACGGCAGAAATCCCGCGGGTTCGATGAATTCAACGAAGGTTTGCTTCCCCGGCGAACATGTTACGGCAAGCGTCGCTAGCGCGTAAGGAATTTGACCAGGAAATCCGCGATGCCCCGGTACGGCGGGCGCATGAATTTCATGCTGGTCCAGCGCGCCTGGTAGAGCACGGATTTCTGTTTGGAAAATGTCAGAAACCCCTCGCGGCCGTGGTAGTGCCCCATGCCGGACGGCCCGACGCCGCCGAACGGCAGTTCGCTCTGCGCAAAATGCATGACCGTGTCGTTGACGCTGACGCCACCGGCGATCGTGCGCTCCAGCACACGCTGCGTGCGCGCCTTGTCGGTGTCGAAGTGATACAGCGACAGCGGTCGCGGCCGCGCGTTGATGTAGTCGATCGCGGCGTCGACCGATTCAACCGCGACGAGCGGCAGGATCGGGCCGAAGATTTCCTCCTGCATCAACGCCAGATCCTCGCGCGCGTCGAGCACCAGCGTCGGCGGCAACACCCGCTGTCCCGCATCGCCGGCCGCCAGTTCAATGACCTTGGCGCCGGCTGCCTGCGCCTGATCGAGATAACTTTTCAGCCGCGCGTACTGGCCGGCATTGACGATGCTCGCGTAATCCGCGTTCGTCGCGAGATCGGCATAACGCTGCGAAATATACTTCTGCATCTCGGCCACGAATGCCGGAATCGACGCCCTCGGCAGCAGCACATAGTCTGGGGCGATACAGGTCTGGCCGGCATTGAGGAACTTGCCCGCGGCGATGCGATCGACCGCTGTCGCGAGCGGATAATCCGGCGCGACGATGACCGGCGACTTGCCGCCGAGTTCCAGCGTGACCGGCGTGAGGTTCGGCGCTGCCGCCGCCATGACCTTGCGCCCCACCGCAGTCGAACCGGTAAAAAACAGATGATCGAACGGCAGTGCCGCGAATGCGGCGGCCACATCGGGCCCGCCGAGCACCGTGGCGACGCGGTCGTCGGCAAACACTTTCGCGAGCAAGTCCTTGAGCAGTTCCGCCGTGCGCGGCGTGTGCTCCGAAGGTTTGAGCAGCACGTGATTGCCGGCGGCAAGCGCTGCCGCCAGCGGCTTCAAAGCCAGGTTCACCGGATAATTCCACGGCGAAATGATGCCGACGACGCCGAGCGGCTGATAGCGCACTTCGGTGCGGGCCGGAAAGAACAACCAGTCCGCCGCGGCACGCTTCGGCCGCATCCAGGCGCGCAGGTGCCGGCGCAGATGATCAATCTCGTTGAGCACGGTCATGCCGTCGCTGAGCAGCGATTCGTGGCGCGAGCGCCGGCCGAAATCCGCGCTCATCGCCTTGGCGAATTCCCCGACGCGCGGCTGATAGGCGGCGCGCAGGCGCGCAAGATCATCCATGCGCTGTGCGTAGTCGTGCGTATGTGCGCTGTGCGCGGCGCGCAGGCGCGCGAGCGTCGCGTTCAGATCATTGATTCTGACTGGCGTATCCATCTGCGCAGTGTAACGCCGCCCTGCTACCATCGCAGCATGAACCTGCGCGCCTATCGTGACAGCCTGCCGCGACTGGGCGCGAACGTCTATGTCGATCCCGCTGCCGTGCTGATCGGCGATGTCGAACTCGGCGATGATGTTTCGCTGTGGCCGTGTGTGGTCGCGCGTGGCGACGTGAATTACATTCGCATCGGCGCGCGCAGCAACATCCAGGACGGCGCCGTGCTGCACGTCACCCATGACGGCCCCTATACGCCCGGCGGATTCCCGCTCGTGATTGGCGCCGACGTCACTGTCGGCCACGCGGCGGTGCTGCATGCCTGCATAATCGAGGATGCCTGCCTGATCGGCATGCACGCTACCGTGCTCGACGGCGCGTGCGTGCGTCGGCACGCGATGGTCGGCGCGGGCGCCGTGGTGACGCCCGGCAGGGTCGTCGGCGAAGGCGAACTGTGGCTCGGCAATCCGGCACGCTGCGTGCGCAAGCTCAGCGCGCGCGAAATCGAAGCGCTGCATTATTCGGCGCAGCACTATGTGCGGTTGAAGAACGAGTACTTGGCCGCGACATGACGAGTTCCGGCCGCGAGGAACGGGCATTGATCATGCCGGGCACAGCGCTCGCGTTCAGCGTGCTCGTCGCGTTCCTGGCGCCACTATATGCACGGACGTTCGGCGCAGCGCTACCGGCATACACGCGCGGATTCCTCGCGGCGTATCCGCTGTGGATTGCGCTCAGTACCGCAGCACTTGCGAGCATCGCGTTGGCCGAGCAGTTCCCGGTTTTCGCGCGCTGGCGGGCATCGTGGAGCAGACTTGATGCGACGTTGGCCGTGGTCTCGGCATTGATCGTCGCCGCCGGCCTGATCGCACTGTTCCTGCCACTGCTGGCGCCGCCGCTGCCGGACTAGCGCGTCGCCTTTTCCAGTCCAGCGAGGATGCGCAACGCTGCATCGCGATCCGCTCCGCACATTGCGATCTCGGGCCGCAGGCGCCGGCAGATCTCCGGCCGTTCGGGCTGGCCGAACAGCTTGCAGCGGTTGTCGTTGTCCAGTTGTATACAACGCTCGCCGGCGCGCTTGCCGTGCGGCATTCCCGGGATCGACGACGATATCGACGGCGCGATGCAGCAGGCACCGCAACCACTGCGGCACTCCATCAATCGCTCGCGTGCAGCGGCAACTCGCTGCGCAGTGTCGCGTAGACCGAATCGGTGTCCGGACGTTTGCCATGCCAGATCGCGAACGATTCCGCGGCCTGCTCGACGAGCATGCCGAGGCCGTCGAGCGCCTGGCCCGCGTGCGCGGCACGCGCCCACGCCAGGAACGAAAATGCCGCGGCGCCGTACGACAGGTGATAGCACAGCGCGCGCGGCGCGACGAGCGCGAACGGCAGCGCGAGCGCTTCGCGCGCCAGACCGGCGGAGGTCGCGTCGACTATGAGTTCGAAGCTGCCGATATTCGACAGGTCCTTCCAGTAGCGCGTATGTGCGCGCCTGGGCATGCCGACCGCATCGGCCAGCGCATCCGCACGCTCGGGCGTGCGATTGACGATCGTGAGCTGTTCCACACCTGCTTCGAGCAGCGCGAATGCCGCCGCGCGCGCAGCCCCGCCGGCGCCGATCAGTAGGCCGCGGCGCCCGCGCAAATCCAGACGATGACGCTCGGCAAGATCGCAGATCAATCCGGCGCCGTCGGTGTTGTCGCCGCGCCATTGTCCATCCGCGCGCCGCGACAGCGTGTTCACCGCACCGGCGCGCACGGCGAATTCCGAACGCTCGGCGCAGAAGCCCGCGGCAATCTGCTTCAGCGGCAGCGTGACGTTCGCGCCGGCACCGCCGCTCGCGGCAAATTCGCCAAGCTGTGCGGCGAACGTTTCCGCGGGAGCGTCGACGGCGCGGTAGTGTAAAGGTATACCCAGTTGGCGGCCGAACAGGTTATGGATGCGCGGCGACAGCGAATGCGCGATCGGATGGCCGAAAACTGCGAACTGTAGCTCGCTCATAACGCCCCCTGTTCGATTATTGGCGCCCTTCGCGCAACCAGGCCGCAGCCTGCAGCGCAAAGTACGTAAGAATCGCATCCGCGCCGGCGCGCTTGATGCTCGTAAGAGCTTCGAGCACGCAGGCGCGTTCGTCGAGCCACCCGTTCAAACCCGCCGCACGCAGCATCGCGTATTCGCCGCTGACCTGATAGGCGAACGTCGGTGCGCCGAAGCGGCGCTTCACGCGGCGGATCACGTCCAGATACGGCAGTGCCGGCTTGACCATCACCATGTCCGCGCCCTCGGCGAGATCAAGTTCGACTTCGCGCAAGGCTTCGTCGGCATTCGCCGGATCCATCTGATAAGTATACTTGTTGCTTTTTCCCAGATTGGCAGCCGAACCGACCGCATCGCGGAACGGTCCGTAAAAACCGGATGCATATTTCGCCGAGTAGGCGAGGACACGCGTGTGGATGTGCCCGGCTTCATCGAGCGCGCGGCGGATCGCGCCGACACGGCCGTCCATCATGTCCGATGGCGCGACGACATCGGCGCCGGCTTGCGCATGCGACAGTGCCTGCTTGACCAGCGCCGCCACCGTTTCGTCATTGAGCACATAACCCGAGTCATCGATGAGCCCGTCCTGCCCATGCGTGGTGAACGGATCGAGTGCGACGTCGGTGATCACGCCCAGTTCCGGCATCGCGGATTTCAGCGCGCGCACGGCGCGCTGCGCCAGACCGTCCGGATTCCACGCTTCGCGCGCATCGAGCGACTTCGCCGCCGCTGGCGTGACCGGGAACAGCGCGACGGCAGGAATGCCCAGCTCGCGGGCCTGGCCGGCGAGCACGACGGCATTGTCCACCGACAACCGCTCCACGCCCGGCATCGACGCCACCGGTTCGTGCGCGCCGAGCCCTTCCCTGACGAAAATCGGCAGAATCAGATCAGCGCTCGTCAGCGTCGTTTCGCGCATCAACGCGCGGCTGAACGCATCGCGGCGCATGCGCCGCATGCGAATCGCAGGGAAAGACATACGGCACTCCGGTGGCGAATCGTTCTGCATTTTACCGGCAAGATCGCAGGTCTCCGCGTAGGGGAGCGTGCGGCGCGCGTTTTGCAACGTGATTCCTGAGTCTGCGACTGCAGACACGTGCAAATTGCCAACTGGTTCAGCGATTGTTTGGTTTTATCAGAGGATACTTGCGACAAACGCTAGGACTTTCACTGACCTGAATTGACTTTCTAGAGTTTTTCTGAATAATAGAATGTAACCTCTTGAATAAAAGAGGGTAAAAAGATGCATGCCCCACTACCCTGGCTGATGCTGTTGTGTATCGTGATGACGCTGATCGCGGTGTCGATTCGGCGCATTCCGGAAGGTCACGCCTATACCCTGCGCCGCTACGGCGGCCAAATGCGCACCGTCGGCGCAGGGTTGCATCTTGTCGTACCGCTGATCGAGCGCGTCGCGCACAAGATCCGTCTGCTCAATAACGTTGTCGAGGTGCAAACGCCGGCGGTCAACGGGCGCGTCTATTTCCAGGTACTGGACGCGGCACGTGCCGATGGCGTGATCGATGCGATGTCCGACATGCTGCGCCAGCGTATTCCGGAACTGGCCGCATCTACCTGCACCGAAGAAGATCTCGCCACGCGCAACCTGCATCTGAAAGCCGAGCTCAATCGCGACTTCAGCGAGCGCGGCGTGCTGATCACGCGCGTGCAGTTGAGCTGAGACGTCGTTTTTGTTGCACTAACCGGTGCGGGCACGGATACTTGCGCCCCCGCGCGCTGCGCGCGGGCCTTATCCGTATGAGCCTGCCCGATCGCGCCCACCTCCACGCCCGCTTGCAGACCGGCCTCACCGAATTGGGAGTGGTTGCTGGCGCGGACGCGTGCGAGCGTCTGCTCGATTATGTGGACCTGCTCGCGCGCTGGAACGCCGCTTACAATCTCACGGCCGTGCGCGATCCTGGCGCGATGGTCGAACGCCATCTGCTCGATTCGCTTGCCATTGTTCCTCATGTGCGCGGCGACAGCCTCGCCGATCTCGGCACCGGCGCCGGGCTGCCTGGTATTCCGTTGGCGATTCTCGCGCCGGAACGCACTCACGTGTTGATCGACAGCAACGGCAAGAAGGCGCGCTTTCTGCGCGAAGCCGTGCGCACGCTTGGACTCGCCAACGCGCGCGTCGAGCAAGTGCGCGTCGAAGATGCAGACGGACACTACGATTGCATCACGGCGCGTGCATTTGCCACGCTCGGGGAGATGCTGACCCTGGGCGGCCATCTGCTCGCGCCGGACGGCGTCTGGCTTGCGCTCAAGGGCCTGCTGAAGAAAGAAGAAATGCTGGGCGTGCCGGCCGGATTCGTGGTTGCCGACGTCAAGCCGTTGCGCGTGCCCGGCTTGGGCGCGGCGCGCCACGTCGCGATAATCAAGCGCAGCCATATGCAGGAGCACGCCGCATGACCAGGATCATCGCGGTCGCCAACCAGAAAGGCGGCGTCGGCAAGACCACGACGGCCGTGAATCTGGCCGCCGCGCTCGCCGAGACCCGGCGCAAGATCCTGCTCGTCGATCTCGACCCGCAGGGCAATGCGACGATGGCATCCGGCATCGACAAGCGCACCGCGAAGCCAAGCGGCTGCGAAGTGCTGCTCGAGGAAGCCGGCATCGACAGCGCGATTCAGCCGACCAAAGCCGGTTTCGACCTGCTGCCCGGCAACCGCGACCTGACCGCCGCCGAGTTGAAATTGATGGACGCACTCGCGCGCGAATCGCGGCTGAAGGAACAGTTTGCCAAGCTCGGCGATCGCTACCACACCATCCTGATCGACTGTCCACCGTCGCTGCACCTGCTGACGATCAACGCGTTCACCGCCGCGCACAGCGTACTGATTCCGATCCAGTGCGAGTATTTCGCGCTGGAGGGACTGACCAGCCTGCTCGACACGATCAAGGCCGTCCGCGCGCGTCTGAATCCGCATCTGGAAATCGAGGGCCTGCTGCGCACGATGTATGACGTGCGCAACAATCTGGCGAATGACGTTTCGGCGCAGCTGACCAAGCATTTCGGCGACAAGCTGCTGCGCTCGATCATTCCGCGCAACATCCGCCTCGCCGAGGCGCCGAGCCACGGTCAGCCGATCAACGTCTACGACCGCGAATCGCGCGGCGCGATCGCCTATCTCGGTCTGGCCGGTGAGATGATCCGCCGCGAACGCGGTGGCGCGCCGATGCAAGTCGGCGTGCAAGTGAACTGAAAGGACTACGCATGTCTGCAGCAAAACGGCGCGGCGGTTTGGGGCGCGATCTGGATGTCCTGCTCCGCGAACCCGAAGCCGACACGGCGCAAGCCGACGGCGACTTGCGCCTGCTCGAAATCGCGCGCATCCAGCCCGGCAAATACCAGCCGCGGCAGACGATGGATCAGGACCATCTGCAGGAACTGGCCGCCTCGATCAAGGCGCAGGGGGTGATTCAGCCGATCGTGGTGCGCGCGATCGCCGCGCAGCGTTTCGAGATCATCGCCGGCGAACGCCGCTGGCGCGCCGCCCAGCTCGCCGGTCTCGCCGAAATTCCTGCGGTCGTGCGCGAAGTCAACGACCAGTCCGCCGTGAAAATGGCGCTGGTGGAAAACATCCAGCGCGAGGAACTGGCGCCGCTCGAGGAAGCGCAGGCATTGCAGCGCCTGATCGTCGAATTCAAGCTCACGCACCAACAGGCCGCCGATGAAATCGGTCGCTCGCGCGCGGCGGTGTCGAACCTGCTGCGTCTGCTCGATCTGCCCGAGCCGATCAAACAGCTGCTCGCCGAACACAGGCTCGACATGGGTCACGCACGGGCACTGCTCACGCTCGATGCGAAACTCGCGCTCGGCCTTGCCCGTCAGGCCGCCGAGCACGGCTGGACAGTGCGCCAGCTCGAAGCGGCCGCGCGCCGCGTACAGATCACGCCCAAGGCGAAGGCGGCGCCGGCCAAACGCGACGCCGACATCATCGCGCTCGAACGCGAACTCGCCGAGAAACTCGCCGCCAGGGTCAGTGTGCTGCATGGCCAGGACGGGCGCGGCAAGCTTGTCATCAGCTATCACAGCCTCGACGAGCTCGAAGGCATCCTCGAGCGCATCCGCTGATATTCCGGCCCTGAAAGATAGCAGACTTTGGTCAGGTCTATGTCCGACGTGAGCGGCAGGCAAAGGCAGTTCGAGGCACTGGTGCGCAGTCTGTCCGGCGATCTTTTCCGCTACGGCTACTGGCTGTGCGGGGACGAGGCGCTGGCACACGACTTGGTCCAGGAAACGTTCTTGCGCGCCTGGCGCGCGCTGGATCATCTGCGCGACACCGGCGCGGCGAAGGCTTGGCTGATCACGATATTGCGGCGCGAACATGCGCGTCTGTACGAACGCAAGATGCCGCAGTTCGCCGATGTCGACGAGGTCGATGTCGTCGACGAACGCGACGCCCACATGCCGGAATTTGCCGGCGAGGAAAATGTCATCCGCAACGCGATCCGCCAACTCGATCCGAAATACCGCGAGCCGCTGCTGCTGCAGGTGCTCGGCGGCTTCTCGTGCGAGGAGATCGCGCGCGAGCTTGCCATCACGCCGGCCGCAGTCATGACGCAGGTATTCCGCGCGCGCCAGAAACTGAAGGCCATGCTCGGCGGCGAAGAAGTCCGGGAGGCGAAAATCCATGAACTGCGTTGAGTTCCGCCGTCAATTGCTGCTCGACCCGCAAGTGGACGACGCGCAGTTCCGGCAGCACGCGAGCGATTGCATGCGTTGCGCCGAAGCGCAACAGCGCGCGCTCGGGTTCGAGTCTGCATTGCGCTCCGCACTGGCCGTGCCGGTGCCAGCGCAGCTGGCCGAAGCGATCCTGCTGCGGCAAACCACTGAACAGCAACGCGGCCGCCAACGCCTGCGCCGCGGCGGCGCCTTGCTCGCCCTCGCCGCCGGCGTCGTCCTCGCGTTCGGTGTCGGCCTGCGCCTGCAAGCGCAACCGTTGCCGGAACTCGTTGTCGCCCACCTGCAACGCGAGGCATTCGTATTGACGCAAACCCAGCCGATCGCCGAAGAGCAGGTCCGCAAGGCGTTTGCGAATCTTGGCGTCCGCGTCGGCGAGCTGCCGGCGGACATCAGCTTCGTCGCCTGCTGTCCGGTCGGCCGTTACTCGTCCGTACATCTGCTGATGCCGCAAAGCAACGGTCCGGTGACGGTGCTCTATCTGACCGACGATCAACACGAAGCGCGCAGCGATTTCATCCGCGACGGCTGGCTCGGTCGCAGCGTGCCGTTCGCGCACGGCACGCTCGTGCTGCTCGCCCACGATGCCGGTCAGTTCGACCAGATCGAAGCGCAGTGGCGAACCGCGCTGCAAAGCGCGACCTGACGCGGCAAACCCGCTAAAATAGGCGGTTGCCGCTAGCGCGCTCCAATCGCGTCAGGATCCCGAAATGCCCGATTTATCCGTCGTCGTGCCCGTGCACAACGAGCACGACAACATCATCCCGCTGCTGACCGAGATCGTGGCCGCGCTGCGCGGCAAGGTCGATTTCGAAATCATCTATGTCGACGATGCGAGCAGCGACGATTCGCTGGCCGTGCTGACTGCTGCCAAGTCCCGGTTTTCCGAATTGCGCGTGCTGCGTCATTCGACCCAAAGCGGTCAGAGTACGGCTTCGCGCAACGGCATCAAAACGGCTCGCGGCACATGGATTGCCACGCTCGACGGCGACGGTCAGAACGATCCGGCCGATATCCCCAGACTGCTCGCGATACGCGATGCCTCGCCCGCAGCGTTCAAGTTGTTCGCCGGCTGGCGGGTCGAGCGCAAGGACTCGGGCAGCAAGCGTTGGGCTTCCAAGTTCGCCAATGCGATCCGCTCGCGCCTGTTGCGCGATGAGACTCCGGATACCGGTTGCGGCATCAAGCTGTTCGAGCGCGCCGCTTTTCTCGACTTGCCGTATTTCGATCACATGCATCGCTACCTGCCGGCGCTGATGCAACGCGCCGGCTGGCAGGTGAAAAGCGTGCCGGTCAACCATCGTCCACGCAGCGCGGGGCAGTCGAAGTACACCAACCTCAATCGTGCGCTGGTCGGTGTCGCCGACCTGCGCGGCGTGGCCTGGTTGATCCGGCGCAGCAGGCGCACCGGGGTCGAGGAAGTTTGAACACTCGTGGTTGCGCTAAGCAACTGATTCTGTTGTAATACGCGGCTCGCTGGCGCAGTGCCGCGAATCCCGGGCGGTTTCCGGGGCCGATTCCACCCTGGCTAAGGGTGCTCCCGTTCATCATCGAGGTAGGTACGATGGCCAAAGTCTGCCAAGTCACCGGCAAGCGCGCACAGTCCGGCAACAACGTGTCGCATGCCAACAACAAAACCCGGCGCCGCTGGCTGCCGAACCTGCACGAGCGCCGCTTCTGGGTGCCGAGCGAAAACCGCTGGGTGAAACTGCGCGTTTCCACCCAGGCCCTGCGCACGATCGACAAGAACGGCATCGAAACCGTCCTCGCCGAGCTGCGCGGCCGCGGCGAAAAGGTCTGAGGAGATAACCCATGGCATCCAAGCGCGACAAGATCCGCCTCGTGTCCTCGGCCGATACCGGCCATTTCTACACGACCGACAAGAACAAGAAGACCACGACCGAAAAGATCGAAATGAAGAAGTACGATCCGGTCGTGCGCAAGCACGTGATCTACAAGGAAGCGAAGATCAAATAACGATTCCGCTACCGGAAAACAAAAAGCCCGCCAATCGGCGGGCTTTTTATTGCGACAGCTGCGACGCTCAGGCGCGCACTGGCACCAGCGCATAGCCGCGCAGACGCACGGCGAATTCCTGCAGTGCACGAATGCCGCTGGCTTCTGCCTCACGGCACCAGTCCTGCAGATTCGCGAGCATCGTCTCGCCGCTGCCATTGCCGCGTTCCAGAACAGTGGCCAGGCGGGCGCGGAATTCACAGACCTTGGCCAGCAATGGCCGCTGCTTGACCTCGTCTTGCAGACGCTCGCGCGAGCGCTCGTCGAGCCACCGCCCGCCATTGGCGAGGGCCTTGCGCAGCGCGCGCGGCAATGCCTTGACCCTGGCGCCGGCATGCGCGGCCTCTTCGCGCAACGTCGGCGAAATGACGCCGCGGAAGTAATCGGTCATCACCTCGAACTTGTGCGACAGCAGCGCCTTGAGTGTCTCGGTGTCGGGCAATTGCACGTTCGGACGCACATCCAGCGACGGCGCCACGCGCAGTACCTTGGCCAGGCCCAGCGTCTCGAAGAAACGGATCGCCACCCAGCCGATATCGAACTCGAACTTGCGCAGTGCGAACTTCGCCGAGCTCGGGAACGCGTGATGATTGTTATGCAGCTCTTCGCCGCCGATCCAGAAACCCCACGGCGACAGGTTCTTCGCCATGTCGGCGGTTTCGAAATTGCGATAGCCCCACCAGTGGCCGAGACCATTGACGACGCCGGCGGCCCAGAACGGGATCCAGATCATCTGGAACGCGGAGATCGCCACGCCCCAGATGCCGAACAGCAGGATGTTGGCGATGAAGGTCAGCGTCGGACCGGCATACGCGCTGCGCGAGTAGATGTTGCGCTCGATCCAGTCGTCCGGCGTGCCCTTGCCGTATTTCTCCATCGTCGCCGCGTCGAAGGAAGCGACGCGATACAGGTCCACGCCTTTCCACAATACGGTGTTGATGCCGAAAATCTTCGGACTGTGCGGATCTTCCTCGGTTTCGCACTTGGCGTGATGCTTGCGATGGATCGCCACCCATTCCTTGGTGATCATGCCGGTGGAGACCCACGCCCAGAAGCGGAAGAAGTGCGCGAGCAGCGGATGGAAATCCACGCCGCGATGGGTCTGGCTGCGGTGCAGGTACAGCGTCACCGTGAAGATCGTGAGCTGGGTGACGACGAAGAAATACACGACCTTCGCCAACCACGACGCATGGGTGAGACCGTGATTGAGAAAGTTGACGACGAAATCGGACATGGAAAATCCCCAGGGCAGGCCTTCAATTCTACGCGAGCGGGGTGTTAGCTGCCAGTAAAGTGGCGCTTGCCGCGGCTCGGGAATACAGCAAGAATGGGGCCAGATGCCAGATAATTCAACGGCCGCAACTCCCCTGCTGCAATTGCGCGACGTCAGCCGGCTGCTGGCGGGTCGGCGCGTGGTTGCGAATCTGAACCTGGCGCTGGACCGCGGCAGTGTGCTCGGTTTGCTCGGCGTCAATGGCGCCGGCAAGTCGACGACGCTGCGCCTGATCGTCGGTTTGCTCACGCCCGACAGCGGTGAAATCCGCATCGGCGGCGCCGATCCGCGCGAGACGCCCGGCGCTGTTCGGCGCCTGGGCTATCTGCCGGAACAACCGCCGCTGTATCCGGAACTGCGCGTCGGCGAATACTTGGACTTCTGCGCACGCCTGCGCGGCTTGCGCGGCGCAAAAGTGGCGCCGGCGGTCGGCGGCGTGATCGAGCGCTGCGGCCTCGGCGACGTGCGCGCGCGCCTGCTCGGCAATCTGTCCAAAGGCTTCCAGCAACGCGCCGGCATCGCCCAGGCGCTGGTGCACGCGCCGGACCTGATCGTGCTCGACGAACCGGCGTCAGGGCTTGATCCGCTGCAGGCCGTGCAGATCCGCGCACTGGTGCGGGAATTGGGGAAAGAACATGCGGTGATCCTGTCCACGCACCTGCTGCCGGATGTGCAGGCCTGTTGCGAGCGTGTGGCGATCCTGCACCAGGGCGCCTTGCGTTACGACGGGCCGCGCCAGGCGCTCGGCGACGATCTGGAAGCGATCTTCCTGCGCATCGTCAGCACCGAGGATGCGGCGGTGGCCGCATGAGCCTGGTCATCGCCCGCAACGAACTGCGCCGGCTGTTCGTGCAGCCGCTCGCATGGGTGCTGCTGACCGCCGTGCTCGTCATGCTCGCGTATTTCTTTCTGCTCACGCTGCAGGGGTTCCTCGTGCTGATGCCGAAGATTGCCGGCAACCCGGCGGCGCCCGGGGTGACGGACCTGGTCGCGCTGCCGCTGCTGCGGGCGATCGCGAGCGTGCTGCTGCTGATCGTGCCACTGCTCGGCATGCGTGCATTCGCCGGCGATCGGCAGTCCGCCAGCCTGCCGCTGCTGCTCAGCGCCGGTTTGAGCGACAGCCGCATCGTGCTCGGCAAGTATCTGGGTCTCGTCGCGTTTCTCGTGCTGCTGATCGCGCTGGCGCTGGCGATGCCGCTGAGCCTGCAGGTCGCGACTTCGCTCGATCTCGGCCGCCTCGCGGCCGCGGCGCTGGGGCTGATCCTGTTTGCCGCGGCGCTCGCGGCGCTCGCGCTGTGCGCGTCTGCCTGCACGCAGCAACCCGCGGTCGCCGCCGGCCTCGCGCTCGTGCTGAACATCCTGCTGTGGATGCTCGACGCGGGCGCGCGCTACGAAGGGGTGAGCAGCAACTTCGTCAACTACCTGGCGCTGCCGACGCACCTCGAACCATTCCTGCACGGCATCGTCGCCACGGTCGATATCCTCTATTTCGTCCTGCTCTCCGCCGTTGCGCTCGCGCTCGCAACGCGCCGGCTCGCGGCATCGCGAGTGCGCGGTTGATGCGCGCGCGCCTGTTCGACGCCGTATTCGCGCTGCTGCTGATCGCTGCGGCGCTGCTGCTCGCGTTCCTGTCGACGCGTTTCGGCTGGCAGCACGACTTCAGTTACCTGCAGCGCGCGAGCCTCGATGCGCGCAGCATCGAATTGCTCAAACGCCTCGACGGTCCGGTCGCAATCACATCCTATGCGCCGCGCGACAACGAACTGCGGCGCGCGATCGCGGATTTCATCGCGCGCTACCGGCAGGTCAAGCACGACATTTCGCTGGACTTCGTCGATCCCGATGCGGATCCGGCGGCCACCCGCGCAGCCGGCATCAGCGTCAACGGCGAACTCGTGATCCGCTACGGCGAGCGCAGCGAAATGCTGAAACTGCTGAGCGAGGGCGAACTGGACAACGCGCTCGTGCGCCTGGCGCGTGCACGCACCGGCCTCGTCGCCTTTCTCGCCGGTGACGGCGAGCGCACCGCCGACGGCAAGGCCAATGCCGATCTCGGCCAGTTCACCGCGTTCCTGCAGGCGCAGGGCGTGCGCGCAATGCCGCTGAATCTCTCCGGCGGCACGCGCATCCCGGAGAACATCGACGTGCTTGCGGTTACCGGTCCGCGCGTGGCGCTCGCGCCGTCCGCGGTCGCGCAGATTCTCGACTACCTCGACCGCGGCGGCAACGTGCTCTGGCTGACCGAGCCGGACGAAAACGCGGGCCTCGAACCGCTGGCCAAGGCGCTGTCGCTGCATCCACTGACCGGCACCGCGGTGGACGGCAACGGCGCCGCGCTCGGCATCGGCGACCCGAGTTTCATCGCGATTTCCACTTATCCGCAAAGCGCGATCACGCGCGACTTCGCGCTGACCACGCTGTTTCCGCAGGCTGCGGCGCTCGCTGCCATCAGCGGAGCGCAGTGGCAGCAAACGCCGCTGCTGCGCACCGGGCAGAAGTCGTGGACGCAGATCGGTGCGATTCCGAAAGACGAAAAGGCCACGATCAGCTACGAACCCGACAAGGGCGAGATTCCGGGGCCGCTCGATCTGGGTTTTGCGCTGAGTCGGCTGTCACCGAGTCCGGCGAAGAAAGAGCAGCGCGTCGTCGCGATCGGCGACGGCGATTTCCTCTCGAACGCGTTCCTCGGCAACGGCGGCAATCGCGAATTCGGCCAACGCGTGTTCGATTGGCTGCTGCAGGACGATGCCATGATCGACCTGCCCGACAAGGGCGCGCCGGACCGGCAATTGCAGCTGAGCCAGACGCAGCTGGGCGTGATCGGCCTGACGTTCCTGCTGGTTCTGCCCGGCTTGCTGCTGCTCGGCGGACTCGTGATCTGGTGGCGCCGCCGCCGCGCCTGATGCGTAAATCGTCGCGAAGTATACTTTTTCTCGGGGTCGCCATGGTTGCGCTCGCCGTGGGCGTCTGGATGGAGCTGGTACGCGAGCGCGATTTCGCGCCGCAACCGTTGACGGCGCTCGACCCCGAGTCGGTACAGCACCTGGAAATCCGCTGCCGCGACTGCACGACCCGCCGCTTCGCCCGCACTGCCACCGGTTGGCGCATGCTCGAACCGTACGCACAGCCGGCGAACGCCGAGGCCGTGGCGCGGCTGTTGTCGGTGCTGCGCGCGCCGGTGCGCACGCGGGCCGCCCTGAGCGGTTACGACGCCGCAAAACTCGGCCTGGCGCCGGCGCAGTTCACCCTGCAATACGACGATGTGACCATCGAAATCGGCGGCGAAGATCCGATCGAACATGATCGTTATGTGCGTCTCGGCGACGAACTGCTGCGTGTACCCGACCGTTTCAGCGCGCGCTTGCTCGAGTCGCCGGAAAACGAGCTGGCTGATCCGAAAGCAGCACATTGACATGCCCGAACTGCCCGAAGTCGAAACCACCCGCCGCGGCATCGCCCCATATCTCGTCGGCCAGCGCGTCATCGAACTTGCGATCCGCCAGCCGCGCCTGCGCTGGCCGGTTCCGCCGATCCTGCGCCGCGCCATGCCCGGACAGCGCATCGAGGCGGTGGAACGCCGCGCGAAATATCTGCTTGCCCACACTGCCGCGGGCAGCGCGTTGCTGCATCTGGGCATGTCCGGTTCGCTGCGCGTGCTCGATACCGATATGCCGCCGGGCGTGCACGACCATTTCGATTGGCGCCTTTCTTCCGGACGCGTCCTGCGCTACACCGATCCGCGCCGTTTCGGCTGCCTGCTCTGGCAGAAGCCGGGAACCGTGCATCCGCTGCTTGCGGAGCTCGGCCCGGAACCACTCGACGCGGGCTTCGCCGGAATCCACTTGTGGAAAATGTCACGTGGCCGCAGCGCGCCGGTGAAGACCTTCCTGATGGACCAGCACGTCGTCGTCGGCGTCGGCAACATCTATGCGTCCGAGGCGCTGTTCGCCGCCGGCATCCATCCGCGTCGCGCCGCCGGCGCGGTTTCGCTCGCGCGCTATGCGCGTCTCGCCGCCGAGGTCAAGCGCATCCTTGCCCATGCCATCGAGCGCGGCGGCACCACGCTGCGCGATTTCCTGCGACCCGACGGCGAGCCGGGCTATTTCGAGCGCGAACTGTTCGTCTACGCCCGCGCCGGCGAGCCGTGCAGGGTCTGCGCGACGCCGATCCGCGCGCTCGTGCTCGGGCAGCGCAGCACGTATTACTGTCCGCGCTGCCAGCGCTAGTCGCGCTTTTCGCCGAGCGGCAGGTTCGGCTGCTGCAATTCGATGTAACCCTCGCCGCGCACGATCTTCTTGTACTCGGCGCGGCTCACCGAGACGTAGCGCTCGTTGCCGCCGATCTCGACCTGCGGGCCGTCGGTCACGGCGCGACCGTGCGCGTCCACGCGGACCACCATTGTCGCTTTCTTGCCGGTATGGCAGATCGTCTTGATTTCGGCTAGCTCATCGGCCCAGGCCAGCAGATAACGGCTGCCCTCGAACGGCTCGCCGCGGAAATCCGTGCGCAGGCCGTAGGCGAGCACCGGAATGCGCAGCTGGTCGACGACGTCGCTGAGCTGCCAGACCTGCGCCTTGTCGAGGAACTGCGCCTCGTCGACCAGCACGCAGTGCAATGCGCCATGGCTTGCAATGTCGTCGCGCACCAGCACGTGCAGGTCATCGGCGCGCGCGAACGCGTGCCCGTGCGCACGCAGGCCGATGCGCGAGGCAACCACACCGCGGCCGGCGCGATCGTCGAGCCGCGGCGTGAGGATCAGCGTGCGCATGCCGCGTTCGCGGTAGTTGTGCGCGCTCTGCAGCAGCGTGGTGGTCTTGCCGGCATTCATTGCCGAGTAGTAGAAGTAGAGCTTGGCCATGCGCTGGTCGCGTCGGGGACTGACTAACGTTAGTGTACGGCACTGCCTTGCGTGTGGACTGCGATCGGCGAGCATCGGCATGCTGCCGCGATCTGTAAGATGTGAGTCACGGTTGCGGTCAAATCGCGGCTACCGGAGGAATTTCATGTTTGCCCAGCCACGCTCGATTCTCGTTTTGCTTGCTTTGCTGTTCGCCAGCACTGTCGCCTCGGCCACGACGTTCAACGTTACCGCGGGCGGCAATTCCGACACGTTCTCCCCGAAGACGTTGACGATCCAGGTCGGCGACACGGTCACCTGGACGAATGCCGGCGGGTTCCACAATGTCGCGGCAACCGACGGCTCGTTCCGCAACGGCGACCCTTCCTCGGGCTGGACGTTCTCGCATACCTTCGACAGCGCGGGCACGGTCGGCTACCAGTGCGACGCGCACGTCGCGATGGGCATGACCGGCTCGATCACCGTCAACGCCGCGCCGCCGCCGCCAACGCTCAACCTCGGCGGCTATCTGAGCGGCAACTGGTACGACCCGAGTCCGAACCAGGCCGGTCACGGATTCCAGCTCGAATTCACCAGCGCGCCCGGCGTCACCGCCGGCAACAAGGTTCTGGTGGCCATCTGGTTCGTGTTCACGCCCGACGGCAACCCGCAGTGGGTCTACGGTCAGGGCGAATGGAATCCGAATACCAATACGGCGACGATTCCGGCCGAAATCTACAGCGGCGCCAAATTCCCGCCGAACTACAACGCGAGTGATCGCCAGCAGCTGACCTATCCGCCGGGCTGGGGAACCCTGACGTTCACGTTCTCCGGCTGCAACGACGGTACCGCCGCGTGGGCTCCATCCACCGCGGCCATGAGCATGGGTTACGGCACCGGCACGATTCCGATCAAGCGCATCACCCAGATCGACGGCACGACGTGCCCGCAATGAAGATCGCCAATGCGCTGGCTGCTGCCCTGCTGGCGGCCAGCGCTGCGGCCGGCGCGGTCGAGCCCGGCACCGCGGCGCCGGCGTTCCGTTTGCCGACGTTCGATTCCGCGCAGCCGGTCGCTCTCGCCGATTTTCGCGGCAAGGTGGTGTTCGTCGATTTCTGGGCTTCGTGGTGCAGCCCGTGCCGGCAGTCGCTGCCGCTCTATGACAAGCTGCGCGAGAACTATCCCGCAGCCGATTTCGCCATACTCGCGATCGGCCTCGATGAAGACACCGCCGAGGCGAAGGCGTTTCTCGCCGAACATCCGGTCAAGTATACAACGTTGCAAAATCCACAAGGCGACGTGGCCAAGGCGTTCGACCTCAAGGGCATGCCGTCGTCCTATCTGATCGATCGCAGCGGCATCGTGCGGGCGCGCCATGTCGGCTTCGAGGCCAAGGACATTGCTGCACTCAAGAAGGAAATCGATGGTCTGGTCGCCAACGCTGCGCCGTAGCCTGGGGCTGCTGCTCGTCGCCGCCGTGCTGGCTGGCTGCGCGAGCGCGCCGGTGCAGCCGTGGGAACGCGGGCGGCTGGCGCGCCGGGACATGCGCTGGGACCCCGATCCGCTCAAAGCCGCGATCGACAGCCATACCTATTTCAGCAAGGAAGGCACGACCGGCGCGATCGGCGCGGCTGGCGGCGGCTGCGGTTGCAATTGATGAGCCGACGCTCCTCGCCTTCGCTGTCGCTGCTGCTCGCCGCTTCGGCGGCGCTGCTCGGTCACGAGGACGTGCGCGCCGACGACACCGGCGGCGCCCACAGCGTCGGCTACCGTTTCAACGTCTACGACGAGGACGCACTGTCGGCGCCCATCGCCGAAGGCGATCCCCGGCGTTACCACGTGGACACGCAGCAATTCGCCTTCGATACGGCGGTCGGCAGCCGCAATACGTTGGCGGTGAATGCCGTGCACGAAGTGATGAGCGGCTCCTCGCCGTGGTATCTCGTGCCAGGACCGGACAACAGACCGCTGGAAGTCCTGAGCGGCGCGACGATCCGCGACCATCGCAGCGCCGTAACCGCGGCGCTCACCCACGATGCCGGCAACAACGATACGACCTCGCTCAATGCCGCGTATTCGCAGGAACGCGATTACCACGCGACGGCGCTCGGCGCCGAGCGCACGCTGCCGCTGAATTCCGCGCTCACCCTCGGCTTTGGCGGCAGTTTTTCGCACGATCTGCTGCGGCCGACCGATGCGCTGCTGTACCACCGCATCGAACGCGCGCAGAAAAACACGACCTCGCTGTTTGGCAGTCTGAGCTGGGTGCTGAGCAAGGATGCCGTGCTCGAAAGCGGTATCCAATTCAACTACCAGACCGGCTTCCTGTCCGACCCGTACAAGCTGATCGTCGTCGGCCAGACCCTGCGCGCCGATACGCGCCCGGACCGCCGCAGCGAAGCGGCGTGGCTGGTGCGCTATCGCGATGCCGTGAATGCCGACGCCGCGCTGCACGTGGACACGCGCGTGGCGGTGAACAGCTGGGGCCAGCATTCGCTGACGGTCGCGCTGGCCTGGTATCAGCGCCTGCGCGACGGCTGGCAACTGGTACCGGGAGTGCGCTACTACACGCAGGACAGCGCGCGCTTCTATGCGCCGTTTTTCAACGACGCCAGCGAACGCTACTTCTCCAGCGATTACCGTCTCGGCGGCTTCGGCGCGCTGTCGGCGAATCTCGACGTGCGCAAACAGTTCGGACGCTGGGAATTGAACGCCGGCGCCGAGCGCTACCACGCCACGACCGGCCTTGCGCTTGGTCAAGCCGACACGGCAAATCCGGGTACGATCAGCTACACGCGGCTGTTCGCCGGGCTGGATTTCCATTTCGATTGAGCGCGGTATACAAATTTGATTTCTCCACAATGGGCTGTCCGGCCGCCGTGCACGTGGAAGCCGACAGCCCGCGCAGCGCGCAGTCGGCCCTCGCGGCGACGCGCGGCGAATGCGCGCGTCTCGACCGCAAATATTCGCATTACCGCAACGACAGTCTCGTCGCGCAGCTGACCCTGCGCGCCGTCGACGTCATTGAGGTCGACGAGGAAACCGCGAACCTGCTCGATTTCGCGGCCGCGCTGTACACGCAAAGCGATGGCCTGTTCGACATCACCGCCGGCACGCTGACGCGCCTGTGGGACGCGCAGCGCGGTCATCTGCCGACGGCGGACGACATCGCGCGCGCATTGCGCAGCGTCGGCTGGCATCGCATCCTCTGGCAGCGCCCATTGCTGCGAATGCAGCCGGGCATGCGCCTGGATCTGGGCGGCATCGTCAAGGAATATGCTGCGGACCGCTGCGCGCAACTGTGCCGCGAATCCGGCATCGCTGCGGGCGTCGTCGATCTCGGCGGCGACCTGGCGCTGATCGGTCCGCATCGCGATGGTTCGCCGTGGGTCGTCGGCATCAAGGCGCCGCGCGCATCGGGCCGGGCTTCGGCGCGCATCGAACTGCCGCGCGGCGGACTCGCCACCAGCGGCGATTACGAACGCGCGCTGATCATCGACGGCCGCCGCTATTCGCATATTGTCGATCCGCGCCGCGGCGAACCGGTACAAAGTTTTGCCAGTGTCAGCGTGGTCGCGGATTCGTGCCTGATCGCCGGCGCCGCGGCGACACTGGCGATGCTGCTCGGCATCGAACGCGGCAGTGCGTATCTGCGTGAGCTCGGGCTGCCGCATCTCACCATCGAAGATGACGGGCACGCCAGCGGCGACATCGTCGTCGCGACCTAGACGCCTTCGCTCTACAATGCGCGCCCGCTTCGCGCCTGCCTCGATGAGCCTGAATCCCCAACAACGCGCCGCCGTCGAATACTGCGACGGTCCGCTGCTCGTGCTCGCCGGCGCGGGTTCGGGCAAGACGCGCGTGATCACCGAGAAGATCGCGCACCTGATCGCGCGCCGGCATCTGTCGCCGCACAAGATCGCGGCGATCACGTTCACCAACAAGGCCGCGCGCGAGATGCGCGAGCGCGTGACCAGGATGGTGAAGGGCGAAGCCGCGCAGGAGCTTTCCGTGTGCACGTTCCATGCGCTCGGCCTGAAATTCCTGCAGCTCGAACACGCGAAACTGAATCTGAAACGCGGCTTCTCGGTGCTCGACGCGGACGACAGCGCGGCGATCGTCAAGGATCTGGCGCCGGCCGCGAGCAAGCCCGATCAGTTGTTCGCATTGCGGCATCTGGTTTCCAGCGCCAAGGGCAATGGCCTCGCGCCTGAGCAAGCGGCCGCACAAGCGCGCAGCGCGCGCGAACGCGAAGCGGCGGATCTGTATGCGCGTTATCAAAAACGTCTCGCCGCGTTCAACGCGGTCGATTTCGATGACCTGATCCGGCTGCCGCTGGCGTTGCTCGAAGCCGACGCCGAAACGCGCGCGGGCTGGCAGGAGCGCCTGCGCTATCTGCTGATCGACGAATATCAGGACACCAATGCTGCGCAATATCGGCTGGTAAAGCAGCTCGCCGGCGCCCGCGGCGCGTTCACCGCGGTCGGCGACGACGATCAGTCGATCTATGCCTGGCGTGGCGCCAATCCCGGCAATCTCGACGAGCTCGCGCGCGATTATCCGGCGCTGCAGGTGCTCAAGCTCGAACAGAACTATCGCTGCAGCGCGCGCATTCTGCGCGCAGCGAACGCATTGATCCGGCACAACCCGCACGTGCACGAGAAGCGGCTGTGGAGCGAACACCGCGACGGCGCGCCGATCCGCGTGCTCGCCTGTCGCGACGACGAGCACGAAGCCGAGCGCGTCGCTGCCGACATCGCGCATCTGCAGCAGCTGCACAAGACCTCGTGGAACGAGTTCGCCGTGCTCTACCGCGGCAATCACCAGTCGCGCGCATTCGAGAAAGCGTTGCGCCTGGCGCAAGTGCCGTACCGAGTCACCGGCGGCACGGCATTTCTTGAACGCGCCGAAGTGAAAGACGTGCTCGCCTACCTGCGCCTGCTCGTCAATCCCGAGGACGACGCCGCATTCCTGCGCATCGCCAACGTGCCGCGGCGCGAGATCGGCGCGACGACGCTGGAGAAGCTCGGTGAACTCGCGCAGAGCAAACACGCCTCGATGCTGCATGCCGCGCACAGCGATGGCGTGCTCCGGCAGCTCGCGCCGCGGCCGGCGTCAGCGCTGGCCGGCTTCACCGCGCTGATCGACGAGTTCACCGCCGCGATGCGCAGCAAATCCGCCGCCGATCTCGTTGCAGCGATCGTGCAGCGCACCGGTTTCGCCGAACACCTGCGCCACGAGACGCGCGATCCGGCCGCATTGCAGCGCCGGCTGGAGAACCTCACGGAACTTGCCGACTGGTTCCGCGCGATGCAGAAAGACGGCACACGCACCGGCGATCTCGCCGCCCAGCTCGCGCTGCTCGCGCACGCCGACCGCGACGAGGCCGGCAATCAGGTGCGGCTGATGACTCTGCACTCGGCGAAAGGCCTGGAATTCCGCTTCGTCCATGTCGTTGGCGTCGAGGACGGCACGCTGCCGCACGCCGGCAGCATCGACGAAGGCCGGCTCGAGGAAGAACGCCGCCTGTTCTATGTCGGCATCACGCGGGCAAAGGAGCGCCTGTGTTTGTCGTATGCGTCGCGCTCGCGCCGCTACGGAGAAACCATCGCGAACGAGCCGAGCCGCTTCCTTGCCGAACTGCCGCCAGACGACCTGCACTGGGACGGCCGCGATGCCGAGCAGGACGAAGCAAGCAAACGCGAAGTCGCCGGTTCGCATATTGCGCGCCTGGCCAGCCTGCTGGCCGACTGAGCACATGCGATAATCCGCACATGGACGAAGCCATACTCCTTTCGCGCCTGCAGTTCGGATTCGTCATTTCGTTCCACATCCTGTTTCCGGCATTCACGATCGGCCTGGCGAGCTGGCTCGCGTTTCTCGAAGCGCTGTGGCTGCGCACGCGCGAGGATTACGTACGTGACCTGTATTTCTTCTGGCTGAAGATCTTCGCCGTGTCGTTCGGCGTCGGCGTGGTCAGCGGCATCGTCATGAGTTTCCAGTTCGGCACGAACTGGGCCGGGTTCTCGACTGCCGCCGGCAATATCGTCGGACCGCTGTTGAATTACGAAGTGCTCACCGCGTTTTTCATGGAAGCGACGTTCCTCGGCGTGATGCTGTTCGGCTGGGAGCGCGTCAGCCACGGCACGCATTTCTTTGCGACCTGCATGGTCGCGCTCGGCACCCTGATCTCCACGTTCTGGATCATGTCGGCGAACAGCTGGATGCAGACTCCGGCCGGTTACGAACTCAAGGCCGGCGTGTTCTATCCGCTTGACTGGTGGGCGGTGATCTTCAATCCGTCATTCCTGTATCGCCTGCCGCACATGGTGCTTGCCGCGTTTCTGACCACCGCGTTCGTGATCGGTGGCATCAGCGCGCTGTACCTGCTGCAAGGCCGTTTCGAGGACAAGGCGCGCCTCGGCTTCAAATGTGCGCTCGCGTTCGTGGCGATCGTGGCCCCGCTGCAGATCCTCGTCGGCGACGCGTCCGGTCTGGAGGTCCGGGAAAACCAGCCGGCGAAGCTTGCCGCGATCGAGGCCCGCTGGGAAACGCAAGCACAGGTACCGCTGACGCTGTTTGCAATTCCCGACGAGAAAGGCGAGCGCAACGATTACGCGCTGGACGTACCGCGCCTCGGCAGCCTGATCCTCACGCATTCGCTCGACGGCACGGTGCAGGGGCTGAAGGATTTCGCACCGGACCAGCGTCCGCCGGTAGCGATCCCGTTCTTCGCGTTCCGCATCATGGTCGGACTCGGTTTCGCGATGTTGCTGATCGCGGCATGGGGACTCGTGAAGTGGAAACGCGGCACCCTGCTCGGCTCGCGCTGGTACCTGCGCGCGTGGGTTGCGATGATGCCGAGCGGTTTCATCGCTTTGCTGACGGGCTGGTTCGTCGCCGAAGTCGGCCGCCAGCCATGGGTCGTCTACGGCGTGCTGCGCACGGCGCAGGCGACGAGCACGAACGTGCCGGCGAGCAGCGTGCTCGCCTCATTGATCGTCTATGTCGTCGTCTATCTGCTCGTATTCGGCTTCGTCACCTGGTATCTGCTGCAGATGTTGCGCGTCGGCCCGGTGCGGGCGCCACAGCGAAAAACCACGAGTACTGCGGCACGGCCGCTGTCGCTGGGTGACGAGGAGCTGTGAAGCCATGACGATGGAACACGTGCTGCCGATCGTCTGGTACCTGATCATCGGCTTCGCGGTGCTGATGTACGTGCTGCTCGACGGCTTCGTGCTCGGCATCGGCATTCTCACCCCGTTCGCCGACAACGATGCGCAACGCGACCACATGATGAACACCGCCGCGCCGATCTGGGATGGCAACGAGACCTGGCTCGTGATGGGCGGGGCCGGACTGATGGCGGCGTTTCCGCAGGCGTATGCGATCGTGCTGTCCGCGCTGTATCTGCCGATCCTCGCCATGCTGGTCGCGCTGATCTTCCGCGGCATCGCGTTCGAGTTCCGCTTCAAGGCGCGGCGTTCGCGTTGGGTCTGGGGCGTCGCCTTCAACGTCGGCTCGACGATCGCCACGTTCATGCAGGGCCTGATCCTCGGCGCCGTCGTCGAAGGCATGCCGCTGCAGGGCGGCAAGTATGTGCACGATGCG
>Ga0105239_10001781_pt1 | contig 28334 bp, 19 predicted proteins | sample KBSC44metaG_FD_92761 | JGI IMG/M metagenome (GOLD analysis project Ga0105239, IMG submission 92761) | Corn rhizosphere microbial communities from Kellogg Biological Station, Michigan, USA - KBS C4-4 metaG | ecosystem: Host-associated > Plants > Roots > Rhizosphere > Soil | place: Michigan, USA...
AAGCTTCACGTTGTTGTAAATGCTTACCAGGCTATCGTTATGCTTGCAGCTAAAGGCGTGTAGCTTGTAGCTAAAAATAGTTATTCTTCCTCATCCTGAACCATAAACTCTTCCTTTTCAGTTTTAGGTAATCCGTTAGCAAGTTCATTAATCAGTTCGGCTACCAATGCAGTCCATCCTGTTTGATGCGCAGCGCCGAGGCCATGGCCTGTATCACCATGAAAATATTCATAGTAAAGCACCAAATGTTCGTTGCCTGGCTCCTGGTAAAACCAATTATAAGCGCCATGCGATTTTCGTTTGCCTTCTGCGTCAAGTTCAAAAAGACTTACGACTCTTTTAGCAAGCTCTGCAGATACTTCTTTAAGATTGAGATAATTTCCAGAGCCGGTAGGGTACTCTACATTTAAGTTTCCATCGTAAAACTCACCGTATTTTTTAATGGATTGAATAATAAGGAAGTTGATAGGTATCCACACTGGGCCGCGCCAGTTTGAATTGCCACCAAAGAAATTAGAAGTGGAATCTCCCGGATCATATTGAATGGTATAATGGATACCGTCTATGGTGACGGTATAAGGATTTTTTTCATGATACTTTGACAAAGCCCTTATTCCACCTTCTGAAAGAAATTCCGTTTCGCTTAAGATTCTTTGTAACAAGGCAATAAGCCTTTCTTTTGGAATAAGCGAAAGCAGAATCTCTTCTTCTTCAGCCTTTTCTTCATTAGGCCAGAAACGACTGTTGCTGGTGCGGTATTCTTCAAACCATGAGAAACGCTTTTTAAAATCTTCCAGCTTTTTGAAGACTTCTTTTTTAATGATGGAAACAGCAAATAAAGAAGTTAATCCAACAATGGAATGTATTTTAAGTTGTATTGGTTCATGTGCTGTTATGGCTAATGTGTCGTAATAAAATTTATCGTCATCGTTCCACATACCAAGCTCATTAAGGCCCTCTGCAATTAAAACAAAGTGCTCAAAAAATTTGGTGGCGGCATCTTCAAAAGATGGATCATGCATTGCAATTTCAATGGCCATATCCATCAGGTTAAGTGCGTACATACCCATCCAGCTTGTACCATCTGCCTGCTCCAGCTCCATTTGTCCATGCAAAGGCATGCTGCGGTTAAATACACCAATGTTATCAAGGCCAAGAAATCCTCCTTCAAAAATATTATTACCATTGGCATCTTTACGGTGTATCCACCACGTAAAATTGATGATAAGCTTTTGAAAGATGCGCTTTAAAAAATTGATATCACCCTTGCCGGTTTTTTCTTTCTCAATATTATATACCTGCAGTGCGGCCCAGGCATGCACAGGTGGATTTACATCGCCAAAGTTCCATTCATAAGCGGGTATCTGCCCATCAGGCTTCATATACCATTCCCGCATGATTAATATTAGTTGATGCTTTGCAAATACAGGATCAACAAGTGCCATGGAAATACAATGAAAGCCAAGATCCCATGCTGCATACCACGGGTACTCCCATTTATCGGGCATAAGAATAATATCCTGGTTTTTGAGGTGCTGCCAGTCATGATTGCGGCCACGTTTTCTTTCCTCTGTCAGCGGAGAAATATTGTCTGTACTGGTAAGCCATCTTTCTATATCAAAGTGATAGTATTGTTTGCTCCACAGCAATCCCGCAATAGCTTGCCGTTGTATTTGTTTCCAGTCATCAGAAATATTTTGAGGTAATATCTCCCGGTAAAAATCATCGGCTTCTTGTTTTCTTGTATTAAATATCTGGTCAAACCCTTTGGAAAAAGGCTGGTCCATCATTACATCGCTCAGGCGAAGAAAAATGGTTTTGGTTGCGCCGCCGGCAATGCGTTGTTTATATACAGGAGAAAATTTTGTACCCTCAGTTTTTTCTTTTAGCTCTTCAACATTTTTGTTGTGGATAATAGCATCATTAAAAGCATCTTTTACAAACTGAGATTCATTTGGTTTGTTAAATAGCTTTTCATAATTGGTTTCATTTTCAGTAAAAAATATGTCAGCTGTTTTCTGAAAATAAAAGTAGTAAGAACCAAGCCTTTCATGCTGCGCCTTTACAGTAAAATCATTCATCTTTTTAATGACAGGTTTTTCTGTAAGACCACCATAGGCCCATCGGTTGTAAAACCACAAAGTAGGCAGTACGGTAATGGTAGAAGCGTGCTTACTTCTGTTAGTGATATCAATTTTAATAGCTATATCACGCTTGCTGTACTTGGCGTAAGTAATTAAAACATCAAAATACTTATTATCGTTAAATACGCCTGTATCAAGTATTTCGTATTCCGGTTCAAGTTTGCTGCGGTGGCGGTTCTTTTCAACTAATTCTTCATATGGAAACGGCTGTTGCGGATACTTATATAAAAACTGCATGTAGTAATGCGATGGAAGATTATCAAGATAATAATACAGTTCTTTTACATCTTCACCATGATTGCCTTCATAGTTTCCAAGTCCGTACAAACGTTCTTTTAAAATTTTGTCTTTGCCATTCCATAATGCAACAGAAAAGCAAAGGTTTTGAAAGAAGTCTGAAATGCCGCCCAGTCCATCTTCTCCCCAACGGTAGGCCCTTGCATGTGAATGGCTGAAAGGAAAATAATTCCATGCATCACTGTTAGTGCTGTAGTCTTCACGCACTGTGCCCCACTGGCGTTCTGATAAATACGGACCCCATTGTTCAAGTGGAATTTTTTTAGAAGCATTAACCCTTAGCCTTTGTTGCTCTGCAGTCATCATGCAAAAAGAAATTTTTTGTTGAAAAGTTACGCTGGTGAATGACAATAGTTAATATGCAATGGCTACGATGCTTAACATCACGGTTTAATCACTGCCATTTTTAATTATTGCAGCATTCAGCAAATTTTTTTTATATGGCAGCAAACAATAAGAATATTAAAAGTACAATAAGGCTTACAAAGCAAAAAATTACAGGTATAATTTGTCAGTGATATTAAAATGTTTTAATCATTGTTGCTTATCTCTCTGTTTGTTTATTAAAGACTCAATAAGAAAGGTTATAAACGATAAAAGAATGCTAAACCAGAATGCACTCCACCAATTTGCCACATTAAAGCCTGGTACAATCAGGGCCGCCCATTTTACCATAAGCATATTAATCACCAGGAGAAATATACCCAACGTAAAAATTGTAATTGGTATAGTGAGTATAATTAGTACAGGTTTTACAAAAGCATTAAGCACAGCAAGAACAACTGCCACTAATATTGCAGACGTTCCATTGTCAATAGCCACACCCGGCAACAGGTGAGATGCAATAAGTGCAGCCAGTGCAGTTACCAATATTTTACCAATGAATTTGCCCATTTTAATTTTATTCCAGGTTTTTCTTTGCTCAAAACTTAATATTAAAAATTTAAAATAAATAATGTACAGTAAATAAATTCTTTAACAACATAAAAAGTATAGAATCTATTAATAAAAACCCTGCCAGGGCTGTAATTCAGCGTAAACAAATACCTTTGCCGTCTTTATAAAAAGTACGTATTTACAAGAAATGAGCCTACAGGATAAATATGAAGCGGTAATCGGCCTTGAAGTGCATGCCCAGTTGTTAACCAACAGCAAGTTGTTTTGTGGTGATAGCGCTTCTTTTGGTGCTGCGCCTAACACGCATGTAAGTGCTATTACGCTTGGCCATCCGGGAACCTTGCCCAAAACAAATAAAAAAGCGGTTGAACTGGCCATAAAAATCGGCATTGCCTGCAACTGTGAAATTGAGCGTTATAATTACTTCGCCAGGAAAAATTATTTCTATCCTGATTTACCAAAAGGATACCAGGTATCTCAACACACAACACCTATTTGCAAGGGCGGTTATGTAACCATACAAACTACTGAAGGGAAGAGAAATGTGCAGCTCAACCGTATTCACATGGAAGAAGACGCAGGTAAAAGCATTCATGATATTGATGAAGATAATACCTGCGTTGATTATAACCGTGCTGGTGTTGCACTGGTAGAAATTGTAACTGAACCAGATCTACGTAATGCGGAAGAAGCTTATCAATACATTACAGAATTGAGAAAGCTCGTTAGATGGATTGGCGTTTGTGATGGTAATATGGAAGAAGGAAGCTTGCGTTGCGATGCGAATGTATCTATCCGTCTTAAAGGCGAAACAAAGCTGGGAACGAAGGTTGAAGTGAAAAACCTTAACTCAATCCGCAATGTAAAAAAAGCGATCGAGTATGAAATTGAGCGTATGATTGAGGTTGTTGAAAATGGCGGCACAATTATACAGCAAACGAGAAGTTTTGATGCAACCAACGATACCACTTTTGCTATCCGCGATAAAGAAGAAGCGAATGATTATCGTTATTTTCCGGAGCCGGATTTACCTCCTTTCCATTTAACCGAAGTATTTATTAATGAGGTAAATGATAGCTTGCCAGCATTGCCTGCAAAATTGCAGGAGCAATACCAGGCTTCGTTTGGGCTTAGTGAGTATGATGCGATACAGCTTTGCATGGAAAAAGAAGTTTCGGATTATTTCAATAACCTGGTAACGTATACAAAGCAATACAAAGCTGCCGCAAACTGGATGAATGGACCGGTGCGCCAGTATTTACACGAACATAAATCAGGTATTGAAAATTTTGAATTGCAACCCTCTAAACTGGCAGAAATCATACAGTTGGTAGATGAAGGAAAGGTTAACTTTTCTACCGCATCTTCGAAGCTTTTTCCGGCGTTAATTGCAGAGCAAAGTAAATCAGCCCTGGAATTGGCAACATCTTTGAACCTGATACAGGTGAGTGACAGTAATGAACTTGAAAACTGGGTAGATGCAGTAATTAATAAAATGCCAGATAAGATAACCGAGTATAAGAAGGGAAAGAAAGGACTGATTGGTCTCTTTGTTGGCGAAGTAAAAAAGCTAAGTAAAGGAACAGCTGACCCTAAAGTTGTAACGGCGTTGCTGGAAGAGAAATTGAAATAAGGCAGGTAGTAAGATGTGCATGGCAAGGAGGGAGCCGAAAATCGGGAGAAGCAAGTAGAATTTTTCTTGAGAATAATTAGAACATTAAGCTGGCACGGGACATAAAAAGTAATCTTAGATAAATATCAAAATAAACAATGAAAAAAATTGCATTTGTGCTGATGGCTGCTGTGGCGGTTGTGGCATGTAAACAACAGAAGGCTGGCCCCTTTACTGTTAGCGGAAAAATAGCAAATATTCCTGCACACAGGGTATTTCTTGAGCAGTTGCCTTTTGATGGCAACCAGCCGGTAACAATAGATTCTGCAACGCTTAAAGAAGGTGGTGCTTACCAGTTAAAATCTGTAAAAGCAAAAGATGAGGGATTATACAGGTTGACCTTTGACAATGGCCCGCAAGTAATTCTTGTAAATGATAATGACGATATCAAAATTTCACTGGATGGTAAAAACTATCGTAAACCGGATGTAAAAGGCTCTGCTGCTACAGAAAGCCTCTATAACTTCTTTGATGATTACGCTAAGCTTGATTCTGCCTTATACACAACTTTTATTGCTTTAGACAGCAACAAAAAAAAGCAGGGTGCAGACAGTATTATACGGTTGCTGGAAGTTAAAAAGGACACTGAGTTGAAAACGCTAAACAGCCTGGTAAAATCTTTTATTCAAAAGTCTCAAAGCCCGGCTGCTATATATTATGGTATTATTATGGGAAGCAAAACCATGATGCCAGATGAATTGAAGCCAATAGTAATTGCTGCATCTTCAAGGTTTAAAGAACATGTAGGTCTTGCAAAACTTAAGAGCCTTGTAACAGTACAAAACGCACCACAAAAAGAACCCACTTATGCATTGCTAAATCAGCAGGCGCCGGATTTAACGATGCAGGATGCAAATGGAAAGCCTGTAAGTATTAGTTCTTTCAAGGGCAAATACCTGTTGGTTGATTTCTGGGCAAGCTGGTGCGGGCCCTGCAGGCAGGAAAACCCTAATGTGGTTGCTGCTTTTAACAAGTATAAAGATAAAAACTTTACTATCCTGGGTGTTTCATTAGATAGCGATAAAGCTTCATGGCTTGCTGCCATCAAAAAAGACGGTCTTGCATGGAATCATATGAGCGATCTTAAGTATTGGGAAAGTGCAGCCGTTAAAGCTTATGGTTTTGACGGAATTCCATTCAATGTTTTAATCGATCCTTCAGGAAAAATTATTGCCAGCAGTTTAAGAGGCGAGGCACTTGATAAAAAACTGGGCGAGGTATTACAATAGGTAAAAATTTCTTTAGATATGAAAGCACTTATCAATATACAGGTAAGTGCTTTTTTATTATAGAGTATAATGATTATCGCTTTAAACCAAATCATGCATTCGTATCTCTTCAATAACTTTGGTAAGCGTGTCAATTATCTTGGCTACGTAGTTATTAAGCATCAATTTATCTTTCAACAAACCCTTTGATGAATCGATTGCCAACACTTCTTTTGAAATATGTTTAACACCCATACTATCTACCTGTGACTTTATTCTATGTGCAACCGCAGCTATTTTTTTGGTATCATTTGTAATAATCGATGCTTTTAATTCATCAATGGCTTTGGTTGCTTCCCTTATAAAAGCATTCAGCATTTTTTGTTCAAATACAGCATTACCTCTGCCAAGTTCTTTAAGCTTACTGGTATTAAAATATTTGTAATCGCCGGCTTTTTTTGAAACACCGCCGATTTTATTTCCAATCCATTTTAAGATTGTCTCAATCAATTCTTTTTCCTCAAAAGGCTTTGAAAGAAAATCATTCATTCCTGCCTGCAGACATTTTTCTTTATCACGCCTAACCGCATTTGCAGTTAATGCAATAACCGGTACAAAAGCACTTATTTCTTTTCTTATTATCATAGTCGCTTCTATGCCATCCATCACAGGCATGCGCATATCCATCAGTACAATATCGTAGGTGCTTTCTTTAAGCATTTTTATGGCGTATAATCCATTCTCAGCCTGATCTACTGTCGCGCTATAATTCTGTAATACAGACAAAGCCAGTAACCTGTTTAGCTCGTTGTCTTCAACCAGTAAAATTTTTTTGCCTTTAAGAATGCCAGTCCTGGTAGCAAGCGATTCGTTGCTTTCAGTAACGATAGCTTTACCTCTTTTAAAAGGTAATGTTACGGTTACTTTTGTTCCTCCACTTTTCCTGCTTTGTACCTCAACAGTTCCATGCATTAACTCAACCAATTGTTTAATGATGCTCATACCAAGGCCGGTTCCGCCAAAGCGCCTTGCAATGGTTTCGTCTTCCTGTGTAAACATGCTGAACAGGTTCAACAGAAATTCTTCTGTCATTCCAATGCCTGTATCAGTTACTGCAATATGAACAATCTGCGCATCTTCTTCCTGCGGGTAAGCAGTACATGATATGGTAACGCTTCCTTTTTCAGTAAACTTAACAGCATTGCTTAACAGGTTAACCAACACTTGTTTAACCCGGTATGGATCTCCCTGCATGCTATCATAAATATCGCTGTCTATAAAAGAATAAATGGCAAGACCTTTTTCATTTGCCCTGTCGGCAACCATTTCTACCGCCCTGTTTATTACATCTTCCATTCTAAAGCTAATACGTTCTATGGTTAATTTGCCCGCGGCAATTTTTGAGAAATCGAGGATATCGTTAATAATTACAAGCAGGCTTGATGACGCATTGTTTATTGCGCCGGCGTATAATTGTTGCTGCTGGCTAAGATTGGTTTTTTGCAACTGCTTTATCATTCCGGTAATGGCATTCATTGGGGTTCTTATCTCGTGGCTCATGTTCGCTAGAAAGTCGTCCTTCGCTTTTACAGATTGGTCAGCAATTTTTTTGGCCTCCTGTAGTTGTTGCTGTACCAATTTTTGAGAAGTGATATCAAGTACGACAGCAACAGAACCCAGCAGATTGTTATAGCGATCGTATAGCGGCGTACCGCTAAAGAACCACCATTTAGGTTCTCCTGTTTTATTTCTTGCAGCCAGTTCATAAGCACTTGTTATGCCTTTTTGCCTGTCTTCTATTTTGTTGTTGAATACGGCTGCATTTATTTCGTCAAAAAGAATTTCGCCGGGGGATTTGCCGAAGATTTCTTCAAGCTCATAGCCGCACATGTTGCAGAAAATTTTATTAGCGAACACAAACTTGCCTTGTTTATCTAATTCTATAAGGCCGAGATTCATGTTCTCGATTAGGATGCGGTATTTTTCTTCACTTCTTATTAAATCGTCTTCAATGTTTTTCCTTTCCGTTATATCCTGCGAAGAACCGATAATATATGGCTCAGCTCCATGCTCTTTTACCAGGTAATTTTTATACAGCAGGTATTTCTTTTTGCCGGCTTTTGTTAACACAGTAAAGATGCCTTCAGAAGAACCCCTGGCTTTGATAGTCTCGAGATAATCAGTGTGAAAAAGCATTCTCGATTTTTCGGGCATAAAGTAAGTAAGGTGCCTGCCTGTGAATTCATTTTCAGAATAACCAAGCAGGTGGCAAATTGCAGGGTTTACAGTGATAAGATTTCCTGCCACATCATGTGTACAAATAAGAGCCTGTGCATAATTGAATAAATCGCGATACCTTTTTTCACTTACCTGTATCTGTTCTTCTGCAAATATTTTTTCTGTAATATCAGTTCCATAAATATTTATATAGTTTTCCTTTGCAAAGCGGCGACAATAGAGGGAAAAATATCTCGTGTGAGATTTTACATCGATTACCCAGGAATTTTCATCAGGAAAATTTGAAGCGATGTGTTTCCAGAAATCGGCTGCTGCAAAATGTTTCTTGTGATAGTCGAAAGTTTCAAGAGCGTAGGTTGCAGGGTTTTGCCATAATATTTTACCCGTAAGCGAAATTCTCAATTGAGGTGCGGGGCTTTCAATCGAAAATAAAGCAGTGGAATTTATTTCACTTATTTGTTTTTCTATATCACGGGTAAATTGTTTCCTGGCTTCCTTCAACTCTTCCTGAAGGCGCTTTATTTCCTGTTCTTTTTCTGCAAGAAGTCGTTCGGAAGTTTTTCCGTCGGTATTTTTTTCTGATAGCTGCATTAGTAATACGGTAGGTTTATCATTTCAGATATAAGTGTTTTTATGGATTTTGTCAGATCTCATAAAAGCTTATACACCTGTTTAATTTAATAAGGTATAGAAAGAAAAGGATTATTAGTGAATGATGTTAAATCATACACTAATAATCTATTTTTTGCAATCGTACAAGAGGTAAGTTAATAAGTTGCCTGCCTCTTTGCAACAATTTAAAAAAATTTTTGTGACGAGGTTAATTTTTTTAGACTGGCGTGGTCGATATCAGGTAATTTACTTGCCCTTATACCAACGGTTGGAGATATTAAATTGTTCATTGCTATCGTTAGCATCGGGTTTATTTTGTTGGTTGCGTGCCTGCACTTCTTCAAATTTTTCAAGGGCTTTTGATATTTTAGAAAGATCATTTCCCCCTTTTAAGATATAGTCAAATGCTCCGCATTTTAAGGAGTCAACTGCAACATCCAAATCAGCCTGCCCGCTTAAAAATACAATGCAGGTAGAAGGACGAAGACTCTTTATTTTTTTTAGTGCGTCCAGGCCATCCATTGGATGCATATTGTAGTCAAGAAAAATAATATCGGGCTTTTCATTAAGGTGTTCTATGCACCCGGCTCCACTGGTAAAGCATTTAATATTTGTATAGCCAAGGTTGGTAAGATGTTGCTCGTATATTACAAGGCTGTAAGTATCATCATCTACAAGAAACACGGATGTGGATTTAGAAGTCTGCATTTGGATAGTTTAAAGGTCTCTAAAAAACAAGCTGAATTTTTGCAATTAAATACCGAACAATCTTATGTTTCGTCAATCTTAAAGCGTTATACGCTTAACAATAATAGCCTTACAAAATTATTGTTTACTGAAAATAATAATAATAAGCCTGGTAAAGGGTTTCCGCAAAGGAAAATATTTATTGGCGGACAGGTTTTCGAAAGGGACCGAAAACAAAATTACCAAAAAAAGAGCCCTACATAGACATGCAAGGCAATTTTGAATTTCGTCAAATTTGGAATTTTATTCCGATATAAAATTAAATCAAGATAGCCTCTGATACGGTTAAATATCACTTGAAACAGATTAAAAATCAATATAAAAGAATATAAAAAATAATACTTTGCTTAAATTTACCTGATAAGCTGCAACACTTGTTAGCCAAGCATTCCAACGGAATCACAAAAAATAAAATCGATATTTTATTTTGTTTACAAGTTTTGCATAAGTAATCTTTGCACCCATTTTAAGTATATCCTTAATAAGGACAAACACCTTTAAATTACCCCATCTGATGAAGTCAAAATCCAATGTCCACGCTAACAGGACCTTCTGCTTATTGTTTTTCTGCTTTCAGGCCCTTCTCGTTTTTTCGCAAAGTAAAAATGTTATCGAAGGTGTTATAAAAAACAGCTCAGGCAACCTTGCGATACCAAAGGCAAATATTAAGGTAAAGCACATAAATAAAATTTTTCTTGCAGATGACAACGGGCATTTCAAACTGTCTGCTGATGGGCCATTGCCAGTGACACTTGTAGTTTCTTCAATTGGTTTTGAAACAAAAGAAATACAGGTAGAGAATTACAACTTTCTTACGGTTGAACTGAATGATGAATACGTTAACAATAAAGCAATTGTAATAGCTGCTACACGCATACCACAAAAGTATATTGAAGCACCTGTATCTGTCGGAAGAATATCATCATCATCGATTGCCTATGCAGCAACACCATCTTATTACAACATGTTAAATAATCTTGCAGGGGTGGATGTAACCACCTCCGGGCTTGGCTTTAATACCATAAGCACAAGAGGGTTTAATTTAAGTGGTAATACCAGGTTAAATCAAATGATGGATAATATAAGCGGCGAAATCCCTTCGCTCAATTTTGCGATTGGGGGCTTTACCGGGTTATCAGAATTAGATGTGGAAAGTATGGAGTTATTAAGCGGTGCTTCTTCTGCCCTCTATGGTTCAGGAGGAATGAATGGCACATTGCTCATTAACAGTAAAAATCCTTTTAAATATGAAGGCTTTAGCATGCAGGTAAAACAAGGCGTTAATCACATTAATGATAATACCGCTAATGCTGCGCCTTACTATGACTGGAGCGGACGATGGGCCAAAAAGTTGTCAGAAAAATTTGCATTTAAAATTGCCGGACAATACATAGAAGCAAAAGACTGGATTGCTTCAGATACATCAAGTTATTATCGCCCTTCGGGAACAAACAATGGTTATGTAATACCTGGAAACCGGTTTACAGATCCTAACTACGATGGTGTTAACGTTTATGGAGATGAAACCACGCTTGACATTAAAAGCAGTAGTACACCTTTTTTGCAAGGTGTAATAGCCAGTCTTCCTTCTGATCAGCAAGAACAGGCAGCGAATATTTTGAAACCCTATCTTAACGGTAGCGCAATGAATGTTTCACGCACAGGTTATAAAGAATCTGAAGTTATAAACCCCAAAACATGGAACCTTAAGCTATCGGGCGGATTATATTATAAACTCAATAAAGATGTAGAGGCATCGTTGGTGGCTTACTATACAAAGGGCACCACTGCCTATACAGGCAGTGATCGTTTTGCATTAAAAGGGTTTTCTGTAGGACAGTATAAAATAGAATTTAAAAGCGCTAACTGGCAAATAAGAAGCTATACCACGCAAACAAATTCCGGAGAAACTTATAATGCCACAGTAACCACAAGGGTTTTTAATGAAGCATGGAAACCAAGCTTTAATGCTGCTGACCCAACGGCAAGCTGGTATCCGCAATATGCCGGTGCCTTTGTACAAAATGCAATAGGCGTTTACCAAAATGCTTACAGTGATGCGATATCAAAAGGACAGTCAACAGAAGCTGCAGCAGCAACAGCCCAATCGGCAATGCTTGGAAACACCGCTGCTATTCAAAATGCGGCACGGCAGTATGCAGATAATGGCAAGCCGGTAGCTGGAACCAAGGCCTTTAATGACCTATTTAACGCAATAAGAAAAGTGCCGATTCCACAAGGTGGGTTGTTTCTTGATCGCTCTGATTTGTATCAAACTGAGGGGCAGTATAATCTTACTAATATATTAAAGCTTGGTGATACATCTCACCGCATTGAAGTGCTTACCGGCGGTAACTGGAAGCATTATGTATTAAACTCAGAAGGCACTTTATTTGCTGATAAAGATGGCGCTATCGGCATTAACGAATGGGGTGCATACCTCCAGTTGGCAAGGTCTTTTTTCAACAATCATTTTAAGTTGACGGCAACTGGTCGTTATGATAAAAATCAAAATTTTCAAGCACACTTTACCCCGCGTTTTACCGGTGTTATTACTGTAGCACCAAACCATTATGTACGATTATCTTACCAAACGGCTTACAGGTTTCCTACAACGCAGCAACAATGGGTTGATTTGGAAATTGGCGGCGGTACAAGACTTATCGGCGGAATACCTTATTTCAGGGACAAGTACAACTATTCAACCAATCCATGGTACACGTTAGAAAGTGTAATGCAATTTCAAAACAGTGCAGCTTCAGGCAATCCTGATCCATCTCTTTTAAAAGTATATAAATTCAACACTTTTAAACCTGAATCTGTAAGTTCTTATGAGGCAGGTTATAAAGCGCTTATCGCAAATAAATTATTGGTCGATGTATATGCTTACTATGCCCGTTATCAAAATTTTATCGGCAGGGTGGTAACCTTGCAAAACAGCTCTGCCGGTAGTTTTGATTTTGCAAATATTTATTCCTTCTCAGCAAACAGCAGCAATAAAGTAAACACGCAGGGATGGGGGCTTTCATTAAATTATGCATTGCCACAAAACTTTTTTGCTTCCGGCAACTTTTATTCAGATGAAATAAAAGATGTGCCTAAAGATTTTATAGCTGGCTATAATACGCCTAAATACCGTGCTAATATTGGTTTTGGCAACAAGGGAATGCTGAAAGACAAACGATATGGTTTTAATATCATTTGCAAGTGGCAGGATGCATTTTTATATGAAGGCGAATTTGCGAGAGGCAATGTAAATGCATTTACAACTGTTGATGCGCAAATAAGTTATAAGCTTATCAAAACAAAGTCATTAATAAAAATTGGCGCGACCAATTTAACCAACCACTATTACACTAACGCTTTTGCTAATCCTTCAATAGGTGGTCTTTATTACATTAGCTACGGCTTTAATGTTTTGTAAAAGCAAGATTGGTTGGTGGAGTTTTACATCAACAGTAAAATCACTTTGATTACTGTGTAAAATCACATTTTTACTTGTTAACCGGCGTTCTACTTTTACATCGGTTTTTCATAGGATATTGGATTAAAACGGGGAAGCATTTCTATGCATTCCCTTTTTTATTTAATACATCAGCCTTCATAAAATTTACGCAAACGTTTGATATCGCTTATCAAACGTTTGCGTAAACCACCCTGCATCTCCAGGACTTTTATCAGAATAAAATAAGTTACAATTTTACGCTTTGAACAAGTGCAATGCTTTAGAGCAATTGCCTTATGTTTATTCATACGTATCCTTTCAATACACCTTAATTGTATTTGAAGGGACATGACCATTTTTAATGATGACTTAAACAAGCCATCAGATGATTCAGTTCTTATCCTTGAAAACAAGCCCGGAATTTATTCTTTATAGATGCGGGTTATCCGTTAGGCAGAACCTTTCTATTTTCTGCTACTCTAAATATTGACCTCTAATTGTTTGTCTGGCAGTACGGCTCGCAACCGTATGCATGCTCATTTTTTTTAATATTAAAAAAAATGACGCAAGCGTTTGCATGCCTATATCAAACGTTTGCGCTGCATTGACTGCTTTCTCCACGATTTTGAAATGAAAAAATTAATCACATCTTCGCACCGTTAAATCACTGAGGCTGTTAGAAGGATAAAAGTGAAATAGCTAAAGCGATATTCTGGAAATGCATTTCTGAGATTTAGGTCCCCCAGCGTTAAGCGTTCATTAAATGATTTTAGTTGTCAGTACGCTGAAATGAATTTATTGGTGAAGAGAAAACTTTTCAACGAAAGGAATAATTATGTTGACAACAAAACATTAATGACATTATTAAAGCACCTTTTTACCTGTTGCAATTTGTAGCAGCTTGCTGTATACAGATAAAACAGGTGAGATACACCAAAACAAATGTGGCTGGCTTCCGGAACTCATTGATATATGCCGGTGTGTTCCTTAGTATTTCGCGTATAAAAGGAGAAGCCCGTTTTTCAAACCGTACCATTTGTAATTTGAAGATGCCAGCCACAAAAGGGATGTGCCCCCTTCACTGATAATTATTGACTGTCTTGCAACGCAGTTAATAAAGCGGATATTACAAAACTCATCTTTGATGAATCTGCAGCCTTTTCTCCAGGATTACCTGCTGGTCATCAAAAAACAGTGAACGGGGGCAGCATAACCCGAAATATTTTATGCTGTATTTTACGGTACAACTATCGTTTTGGTATCAAAAGTCTGCGCGCTAAAATATCCTAATGAACCGCCGTTGATATTTGTTACCGGGTTAGCCGGCGTTGCATTGTTATTTGAGCCAGTAGCGCTGTTTAACAAGCTGTACCAATACTTGTAAACAGGTTGATCAATACACATCATATCAACCCTGAGAGCATCTCCGCTCTTTATTTTCTTTTTATCACGCTCCTCTTTAGTGTCGCTATCATCACCAAAAATTAATAACTCTGTCTTTATAGTGCGGCCATCTGTAAGCTCATCATTTTCTACAAAAATGGTTTTCTCTCTTTTGCCATTTACATACTGTATATAGCGGTAACTATTGCCCTTGCCAACCGGGTCTTTGTATTGAACCGTTGCTACTTTTTCAAGTCCGTCAAACAAGGTAGTTTCCGTTACGTATAAACTGTCATACTTTACAATCTGCGGCATAGTAGAAGAGGCTGTGAAAGTTTTATCATCAATCTTTACAGTAAGATGATAAGTTTTGCCTGGCGTGCCTTTAAAAGTGGCGGCCCTGTAAGTGCCTGGTGCTGCTTCAGCCAAGGTGGTGATAAGACCTTCGTCATCTGCAATAGTTACAGTGGCGCCGCTTACAGTAGGTACATTATTATCATCACTAAAATTTACCGTCTGGCTTATAAGCACCTTACACGAATCCTGCTGGTTGGTAATTACACCTTCAATTACATATTTTTTTGCTGCGCTGTTTAAATCAATATCAATCACCTTTCGGCAAGAAGTAAATGCAATTAATGTAACAATAAGCGCAGCGGTATATTTATAAAGTATCATCAGTTTAAAATTTAAAATTGTAAGAAACAGATGGAATGAATTTGAATAATGCCGTACGAACAGCTTCAGTTTTATTAGGGTCATCTTTTTTATCACGGAACTCAATGATATAAGCGTTTTCTCTACCATAAGCGTTATACAGACTGAGAGACAGCTCAGACGAAAATCTCTTTGTTTTCTTAAGCTGAAGTATCGCTCCAAGATCAAGCCTGTGATAAGCAGGCATACGGTAGCCATTGCGTTCAGTATAATAATAAACCATTTGCCCGTCTACACGATATTTACCACTTGGAAAGCTTACCGCATCGCCGGTATAATACACCCAGTTGGCAGATAATGTCCATTTTTTATTAAGCTGGTAAGTACCAACAATGGCAATATCATGTGTTCTGTCCTGCCTTGCATTGTACCACTGGTTATTGTTAATGCCATCGATCTTACGTTCAGTTTTTGATAAGGTATAGCTAAGCCATCCTGTAAATCTTCCCGCTTTCTTTTTTAGTAACCATTCAATACCATAAGCCCTTCCTTTTCCATATAACAGTTGCGTTTCAATTACATCATTGCTGAACACGTCGGCACCATCCCGGTAATCAATCTGGTTTTGCATAGTTTTATAATAAGCTTCAACTGTAAGCTCATACTTATTGCCTGCAAGATTTTTATAATAGCCTACAGAGACCTGGTCTGATATTTCAGGCTTAATAATATTGGTGCTGGCTATCCATTTATCTGTTGGGGTAGAAGTTGTTGAGTTAGATATCAGGTGCAGATTCTGCGCATTACGCACATAAGATGCTTTTAATGATGTGGAGCTGTTCAACATATAGCTGGCTGCAATTCTTGGCTCCGGGTTAACATAGGTTTTTACTACCTCACCCTTTTTATAGCTTATGGTATCAAGCACTTTGCCATCATTATTTACGTTATAAAAATCACCTTTGCCAAGTACACTGAAGATGGATAAACGAAGTCCATAAGACAAGTTGAATTTATCTGATACTTTCCAGTTGTTGGAAGCGTATACCGCATTTTCCACAGAATACCTGCGTTGTAATATCTTATCATTAAAGCTCGAGCTGTCTGATGAAGATATTTCACCAGGTCTCATAGTATGGTAGATGGAATTAAGACCAAACCGGATGTTGTTTTTTGAATTGAGGTACCACTGAAATTCCTGTTTTAAGTTCCAGTCTTTTATTTGCGAATAAACTTTAAAATCATTTGCGCCACTCTTGATAGTAATCTTATAATCGTAATTGCTAAAGATGAGTGATGTGTTTGAGAAAAGTTTATTGCTGAAAATATGGTTCCATCTTAATGTACCTGTAGCATTGCCCCAGTTAAGTTTAAATGTTTCACCCACGCCTAACTGATCCCGACCGAAATAACCCGAAAGGTATAGGCGGTCGCGTTTGCCTAATTGATAATTGAGCTTTGCATTGAGATCATAAAAATAGAGTGAGTTATTATTGATGGTAGAATCCTTAGACAATTTTAAAAAAGCATCTACATAAGTTCTTCTTGCAGATACTAGAAAAGATGATTTGTCTTTTTGGATAGGGCCTTCCACATTCACTTTTGCAGAAATAGCACCAATACCACCGCTAACGTCATAGTCCTGGTTATTGCCATCGTTCATTTTTATATCAAGTACTGAAGAGAGCCTTCCTCCGTATTGGGCAGGCATTCCTCCCTTGTATACCATAATGTCTTTAATGGCATCAGAATTAAACGTAGAGAAAAAGCCTAACAAATGTGATGCATTATATACAGGTGCTTCATCCAATAAAATAAGGTTTTGATCAGCAGAGCCGCCACGCACATAAAAACCACTATTGCCATCGCCTGCTGACTTTATGCCCGGCAACAACTGAATGGTTTTAAGAACATCTCTTTCACCAAATAATACAGGGATGGTTTTTGTATCACTAATGGTTAGCTTTTCGGCCCCCATTTGCGTACTGCTTAAACTTCTACCTCTTGAAGAAGTTACTGTTACGTCCTGCAGATCTTTTACTTCATCTTCCAGGAAGATATTTAATGTAACGTTCTTATTAAGATTAACATCTAAGGTTTGTTGTTCATGACCAACTGCAGAGACGAGTAATGTATAATTGCCGGGAAAAAGACTGATTGAATAAAAGCCGTAATCGTTACTGGTTACGCCTGTGTTTTTATCCTTCACTGTTACTGAAGCGCCGATGATACTTTCGCCTGTCTTTTTTGAACGTACAGAACCATTTACAGTAAAGCGCTGCTGCGCCCATGCTTTTTGCAGGTAAGCTGATGCATGCATTACCATTAACACAATAAATAAAGCTTTGAGTTTTGATGTATTCATATAAGTTGATTAATTAGCTTTTGAATGTTTGAGTGCAGAAAGATTTATTTGTACGCCACCTGTTGCACCGAAATAAAGACCATAGAAATTATTGTCGCTTGTTTTGCTCCATAAATAATGTTTGGTAAGCGAAGCGCCTTTGTCGTAATCAAGATTTACATAATTGAAAGTGGGCCCGGCAAATAATTCTACTGTGGGCGACAATTTTATGGAAGGTAATATTCTTAACGAGGCCCTGTAGTAATCACCCTTTTTAAAGTCGTCAAGCATCAGGTTTGTCAATTCTGCATTAATGCGAAAATTGTTATACAGTTTTAAGTGAGCGCCAATGCCTGCTTCTAACGCATATAAATGTTGTTTCGTATAGTTCAAATTATAACCAATACCCAGTATGCCATACATTACCCTGCCTCCTGATCTGAAGGACAATAAAGCAGTAAGCGTTTCATCAACACTTAAGCTGAAAGATCGTTCGCCATTTTTAATAATATTAATTATACCGATGGGATAATCACTGCTGTCTGCTATATTAATAAACCCGGCTATTTGTACACCTTTCACCTTTTTTGCGATGTTAATAAAGCCTGATGCCTGGGTGTTTACATCGGCCGCTTTATTAAAGAAGCCTGCAATCTGTACGTTTGCATTTTTCTTTGCAAGGTTTAAAAATCCTGCATATTGAAGACCCGTAGAACTGCCGCTGATATTTAAATAACCCGCAGCCTGAAAGCCGTGTGCATCATGCTTTACATAGTTCATAAAACCGGCCAGTTGCATGCCGCGTGCTGTATTTTGTATGTGATTAGAAAAGCCTGCAAGTTGCAAACCAGATGCGCTGTCTTTTATAATGTTTGATATGCCTGCCATGCTTAATCCTGTTTCAGATTTTGACAGGCCCGCAATTAAGTGCAGTGCAAATTTATTGCTGTACTCACCTGCATTTGAGCCATTACTGCTAATAGGATATATTAATCCAATATGTACATTGCTTTTCTTTGGTTGCTGGCTCATACCCACAATGTAAATGCATGATAAAAAAAGAAGAATGCTAAATTTTTTTAACGGTAAAATTGTATGATTAATTCTCATTGTATTATGATTACGAACGTTAATTGTCAGATGTAATTATGTACAGTGCCTGGCTTATGCTTAATAAAGAAGTTTGCGAAAAATAATGGCTGCTATGTGCCATGTGTGTACGACTATAACAAACAGAAAATACTTGATGCCTGCAGTTAATCCGTTTAGTATGGTGATTGCTTGTTGTATTGTTTTCCCGTAATGCATAAGTTATTTGTGTATTGTTTTTGATGAAGACAATACACGAAAACAATACCCCTATGTCTAAAAACTTTTTTACAAAAATTTTTAGAGAAAGCGAAAAAGTGCATTGCAGAAAACGATGAAGCTTAATTTTGGCGGCGCAAACGCTGCTCTCTCAAAACAGAATGGCAGGTAGCTGTATTTATTTTCACATCATTACCTTTGATGCCCAATTCAAAAGACTTACAGGTAAAAGACTACAGGCATTCAAGTTAATTCTGTTATTTTTACCGGCAACATTTTAGTATTTAACTGGCAAATCATGATGAAATTTAATCCTGATAAACAACATACGTTAGGTTCAGTGGTAAGCATTAGCGGAACCGGCCTGCATACAGGCATACTTGTGGATATGACTTTACACCCCGCCAACCCTGGCTTTGGTATTCAGTTCCAGCGAATAGATTTGCCCAACAAACCTGTTATAAAAGCAGATTGCGATCTTGTTACAGATACTAGCCGCGGCACCACCCTGCAAATGGGCGATGTTAAAGTAAGTACAGTTGAACATATTCTTGCCGCATTGGTGGGTATGAGTGTAGACAATGTTTTAATTGAATTAAATGGCCCTGAAATACCAATTGTGGATGGCAGTTCCGAACCTTTTATTGAACTGATAGAAGAGGCGGGTGTAGCTGAGCAGGAAGCCGCTAAAATATGGTACAGCCTTGATGAAAATATTTATCATTATGATGAAGTAAAGCGTGTTGAAATGGTCGCACTTCCTTCAATGGAATACCAGATAACAACACTTATAGATTTCAACAGCCCTGTACTAGGTACGCAACATGCAGGATTAAAAACAATCAGTGATTTTAAAACAGAAATAGCTCCCTGCCGTACGTTTTGTTTTCTTCATGAGTTAGAGATGTTGTTGGATAATAATCTTATCAAGGGCGGCGATATTAATAACGCAATTGTAGTAGTTGATAAGCCGGTAACCGAAGATGAGATGAACAGGCTGGCCAAGATCTTCAAACGCGAAAAAATGGAAGTAAAGAGCGAAGGTTATCTTAATAATCTTGAGCTTCGTTTTCCCAATGAACCGGCAAGGCATAAACTGCTCGATGTGGTGGGAGATCTTGCATTAATCGGTTATCCTATAAAGGCAAGAATTATTGCTAATAGGCCCGGGCACAGCACCAATGTTGAGTTTGCAAAAAAGATAAAGCAGTATATTAAAAAGAACAGGCATGTAAAAGATGTTCCTGTATATGATCCCACATTTCCTGCTGTGTACAGCCTCGAGCACATTGAAAAGACATTGCCGCATCGTTTTCCTTTTCTGTTAGTGGATAAGATTATTGAGTTGACGGATACCCGCATTGTCGGTATAAAAAATGTTACTTTCAATGAGTGGTTTTTTCAGGGTCATTTTCCCGGCAATCCCGTAATGCCGGGTGTTTTGCAGATTGAAGCGTTGGCACAAACGGGAGGTATACTTTGCATAAACGCTGCCCAGAATGGAAAGGCTGATACCAAATATGATACTTACTTTTTAAAGATTGACAATTGCAAGTTTAAGCAGATGGTTAAACCGGGGGATACCATGATATTAAAAATGGAATTGTCTGCACCTGTAAGAAGAGGCATCTGCGAAATGAAGGGCACTGTATATGTTGGCGGCAAAGTAGCTACGGAAGCAGATCTTGTTGCGCAAATTGTGAAAAAGAATTAAGTCTAAAGTTATTTGACTTCTAAAATCACATTCAACGCATGTATTTATTCTCAATAATGCATGCGTTGAATTTCCACAGAGTGCAAAAAATAAGATTGCTGAAAATAATCACCTGAATCCCCTCACCTTTTATGATCAAATTTTTTCTTACCGCTATTTGCCTTTCTTTAACAATCTTATGTTTTAGCCAACAGTTTAATTATGATACGATTGTTCAGTGGCAGGAAAAACCAGTGTTGCATAACCTTTACGATTCTTTTAAAACGGAAAGTGCCGTTGCAATACTTGATGAACGCAAAGTGCAGTATAAAAATTTAGCCAAAGACGTTTTTGTTTATACTACTTATCACAAAATCATACGCATTAACGATGACAAGGGCATCGAAATGTTCAATAAAATTTATATACCTGTTTATTACGGCGCAGAGATACAAAATATTAAAGCGCGTACTATTACTGCGGATAATAAGGTTCTTGATCTGACAGATGACAAGATAAAGGAGATGGAAGAAGATGAACGGAAGTATAAACTCTTTGCAATGGATGGTGTTGAAAAGGGTGCAGAGGTGGAATATATGTACAGTACTAAAAAACCACTTACACTTTTTGGAACAGAAGTTTTTCAGGACGCCGTGCTGCCAGTGCAACAGTTAAATTTTATTTTGATAACACCGGATTATTTAAAATTTGATGCCAAAGGATATAATGGATTTACGGTGAGCCCGGATTCTGTAATGGGTGAAGAAAGAATTATTACCGGCAGTGGTAAAAATATCAATACACTGGACGATGAAAAGTATAGTTTCCGTGATAAATATCTTCAGCGCGTGGAATATAAATTAAGCTATAATCTTTCCGCTAATCCTGATGTTCGTTTGTACACATGGAAAGAATTTGCGAAAAAAGCATATACTATTTACACTTCCCGCACACCTAAAGAAGACAAGGCTATTGATGGATTGGTGTCAAAAATAAATGTTAACCGTAATGATGATGATGCACACAAAATTTTAAAAATAGAAGACTACATAAAGACAAATTTTAATATTGATAAAAAGCTGATTGCAGAAGGTAACGATATTGAAAAAATCGTTCGTAATAAAGCTTGCAACGATGGCGGTGCATTAAGGTTATTTGCAGGTGTATTTGACAAGCTTGGCATCAACTACCAGATTGTATTTCCTTCCGGGCGCAACGATTATCCGCTGGATGAACAACTTGAAAACTGGAACAGAATTGACGATATGCTTTTGTATTTCCAGCAAACCGGAAAATATATCTCTCCTGTCGCGGTAGAACTCCGCTATCCATATATATCACCATTATTTATCGGCAGTAAGGCCCTATTCTTAAAAGCAGAAAATATCGGTACAACTAAAACTGCTGTTGGCTCTTTTGCAGAAATAGGCATGGAGCCATTTGAGCAGCATGCAATTAATATGGAAGCCTCACTTAGTTTTAATGAATCGCTGGATACACTATATATTAATTCCAAGCAAATTCTGAAGGGCTATGGTGCAACTTCTTACAGACCTATTTATGTATTTCTTCCAAAAGACAAGCAGGATGAAGCAAATAAAGAAATTATAAAGTCTGCAAGTGGCAGCACAGATATTAGCAATATAAAAGTGGAGAACGCTTTACTTACAGATTATTTTGATAACAAACCGCTTATAATAGGTGCAGATATTAAAAGCACTGAATTACTTGAAAGGGCCGGTAATAAAGTATTGCTCAAGATTGGAGATATTATCGGGCCACAGGAACAGATGTACCAGGAAAAGCCACGGCAGCTACCGGTTGAGCTCCCTTTTCCGCATGTACTGCAAAGAATTATTCACCTGCATTTACCCGATGGATACGCTATTAAAAATCTAAAGGATGCCGAAATAAATATCGTTCATAAAGAAGGTGATGAAGTTACCATGGGCTTTGTGAGTACTGCAAAACAAAATGGCCAGGATATTGAAATAATTATAAATGAATCATACAAACGTCTCTCTTACCCGCTTACGCAATTTGAAGAATTTAAAAAAGTAATCAACGCTGCAGCAGATTTTAATAAAGTGGTATTTGTGCTTGAAAAGAAGTAATAAAATTTAATGGCAAAATTCTTGTTATTAAGAGCCGGGCATAGTGATTATTTTTTATAAATATTACTTCTGATAATGGCACTCTTACGGGTTTAATTAAATTAGTTATTTGATAATGAACAGCAGTGATAATATGTCCTGGTGTAGTTTTTTATGTTGAATTAATCAGCTAACTTTCCTGTGCCGGGCCATATGAAAAAATACTTCATGCACTCAGGATTTTTTCACTTAACCTTGCACCACATTTTAAAGAATGCATCACAGTTTTTCATACAATAAGAAACAGGTAATTCAAGGTCTTCGGTATCATTTTATAACACGGCCAGAAGTTCGGCTACTTGTTATTATGGTAAATGTATTTGCCATAATTGCTGCAGTATTGTATGCATTAAAAAAAATAAGGCCAGAGCCGTTTCTGCTTGGCTCAACTTTATGGTTGCTTATTATGGCAGCCTTCTGGTATTTTCTTCCCAATACTGTTTACAGGCGCGCTGCAACATTTAAAGAAAGCTTTACTATTTATTTTAATGAGTATGATGTAAGACTTGAAAGCGGCCAGGGCTATGTTGACTGGAACTGGAAACAGTTTACCAGTTTCTTTGAGAGCCCTAATTTTTTTCATCTTTATTTTTCTGCCAAAGCCTTCTTTCTTGTACCAAAGGATAATATGTCGCAGGAAGACAGGCATGAATTAAGGGGCTTGCTAAACAGTAAAATAACGAAGTGATTTTTTGTAATTCTATAGGTATAAAAAAATTAACCGGTATCAAAAATTTCTTACGCTGGATTTTGCACATCTTTAGCTTATTCACCTGAAAGCTTTTTTAAAGCCACCAATTCTTAAAAAATAAGGAAGATAACAAGGCAATCAATCAAATCATTTTAACCGATGGTTTAATTCTTTTTACTTGTGAATGGCTTGTTTTAAATTGCATTACTAATCCTTCTAATAAAGAAATCTTTATGTCTCAAAATGCTATACATGTAACTTCTGAAATTGGAACTCTGCAGCGTCTTATTATTCATAGTCCGGATGGCGGTATAGGAAAAGTGGTGCCAAGCAAGTTCCAGGAATGGTTATACGATGATACTGTATTCTTAAGCAATATGCGCAGAGAATACAATGAGTATATTAAAGTGTTACTGTATTTTCTCGACCCCGAAAAAATTGAGTACATAAAATCTTTCGAGAAATCACAAAGTCAGCAAAAACAACTTGATTGTTTTAAACCCGGCAAGCCTGAATATTTTAATAGTGATAAAGTATTAGACACGCAATACCTGCTCGCAAAAGTGCTGGAACAGGATGCCATACGTTCAAAATTAATTGCGGCAGTATGTGCATGGGAAGGTTGTAGCTTTAGAACAGAAAAATTACTTGATGCGGTTGACGACACTCACGAACTTGCCAAAGTACTTATTAGCGGGGTATTATACAACCAAGAGAAAAAGCAAAACCAATTTGTATTTCAGCCGCTCCCCAATTTTATTTTTACGAGAGATATTGGTATCACCTTGCATGATCATTTACTGTTAAGCAATGCCGCTACGCCTGCAAGGGAAAGAGAATCTATGCTGATGAAATTCATCACTTTCTACCAGCTTTTCAGGAATAAAGAAGAAAATATTGTTGAGATATCAGAATCAAGCCAGTTTTTTTTACTGAATGAAGAACAGCAGCGTGATTTTAAAACATCTGTAGAAGGTGGTGATGTAATGATGATTTCAAAAGGTCATTTGCTGATTGGTATAAGTGAGCGTACAACAGCCAGCGCGGTAAACGAAATTATTCATTCAATATTCAGGAACAGTGCAATAGGCATTGAAAAAGTCACAGTTATAAAAATTCCACGCCATCGTGCGCAAATGCATATTGATACTGTGTTTACGCAGGTAAGTAAAAACACATGGGTGTTGTTTGGAAAATTTTCTGAACTGCTTAACCAGTCAAAAAACCGCAAACGGTATTCTTATCATTATGATTTTGATGACAGCGATTCCAAACAAACCTATGAATTGGTAGAAGTTTTTCGCTATCAAAAATCTTTAACAGAAACCTACGATGCCGGCAGAAATTATGAAGTGGACATATCATCAAAAGTAATAGGGCTTGAATCATTGCTCAGAAACATAAGCATTGAAGATTTTGGCGTACATGCTTCTGACGTAAGAATTATTTACAGCGGCAATAATATATTCCCTTACGATGAGCGCGAACAATGGACGGACTCCTGTAACCTGCTCGCGCTAAAAGATGGAGTTGTTGTTGGTTATGATAGAAATGAAGAAACTGTTAAAGGTTTTAAGGAACACGGCTTTAATGTTATAAAATCTGCAGAGCTGTTTGATTTATTTGATAAGAAAGCCTTAACAGCAGACAATATAAAAGATACACTAATATTGCTACCATCTGGAGAGTTATCAAGGGCAAGAGGTGGGGCTCATTGTATGAGCATGCCTTTATTGAGAAAAGATGTTTAAAATTATTTCCTATGAGCACAATTGCTTCGTCTATACTTATGGTGCGTCCGGCAAGTTTTGGTTATAATGCTGAAACAGCCGCCAACAATGTGTTTCAGTCAGCGGCTAAGCATATACCTGCAACGGAAATACAGAAGAAGGCTGTCCAGGAATTCGATGGGTTTATAAAAACATTGCATAAGCATAAGATCGATGTTACGGTTATACAGGACACACCAATGCCTGTTAAGCCGGATGCAGTTTTTCCTAACAACTGGTTCAGCACAATGCCCGGAGGCAAGTTAATTGTTTATCCAATGTATGCTGTAAACAGGCGTATTGAGAAAAGAGATGATTTGCTGGAACAATTAAACAAAGAATTCCAGGTAACAGATTTACAGGACTGGAGCGAATTTGAGGCAGAAGGTTTTTTTCTTGAGGGAACAGGAAGCATGATTATTGATCATGATAACAAATTAATCTATGCCTGTCTTTCAGATCGAACACATAAGTCTTTACTTGATAAATTTGCAGCGGCGCATAACTATAAAGCAATTACTTTCCAGGCAATTGATGAAAACGGTATACCTGTTTATCACACAAATGTTATTATGCACCTGGGTGAGGGTTATGTTGTAATCTGTATGGAAAGTATAAAGGAAGAAACGGAGCGCATTGCGCTGCAGCAATCATTAATTGCTACGGGGCACGAGATTATTCCTATCAGTTTTAAACAGGTTAGAAATTACGCCGGCAACATGCTGCAGGTTAAAAATTCACAAGGCGGGAAGTTTACTATACTTAGTAAGAGCGCTTTTAAAAGCCTTACCAAAGAACAAAAAAGAATTTTGGCAATTCATACAACATTATTACCGATAGATATCAATACCATTGAAACAGTAGGTGGTGGCAGTGTAAGATGTATGATGGCAGAACTTTTTTTAGACAGAAAATAGGGTTGTTATAATTGTGCTCTCAGAAATGTTAAGAGACCAGCAACTGGTATTCTGCAACTGGCAACCACAAATTCCTTTTTAAAATCTTTTCTCCTTTTTTGTGTTTTCCACAAATTTTACCCTACTTTTGCCGTCCAAATAAAGAAGAAGACAATTTTGGATGTTTAAAAAGAAATTGAGATGTCGTATTTAACAAAAGAAACAAAATCAAACATTTTTGCTGACTTTGGTGGCAAAGCTGAAAACACTGGTTCTATTGAAGGCCAGATAGCCCTGTTAACACACAGGATCAAAAGCATTTCCAGTCACCTTCAGACAAACAAAAAAGATTTTTCAAGCAACCGCGGATTAATGCAAATGGTAGGTAAGCGTAAGCGTCTTTTAAGCTACCTTCAGAAACATGATCTTACCGGGTACCGCGCATTAATCGAAAAGCTGGGCTTAAGAAAATAAATTATTCTGTTATGTAGCAAACTATTCCCAACTGAAAGTATTACGGTTGGGAATAGTTTTTTTTGCATAAGCCCGCTTTTAATTCAATCATCACAGGCAGCAGTGAAGTACGTTATCTTCCCGCCCCACGTATGTCGTGCGCCTTAACAAATTTTATCAGTATGTTATCCCAACCTGTTCAGTCAAGTTTTACTTTACCTAACGGTGCCGAAGTTATTTTAGAAACCGGCAAGCTTGCCCGCCAGGCAGATGGTGCAGTTACCATTCGCCAGGGAAATTGTATTTTATTAGCTACTGTAGTAGCCAACAAAGAACCCAGAGAGGGACAGGATTTCTTCCCTCTGTCGGTAGATTACCAGGAAAAATTTGCTTCAGCCGGACGTATTCCCGGTTCATTCTTTAAGCGTGAAGCCCGTTTGAATGATTATGAAGTACTTACCAGCCGTTTGATTGACCGCGCTTTGCGTCCCTTATTCCCGGAAGATTATTTCTGCGATGTACAGGTACTTATAAGCCTTATTTCAAGCGAAGAAGAAGTTTTACCAGATGCATTAGCTTGTCTTGCAGCATCTGCAGCATTAGCAGTTAGCGATATTCCTATTAAAGAAATTATATCAGAAGTTCGTATTGCACGTGTTAACGGCGAGTTTGTAGTAAATCCCAGCCGTTCAGACCTTGCGAAGTCAGACCTGGAATTTATTATTGCCGCCACTGAAAAGAACCTGATGATGGTGGAAGGTGAGGCAAAAGAGTGTAGTGAAGAAGACCTTATTAATGCATTAGAACTTGCGCACAACGCTATTCGTGTACAAATAAAGGCGCAACAAGAGCTAAGAGGTAAATTAGGAATTACTGCTAAACGTGATTATACAAAACCTGCACAGGATGAAGCCATCAAAGAAAAAGTGGCTGCCATTACAAAAGATAAAATTTATGCTATTTCAAAGGCAGGCACATCTAAACACGATAGAAGTGATGCTTTCAAAGCCTTAAAAGAAGAACTTATAAATAGTTTTGGTGAAGAGGCCGAAGAGCTTACCATAAAGCTGGCAAAGAAATATTTTGACGATTTACAATGGGAAGTGGTTCGTAACATGATACTGGACGACCGCATTCGCCTGGATGGCCGTAAGCTGGAACAGGTTCGCCCATTGGCGATGGAAGTAGATCCGTTACCTACACCACACGGTTCATCGCTTTTTACACGTGGTGAAACACAATCGCTGACTACAGTAACATTCGGTACCCCACTGGATGAATTGTTAGTGGAAAGCGCTGCAAAATCAACAGATTCAAAATTCTTCCTTCATTATAATTTTCCTCCGTTCAGCACCGGTGAAGTAAAAATGCTGCGTGGACAAAGCCGCCGCGAAATCGGTCATGGTAACCTTGCACAGCGTTCATTAAAACAAATGATGCCAGGTAATGAGTACGCTTACACAGTACGTGTGGTAAGTGATATTCTTGAATCAAACGGTTCATCATCTATGGCTACTGTTTGCGCTGGTTCGCTCGCTCTTATGGATGCTGGTGTTCCTTTCCCCAAACATGTAAGTGGTGTTGCCATGGGGCTTATCACAAGAGGCGATGGTAAGTACGCTATTCTTACTGATATTTTGGGTGATGAAGATCATCTTGGTGATATGGACTTCAAGGTTACTGGTACAAGAGACGGTATCTGCGGAGTCCAGATGGATATTAAAGTA
>Ga0105239_10001782_pt1 | contig 28318 bp, 17 predicted proteins | sample KBSC44metaG_FD_92761 | JGI IMG/M metagenome (GOLD analysis project Ga0105239, IMG submission 92761) | Corn rhizosphere microbial communities from Kellogg Biological Station, Michigan, USA - KBS C4-4 metaG | ecosystem: Host-associated > Plants > Roots > Rhizosphere > Soil | place: Michigan, USA...
GCACTCCATGACTTGTATTGCCACCGATAACGGTACGCCTAAAAATATCAACTTCGTGCGTTCGCTTTTTGAAACTGTAGGAGTAACCATACAAATAAACGAGGAACTGATGACTTCGGCCACTGCTTTGTGTGCCTGCGGTATTGCATTCTTCTTAAGGTCGATACGTGCGGCCTCGCAGGGTGGAACCGAAATTGGTTTCCACGCGCACGACGCCTTAAAAATGGCTGCACAAACAGCCAAAGGTGCGGCAGATCTGCTCCTGCAGCTATCATCACACCCTGAGCAGGAAATTGATAAGGTAACATCGCCAAGTGGTTGTACTATTGCCGGTTTGAACGAGATGGAACACAATGGCTTTAGTTCGGCAATGATAAAGGGTATAAAACTCTCCGCCGCCAAGGCCGGCGACCTTTATCATAAAGAAGAGTAAAATCACTTCATTTTGATAAAAGGTTATCAAAACGATAGCAATCGCAGTAATAATTAACTTCAATAAAAAATCATAATAAGCTGTAGTTTAAATAACTAAATAGATATTTTAATTAACGGCATCAATTTAGCGCTTCGCTACAGAAGCTTAGTTTAAAATGTTAACAGTAGAAAAAATCGGCGGTACATCCATGTCCGCATTAAAAGATGTAATTCAAAACATCATCCTTTTTAACCGCAGCGGCGAGCAATTGTATAACCGTATTTTTGTAGTATCGGCATTTTCGGGCGTTACCAACCTGTTGCTCGAAAATAAGAAAACCGGCGAGCCCGGCGTTTATCACAACCTGGCAAATTTTAAAGACTTTCATAAGCCACTGAATGAGTTGGTAATAAAGCTTAAGCAAATAAACAAAACATATGAGGATTTAGGTTTGAACATTGCCGAGGCTGACGCATTTATTGAAAAACGTATACAAGATGCGCAAACCTACCTCGAGAACCTTGCTAACATTCTGTCATCGGGTTATGTAAGCAGCGAGGGGATTTTACAGGCAGCGCGGGAGATTTTGGCATCTATTGGTGAGAGCCATTCGGCCTTCAACTTTACCAATATTTTGCAGCACATGGGCATTAATGCCACCCTTGTTGATCTGAGCGGATTTAACGACCATCATTCCTACACTATCGACCAGCGTATTAAACGTGACCTGCAACATATTGATTTTGAGAAAACTATATGCATTGTTACCGGCTACGCCAAAGGCACTGAAGGTATTATGCGCGAGTTTGATCGCGGATACTCTGAGGTTACGTTCAGTAAGATAGCCGTGGCTGTTAAACCAGAGGAAGCCATCATCCACAAAGAATACCATTTGTGCACTGCCGACCCTGTTTTGGTTGGTGTTGACAACTGCTACCCCGTTGGCAATACCAATTATGATGTTGCTGATCAGCTGGCCGATGTGGGCATGGAAGCAATTCACCCAAAGGCATCAAAGCCATTGGAAATCAATGACATAAACCTTCGAATTAAAAACACATTCGACCCTGAGCACCCGGGGACATTAATAACCCGCGAATACATTTGCGAACACAAGCGTGTTGAAGTAATTACCGGTACCGATAAAGTAATTATTATCGACATATACGACCCATCAATGGTTGGCACCCCGGGAAGTGACCTGGAGATTATGCAGCTGTTCTATAATCACAACATTAGCTATAATTTTAAGGCCACCAATGCCAACAGCATATCAATAGTGATTTGGGAGAAAGATTTTAGCAAAAAGCTGATACACGAGCTGGAAGATAAATTTGAAAAGGTTACTGTTGAAAAAGCTGCCATGGTATGTCTGATAGGCTCTAACATGGATAGACCCGGGCTACTGGCTAAATCTGCTATGGCGCTCGCTGATAAACATATCAACATCAAGAGTGCCGGCTTCGCGTTGCGCAAGGTAAATATACAGTTCTTAATTGACAGGGAGGACTTTGATACCGCTATAATCGCTTTGAATAAAGCTATGGGATAATAAAAATCAACAGCCTGATGTATCTAAAAGAAACATCAGGCTGTTGATTTAAAAAGCGTATTTGCCTTTAATTCGCCAAAAATCTCAATTTAGTACATAAGTACCCACAGCACCTGCGTTTAATGAAGACGACACCGCTTTTTTACCAAAGGCAATATTAAAGCTACGCGATGACGAGTCATCATTATAAACTATCAGTACCAGTTTACCATCAGGGTTAACAAATGCTACGTTTGGTAAACCCGGCAATAAATTCGATTCCACCCTTTTTGAGCCCGGCCTCACAAATTTGGCGGCATGGGCAATAATATAATATGCCGGGTTACGGATTACCGCGTCTCCTGTTATCGTTATAGCCCCTAAACATCGGGTGCAACCGCCAGGGGTATGCGGTTCCTGGTTTTGGTCGGCTGCCAAATTCCATTCAATCACATTGCGGCTCCAGTTGCGGGTAGCACCGATAATAATTTCCTTAACGTGAAATTTTAATTCATTTTTAAGGTTGCCCGGCGAACCAACCCACTGCTCAGTAAAGTATAAACCCTTGTCAGGATGCGCGTTATGCACAGTCGATAAAGCATCAATTTTACCGCCATATAAATGAAAAGCCGAACCATCTACATATTTGGCGGCTTCTTTATTATCCAATACCGATATCGGGTAATCGGGGCGGTCAGCATTATGATCGTAAAGAATAATTTTTGTTTTGAGTTTAGCAGCAGCTAATGCAGGGCCCAAATCATTCGCTATAAAATCAGCCTGTTGTGGTGCTTCCATTACCATACTGGGGTTATTTTTGGGATTGAGCGGTTCATTTTGAATGGTTAGCGCATCAATCCTAATCCCTCGCGCTGCCATCCCCTTGATATATTTAACAAAGTATTGGGCGTAGGTTTTATAATACTCCGGTTTTAAATAACCGCCATAAGTTTCTTCATTAGTTTTCATCCAGGCCGGTGGCGACCAGGGCGATATTAATATTTTTATCTTGGGGTTTATTGCCAGTATTTGTTTTAAAACCGGTATCAAATTTCCTTCATCATTTGCAAGGCTGAATTTCTTAAGCTCCGGGTCGGTTTCGCCCTTTGGCAAATCATCGTACGAAAAAACATGGTCGTCCAAATCAGACGAGCCCACACTTACTCGCAAATAACTTGCGCCAATGGCATTGCCTTGAGTTGTAAATAACTCATGTAAAAGCTTTGCCCGGCCAGCCGGTGTCATTTTATGTATCAGCATAGCGCTCCCCCCCGTCAGGGCATACCCAAAGCCATCAATAGATTGATAAGCCTGTAATTTGTTGACTTTTATGGTGGGTGATGCCTTAGAAGATGCTCCTTGCACAACTTTTTCCCGTTTAAATAACACCGAGTCTGTCGGATCGGTAAGCCATAACTGAACGGCGCCATTGGCACGGGCGATACTTTTTTTGTGCTTAGTCGATACCTGTTGACAAAAGGCAGTTGTCAGTAAGAATGCCGAAAGCAGCAGTGCAAGTGCGGTATTGAAAATTGTAGGCATGATGGTTAGTTTCTGATTGTTAAATTAAATGGCAGACTAATATAACTAAAACGGCAATCTGAAATTATCCCGTTGCCGTTTTAATATACTTTCGTTAATGTTAGTAACCCGGGTTTTGAGTTAGGTTACCATCCAGTTGAATCTCGTTAAGCGGGACAGGGAAAATTAATTTATTCTGATTTATACCGTAATTAAGCGCTTTCCCAAACGGATCGACCTGAGCCTTCATTAAGTTGATAGTATAATCGCTGCCGAAGCGTAGTAAATCATTCCAACGCTGGCCTTCAAAAGCCAGTTCCATGCGCCTTTCATTTAATATCGCCAGGGCCACGTCGTCCTTCGAAGTCACCGTAATGCCAGGCAAATGAACACGGGTACGAATCTGGTTTACCAGCGGGATAGCAGCCAGGGTTTGCCCTAATTGGTTTAAAGCTTCTGCTTTCAGTAAAATAATATCAGCCAAGCGCAATAATATGGTGTTGTCAGTACCTCCACCAAACTGTGATATATTTGTTTTCCATTTGTATAAAAATGGCACGGTTGGAGACTTATCGGTGTACGGTGGCGGAACCGGGTCGCCGGCAGCCTGGCCATTCACGTCGACTGTGGCAGTGTATATCGATGCGTTTAAACGGATATTGTCATTCTGACTTTTAAACAGGCTTGTCAAATCGTTAGTAGGTATATTGAATTTTTTGAAAGAGTATGTTCCAAAAATTTCAGGCAGATACAACGATACATTGTAGGTTGTAAAACTGCTGGCATCCGAGTGCTGTATTTCGAAAATCGATTCGGTGGTGTTTTTGGTTCCGTCAAACAAAGTCTTATAGTCGGGCACCAATGCGTAAGGGCCTGCTATTACCTTGTTGCAATAATCCAAACACTGCTGGTATTTACCTTCCTGCGCGTAAACTTTTGCCAATAGCGCTTGTACGGCACCTTTGGTAGCATGTCCTACATTTGGGAAAGAAGCAGGCAGTACACCCTCGCCATCTGTCAAATCCTTTTCAATTTGGGCGTAAACTGCGGTAACAGCTGTGCGGCTTGGCGTAGGTTGAAATTTTCCGGCAATGGTCGAAGTAACAAGCGGTACTGCCCCATAAGTAGTAACCAATTGAAAGTATGATAACGCCCTTATAAATTTAGCCTCCGAAATAATTTCCTGCTGCCTGTTACCGCTAAACGATGTTGCGGGGATTTGAGGCACCTTATCAATTACCGTATTAGCTGCATAAATGTCCTGGTAAAGGCCCTGCCAATCGCGGGTAACATTGCCGTTTAACGGTGTCGGGGTAAAATTGTCGATACCAAAGTTATCAGGGTTATCGCCGCCGGCGAAACAATTATCCGCGCGGGCATCGCCATTGGTTGTATAATCCCAAACCCAATATTGGTCGGTCAAAAATGCCTGCTGGTAAGCGCCGATAAGGCCACCTTCGGCATCGCTTGCCGTTTTATAGTAGTTGCCCACTGTACCCTGCGATATAGGCAGCTTGTTCAAAAAGTCTTTTTTACACGATATTAATCCAACCGATAAAGCTGCAAACGTGGTTAATACATATATTTTCTTGTTCATCTCTTTAATATTAAGTTGTTAAAAGGATACGTTTATACCGGCCGTATAAATTTTAGTTTGCGGATAGGTGCCATAGTCGATACCTATAGCGGTCGAACTTGGCGAACCAAGTGTGCTGCCGCTTTGTGAACTACTGCTAAACGCATTGACTTCGGGATAATATCCTTTGTATTTAGTAATGGTGAATAAGTTTTGAGCCGTAGCATACACGCGCAGTTTTACACCTTGTTTATCAAAAAATGAGTTTTTAAAATTGTAGCTCAATGACAGCGACTTAAGTCTTAAAAATGCTCCATTTTCGATAAATCGCGACGAAGGCAATATGGTTGACGCGCCTGCGCTGTTGGTGCCGCCATAAACTGCAGCCGGCACATCTGTTATGTCGCCAGGATTTCTCCACCGTTTTAACACTGCTGTGCTGGCATTGCCTGATATATACATGCCTTCTGTTTCAACCCTTGTAGCATCAAACACTTTGTTGCCGGTTACAGCATCAATCAAAAAGTCGAGGCTGACATTTTTATAGGTTAAGCTATTGGTAAATCCATAAATAGCTTTAGGCAGACCACTGCCCAAGGCTGTTTGATCGCTGTTTGCAGGGGTTGCTGTTGTTCCGCCGTTTGCTGTTTTATACAACGCATTCCCATTGGCCGGATCGACGCCTGCATATTGGTATCCATAAAACGATCCCAAAGGCAAGCCATTTTTAACAATGGTCAGGTTTGTCGCGTTGCCATTTCCGCCGAAAGCTATCCCGCCAAACTGGAAAACCTGGTCGACTTTATTCCCGCTGTTATCCAGTATCTGAGGAATGCCGTTAACTACGTTTTTGTTGAAAGATGCGTTTACACCGGCCGTCCATGAAAAACTGGTGCCGGTAACGATCCTGCCAGTTAAAGCTAATTCGATGCCTTTGTTGGACACATAACCGGGCAGGTTATAAGCCCCCTGGTTGGCTGCACCCGAAATCGCTGTATTAAAGGTAACCGGGAAGATAAAATCAGTAGTTTTTTTGCTATAATAATCGGCACTAAGACTTAACCTGTCATTTAACACCGAAAGGTCAAATCCAAGGTTTATACCTTTTGTAGTTTCCCATTTTAGATCGGGGTTACCAAGCGGATTTCCGGGAGCGTAGCCTGAATTGCTGGTACCACCGAACAAGTAAGCTGCCGGGTTTAGTGCGCTATAGCTGTTATACAAAGTTTGTGGCAGGTTACCTACTTCTCCATAGCCGGCCCTTACCTTAAAGTCATAGATAAACGCATTATCCTTTAAAAAATCCTCTCTTGAGATCCTCCAGGCAGCTGACACCGTCGGGAAATAGCCCCATTGATTATTAATACCAGCGCGCGAAGAGCCGTCCGCCCTTATTGACGCAGCCAAAAGGTATTTATCCGCATAGGCGTAGTTTACACGGGCAAAATACGACATCACGGTATAATCAGTTTTGAAAGTGGAAATGGTTTTATTGGCGCTTGCCGCGTTCAACGTAGTAACCCCTGCCGGAAAACCTGTACCGTACAGGTAGCTATCGGTGTACTTTTCTTCTATAGCTGATGTACCGGCAACAGCTGTTATGCTGTGCTTTTGGTTTATTACTGTTGAGTAGGTCAGCGTATTGTCCCAGGTGTATCTGAAGGTGGAATTATTTTCGCTGCTGCCTATCCCATTTACCTGGCTTGCGCCCTGGTTAGTAAGCGGGTTGGTAAAGGCGTCGTTATCATAGTCATTAAGAGATATGCCAAATTGCGAGCGATATTTGATATTGAAGGGCAGCGTAATTTCAGCATGCACATTACCTAAAAGGCTATTTTTACGATAATGATTATCGTTACTGTAGATGTCATCTAAAGGGTTCGACGAATTGTCGGAGTTGCCCTGGTATAAACCGTTTGACGCAAATACGGGCACTATTGGCGGCGTATACAACGCCGACAGCACAGTGCCGCCATGATTGGCTGAGTTGTTATCATTAACTGTGCGGCCATCACTGCGGTTGTAGGCAATATTTGTTCCTACAGTCAGCCAGCTTTTCATGGCTTGCTCAAGGTTGAGGTTGATGGAGTACCGTTTAAAGTTTGTGCCGTAAATGATGCCATCCTGGTTTATAGCGCCAAGGCCCAGGTAAAATGTACCCTTATCCGATCCGCCCGAAAGACCAACGTTAATTCCTGATTGTGGCGCTTTGCGATAAACTAAATCCTGCCAATTATTATTGGCGGTAAAATTTGATGGCAACGTGGGTACCGACTGACCGGCGTTTGTGTATTCATCGGCTATCAGGCTTTTGTACTGATCGGCATTCAACAAGTTCAATTTTTTAACAATTTGCTGGCTGCCGGTATACATATTTATATCAACTTTTGCCTGGCCCTTTACACCTTTTTTTGTGGTTATTAACACTACGCCGTTTGTGGCACCCAACGAACCGTAGATACCCGCGGCTGATGCATCTTTAAGCACGCTGATTGATTCAATGTTGTTGGGGTCAAGGCTTTCGGTACTGCGCACTACTACCCCATCAATAACGTAAACAGGCTCAGTTCCATTTGGTGATGAAAGGCCCCTTATCCTTACGCTTAAGTTGCCTGCGCCCGGTGCACCCGAAGCATTAAACACCTGTACGCCGGGAGCTTTGCCCGCCAAAACCTCGGCGGTATTTACAACCGGGCGCTGACTAACATCTTTTACGCTTACTGTTGAAATGGCCGTGGTGATGTCCTTTTTCTTCTGCGAGCCATAACCTATGACAACTACCGATTCCAGTTGCTTCACATTTGGGGTAAGGGTCACATTAATCTCGGTGCGGCCATTTACAAGTTCTTCCTTAGAATCGTACCCAAGGAATGAGTATACAAGCGTACTGTTTGCCGGGGCCGAAATGCTGTAAAACCCGTTAACATCGGCAGCCGTCGCATTTGTAGTGCCTTTGATGGTGACGGTGACCCCGGTAAACGGGGTGCCCCTTTCATCTTTGATTGTTCCTTTTACGGTAACATTATTTTGCGCCAATAATATTGAACACTGGGCAAGCAAAATAACTACCAGTAAAGTAATTTTTCGTTTCATAGTATCTATCTTAAGTTTATAAAAATATCAGGGCAGATGCAGCCCATTGGTTAATTGCGGGGTAAAGTTATGCTCATTAAAGTTAACAAACCAAGAAAAAATTAAAATATTTTAATGTAACTAGTTGATATTTAAATACTTATAATAAAAACGATACGCTATGATACCGTTATTTAGTTAAGGATTAAGCGCTGATAATTAGCACTTAAATAGCCAATAAGTGATAGAAACAACAATGCAAATGATACGCATGCATACCCTTTGGTTTTTGGATGTTTGAATTGGGGTATTTAGGTCTTAAGATGCCTGGGGTAGATTTTCGTGGTCGTAGTTTATAATAATTTTACTCCATCCATCGCTTCCGGCGCCTTTAATAATCTTCTTTTTATCGGCCATGAGTTTCTTTATGCGGCTGCTGAAAGCCCAGCATGTGCTTTGCCGGATGGAAAGAATTTCGGAAAGCTGGTGCGACGAGATTTTTCCTTTGCTTGAATAGATCAGATAGATCATGTAAAAGGCTTTGTTTATTGGGATTTTAGTGTTTTGAAAAACCGTGTACGCCATTACCGATTCTTCGTAGCTGCATTTGCTGCAACGACGACTGTATGGTGCATGCCCGTGGAAATAATGGGTGTTGCCGCATTTATGACATTCATAGCCAATGTTCCATTTTATACTTTCTAAAAATTTAAGGCAACTGTCGCGATCAGGATAGATTTTGCTGAACTCTTCAAAATCCACATCTGCCGACATTACCCTTGCCCGGGTAACTTTTTCGACGTTTGTTTGCAGGTCGATATTGTCTTTTTTCAGCAATAAATTCATTCGCGAAATTTCGAACGCCTGCTCCTGCAGCAGGGCGTTGGTTTTATTCAGCTCGGCATTCTTTTGCCCTATGATATTTGTTTTCTCCAAAAGCTCTTTTGTGCGTTCGGTTACTTGTTCTTCAAGCCGGGCATTAATACCTTCATTCAGTTCTTTATTCGCTATAAGCTGCTTTATAATTTTCTTTTGCGCCTTGTTCTTTTTCTTTTTTAGTAAACGCACTTTGTCAGCAAGCGCATAGGCCAGGAAACACATTTCCAATATAAAACAAATACTCAGGCTGTAATAACTAATCGCCCCCATATTTAACCAGCCAATACCGAACATCAGCAGGAATTTAAGTATAAATCCCACGAACAGGAAGCTGTAGCCTATTACAAAAAAGCGTGCCGGCCTGTATCCTTTCCGTAAAATAACAATACCGGTTGTGTATGCTATTATCAACGGGATGAATTCGATCAGCTTATAATTAAACCACTGTTTATTAAAAACAAGGCATATAAAGAAGAACGTTACCCTCGCTATAATTACTGTGTTAATCAGGCGGTGCAATTTAGGGGCTTTCACGTTTACGTGCAAAAGGCTACTGGTAAAAAGTAAAGTAAAAACGCTTAAACAACATAAAGCTACGCCGAAAGCATACTCGTTCCAGTGCGGAGAATTTGGCCATATGTACTGGTACGCAATGCCGTCGGTACAAAGCTCATAAAAGCCAACACTTAGGTTATATAACACATAATATAAGTACTGGCGCTGCCTTACTGCCACAAAAATCAACAGGTTGTAAAATGCAAATATCAGTAGCATGCCGTAAAACAGGCCAAATAGCAGGTACTCGTTTAACGCATATTGAATAAACCAACTAACGGATCGTAGTACCAAAATTACGTCGGCTGTTCGTTGCGATTTTATGCGGAAATAGTAAGTATATTCTTTCCCGGGGTTGATTGTTAAATTAAGTTCGAAATTTTTGTGATGAAACTGCCTGTTGGTAAATTTATACAAAGCGCCAAACCTTTGCGGTTGGTATTTACCATCGTCGCCGGGTAGCCAGACAGTGATATCATCTATCGTTTGGTCGAAAAATTCAATTATCCATTTTTTACGTGTTTTTGCGGTGTCTTTGACGGTAACCTTATACCAGTATGCTGATTTTATATGAAAGTTTTGAGGCGTACTGATATCGCTCGCTGTAAATTTAGCAGAATATGGTTTAGAGGACACCTGGCCAAAGGTTAACTCTCCGGTGAGATCCTCAAGGCACATTATTTCGCCGAACGAAAAAATGTGCTGGTCAATTTTATCGTCTATCTTAACAATATCCTGGGCCTTTATTTTATGACAAACCAGCAATAGAAACAGCAAAATGCAAGTGTTTTTTTTTCTTAAAAACGGCCTGAAATATTGTGCTGCTTTTTGCATGTTTTGTTGTTATTATCCCGGTATTGGATTTGGCCAACAAATATAAGGGGTTAAAACCCATCGATTACCTGGTAAAATGTATAATCAATGTTACATAAGCGTGCAGTTTATCAACACGCTGATTGCACTCTTGGTAACTTCCGTGTATTAAGTTTGTTACGTCGCTTTTGTTTTTTGTACTTTTACTTAATAATTAACTGCCAATATTCGTAACAGTTAAACGTGCTAATAACTAAACAAATACGGGCCATTTTTCGTATATAAGTTAATTTATTATTTAGCACAGGCAGCTAATTATCATATTTAGCCGTAACTAAAAAAGGAAAAAAACTCATTAACGTTTATGAGGAATTACTTACCTGTTCTTGTTTGTTTATTGTTATCACTAAGCGGCTACAGCCAATGCGCGCAGGGCGTTAATGTATCTGCATCAAACACAAGCATTTGTTCGGGCAATAGCGTTTTATTAACTGCTACCCCTTCAGGTGGCAACGGCCCTTTCACCTATGTATGGAGCAATGGTGGCAGCGGCCCGACCACCACGGTAAACAAAGAAGGTACCTACAGTGTTACGGTAACATCACCGGGTTGCCCGGGTGTTAGCGGCAATATTACCATAAGTGTTGGTGTAAGCCCCAATGCCCCTACCGTAACCGGCAATACTTTGGTTTGCCCCGGTACATCGGCCACATTGACGGCCGGCGGCCCCGGTGGCACATACCAATGGTATGATGCGCCCACTGGGGGGACCTTTTTATTTACCGGAGATACCTACGTAACCCCGGCAATTAACTCGGGAATAACTTTTTATGTACAAACCACAATAAACGGCTGTCCAAGCCTGCGTACCCCCGTTTTTGTTAATGCAACGGGTAACCCAACTGTAAAAGATGCTACGGTTTGCTTTGGAACCGGAACAACTCTAACGGCAAGTGGCGGCAGCAGTTATGAATGGTACAGCTCGGCAAGCGGAGGCAGCGCAATAGCCACCGGCGCGAACTTTGTAACACCACCCCTAACTACCAGCACCACTTATTATGTGGTAGCAGTAATAAGCGGATGCACCAGTGCACGCACCCCGGTTAATGTAACCGTAACGCCGGCGCCACAAACACCTGTTGTGCAGGGAGTATCGGTTTGCGCTGGTTCAAAGGCCAGCCTGCATGCCACCCCGGGGCCGGGTATTTTTGCCTGGTACGATGTACCAAGTGGTGGTACTGCGCTTATTTTGAGCCCCGATTATACCACACCGCCCTTAAATGTCAGCACAACCTACTATGTTGAAAATTCAATAAATAACTGCGTAAGTTCGCGCGTGCCTGTTACCGTTACGGTTACCCCTATACCAGCCGCTCCCGGCGATCAGATCCAAACTACCTGCAAAGGTTCGTCGATTTTACTTACAGCCTCAGCCTCGCCACCTGCAACCGGTACCTACGAGTGGTATAATTTACCCGCTGGCGGAACGCTGTTACAAAACGGACTTACCTATCAAACACCGGTACTTAACTCCACAACAACCTACTATGTGTTGTATAACAATGGCGGCTGCACAAGTGCCCGCTCAAAGGTTACTGTGATCATAAACCCGCCTCCTGCCGCACCATCGGTAGCAGGTGCAATTATTTGCAATGGCTCAACAACTACTTTAACAGCTACGGGGCCCGGCGGATCTTACCAATGGTTTGATGTTGCCTCGGGTGGCGTGCCGTTGTTTACAGGGACTGCCTTTACTACCCCTGCATTAACCGTAACGACTAAATACTATGTACAAACAACTATAAGCGGCTGTGTTAGCCCCCGCAAAACAGTTACAGTTACCGTTACTCCACTGGTGAATCCGCCAAATGCAGCTAATACGTCAACCTGTTCGGGTAGCCCGGCCTCGTTGACAGCATCAGGCAGTACTGGCACCTATGAATGGTATGACGCAGCGACGGGAGGTACCCAGTTGGCGACGGGACAGGCATACACGACCCCGCCTTTAACAACAACTACAACTTATTACGTCCAAACAACCGTTAATGGCTGTACAAGCGCGCGCAAGCAAGTAACCGTAACGATAAATCCCGTTCCAACAGCACCAACTGCATCGGGCACAAATGTTTGTTCAGGATCAAAAGAGACGTTAACAGCTACCGCAGCAACCGGTAGTATTCAATGGTACGATGCACCTGCTGGCGGCAACCTGGTTAAAATCGGCCCGACTTTTATAACTCCTGCATTAACTGCTACAACCACTTACTATGTACAAAGCGTAACAGCATCATGCGTAAGCAGCCGCACACCTGTTACGGTAACAGTTGGCTCAGCAATAACACCACAATTTAAATATCCGACGGGATCGGTTTGTTCGCTTACGCCAGGTACAATTACCCCAACCATTTTTGAGCCGGCCGGCGGCACATTCAGCGCGTTACCGGCAGGATTAACTATAGATCCTGCAACAGGTGTAATTACAATAAGCAGCAGCACCCCCGGGACCTATACCATAACATTTGCCGGGAAAGGCAGTTGCTCAACTCCGGAAAAGGCTAGTTTTAAAATTTTCACAGTCGCTAATTCGTTCTTTGCGTACAGTAGCCCTGCGTTTTGCCAGGACGCGGCTAATCCGCGCCCTAATTTCGGTGGGGTTGGCAGTGGTGGTAATTTTACTGCTGTGCCCGCGGGGTTGGTCATTAACAGCGCCACGGGCGAAATTGACCTTAAAAAAAGTATCCCTCAGAAATATACAATAACAAATACTATCACAGCTACCGGTGGATGTAATGGAAGTACTTCGAGCACAGATCTTACGGTTGACCAGGCAGCTACTATTAGCGCAGGACCCGACCAAACTGTTACGGCAGGTACTGCGGTCCAACTGGCAGGCAGCGTAAGCGGTGTTCCCAAAGGTACATGGTCTGGCGGTACGGGCTCGTTCTCAAATACCACAATACCTAACCCTGTTTATACGCCGGGCGCAGGTGAACTGTCCGCCACGCTTACTTTTACTTCTGATGACCCAACCGGCTCATGCGGACCCAAGTCGGATAAAATGGTCATAACATTTAAAAACGGGCCTGCTGCACCAACAGTTACCGGTAATTCGACATGTTTAGGCAGCAGTGCAAATTTAACCGCGATTAAGCCCGGGGGAACTTATAAATGGTACGACGCAGCGGTTGCCGGTAACCTGTTATTTACGGGTGCGAACTTTACGACGCCCGTGTTAATGGCTAATACTACCTACTATGTCGAGACTGTGAACAGTCTTGGGGTCGCTAGTCCGCGCACAACAGTGCTTGTAACGGTTAACAATATACCAGCAGCGCCGGTTGTTCCGCCAGCTGCTTCATGTGCCGGTAACCCAGTCACGCTTACCCCTGCTGATTTAACCGGAAACTTTGAATGGTATGATGCGGCAGTTGGTGGAAACCTTTTATCAAAAAACAGCACTTACACTACGCCGGCGCTAACAACCAATCAAACTTATTATGTGCAGGTAACCATTAACGGTTGTACCAGCCCGCGTACGCAGGTAGACGTAACGGTATCAGCCCTTCCAAATGTAACCAGTGCATCAGCTGGTACTATTTGCAGTGGCAATGCCCTAAACTATACCATAACAGCTGATATCGCAACTGCTGCCTTTTCGTGGAGTCGGGCAGCTGTAGCCGGCATAAGTAATGCACCTGCGACAAATCAAACAAGCAATACCGTTACCGAAACTTTAATAAATACCAGTGGTGCTGCCATAAATGTTGCCTACATTATAACACCAATAAATAATGGTTGCCCGGGTGCGCCATTTCAATATTCGGTAACCGTTTACCCAACCCCAACAGTAACAAGCGGACAGCCGCCCGCCATTTGTAACGAAGCGCCAGTAAACTATAAAATTACTTTTAATACTGCCGCCGATTTTGAATGGAGCCGTGCTGCAATACCCGGAATAACCAACGTGGCAATTTCGGGACAAAATACAGCTATCATTCGCGAAACTTTAATTAACACCACTGATGCACCGATTGTTGTGAAATACATGATCACATCTAAAACACTTACATGTACAGGCATCCCGTTTGAGCTGGATGTAACGGTCAACCCGTCGGTAAAAATAACCAGTTCAGATGCCGGTGTGGCTTGCAGCAACGTGCCGCAAAACTATGCAATAACATCAAACATACCATCGGCAACATATATTTGGAGCAGGCTCGCGGTGCCAGGTATAACCAATCCAACTGTAACCAATCAAACATCATCAACTATTACCGAAACACTTATAAATCATACGCCTGTTTCCATCAATGTATATTACTCTATTACACCATTTGCTAATGGGTGTCCTGGAAAAAGTTTCACCCTCGCGGTGTTCGTCCACCCGCGACCGGATAAACCTATTGCCAACACTAATGGCCCAATATGTGTTGGCAGTACTTTGCAATTGCGCACAAGTGATGTTGCCGGCGGTGCGTTTATGTGGACAGGCCCCAACGGTTTTTCGTCTGCCGACCAAAACCCGGATATTCCCAACGCAACGGTCGCCAATACCGGTGTTTATAGTTTAACGGTTACGGTTGACGGCTGCACGAGCGAAGTCGCAACTTCTGGGCTTGTGGAAATAAGGACTCCCGGGATAGCAGATGCTGGACCTGACCAGATTGTTTGCATAACTGACCCTGAAATTATATTAAACGGTACAGTTCATGGTGGCAGAGGAACTGGAATCTGGTCGACAAAAAGCGCTAATCCCGGAGTATTTTCATCCCTTACCGCATTGCAGGCACATTATAAACCGTCTGCTGAAGACAGAACTGCTGGCCAGGTGACTTTTACACTGACCTCAACGAGCGACGATGATTGTGCAATTTCAACAGATGATGTTACAGTATTTATAGGGCCATTACCTGCTGTGAACGCCGGACCCGATCAAAGTGTGTGTGAGCAAACGCCTACGGTACAATTGGCCGGTTCACCGGTACTTGCCGGCACCAATGCGCGTTGGACAACCACCGGCACCGGCGGTGGAAGCTTTACCCCTGCGGCAACAGACTATAATGCAAATTACCTTCCCAGCGCTGCTGATGTGAAAGCCGGATTTGTTAACCTGGTACTTCATGTTGCCAACCCCGGGCCGTGCCAGGTTGAAACTGATACGATGAAGATAACTTTTATCCCACCGGCAAAAGTTACGGCCGAAAAGCTGCGTTATGTATTGCGTAACCGCACAATTACTCTACATCCAAATGTAAGCGATAACAATGTGCAATATTTATGGATGCCCAATATTGATATAAGCGATAATAAGGTAAAAAATCCTATAATAACAGGCGTTGTTGACCGCACTTATACGCTCACGGTTACAGACAGCCGCGGATGCGTGAGCAGCGACTCAACTATGGTAAAGGTCTCGCCTGAAATTGTTGTGCCGAATACTTTTACGCCCAATGCCGATGGTGTGAATGATCTATGGAACATACAGGGCTTGATTGCTTACACCGAAGCCACTGTTGATATTTTTACCCGTTACGGACAAAAAGTATATCACTCAATAGGTTATGATAAACCCTGGGACGGCATATACAACGGCAAACAGCTACCGGTGGGGGTTTATTATTACGTAATAGATACCAAGCTTTTCAACCAGGTACTTTCGGGCAATGTTACGTTGATAAGATAACAGGCTTAAATTAGGCCTGAAAGATAGGCTTCGATTAATGAATATTCCTTTTGATGTTGCACGTCGGTATCTTCAGTCTGCATGTATATTGCCCAGCCCGATGGTGTTCCGCCATATGCTTTGTCTGTTAGGTCGAGCCTGGCCCCTGCTTCAACCAGCAACTTCACCGAATCCAGCGAACGTGAGCATACGGCCTGATGAAGCGGCGTTGCATGCGTATGGAACCCAGTCCCGTTTTTAGGATAATCGTTGGGGTCGACACCTAACCTTAGCAAATAAGCCACCATATCAGTTTTACCTTGAAATGCTGCCATTGTTAATGCAGCTAATTTTTCGTCGTCGGTAGCTGAAGAGGCAAGGCGCACAACATCATCCATCCAATTAAGACCCACGGCAGTGGTCAGTGTCAGTTTTCCGCCGCGTTTTATAAGATGGGCTGCAGCCTCAATATTGCCATGGGCAAGCGCGCCGGAACCACCACCGGGCGTGGCCCCGGCGTCAATCAGCACATCCATTAGCTGTATCTGAACGCCAAATTCCCGGGGTGTCCGTCCGGTAGTTACCAGGCCAAGCGCATAGTCAAGTTGCTTTTGAACAGTGTCGGGTGCGTGTTTCTTTATTTCAGCTATCAGCAAAGCAGTAACTTCGACGATATTGACCGGTAGTTTTTCATTGCGGATGGGATTGTCGGTGATAAACCATAAAAGATACGGACTATCGAAATAATCGCCCGATGGGTAGTTTAGCCGGTCAGTTATAAGGCGTGGATGCGCAGTTATCAAATCTTTCAGCGCAGGTATATTGCCGCTGTCTACAGCCGCTATTGCCTGAAGAAATAAAGCGTCGTTAATTTTCGCGATGTCCATTGTTATATCTTTTGAAATTTTATCGCCTGCTAATAAGCGAGTTAGCGCTCTCCAATATCAAATTTAAAAAAAGATTAACCAAAATGTCCATTTCCACCAATCTCATCCATCATTGAGGTATAAACAACAAAATAAATATTACTAAAATGGAACCAAGAATTAATTTGTTTGAAAAAGGACAGAATGCGTTTAAAGCTATGTATGGTTTAGGGAGTTATCTTGCTAAATCGCCAATTGAAAAATCGCTTTTAGATTTAATTTACTTTAGGGTATCACAAATTAATGGATGCGGATTTTGCCTGGATATGCACTCAAAAGATTTGCGTGCAAAAGGTGAAACCGAACAGCGCCTTTATGTTATGGATGCCTGGCGCGATACTCCTTTTTTCAGCGATCGTGAGCGGGCCGCACTTGCCTGGGCTGAGGCTGTTACCAAATTAACCGACAACACCGTTTCTGATGAGGTTTTTAAACAGGCAAGCAGCCAGTTTACCGATGACGAACTGGTTGATTTAACCGTTGCCGTTAATACTATTAACAGCTATAATCGTATCAATATTGCGTTTCGTCCGCTGGTTGGCACATACAAGGTCGGCGATTTTGGTAATCACTAAATACAAACCTTATTACAACTAGTTAATCACGAAAAAGATACATCACCATTAGGTGTATCTTTTTCGTGTTATTTCTTTGAATAAGCTGATATTTTAAAACTTAGATTTTAAAAAACAATTGTACTTTGTTTGAAAATTTGTGAAATAATGTTTGTTAAATAGACTATGGATGCAACAATAAAACATATCGGCAAAATAAAATCGGTGCTAAAAACTATTGAAGATTGCCCGTTGCAGGGTAACGAAAATGCACCAGACGCGGAAGTAATTATTTACCCGGAATTTATAGAAGGTATTAAAGACATAAAACCAGGCGCCGAAATTTTGCTACTGACATGGCTGCACGCCGCCGACAGAAGCGTTATAAAGTGCTACCCGCGCAATAACATCGATGCCCCGGTCGTAGGCGTCTTTTCAACCCGGTCGCCTGCCCGGCCTAACCCCATTGGCATTCACCAGGTAACGGTTATTGATATATCGGCAGATGGAGTGATTAAAGTGGCCGGCCTGGAGGCGCTTGACCAGACGCCGGTAATTGATATAAAACCCTTGTTGAGGTAATAAAAAGTGCTACCTCAAAATCAAGGCTGGCTTTAGGCAATGTGGATAATATCTATATAAAAACTAAAAATATTAGTATAACTTTACCGCGATGAACCCGGTAATGCAATTAGCTTTCGACTATGTAGAATCAACCAATACGGTGGTTTTCCTCACAGGGAAAGCTGGCACAGGCAAAACAACATTCCTGCAACAAATAAGGCAGGATTGTAAAAAGAAACTCGCCGTTGTTGCCCCGACAGGCGTTGCAGCTATTAATGCCGGGGGTATGACCGTTCATTCGCTGTTTCAAATTCCGTTCGGGCCTATTATTCCTTCGGGAGACGCAAAGCCGGACGCGTATTACAGTGCTGAGAAAAGGGAATTACTGGAAAATCTCGAACTGCTTATTATTGACGAGGTAAGCATGGTAAGGCCCGATGTGCTCGACCAAATAGATCTTATCCTCCGTAACATAAAGGAATGTCCATCGCCATTTGGCGGAGTGCAAGTACTGCTTATCGGCGACCTTTCCCAATTGAGCCCGATTATCCGGGACGAAGAGTGGATTATGTTGAACAGGTATTATTCCACCCCGTATTTTTTCAGCAGTATAGTTATGCAGAAAGCGCCGTATGTGCGTATTGAACTCGACCATGTGTACAGGCAAAAAGAGCAGGCTTTTGTAGATATTTTGAACGAGGTGCGTAACCAATCCATCAGCCCCCGAAGCCTGGAATTGCTGAATGCGAGGCACCAGCCGGGTTTTCATCCCGCAAAAGATGACCCGTATATAACTTTAACTACCCACAATGGGCTTGCCCAGCAAATCAATAACGAATTTGTTGAAGCACTGGAAAGTGATGAATTTGAATTTGCGGCAACAATAAGGGGCGAATTTCCCAAAGACGCCTACCCCACCGAAACCAACTTGAAACTAAAAGTCGGCGCGCAGGTGATGTTTGTGAAAAACGACAGCTCGGCGGAAAAGCTGTACTATAATGGAAAAATAGGCACTGTTACCAAACTGGATTCTGATACTGTTTATGTGCAGTGTGGAGAGAGCAAGGAAATTGCTGTGCAGGCCGTTGAGTGGACGAATGTTAAATACCAGATGGAAGAACAGCAAATCAGCGAGACCACGGCCGGCAGCTTCGCACAAATACCATTAAAGCTAGCCTGGGCGATCACCATCCACAAAAGCCAGGGATTAACCTTCGATAGAGCCATTATTGATGTGAGCGAAGCTTTTACCCACGGTCAAACCTATGTGGCATTGAGCCGCTGTCGCAGCCTTTCGGGAATGGTATTGCGTAACCCCATTACTGCAAATAATATCATTGGCGACCCGGCAGTGGGTCGTTTTAACGAACAGGCAAAGCGGCTGCAGCCTGATGCTGAAAGCCTGGAACGAGACCGCGAGATTTACCGGCAGTTTTTGTTGGCGGAGTTGTTTGACTTCGGTGGCTTAAAAAGAAAGTGTAAAGGATTTGAAGAACTTATCCCTGATCTCGACTCGGCTATTATCGAAGTTGCGGAAAAATTTGTTCGGAGGCTATCGTCGTGTGATAATACCCGCGTCAAAACGGCCGCTGCGTATTTTCTCGATAAGCTGCGGGAGACGATAGAAAACCTGCATATTCAACTACCTGCATTTATAGGTCAATCGAAGGAAAAGGCCGCAAAAGCCGACCACCTTATTAATTGGGTCATGGCACGAATTACGCTTGTGGAGCATTTTTCCGAATCGGATTTTACAGCCAACATTTATCTCGGCTTAAAAAAATCTTTGGTGGCCAACAAATCGGGCGCATACCTGAAGGCGCTAAACGCCAAACCCAACGAAAAACTTTTCAACCAGTTGATGGCCTGGCGGGATACTGTTGCCACTAAAGACAACATGATGCCCAATATGGTATTATCCGAAAAGACATTGGAGGCAATCGCCGAAAAGTTGCCGGCGGTGCTTAAGGCGTTAAGTGCTGTTAAAGGTGTAGGTCCGCAAAAGGCGGCACAGTACGGGGCTGACGTTATAGCATTTATCCGTGCTTATGAATACGAATTGCAAGGGCAGGATGTGCAGCAGGCAAGTTTGTTTTAAGTTACCCCAAAATTTACAAGCGCTGCCGCCACCCCAACCCAAGCCCCTAATCTATCAACCAATAAAAACAATTCAATTACAGCTGGGCTGCCGCATTAGCGCTGAGTAAATTCTCGATTTTTCTGTCACTGCCCTCACAATATCTGTTGCATATTGCCGGTCAACCGCTCTCATTTGGCTTTCTGCAGTCTCCAGCGCCGAAAGCTGCCCGCTAAGGCAACTAACCTTTTGCGCCCCGCCGGACGGGTTGCGAGCCATATAAAAGCGTGTGGTACAAATGCTTGTTCTGGTGGCCAGTATTGAACCCTGCACCATCGGCAATGGGTCCATGGTATCGATCATGCCTTTTTGGGCCACCCTGTCCTGTATCAAATTTCCCCGCTGGCCTTTGCGCAGGTTATCTTGCTGCACGCGCAACTGCTCGCGCCTGAAATTGATTTGGGCCAGTCTTTCAGCTACGCAACAGGGTGCATGCTGCGCTTCTGCCTCATCAGCATCTATTTTGGTCTGCTCCCGCTGCAGGTCGGCGGCGCCCTTCGCAAAAAAATCAGCTTCCTGCATTTTAAACGCGGAGGGGTCAAAACAAACCGTTCTTCTTTCAATATGTTTAATAACGGTATAGTTACGGCCCATAGCCAGTTCCATCACCATAAAAATGCCTGCATCCGTTTTTATCACCCCTACTCCGAAGCAGCCTAAAAATTTTTGCACCTGTAATGTAGCCGGAAACCTGTCGCCATAAACATACCAGGTAGTGGGGCCGTCATCGCGCTTATATGCCAACCCCCTTGCTTTACCGTCGCAATAATTACGATACTCGTTTTTACGGTTCAAAGGTGCCGCAGTTAGCAAATTATTTGCCTGGTATTCGTGCGCATCGGTATTTGAGGTAGTAACCAAATGCTCGAGGATATTGTTATTCCCTTTACGATTAAAGTAACTGAAAATATTGCCCAGCTTAAAACTCATAACGGTGAACCGGAAATCTTCTACTTCGGGCATCAGGTCGCTGATAGGTCCCCCGGCCGATGGTGTGGTATAACCGATATAGCCGTCGGTTGTGTTGATAAACAACGTCGTTTCGCGGCTTATTCTACCGCCGAAGTTTAAGGCTACATCCATTTCCAGGTCAAAGCAAAACTGCTGCCTCACCGGTACAATCGTTGCCCCCTGACTGTTTCCCCTTAATATGGGCGCATTTATACATTCTGCCCTACCTGCCTCAAATGTTAGCCGAGATGTGTCTCTTGGAGTTAAGTGTCGCCGGGGCGGCTGAGCCTCTGTGTCCAAAAAACTCAATAATAATACGCCAAAAAGTACAACGGTGCTTTTCATAAAATTTTGGTATTAAAGATTATTAACAATTCGAAAGCCCCGGCTACAGTGGGAATCTGTATTCGGTCCGGGGTTTTCTACTCTTGATTCGACAGTGATGGGTTACAGCTTCAAAAACTCAACCCGCCTGTTCTTTGCTTTTCCGGTAGCGGTGCTGTTATCGGCTACCGGCTGCGTTGCACCTTTTCCGTCGGTTTCTATCCGGCTATCATCAATGCTGTAATTTGCAAGCAGGTATTTTTTAACCGAGGCCGCGCGCTTTTTCGAGAGTTCCATATTGTTTGAAGCATTTCCATCGCTATCGGTATGCCCGGTTATTTTTATTTTCAATGTTGGATTAGCCTTCAAGGCATCACCAAACTGGTTCACCACATCGTACGACTGACTTTTGATAACGTCGCTGTTTACATCAAACAAAATGTCGTTCGTAACCGCTTTACCCGATTCCATTAATTGTTTTACCAGTAAACTCCTTGCATCAGTTTCTGCCGATGCTATGCGAACGTTGCCTACGTACATATCAAGCTCCGCTGCAGGCACAATCTGGTTGCTGTTTAAAAAGAAATTGGTGCGCATGCCCGGAGTTAGCGCCCTTGGCAAATCAAGTACTTTTGTTTGGTCGAGATAAATGCGTATACGTGTTTTGTTAAGCGCCATTGACACATGCAGTACCTTACCTGCATACGAGGTGATTGGAAAATCACCTTTGGTGCCAAGCACATCATTTTTCAACCCGTATTCCACAGTATGGCCATCCTGCTCGGCATACCTATGGATATTCATAAACAGCCTGTCTTTGTAAAACAAGTCTTCTTTTAAAATATCTTTTACCTGTGTTAACCCAAATTGTATAAAAGGGGTTGTTTGCCCGTTTTGTGCATTCAGGTAAAGATCAAATTCAATGGTTGAATTCTCGGGTAAAGCCTTATTTATTTCGGGAGTTACCGCAGTATTTGTTTTCAGCTCGAGCCAACGCCCGGTAAGCCCGTTTAATGTTGTAACCTTGCCGCTACCGTTTGAGTCCCATTTTGCAGGGAAGTCAGCCAATGCATCCTGTGAAAAATCATCCTGGAAAATAACAGACTGGCCGGGTACAAAATCAGAAAAAGCTACGCCGCTAGCGGGAATTGCCTTCCCGGCGGTGCCTGCAGCCGGATTTGAGTTAGCATTGGATGTATTATTGGACGCGTCTGTAGCGGTGTTGGCGGCCGGCACTTTTTTCTTCTTTTTGAAAAGACCGCCTATTGCCTTGCCGGTTTTATCAAATGCCCCGTCTACAGCCCTGTCAATCCTGTTGCCTACGTTGGCATTAGCATCAGCTGCTGCGCGGTCCTTTGCCTGCTGCCCGGCTGATTGTGCATGCGCCATTGTACCTACCAACAGGCTTGCGGCCAGTATTGCTACGGCCCTTTTCACGATTAATTGTTTTGAGAGTTTTAGATTTGTTTTCATGGTAATAGATTTTATGAAAACAAATTTAAATGTACTGGCAATCAGCCGCTACTACATCTTCATGTAGGCGAATGTAGATCCCATCAAAATTTAGATTAAATGAAGATAGATAACAGGTTATCTCTTAAAGTGCGGGATACCGCTTCGGTGGCGGAGTGCACGTGCAGTTTGTCGTATATTTTTTTGATGTGGAAACGAACCGTATCGATACTTATTTTTACTTCGGCAGCAATCATTTTGTAACTATACCCATTTACCAAAAGCTGAAGAATAGCAGTTTCTTTAGGGCTGAGGTTACACTTTTCCTGTTCCGATGTTTTAGCCTGCGGCACCATCATCAAAACCTTTTTTGCGATTGAACCCGTCATCGGGGCTCCTCCTTTTAACACATTTCTTATTCCTGCCGGTACTTCTTCAGTAGCGTACATTTTTAATATGTATCCGGAAGCGCCCGCGCAAATAGCTTTGAAAATATTTTCGTTGTCGTCGAAAACTGTGAGCATTATTACCGGCAAATCTTTATAAGTATTGCGAATTATTTTTACTGCCTGCACACCACTAACCGCCGGCATATCTATATCCATAAGCACCACATCCGGCTTAAACATTTTCAGGTCACTTATAACATTCTCCGGATTTGGAATGGTGGCCACTACATCCATATCGGCTTCGTCGCTGAGCAGGGCATCCATACTCATGCGTAAAGCGGCATTGTCGTCATAAATCAATATCCTGATTGCCATACTCAAAATAACTACATTTAAACCGGGAATACAGCTACATTATCATGTAGCCGGAATTTTCACGATAACGGATGTACCCTTACCCTTTCCGGAAATAATATCCAGTTTCGCATTCATAGCTACAGCTCGTGCTTGCATGTTTTTCAATCCATTCATCAGCGTACTTTCCGCCCGTTCAAAGCCCCTGCCATTGTCAGTAATTTCCATTTCAATATTATTCAAGGCCTTTTGCAACTTTATTTTCATTGTAGCGGCGCCCGAATATTTCGCTGCGTTGTTTACTGCTTCCTTAAATATGAGGAACACGTCCCGGCGTTGCTGCATATTCAGGTTTTTTTCCAGTACATCGTTATCAACTAAAAAGGAAACATCGATGTCTTTCGACTCCAGAGCATAGGCCGCGTACTCGCGCATACGCACCAGCATATTTTCCATCTTGTCGTTATCCGGTTTTATGGCCCAGATAATGTCACTCATCCCCTGCTGCATCTGCGTAGATTGCTCGGTTATTTTTGAAAGCATAAAGGACGCTTTCTTCGTATCCTTTTCAATATTATTCCTCGAAACCTCCGAAAGTATTTTTATGCTGGTAAGGGTCGAGCCAATTTCATCATGTAAATCGCGGGCAATATTGTTTCGTACTGTAAGCATTTCCTTATGCTGGTCAATTTCTTTTTTAAGTTGATACCGGTTGAAGATAAAACCCGCAAGCAAAATCAATGCAATTACTCCGCCGATCGTAAAATTAAGCAGTTGTTTTTGGCCGTTTAACTCATTCTCTTTTATTTGCCGCTCCTGCCGTGACAATTTGAGTTGCTGGGCATTATTTTGCGACACCAACAATTGCTTTTCCAGTTTTTCGTCCTGTTCTTTTAACCGGGCATCCTGCAGTTCCTTCTGTTGCGACAGTAGAATAATTTCGTTCTCCTTCTGTTTTGCCTCGAGCAGATTGCCCGATATGATCGCCTTTTGCTTTTCTATTTCAAGCTGTTTGATTTTTTGCCCGGTATTAAGGCGGGTTATTTCGTCGTCTTTTTTCTTTGTTTCATACCGGGTGCTTATCTCTGCAATAGCCGATTGCGTGTTTTCAGAAATGATACTATCTTTATACAGCACGTATTTTTTATATGCAGCCAATGCCGAAGGATAATTACCATTTGCTGTGTAATAGTTATATAGGTTTATATAACAATCGCGTAAGGTTATTTTATCGTGCGATAAGCGAAGAAGATTCAGTGCTTTGTTAAAATAACCTAAAGTAATGTTGGTATCCATCTGTAAGTCGCGGCTCAATGTAGCTGCGCTGACATAACGTGTGGCTAGCATGCTTGTATTATCGTTGTTTTTTTCAAGCAATGCAATCGCTTTCTTTTCGTAATCAAACGCGGCGGCATATTTTTTTTCGGTTCCGTACAAATAGGACGCCGTAACATAGGAATGAATAATCCGCGGCTGCTGATTGCTTTGTAGCGCATACTTCTCGCAAAGGTTAAGGTATTTTTCAGACTCGGAATTGTCAATCCCGATATAAAATTGGCTGATATTGCAGCAACTTAACGACAGCTTTGCCTTATCACCATCTTTCTCGCGATATACCAATGCCCTTTTTGCATATTCAATCGCACGACTTTTTTGGTTAATATTATAATATAGCGATGACAGGTTACTTAACGTTATGGCAATTTCTCCGTACTTATCGGGAAAATATTTTTCGTAAATGCTTACCGATTTTATCAAATTATCCGCTTGTTTGCTAAACTCGCCTTTCCGGCCCCAGGTATAGCCCAAATCGTTATATGCCAATGCCGTGTATTTGGATGGATGCCTCGCAAGGTATTGAAGACTAAGATTAAAAAGCGGAATTGCGGCGTCAAAGTTATCACCATACATTTTTATTTGCGCCATCTGCATTTTTGAAACGGCTGTTACCAGCGAATCCTTCATTTGGGCGCCCAGACTGTTTACCTCATCTGCCGATGACTGAGCCTTACTAAGGTCGTTTTTATCAATAAAGATATCAGTAAGCTCGATAAGCGCGTAGGCCTGACCCTTTTTAAATTTCTTTTGTTTGCTTAGGCTCTCGGCCTGGTTGCAGTAAGAAATTGCCGGCTCGTAATTGCTTTGATTGAAAAAAGATTCGGCTGTATTAATAAGGGAAAATACCGTGGCAGAATCGGTACCGGCAGATTGGGCAGCAGCTATTACAGGTAACAGCACCACCGCAAATATGGCTACGATATTTGATGCCCGTTTCATAGTAGGTTTCAATTGGTAATTTACGCTTTTTTGATATCATTTCAAAAAAAGCAGCTATTACCCAAACTGATGATCTTTAAATTACGCCTTTCTTAATCGACCACCCAGGATTGATGCCGGCGCGAAGATAAACATGGCGAACAATTGTGTCCAATGGCTGCCCGACGATGCTGCCAGGGATATTGCTGCCAGCAGGAAAATAACACCTGCCAAAGTAAAGTTTAATGCCAGGCTTCCTGGTTTCGCTATAAGCTGCAAAACCAGCCCCGATATTATTGAGAAAAACAAACCATAGGCTATGGTTATCGCCTTAAAGCCGATTGAAGCATCTTTGTGGGGTTCGTGCTTGGTTATTATAAATAACAATGCGGCGCTAACGGCAAACACCAAATACCCTATAATAACCGCTAAAATTTTTCGAAACATTTTTCCACGTATTTATTTGTGCATGATTAGAAAGCCTTCAATTTAACTGCTTTGTACAAAACTACCCGTAGCTGCATCATACGCTACTGTAGCTGTAAATACGCCATCGGCGAAGTTGATCATTGTCGACTGGCTAATAACACCGCTTTCCGTCGACGGGTCAACAATTTCTCCGGCGGCGATGTTGCTTGCAAGGAAAATGGTTAGCTGTGTTGTTGGCCTGAAAATAGCGTGCTGTGCAAGCGGGATAAATTGCGAATTGAGCAGGGCCTTGTCAATAGCGGTGCCGTTTACCGAAACTGCCTGCACTAAACCAAATGAAAGGTCACTGCACGGAGAATATTGATTGGTAACCTGGTAGGCGTCTGGCCCGATAGGTACCGGGTTGGGCTGTGAAAAAGCGCCCGTCTTATCAAATGTGTAATTTTGTGAAGGCTGTGCTGCTTGTTCGGTAAAGCTTGTTACCACTACAACGCCACTATTGTTAGTTACAGATGCGTAAACGGAATACGACCCTTCATCCCAGGTCACAGCGTTACTTTCGAAAGGAGGAAAACTGACCCACGAAAAAGGGGCCTCGCCCTCCACTGTTTTAATCAAAACGATATTTTCTTTGGCGGCATAAATTGTTTGCAGGTCGGCTGTAGCGATGTTGATGTTTAATTGATAAGCAGGCATTTGCTGATAAAGTTTAAAGTTATTAATGAATAAAGATAGAAATTATAGAGAAAAATCAGGTAAGCTTATATTATTTGGCATCAAATTGGTGATGCATTTTGAATTTATTATGAAAAAGATTGAACAAAAGCATGGGCGGTTGATGTTGCCTTCAGGAAAGAAAAAAACGCACGCGTTTGCGGTACTATTGTTGTTATTAACAGGGGCTAACCTCCTTGCCAGCGCACAAACTAAAAAAGAGCAAGACATGATAATTGTAAAGAAACAAAACACGGTCAAAGCGATCAACCCGATAATCACAGCACATACATCCGATGATGAGGCAGCTATCCTGGCGCTTGAGAGTGGCTTTGCAGATGCCCTCAATGCCGGCAATATTGACGCGATGATGAAAAACTACATCACAGACAATAGCCTTATCGTTTTTGATGTGGTGCCGCCGAGGCAACACGTCGGCGCTGATGCCTACCGCAAGGCCTGGGTGGGATTTTTTTCGTCTTTTAAGGGTTTGCCTAAAATTACTATTACTGATCTCAGTATTACCGTTGACGGTAATCTCGGGTTTAGTCACAGTATTCAGCATGTTACGGGGACTGATCGTCAAGGCAACCCGGTGGACCGCCCAGTGCGCGTTACCGACGGTTATCGCAAAATCGCGGGCAACTGGCTGATCGTTCTTGAACACATTTCGGTGCCGGTTGATTTGAAGACCAACAAGCCGGATATCAACTCAAAACCATAAGTGATAGTAAAAACAATAACCGGAGATGCGTAAGATTCGTTGCCTGTGTTAATTAACAATGACGGAACTGATGGATAACACAAAAGTTGTCCCTGTTCCTTTCGTTGAGTTTAGTTTAATGGAGCAACCTATTGTTTGGGCCATATCTTTCACAAGGTTTAGCCCCAGGCCGTTTTTTGAACTACAAATTGTAAGATTTTCTTCGAAATTTTTTATCTGCTCCTCGGTCATCCCTGGGCCGTTATCTGTAATTGTAAGTTTTAATTGATCATTTTCTTTCCACGCCTTCCAGGTAATAGTCGCGCCCTCTATTTTTAGCAGTGCGTTAACAGAATTCTGCGTAAGGTTATGCATAATTGTCTTTAGATAGTTCTCATCGGTGCTAAGGATAAGGTTTTCATCCGATTGGTAAATAAAATTTATGCCGGTAGTTCCTGAGAAAAAGTCTTTCAAATAAGAGAATAAACCAGTAACCGCGACGGTCGTTTTTTCGGGGCTAAAATTTTCCATTTGCCCTTTA
>Ga0105239_10001784_pt1 | contig 28303 bp, 32 predicted proteins | sample KBSC44metaG_FD_92761 | JGI IMG/M metagenome (GOLD analysis project Ga0105239, IMG submission 92761) | Corn rhizosphere microbial communities from Kellogg Biological Station, Michigan, USA - KBS C4-4 metaG | ecosystem: Host-associated > Plants > Roots > Rhizosphere > Soil | place: Michigan, USA...
ACTTCAAAGTCCTTCAACAGTTTAATAGCTTTGAATTCAAGGAGATCCAAAATCTCCCTTCACAGTACTTCGGTAGTGACTTTGAGTGGCAATCATACCACTTAGAGCTTTATTCCTCATGGCATTGGATCCCGCCATGAGATGGAGATTGCTTGAAGCTGCCGCCTCATGATCCGAATATGCGGAAGGCAAGACCAAGTGTGGGACACAAGGAGTGGATGGGGAAGTTTGGAGACCCCATCGGTCTGAGAGCCGCCCAGGCCATAGTGGGATCAACCATCACCTCGATACGGGACCTTTTCTCAGCTTGTGGGACCTTGAGCAACCAAACAGTTTGGCCGAGTTTGCGCTTGTGGGACCTCAAGATCTTCGGCCATGGAATTCTTCATGTTCAAAACTCATTGCATATCTTTGCTTTTGCAGCCACCATCTCCCGCATTGCGACGAATTCGCTAGTTGATAATCAGCCAGTCGATCGTTCGATGGCTCAACGGCACTCGGAATTCACCAGAACCAAAATACGGGGAGGGACTGATCAATGAAATCGACAGAGCCAGTCCTCTTCAGATTATGCCCAAATAAACCTGTAAAATGTGCTTTGAACACATTGATTCACCTTGGACATCCTTTCGCTGGGCCATCGTCGTCGCGAACACAATCCATTCACAGTCCAGCGACCCATGGGGTTTGATAGTTGCATAGTTAAGCACTGTAGTTAAGATCTGTAAGTCTGTAGGCTTCAGGGCCGAGGCGAAACTACTTGAAGAGTGGCTAGTGGCAGATGCCTATCGAGCCGAGGGGTCCTCTCCATGATTCCCCAGATCTCATTAGTTAGCGAAGACTAGTTACCAGACAGCCAGTTCCCGGTTAAAGAAGAGCGGGTGTAAAACTGGAGTCCGTAAAATGGTAGCTACTCCGTCCTTTTTAGATATCCTCTGGCGTTCAAATCTGGGTTTATGCCGCGACCTGACCACCCCAGATTTTGGACTTCTCTTCCATTTCCCTTCCCCACAGTTAATTACTGGTGCGAATGCCATGTGCTAACTTCATCTCTTCGCTACGTTTTGACCTACCTTTAGAAATAAGACGAAGAAAGCTTTGATGCCTACACAATTGTTTCTCTGCTCTCTACCATCATCCAGAAACTTCAATGCATGCCAATGAAGTAGCGGTTGGGTCTAAGGCTCCAGCACGAACCCGCCGTGGGAGTAAAGTTCGCCAGTGCATGACATGTGGACGTACATTTGCCAAAACCGACCATCTAGAGAGACACATCAGGTCCCATACAAAAGAGAAGCCGTTCAAATGCGATATATGTGGGAAGCACTATGGTCGTCAGTAAGTGAGATCCCTGAGTTTCATCGAACATGGTCTCATACAGTCCTGTGCAGCGATACCCTGCTTCGTCACCAGAAGGACCATTTGGAAAATCCATCGGCGAGCGCATCAGATTTAAAGGATTACTCAAATTGCTCGGAGGAGTCTGAGGCTCAGCAGACTCCTGCCCCAACGCCTGGCATGACTCTAAGTGGTATCAATGTCCCAACACCTGGTCCGGATAACATGCAGCCTGTCGAGACCCAGGGCAACGCGAGCCTAGATTTGAGCTCCATTGCCTTTCCTGCCGACACTTCGAGTTTTCAGCACCTTCAAGGCGATTCTGATACTTCAAAATCGGTATTCCCAGCTGGTTTCTCATCCAATGATATCAACGCGAACTTTGAAGTGCCCCTCGATGCTTTCAACTTCGACTTCGAGTCCAACTACCCATCATGGCTAGTGGATGGCGATTTCCACGCTGGCATGCTTGATACCCCGTTAGTCACGACGATGGCTGAACTGAAGCCAGGATGGCATGAAAGTCCCTATGCTACTATGAGCGCCAGTGGCAACTACAATGTAAAGTCTGCACCCAGCATGAAACATCTATGGTTCACACCTGGAGTGGAGCAACAAGAAGACATTCCTACATCGGGACCTGCTACGCCTCCAGCATCGCAAGTTGAAGTGGATGATTCCTATCGCCAGACGCTGCATCAAAGCTTGTTAATTCGTGCCCCGCACGACCAGACACTGCCCTCGGCAGACTTCTTGAACTTATGCGTAAGGTCCTACTTTTCTAGGTTTCATCCGGTCTTCCCAGTCGTTCACGCGCCTACTTTTCGTCCGTCCAAATCTAAGTCTATGGTTTTGCTATCAATATGCTCTGTCGGTAGCCTTTTTACTGGCTCGGTACACGCGATACGGCAAGGTGTGCAGATCTTCGAGCGATTGCACAAAGCAGTTCTAGCCAACTGGGACAGACTCATCAACCGAGGCACGGATGAAAAGATCTCGCTTATCCAAACAGCTATCATAGGACAGACTTTTGGGTTGCTATCTGGAGAACCTAAACATCTAGCAATTGTTGATACCTTTAATGGTACCCTCATATCCTGGGCACGTCGACTAGGATCGTTCAAGACCAAGAAATTGCGAGATCTTGACCTGAATCTTTCATCGAAAGATCTCGATTTGCAATGGCGCGCTTGGGCGAAGAATGAAGAACTCATCCGGATAGCCCTAGCTGTTCATATCCACGACGCCGAGCTAGCAAGCATCTTCCACCATGAGCCATTCCTCAGACACAACTCCCGCCAATTGCCAATCTCAGCCTCTCAGCAGACTTTCATGACCAGTAAGGCGGAAGAATGGCGAATATCGTACCTCAGCGATCCGACCAACTTCAACAACAGCGACCTTGCCCCTGCTTCCATCGACGCAAACATCGACTTCGACATTTTGGCCATGCCCAACAACAGCTACTTCACCGCCTACACTGTTCTCCAGGGGATATGTGTCAACATTGTGGAGAACCGAGTGAGCGCACACTCATCCACCAAAATGGATGCAATATCGAATCTACTCACAATATTTCACACGAGATTCTTACAAGGCGCAGCTCCTTGGGAATCAGATTCCATGGACATGGCCATTCTTTGGCACTCGGCATACATGTCCATGTGTGCAGACTTCGACCTTTTGGAGCGAGCTATCGGCCGTGAGGGAGGAACGTTATCGAATGAAGATCAAGTTGCTGTTACAGCATGGGCGAATTCGAAGCAAGCGCAACGGTGTGTCATTCATGGAACCATCATCCAAAAGAAGCTCGAAAATCTACCCCTGGGCTTCGAGCCCGCTATTCACGTTCCAAGAGCCATGTTCAGAGCAGGGATTGCCTGGTTCTGCTACACGAGATTTGGAATCCGAGCCGATGGAGAGAGGACTATTGTGCCCGACAATCTTGACTACCCGGAATTCAAGTTAGTTGGAGTCAACCCTGCTGCGCTCCTGTTTCAAGCAAACGGATACAAGCACGGACGGCCCAGTGCCATGGAAATCAATGCCGCTCTCTGTGGTCTCACTGATTTGCTGAGGCGAATCGGACATTGGGAGATAGCTCGGAGATTTGCCGCCATTCTAGGAGCTTTGCTTCATAATGAAGCCGGGGCACAGCCACCTTGATGAGAAGTACCTAACTGGGCTGAGTCTGGGACTAATAGTTACTATAAAAATTTGGGTGACGTTTGATAGCATTCGGCAAAGTCAGCCCATTCCTAACATCCTCCAGAACATTATCACTGGCTTCCTTCAACTTCGGCAAAAGCTCGAGCACTTTGTGAAGAAGCTCCCGTGGGATGACAATGACGGCACGATCTCCCTCGTCCGCGCACAATATATCTCCGGGCTTGACGGAGGACGAACCAAACTGAAGAGGAACATCAACAGCCCATGGCACGGTATTCAGCGACGGCGCAGCTGCAGAAAAGCCGTGGGACCAAACCTGGAATTTTCCATCTTCACAACATGCAGCGCAAGACTCCACGTCGCGGATTCGCCCGTCCACCACAACCCCTCGAATACCTCGTAGCTTCAAGCGTGTCACCATGATGTCGCCAATCAGCGCTACCGAGAGCGGTCCCTCCGGAGCCTGTACAAGTACCACTGACCCAGGATCTGGGCGATCCGTCCAGTTGGTGCCCTTGGGGATATTCGGCACGAATTTAGTTGTCTCAGCAGCATCTGGGTCTGCATGAGGCGGGGCGTGAGCTTTCCTCTCATAGCGGACAGTATGGACAGGTGCGACAAGTCGCATGCTAGGACGACAGCTTGGTGTAATTGACGCTACAGAAACCACCCCATGCAAACCATCAGCTTTTTTAAACCAATATTAAGCGGCGACGTTATCATGAAACACCAAGAAAGCTATGAACTGTACCTATGTCAGGATTGATGATTCCAGAATTCGGTGCTTTGAGTTTCAGAAGCGCATCTGATATCTAAATTACGAGCATCTCAGTACCTAGGGAGCTGGGACAGAATAGGAGTGTATTCCACTCACGTCGCATGCTGAGTAGTTGTGTTGAATTCGACTGCACAGGGCCTGTAGATCTGCGTCGGTAGCCATCTCGAATTGATGGAATTCAAAACTGTTGAACAAGGTTCCCTCGCTTTCCTCCTAGCATTCAATAATTTGGTAATGAGAATGTTTTCCTTATAACCGAGAGAGAAGCAGCCATTTGGTAATTATCAAGCGTCAGCCATCTGACTGTGTTTGGTCGGCTGCCCTCGGGGGTGTGTGTCTTCACCCCAATTCTGGGACATGACGATCAATCCAAGGTTGTTTTCCGGTGCCGGTTTGCCGCATCTGTCAAAGGGGTTCACCCCGGACATACCTCTGGTCCTCTCGAATTGTGAAGCTTTGCCATGGAAAAGCCTTCGTGAAGACGTTTATCTCCTCTGTCGTTCTGCCGCCTTTCTCCGCATTGAAGGGTCAGACAGGGTAAATTTAGATACCTATGGTTGAACTCATTATGTGATGCTGTTTTACTCAGCAGGGGTAATGCGATCCTGGGCTTCAGAATTCAACAAATTTGGAAGACATATATTCATATCAAAAAGAACTATTTCACTACTTCAGTGCTCAGATCATCAGGCCAACAAGTCTGATCAACCCCGTTCCTCCTGTACCAACGTTGTACCCCGGCTCAACCGTTCCTGGTGGGAACTGTTACACAGGCTTTGGAACGCGGAACTGCAAGCCCAGTGCCTTGGACTGTCGAAGCTCGAAGAAGTCTAGATTGAACAAACCCTGGCTTCTGAACCTCTCCGTATATCGAGGTACCGTGTAACTCATGCTGTGGTAATACCTGAACACCTTGCGACCGTTGCGAGTCCAGATCTTCCCATACCTTGCTTGGATACTCCCCGACCTTGTCTGTCAATGTAGAAGAACTTTAGTTCCAATTGCTTTTGTCGATCCTATGGGTCTGGGTCTTGAGAGTTCAGTCATGCGGATAGGCCCATCCACTGGGTTCGGGTTTATTTGTAGGAGAAAAAAAAGACGTTACAAAGAGGTGTGCATGGTCGGTACCAATAGAGATCTCCTGGGGAGCAAGACCGGATTTTCGTCCAAGCAGGATGTTGAGGAGCACTGCTTCGAGGCCCTTGAGCGCTGACACACTTTCTGCCAAGCGCCAGTTGATTGGCATTGATGGCTGATTTCGACCAGTGAATTTGATTTTGTCTACGATGGGAACTGAATATGGTGCCATCCTGAAATGAATTTGAAAATCATATGTTTATGTGAGTAGAACGAAGTCACACTTTACTCCTCTTGCTAGGCTATTAGCACAATTTAATATGTTCAGGTCAATGTCCCCCCGGACATCATGGCCCTAACTGCAAGTATTCGGCGCCGGATTTCCATCCTGTTGATATTGACTAAGTAGATTCCACTTTGTGGAGCCCCCCCCCCCAAATCTACGAGGCTGTCACTTACCAGGGGCATCTGTGCGGATCAAGGAGCGAGCCAATGAAAGGATGTCAGCAATTTGTTGCTCAGATGTTCAGGGTAGGGCAAACAAACTTGGAATTCAGGAACCCATTATTGTACTCATACATTGGCCGAAAGCGTCGAAATTACCATCACTTACACCCGATGAGATGACTGTCAAAAATGATCATGAACCATTCTGTTGGCACGCCCCTTGCGTTCTCACTTTCTAGCCCCTAAGCAACCGAATCACCATCTTCAACGCCGTCGGGTGGCAGAGCCTCCCGCCTCTGTTTCGCTAAATCCCTATTATGCAGATATCGCATGAGGAGAACAATGGCCGCTGCCGCCGCACCAAACCCGGCGGTGATGTAGTTACCAGCGATAATATATGGCTGTTTGTTGGCGGGGAAGGTGAAAATGGGAACCCATGCGATAAAAATATAGCCGAAGGCATTCATCTGGGTGAGAAGGTCAGTTTTCAACCTGTGATGGTACAGGAATGGTCGCTCCTACTAATGCACCAACATACGCTCGCTTCTCCGGATCAAGCCTGTTTACTTCGTTTACCCAGGTCCAAGTTATGCCTGCGGCTACTCCAGTCAGTGCAGTCAGGTCTAGAAGAAGGGAGGTCAGTTTGCATTCTCAACCTCCTGGCTAGCGAAATCAAAACGTACAATAGAGCACCCAGCGCTGTCCTCTATCGGCTGGGTGGACAGGTGTGGCAGCAAGTGCTGTCGGAAATATTATAGCCATAATGCTAACAAATAGCATACCAGGCCACCGAAGCGAGCCAGGGAGGCTGTCCGAAATCCAGGCGTTGACAGCGGTGCCAACGATTTTAATTATATTGATCTGGAGCCGTTAACTCAAGCGTCCCATGTGAACAAATGAACGCTTACGCCGAGTGGGATGATGTTAATCTCAGGGACCGAAAAGATGGGAGGCTGGCCTTTGACATTGTAGCTTTTGACCCAGAAAATCACTGGCAAGGTTAGAAGCGGGATGAGCGACGACAACAGAAGTAGACTTACTCGATCCCCCAGACTGGCCGAATTGTATCATGAGCGCATAAAATAACGGAACTATCCCAACCGTTAACAGCTAAAGGCCCTGGCGATGAATCAATGTGCTCACAAAGGAAAGCGTGCCATGTCATATGCCAACGTTTCACATCTTCCCACTTGCAGAGCCCAGTGAAAGGTCGTGTCTCTGTAGGCATTCTAGCGCGTGCAAGCTCTATCTCTTTCGCAGTGAAAATCCTGGATGATATCAGTCATGTCAAGTATAGTAGTGGAAGAGAGGGGAATGTACCAGTTAGGCTTCGCTCGGGAAGGAAGTTGAGGTATGGCGAGTGCAGTCCACATGACACTGGGAACCGAGATACAACCACAGATACTGCAAAGGTCAGCTTTGGTTTCTTTGATGGATTCGGAATTGCATACAGATACATCCACCGCCAACCGGCGAGGCCGCCGGCCCCATTGAGTCCAGAATATACCGCAGCCATAAGAAAGCCCGAAAAGAGAGGCCCGACCTCTGTGGCGATGGCAATTATCGTGGCGCGTCGTGCGAGCTCGTGAGGCTTATAGTAGCTCGCGCACACGTACATCACGGCTGATAATCAATGAGAATCAGTAGGATGGCAAACATATGTTCTGGGGATGTTACCTGGATAGTGCCCTGCCTCGAAGATTCCCACACTGGGACAAAGGTTAGACCCCTCCAAAACCTCGAAGGACAATAGACGTACAAGAAGCGGAAAACGTAAAGCTGTTGAACATTTTGGACACCGGCGTGGGCAAAAGTGAATACTGTCCATGATAGCTCAAGAAATGCAATGTAAATTGGGACATTCACCTCATTCCACGTTAGTAAATATATCATCTAACGAGGACAGTAGAACTTACTCTAGTGAGCAGCAGGTTCGAGGGAATCTGTCCGATGACATAGGCGGCACTCCAGATCGCGTTGGCATAGTTGAGTTCCTTTCCGTAAAGAGAAAGATCCTCTTTCATGCCACTGTCTATCGCAAAAGTCAGCAAAGCAGGGCCTCCAACTTGCCTGCTTGGAACATACTAAAAGCATTGTTGATGTTGACTTGGTCAAGATAGCGGCAGATAACCCCGAGAAATGCGGCTGATAAGAGTGTCAAATCGAGCTTATTGAGGAAGCGAGCCTCCTCCTTCGGACAATCGAGCGCTAGAAATGATCAGGTAATCAATTCCACTCCATGGTATTAGAAGAGCCTAACTGGACCAGATGTATGACTTCCATGTTCGCTTAGCTTCAATATGCTCTTGAGGCTCTGCATCCTTCAAGCTCGAGGTAGGTTGCTTCTCCAACACGCTTACGGGGACTTCAGCCCCGGCGTTTCCTACAGTGGGAGTTTGCATAGGTTTATCTTGATTTTGCGACATGTTTAGCAGAGTTGATCTGCTGGGGCAGGATCGTAGATCGGTCCCAGGCTTCCTCTGCCGCCGTGGGCTTTTAGGTAGGCTAATTACCACGTCGATAAGAACGCTCAATGTGGTTCTAAGTTGAGTTACGAAGATTGGCGGCGTGGTGTCATGCTATATGTCGGTAGCGCACCCGACACTTGTCCCAAGAGCAAAGCAATGCCAATGTCCAGTGCTAATATTTAGGCTTGAGCAACACGGAGCGGGGAGCGCATCTAGACCACACCGGAATAACGGGCATCGTAGGTAAATATCACCTGTGCCAATGGCTTAGCTACATCTCCCTCTGATATCATGATTATCTCAGAAATGTTTCTGCGACCAAATCACTCGAGGGCTTCTCTTCTTCCCTTATGAAGATCCGATCAACCTCATCCGAAACTACAGGCTACAGCCCATGCACATACCAAAAGTAGATATTATTAACAGGCCCAGGGCAAGCCATCGTGGGTGATCTGTCGGAATCGGATTACTAATGGTGCAGAATCGAACTTGGCTTCTGATTACTCAGGGCGCAGAAGTCAACTTGGCTTCTGGGCGTGGTGTGAGGACAGGTGTTGGTCCGTCTGACGTTCTATGATTACTTAGGTGAGCTAGCCTTCTGAGATAGCCTGCCTCAAATACTGTTCAAGGCAAAGGCGTCCTCCTAATACTAGCAAGTCGTCCAGCCATTTTTCAGGGTCGTCCCCCACCATAAGCGAGTCGAATAGGGGGTTTTCATCGATGTCGGATAGCCCGTTGAAGGCCAAGCCTGGTTCAATAGAACCCAGACGATCGGGTTGTTCAGCCCGGGGCGTCGCAGCCCTATGCCCAGTCTTTTCTGCGCGACTGGTGTGCCGAGACGAACATCCCTGAAACTCCCAATGGAATTGATTAGCGGAATTTCGTTCTGAAGTCATGCCGCCCATTCCAGTTAGTGACATATCTAACTTCGAAATAATCACGTCGAACATGCGCAGTGTCCAATTGATGTTGTACCAATACTCAGAGCCTGCTCGAAGAAAGGCAAGGCCTTTTCGTATTAATGGTGTCGTTGTTCCTCTAGCATCATCAGAGTGGCGTGCATCTGCAACTGTCGGCCTTCGCCTGTCGAGCATAACATAGAGTGGTACAAAACATCACCTATACTTCAAGTGTATGCATAAGACAGGGCATACTTCTTGCCACCTTTGTCCATTTGTCGCCTTGATCATGCTAACCTGCCTAGGAGAACTCCCAATCGCGATCGTCAGACTATGTCCGGTACGTCCGATTTAGTCCCACAGGAAAAACGCAACTCCACGCCTCGGCGCTGCTTCTCCAATGTTGCTCTTGATTTGCAATGCATACTGACTGCCGTTCATTGCAGGGAGCAAGTCTAATCTCAAGCAATACTCCACAAGTCGCATCGGGCAATCCGCAAGAAGAATGCTTGAATCGCTGTTTGCAAACAATTCCACCTGCCGTTGGAGGACGCGCACTCATCCTCGTCCAGAGGTCCGCGAACTCTGTTCTTTAAGGAGTATGCTTGCAGGACTATCTGGTCCGGCACCATACACGGCAGAAGAGAGTCCTTCCAGTAGGCCTCGTCCAGTCTCATTGTCGCAAGTCTCGCGAAGGGCCATGCCCGTGGTAGCGAGCGGAGAGCACCTCTCCACCTGCTCAGCAGCTCCTCGTTTCGAAGAGCTGCTTCTTTGGATGCAGACTGGGCGAAGTTCAAGAGAATAAATGTTGAAATATAGCAAAGTTGATATCGAGCATCTTAACGGCCTTAGCCAAGGATCGAAGCAACTACAGTAAAGTGTGGACTCTCAAATCGAAGGGAAGTGTCGAGGGATGGGAAAGTTTGTGGAGTGGACTCACATGGATGCCAGTAATTGGCGAAATGCCTCGCATTGAGAGCAGTGACGAGTACCATTGCAACCTTAGCACAGGTGTAAGAATCTTCAAAGATGGATAAGGTAGGTTCTCGGTTTTGTTCTGCGGGTGACTGTGCTCCGTACGAAAAGTGGCCGAAGGAGAGCTCGGAAGGTGAGAATCTCAAGCATGAGGATAGATAGAGTGAAAAGGTAAACCATGAATATGATAAGAGAACAAGTTAATATAATTATTAAGGAAGTAAAAGCACTTACTGACCTCTAAAGTATCCTTTACTATAGATTCTATTTAACATATAATTCTATCCTACGCTAAAATGCTCGGTGCTACTAAGACTACTAGCCTCATGGCTAGTAGTAGAGAGATTTCCTTGTTGCGCCTCGAGGCCTGTTGGTCTTTATTAGACATTACTTAGTAAGCTGTAGTCACACGCAGTGTGCGAAGGTACGGCTAAAGCGTTGGCGTATTTCTTAACCAGCGGGTCAACCAGGGGGGTGCTTACCAAAGCCGCAGATGTGGAATTCAGTCGTGGGTAGTCACATATCAAATCATTTGCCAATTCTTGAGCAACAGCTTAATATCATATGACAACTGGAGCCACCATGCGTGCCTGCTATTTCCATTGCATCAGCTGTTGGGGCCAATGCCAAGATGGTGAGTGGTGTGCAGCCACCCAACAGCTTATCGTATCGCAACCTGACCAGGCATGGTCCATCAGCCTCGTTATTCGGTGCTTTGACTGTGATTTGTGTACCCTTCGTGTCGGAGGCCAGCTGGATCCCGCTTCGGATTTCCTCCTTAGCCAGCCACATCAGGTTGACTTTACAATTACGGCCTCCCACCACCATCTTCTCCATCTTCTATCTGGAGCCCTCCCCCGACTAGCTTCATAAAACCTCTACCATCAAATCAAGGATACACGATCGTGGATCTTCCATCCATATTATGGCCAGAAAGAAGTCACACAAAGTCCTGGAACTCCTAGATCTCCCACTCGAAGTTCGGCTGCAGATATGGTCATACATTGTTAGACCAAAAATCATCTACCCATGTGGATGCGCCTCTAAGGAGACCCAGTGTACGGCACACCGACTCGAGAACTGTTGTCAGAACATTTCCGCATATCAGTTCTGCGACAATCGCATCCTTAGGGTGAATCGTCAGATATTCAGCGAAGTGGCGCCCATTGTCAAACAAGGCGAGAAAAATCGAGTTTTCGTCCTCTGCAACAACCTGTGTCTGGACAACTTCTTCAAGAGCCTGCAGGAGCGAGATTGGAATTCAGTCAAGCATCTGAGGGTCGATCTGTTTGTCGGAATCGGGACGTCGGGCCAGGATGATTGGTTCTTGTGTCAGAGCGTGATATGGGCTAAGCGTTACGTAATGGGGGCGCTGCACGAGTATGATGGCGGGCGCAACGTACGTGTTGTAACGGCTGAGAAAATCCAGCAAGATAAACACGGGCGGCGGAGTCTGACGGTTGACATCTATCTGGAATAGCCGCACTCTTGGTATCTAGAGGAAAGGGAGAAGCGCACCCCTCTTGCTCAACATTCAAGGTTATTGGCTTTTGGAGCGTTCCTCGTCGACTGGCACTGGGTAGGTAGACATGTTTCATTTGACGATGAGCTTTAATTTGGATTTGATAGAGGGTATTTCGGATGTAGACTGAGATGACATAACACACTCGTCCTAACACCAATATGTCGCTGCTGTGTAGAACCCATGGATCGTGGTTCATGAACTTCGTTCAACCAACAACCAGCAACCAGGTTGAGGCGTAATCCGAAATAGAGCAGTTAGACCGATCCATCCTGCACCTTTGCATTCCGTACATAATAAGGCTCCGCGGTTAGTATCCATGTGTCAATTTAGCATTCACGGCCAGTCGAGCCGCAGCCGTGTCGGAACCCCAAATACAGCGCAGCAACAATAGCTTTATAAACATCAACAGACCTCTAGGCAATTCAAGAGAATCCTTGTCCAACACTAGGTAGTAGTTTGCCTTACTATTGAGCGGATGTTGTTTCAGTTGATCGCTGACTAAAGCTTACCCGCTTCCATTGGCTATGATCATCAGCATAGGGGAGCGACGAGCACTTGAAGGTACATGAGCAAGCCAGGGTTGGTTAAGAACCGGCCTTCTAGCGGTAACACGCGACAATGGCTAACGTGTCCTTGTGGCCGAAGATCGTTAGAGACAGGTTAAGGAGGTCTATTGATTAGTCCAAAGGTCAAAAGAGGCGGAACTATGAACTCCTAGAAGTCCTGATTATAAGGCGGTGATAAAGGACCTCATGAGACACATATGCTACGGGGCAAGGTGCAAACGACTTGCACGCAGTTGATTTCTCAGACGGCGTGTACAGAATTATGCATGGGCAGGTGTTTAAGGACGAGCCTCTGGTAGGGAAAGGATGAGTGTCAAAGCGAACCCTGGGCATTGGAAAATGCTGAGCACCTCTGGTCCATATGCGCTGCCGTATATTTTTACAGTGGAGCATAATTCCCGTTACCGCAATATCTCACCAGCCAAGCTCTTTACCCGAATACGAAAAGCATGCCATATTCAATTGCCAGCTACTTCCCCAATGGAATTCTTGCTGCCTGAGATCATGAAGTTCAAAGTCCTGTGGCTGTGTCTCTGCTCTATCAGCGATACCAAGGCTGATAGGATACGAAGAATCTCTCCCTAGAGACTAGTGAGTCTTGAGCATTTCGAGACGCCTTGGAACAGTCACTGAAACTTCGAATACGAGTTCAGCTCCTACTCAATCAATGGGCAATGATCTCCTCCCGCTCCTGAGGAGCATAGAGGCTGTGCTATGATCATGGGTCTGAACAACCTTATATGCACACAATCATCTATCAACGAAGGGCATTACTGGACGTCGATACGGGATGGCACCAATTAGGCAAGTTCCACGAAGTACGAGGTATTCGTTTTCCCAGTTTGGCATCATGGCTCTCCAGCCTCTACCTTGGTTCTGGTGGGGCGTGCCCTCGCTTTTGTTGTATCCTTGTTGCCTGTCCTTCACGGCACGACCAGATCTCCGCGATACCATTTGCAGCTTCAAATTAATTCTGGGAATGTGAATATCACAATTGACAAGAGCAAAGTCTGCCTGTCGGTACATTGAAGGTTTGTTCTTGGCAACATTGGGACGAATTGACGTACTTAGCTGGGCCTAAGCTCGCAGTCTGATTGCTGGCGAACCCGAATACGTGCGCTTCCCGGACTTGGGCCACGCATTTTGATACTGAAGGTCGAAACACTGATCTCTCCAATGCTTCTTCTTCTGCATTGCGCAGTGCTTGATCGCTTCTGCAATTCATTGTTGTCTTGGATCACTCCATCAATATGGCAGAATCTGCTTTGTTCAAGCATATATATAGACCGTCAAAGCCTCCCACATCCTTTATTGCCAATATGAAGTCCATTCTGAGCAACATTTAGCGCTTTGAACACCCAGTGCCTTTGTCTGCGTTGGGGCTTTTGTCTGCACCAGCTCTTTTGTCTGGTTGAACCTCCTCACGGCTTTGCCTGCTAGTCGTCCAGCTTAGACCATTGATCGATACCACTGTACATACTGTACATACTGCTGCGTTGCTCAACGAGGCTTGCACCATACCCTGGCCCATCGACGTCGTTGTACCAAATCCCATCGTCACTTGTCGTCCCTTTTATCGTCAACCGATTCAGCTTCATACTCCCTTTCCTCAACCCCTATAAACCCCCGAGGACCACTTCCCCCAATTTTGAAATGTCGTCTGACTCTGAAGACCTCAACCTCTATTTCTACAATCCTTCCACTCCGGTTGCCGTCGTCTTCTCAGCACTATACGGTCTTCTAACAATATATCACTTCTACATCTCTATACTATATTCACGCAAACAGCCGATCAAACACAGATACACTATCCCTCTGTTCGTCGCAGCCTTGATATCGACAGCGGGCTGGAGCGTGCGCATCGCCAGCATCAAAAATAAAGAGTCGATCCCTCTGTACGCCATCTCAGCCTCTTACGTCGTCATCAGCCCTATATTCGTTTGCGCAACCCTGTATCTGCTCATCACTCGCCTCATCCGCTCAAGCCTACCCGAAGGGCCGCAGCAAGTTTTCCTCCGTATTTCTCCTCGGTGGCTCGGTCGCATCTTCATCACTTCCGATGTCCTCAGCTTCCTGACCCAGTGCTCCGGGTCCGGGATCGCAAGCTCTGGAAACTGGGAGGGAAACTTGAAGGATGTCGGCACCAATGTCCTACTGGTGGGCCTGGCGCTGCAGCTAGCGACCTTCAGTACCTTTCTCTTCGTGCTCGCTCGGGTTGTGGGAAGAGTCAACCGCTCCCCAGACGCGGGCTTCAATCCGTGCGTGAAGAAGGTGATACATGGTGTGTGGATCGCTGGATTTTTCGTGCAGGCAAGTGAACCATTTGTCCCTATCTCATGTCACAAATTCGTATTTTCCGCAAACGTGTAACTAACAATATTTGCGCACCAGGTACGATCGATCTTCCGAGTTGTCGAGTTCGGGCTTGGAATCGACGGTTATCCCTTCCGCAACGAATGGTGTCTCTACGTCTTCGAAGCTGTGCCGATGTTCATCGCGATCGCCGTCCTGGGATGGTATTCCCCTGTCAAGTGGATGCAACAGCGATCCCGAACGGACTTCGCCATGAAAGATGTGCAAAGCGGTGGAAAGTCAGGGACGACGGTGAACGGCGGTGTCGTCTGATCCGATAAACTGGTGTGGAAATATAGAAAACAGGCGGAGCTCTCTCTTTGAGGAGGCGGTGGGAGGTAGGTTTTCTTTTTGCAGCAATCTCTTCCAGCCCGTGGGATTTACATGTCTTTTGGAGGTGCCAACAGGGCTTGGGGGCCGACATTCGAGGAGAGTGGGAATTCGCATTTTGGGAAGAGATTTAGAGGTTTGATTCATGCTCAACGGGGGAGCATGCAGGATGGAGGAAATGCCCAAAGCCCGAGAAGATAGGGATTCCATTTGTGGTCTTGAGACCGACGCTATGTTCAAAATATTGCAGTACCTGGTTTGGCCAACGGTGGCTTTCTTCGAGTTATCTCGATCAGGTGCAGATTCACTACCAACTCAGGATGAATAGGGGGTACGTCTACGGCCTAAAGCTTTGGGGTTTTCCATGGATGCACGCTCTTGGTTTCCCAGCATTCATCGACTTCATCTGGCAAGACACCGGGAGAGGGGGGGCGAGTGTGAAGTAGGGGAGTTTGGTTTAATACTTTTCATCATAATTCATGTTCTATCAACTGAATGAGCTTGCCGTATCGAGGGAGACTCCAGTCCAAGTTGCAGAGCTGAGACATACGCACACACTCTCTTCCTCGGGAGTGGGATTACCTGGGTAAGTAGGCTGGTAAAATACAATTGATCTCATTTCAAGAAAGGTCATCATCACAGGAGGTACAGGGAACCCACCAAAACCAAAAACCAAAACCAAAACATCAGAGAGAGAGAAAAGAGAAATTTTCCCAACTTTTTCTCCTATCCATAGAGCCGCTGCCAATGCCATCAATTTTCACTCAGGGGGTTGGTGGTGGCGACCGGAACTCGTCCGGACCGACGCTTACCCCTTACATACCCGTACCGTTGGCCCCCAACATGTGAGTTTCAATGGCTTTGAAACCCGGTTATATCGTCGAATCACGTTACGGGATTCCGCCTAACATGGTGGTTTGGGGAGATATCTCAGGGCTGGCGAGGTGCAATTGCAGGACGGGTGGGAGATGTAGCACATCACCGTTAATCTCGGCCACGACGGTTCGCGCGATGTTCTTGGGCCATTCGAGGTGGCACTTGAGCTCGGAATCACTCGCCTCCAACCGCTCGAAAATGCCCTCCGCCCACTCGATGGTCCCGAAGAGCACGCGCACGCGCGAGACGTCGGCGCGATTCGGATACTCGGCTGCAGCGAGTGGGACCATCAGTAGCTGCACGCCAACGAAGTAGGCAAGCAGCAGTTGGGCCATGAGGTTGTTGGGGTCGAGGAATGTCTTGAATGCGTCGTGGCATAGTTCGTACCATACACCGTAGACGCCCACGAATTGAAGGTACCCGGAAGCAGGAGATGCTTGGAGAGACGCGACAACGTCGATCAGGGCCGAGTGGAAATCGATTTCCGTCTCTGTGGTGATGAACGGACGGATGTTCTCGAGCGCATTGTACCCTTCTTCTAGGAGGATAGGGTCTACGCCAGGCATGCTCATAAGCCTCGGTGCCATATACTTGAAGTGCCATTCCGGTTGTAGATTGAAGGCTGTGGGTGAGTGATCTTGCCGAATCTTCTCGGTTGTAAGAGCACAACCTCGCACCATGGTGATAAAATCTGCCAATCCATCGCCCATATATGAGGCTTGGAATGTGAGCGCGTAGCAAGAGGCGAGCATCGCGTCGCTTTCCCCATAGACCCTCGATACTTGAGATAAGGCTGTATTGAGACCACTAATCGCGTGACCTCGATGTACCAGGGACTCGCGGCGGTAGTCGACTCCTGTCAGCCTCGATAGATGCGAAGCTCCAAGCGACAGGATGGCGTGCATCAAGTATTCATGCTGTTCGGCAAATTGGGGGATCTCATTGACCCATACATGGTCGTTATCAATGGGCAAATGAGGATAGGCGATGGTGAGAAAATGATGGAAGAAGCGCATGTCAAGCAAGGAGAAGGTTGTGCCGGAAAATGATGGCGAAACATTCGGATTTCGCTTTATCAATGGCAGATTAGATTTTCGTTGAGGTTGTTCGGTTGGTGGATAGACGCAAGTAATGCCCTTCATGAGACAACTCCCACAGGCAGGCTTTTGCTCTCCACATTTGATTTTTCTGGTCTTGCAGCTGTAACAGCCGCCACGAGACTTTTTGTGGGAGCGTCGCGTTAGATTTGGTGCGAGGGTGCGCGTTTTGTGACGGCCTCCCGCTTTCGAGTCATGGCTACTGATCGTGCTGCGGCGGCCACTATCTGGTGTCGATGTATTATCAGAGAGGGATGAAAGGTCCCACACGGCCAGCGAGGTAAGATCCGGAGAGTCAACGCCTATAATATCAAATGTACTGTCGTCCAAAGTCATGTTTTGTGTAAGCAGTGGGGAGAAGAACAGGGTGAGATGGTTGATTTTCGGGTATGGTTGATGTTTGGAATTATCTCAAAGCTATCTCTATAGGGGAGCGGGACCATGCACATGGAGCACCACTGCACCATCAGTATCGGGCATGGTCGGCCAAGGGCAAGGCATACACGAGCACCTCCCATGGTTGGCATTGAAAATGGTCTGCCCAAGTCACCCTGGGGCTCCAAGGTATTGCGCTTGAGCAACCAACCGAGTGGTAGGTATGGATACTCCCTTAGCCGGGATCGGCCTCCAGCGAAACGTTTCAGCCTGGAGTGAAGGTGCGGATAGAGGCAGAAGATGGAAATGTGACGCACCGGGCTGGCAGTGCTAACCAATCCGAGGGAATACTTGATGGCCTTGTAAGGATTAACCACGCCCTTCACATTGCGCTTTGGAGGGGAAGCCAATAGGGGTCAATAGTTGGTGACGTGGGTGAAGTACCCGACGCACAAACTCTCGGGGGCAGTTGGAAAACAGGAGGATAGCAGGGCATAGCAGTGGTTGGTAGAGTTGGTGAGCGATGCCCTGTTTGAGGGAGAGATTGAAAGTTGGTTAAAAATAGGCTCGCCATGCCCTGATGGGGGTTAACAAGTGCTGGCTTTGCTGTTAGGGCCAAAGTTTCCAGCCCTAACGCGCGCAAGACCCTTGCGTAGCCTGCAGAAGCCAGGCAGAAGCGGGTGAAAGGAGTAGGTCCACCCATGCCACGGGTATTTCTAGGATAAGATCATCGATCTCCTGTGACTTTTCAGATGAATAATAAGCGAGAGTCACGAGGAGATGGAGGTTTGTGGGATCGACTTGGACTCCTCATGCTGCTCCCCCTTGAGTTTCTTGGGGGTTTCCCTTGGGTTTGTCCAGGTGACTGCGGAAGCTTCAGGGAAACGGAATTGGAAGGGTGGTATAGGAAGAAAAAACTTCGGGCAAGCCGAGGCATGACCTCAAACCCTTTGATTGTTTCTGGCAATCCAGGAGCATTGACTCACGACAACCGAAGCTCAGAACTTAACAGGGTCATCATGCGAAGAGTTTGGAGATATTCGTATTGATGGCACCCCGGACGGAATACTTTTTGAATAGAAGGTGTTCCGTATCTCAGCGAGCAAGCTGCACCTGACCATGGCACCCAATCAAAATCTTCCCTTGCCGCTCTTACTCATCTTTCACATCACATGACTTGGCTGAACCACCTCCGTGAATGCTGACCACACCTCTACTCGTCCTGATCGTCACACTGAGGGTCGTATACCGATCCTCAATCTGTCATTGAGCCTATCCGTGTATGTCTCTAACTTGAAAATTTGATGGTATTGGAGGATGGGCTCCCTCGACTTTCATGGCACCAGCTATGAACTGAACTTGATGCTATCCATCATCGCACAAACGTGTATAGAAATCATACTCGATACAAGAAGACAGCTATGGTTGTGCCAATATCAAAGGAATGGGCTTGAGTGGCTGAAGAGCTAATGCAATATGTGCAAGGGGAGCGCTAACTATGCACACAGTTCATTGGGAAAGACTGGACACAGAGGACGCCTCTGAGTGATTGAGACCAGCCTGCGCTTGACGACTGATACCGCCCTGTACATGTCAACTACGGCGTTGGTCTCCATGGCACAATCGTACATTTTTGCTCCCGAACGGAGAGCCTTGCTTAGTGTGCTCGATGTATGCCTCAGAGGCTGCCAAAAGCGGCGGTCATGGTTGCACAGCGACAGCTCAATATTGCTTACCTAAGTAGTCAGGATTCAGAAAAACAGGCAAGATGCGCAGGTGTGGAAATGGACATGAATTTAGGAGAAGTCATGGTTCGCGGCTGAGTCTGGTAATAGTGGTATTGTTCGTGTTTGTATCCTGACCATGTGGGTTCTGCATCATCCGAGAAGCTATTCATTTTGCTAATTACTCGTAAAGAGTGAAGTTCAAGGAGCCCCGCCCGGAACGAGATTAATCCGACGTTGCGGTTAGTGAGTCGACGGAGTGTGACGCGTGCCCTCTGTGAAACAGTTGAACCTCGGCCTGTTTTGGGCCAGCTTTTCTCCTTTGATGATATTAATTAATATCATGTGGACAGTTCTCAATGTAACTCCGTATATGCTGTGAGATCGATGCACAGTACCTTGTCCCTCTCAACATGGATCCTTCACCGAAAGCAATGGTTAGGCTTCTTTTGCCTCGGTTGCCGTTGATATTGAAAACAGCCTTGTTCAACGCGTTGGCAATCTCCGAGAATTCTGCCAAACAGAATCTGACCACCGAGGTCGCCGTGGTTGTGCTGCGATCTATCATAAATATGAGGAGGCCAGTGAGATTCTTGCAGAAGATCTCGACGAGAGATCCAGGGATCAAGGGGCCAATATGGGTCTCAAAGGTCGTTCTAGCCCGTCCGCTGGACGGGGACGGTCCCCGCGAGGCTGTGCGTGCAGCAATCGCAGAGCTTGGGAGCGGCGACGAGACCTATACAATGCCCGCCGTCGCTACTGTTGAAGCTGAGTGGAATGGCTATAGGGATGGTGTCTCCTCAACAGAACCGCGACCGGATCTACCAGAAGATGAGCAGTACAGGAAGCTGATGAAGGAGGCCACCTCTGATGTGACGATTCTCTACTTCCATGGCGGTGCATATTTCTTGATGGACCCAGCATCTGTTCGCGACTCGACCTTGCGACAAGCTAGATTAACCCGAGGTAGATGCTACTCGGTGCGCTATCGTCTCGCTCCTCAGCACCCGTTCCCAGCACAGTTGCTTGATGCTTTGATATCGTACCTGTCTTTGCTATCCCCGCCCCCTGGGGTACCGCATGGCCCAGTTCCTGCAAGACACATTGTGTTTGCCGGCGACTCTGCCGGAGCGAATCTGGCAGCAGCCTTACTCCTGCTCCTCCTGACTCTTCAAAAATTGGGTTTGACTACAATTAGATATCACGGCGTCGACGTCCCCATCGAATTACCTGCAGGGGTTGCCCTGAACTCTCCCTGGGTAGATATTAGTCGATCTCTGCCTTCCATCAACAAGAATGCACACCTTGATTACCTTGACCCTCCAACTGAGACTGGCGTGTCGAGACATGAACACATACCCGATGCGGTTTGGCCGACGGAGCCTCCGCGCGCTGATATATTTTGCAACGCCTCTATGTTGATCCATCCATTGACATCTCCTTTGGCTGCTGCGCCTGAGTGCTGGAAAGGAATGCCACCCGTCTTCATTTGCCTGGGAAATGAAGCGTTGGAAGACGAAATTCTGGTTCTTGCAAGGAGGATGCATGAAGGTGGTGGAGCTGTGGAATTAGTCGGGTATGAGGGCATGCCTCACTGCTTTGCGATGATATTCCCTACATCTGCTTCTGGGTCGGATTGCTACCAGCGATGGGCAACATTCTGTTCCGAGGTCGTTCAGGGACAAGGGATGAATGTCTCTAAAGCCAATTGGGTGAAGGCATTTTCTAACCCACTGCAGCATATCAAAGCCCCATTCGAGGAAATCAGCAATTTGAGCGATCATGATGTTGCAGACGCGATGGAGAAGATGCAACAACATGCCCTCACGAGGGAAACGGACGCCTTGCAAAAGTGGAATGAGCGGCAAAATAGAGCACGACTCTGATGAAAACTCTCGTCTTAATTGTCCCTAGCCCTTGCCTTTGGCTACCTCACAGCTTCGGCTTGCCTGAAATGTCTCGTCGAGGTCGTGATCCAGTATCAATCTCAGCAAACCAAGGATAGAGCGGTGGCCCATCTTCTTCTAAGGTGGCCGAGAACTTTGCATCTCGTTTCTCCATGAAACTTTGCACACCTTCCTTGCAGTCCTTGTTCGCGAACATATGGTACAAGACCGCACTATCCAAAAGATGAGTCTCCTCGGCTGACGGCTTGCCTCTCCACATCAGTTCCCGATTCATGAAACCTGCCAAAACGCTTGTCCTTTCCGCAATGTTTGTTGCAAGTTCCAAAGCTCGCTTCAATACACCCGCCTGGTCCTCGATAACTTCCTGGAACAGACTTCCAAAATGCTTGCTATCTCCGCGATAGACATCACCGGTTGTTAGGAGGTATAAAGCATTGGAGTGGCCAATTAATCTCGGCAGAAAGAACGAGGAGTTGGATTCCATTGTAATACCGCGCCGAGCGAAAACAAAGCCGTACTTTGAAGAGGCATGAGCGATTCTTATTGCAGCCGAAAGACCCATTGTGAGACCCAGGCCAACTGCTGAACCATTCAGTGCTACGATGGTAGGCTTTCGGCACCGATAAATTGCGAGATTCAGACGGCCTCCGCTGTAGTGATAGATTAGAGATCCATGTTGAGGGTGGGAGTAGAATATCCTACCTATCTCGATGGTCCACCAGTCTTTCTCTGTCCCCGCCACTGGGGAACCCAATATCAAGGTCTGCCCCAGCACAAAAGAGCTTGCCAGCTCCGGTGAGAACGATGCATTTGACCCGCTCGTCCAAATCTAACATGGGATAGACCAGCTCGAAGTCCTGCATCATCTGGACGGTAAATGCATTGCCCTGTTTTGGCCGGTTCAAAGTGACAACAATGACTGGGGTAGCTTCTGGAGCATTTTCAGGGTAATGTGATACTTTGATGTGTTGGACAGGTAATGTCTCGTAAGACGTGGGAATCTGGACTTTGACAGGATCGGCAAGCATTTTGAATCTCTTTCACGTCGGCTTTACAAGATATGCGGCTGTATTCCAAGATTGATGAGAATGAAAAGGCCACGCAAGTACTTGTACTCGGCGTCCTCCCCATATCATGATATCTTCCTAAATCATGGATAATGCGGAGATGGTAAAGCTAATATTCCCTAGCCTTGCGACCTCGGAAGTCCATGATTTGTGAACAATTGAACTATTAGTAATCGGCCCTTTTCGAGCCTGAGGCTTTCGGGTGACTTTCCTTGCTACATCCCTTGAATGAAATCCACGTTTGAGAAAATGTGATTTACCATTGACAGCCGAGAAAGTACTCCTCTGTGAATCAGGGAGAGGTCCCAAGATGGTGCCTGATCAATGCGACCGGTCCATCGTTAATCCGGTGCCGAAGATTCAGGCGATTTTCGTTTGATCTCTTTGACATTCCCTTGAGTCACGACAACACACTTGATTTGAGTCACATAACTACCTACCTCCAGGATGAAATAGCCTGTCACCCGTGGCCCTCGCCCCTTCATGATGACACTAGATCCCAGAACATTCATTACTTCGCGAGAGAGCGCTGAAGCCAGGCATTTCATCTGGCTGGGCGTGTCATTGTTCATACCCTGAGCAGCAAGGACACGATAATAGAACCACGAGATGTACCCCTCTCTTCTCCTTCCATGGTCTGACCGGCCTTCAGAGGCGGAGACAGCTTATCGGTTTGCTGGGTTCAAGAAGACTAAAGGAACACTATTCCTGATACCTCCACCGCAGGAATCCTTACGAGACGCGTTTAACGCGCCTCCACGTCCGAAGACGCGCATGTCCTCCGGGGCCGTAGCGCTCTGTAAACACTTTGAGCGTGGGGGATCCTCCTCTGAACATGGTCGACCACACCCTTTCTGGACGTTGCCGGTAGGCAGCAATGAAAATAAAACAGATATGGCAAGTCAGATACTTGATACGATGCTGGCGGACGCTGTCTGGAAGAACGTCATGCTGCTACACCCTGGAATAGCCGTCTACGAGATCAGAAACAGTCTTGGATATGGTATGAGATGGACATTAGAACTCCGTCAAGGAGGAGAAGGTGGGCAAGAAGTTCAGCCGCCACACGAGAACGTTGGTGAAGTCAAGGATGCACTTGATAAAAGCTGGGAGATCACAAAGACCATCTTTCGCGGGTTCTTGGAGCCAATCGCTGGCATGGATCATGAACTTGCAGTTGAACACGATGATAAAGCGTCGATGAAGGAGCCTAATTTGGTCTGCACAGGCCCTTGACAAAGGCTTCCCAGGTATCAAAATGCTCAAATACGATGGGTATTGGCCACAGAAAGTTCATGTGTCCGGTCATCCGGGCACACCTGGTCTATCTCAAGTACACTGTAGGTTAGTAGCGGACTGGGCCGCAAATGAGAACGCGCCTCGGGCAGAAGGGCTAGTCCAGAGAGGCCTGTAAGTCAGCTGCAGGCGATAGGAGGGGCCTTTTCGAGATGGGGATTGGCACAGTGTCAGGGCTGGAGGTGCTCCATTCCTTCTATAAGTATTCCATGCAGGAACCTAGACAGCCGCATTTATTGTTTTTCTGTAAGGATTTATGCAAACACCTTATCGCGGCCTCGTGAGGTAGAGGTGTGTGATGATCTGGCCGTCACCACGGAGATTAGATGCCGTGGTCAATGTTGGCCACAACTGCTCCTCTCCTCCACGTTTCACACCCACACCCCGCCATCCCAATAGCCTCAGGTTCGTTACAATGGGCTGCCCAAGGCTCCACCCCCACTTGGCTTTGGAGGGGTCGCCCGGTGGAACTGAAAATGAGGGATTAAAACACGGGGATGGAAGACGGCATGACGCTGGGGCAGTTGTCAGTTGATGCGACCTGCTGCGCAATTGAGCCTTGGTTGTTGTGACGCCCTCGAGCAACCATCGCATTGTCCCTCGGCAGTCCGTTTGACTCCTCCACCTCCTCTGAACGATCCAAGTGTCCCGCACCAAATTTATCCACGGCCCATTCCTGGAGCTTCCGACCTAGGAGCTGCTCAGTCGGAGCTGTAACCCAACACGCCGAACTTTCTTGCAGTTGAATTCGTTGCGAGCTCCCTGCTGGTTTCCCGAACCTCAAACCCGCTTTGCGAAGGCGCGCTACTGCTACTGGCTGCCAGGTTGGCTTTCTGCTCATTTCCTGCCCCCGAGTCTTCCACATTCTGTTCTTCTCCCATTGCTTCAACTGGGCACTCAATCCAGCCTGGTTCCGACGCACACATACAATATTCCAAGTTGAATCATGCTACTACACCTCGTCTAGATAGAGTTCTGGTTTTCTAGACGCGTTTTTGGCCCTGACATGCGGGTCATCGCGGTTATCTGCAGCTTCAGCTTCCGGTCTTGCAAGGTTCTACCGCGTGTCGTTTGGGCGGTGTGATAACGCCTCTGACAGGCCACAATGGCTCACCACGCTTCACGAGTAACCTGGTCGAAGAACATGTCGGTTAAACTATCTACCAGCTGTCATTACGAGCTCTTGGGGCCAGGTAAGTTGGTGTCACCTTCATAACAGAGAACTGGCTCGAGTCAATCCGTATTCTGATGTTTGGTTCCAGTTCCTCGCCTCAGCAGCATCTATGGCTGTGTGCGCCAGGCCAGACGACATCTGCATTCGGGTCCACGCGGCTCCATTCCGCTGATCCCCAAACGGGCACCCCTTCGACAGGCTCTACCAAAGCCTTCACCAGTATGGCCCAGGTTCAAGTCAGAACTCGTACCAGAGGCTACTCCTTACTCGGAGCTCACCATTGGTATCCCAGCTGAAACTTATGATGGCGAGAAGCGTGTCGCTGTCGCTCCCCAGAATATCCCTCTTCTGTTGAAGAAGGGATTCTCACGTGTTCTTGTAGAGCGTGGTGCTGGCGCCAACGCTGAATATGCTGACGAGGTTTACGAGCATGTTGGCGCTACCGTCGTCGATAGGAAGACAGTCTGGTCTGAGAGCAACATCCTCCTAAAGGTTCGCGCCCCAAACATCGAGTCAGAGGTCCCCAATCTTCGCCCAGGCACCACCGTGATCTCCATGATCCAACCCATTCAGAATAGACCACTTGTTGAAGCTCTCGCAAATCAACGTGTAACTGCTTTCGCCATGGATATGATCCCCAGAATCTCTCGAGCTCAAGCATTTGATGTTCTTAGTTCCATGGCAAATATTGCTGGCTACAAAGCCGTGCTGGAAGCATCAAATCATTTCGGTCGCTTCTTGACGGGTCAAGTCACTGCTGCTGGTAAGATCCCACCGTCAAAGGTGCTTGTCATTGGAGCTGGTGTTGCAGGTCTCAGTGCCATCACTACGGCTCGACGCCTAGGTGCCATAGTACGCGGATTTGACACAAGATCCGCTGCTCGAGAACAGGTTCAGTCTCTTGGTGCCGATTTCTTGGAAGTCAGCATCAAGGAAGAAGGATCTGCTGCAGGAGGTTACAGTAAAGAAATGTCCAAGGAATTCATCGAAGCCGAAATGAAGCTTTTCATGGAGCAATGTAAAGAGGTTGACATTGTGGTTACAACCGCTGCTATTCCTGGTAAACCTTCACCCAAACTCATCACCGAGAAAATGGTAAGCGCCATGAAGCCTGGATCTGTGATCGTCGACTTGGCCTCTGAAGGGGGTGGCAATTGCGAGGTTACTCAGCCTGGAAAGCTCATCGTTCACAACCATGTCTCGGTCATTGGATACACGAACTTTCCATCTCGACTTCCAACGCAGGCCTCAAGTTTGTACTCGAACAACATCACCAAATTCCTATTGTCGATGGCACCAAAGGACAACTCTTTCGGCATCGATTTAGAGGACGAGGTGGTAAGAGGCTCGATAGTCACCCGAAATGGCGAGATTATTCCTCCCGCTCCCAGAGCTGCTCCACCACCAACACCTCAACATCAGGAGCACCATGAAGAAGTCAAGACAGTCGAACTGACACCGTGGCAGAAGCAAACAAGAGAAGTCGCAACAGTCGCAGGAGGAATGGGTGCCATGCTTGCACTTGGAAAATTCACGTCACCTCTTCTCATGAGCAACATGTTCACCGCCGGCCTTGCTGGTCTCATCGGTTATCGATCTGTCTGGGGTGTGATCCCTGCTCTTCATTCGCCGCTCATGAGTGTCACCAACGCCATTTCTGGTATCGTGGGTGTGGGTGGCTTCTTCGTCATGGGTGGTGGATATCTACCAGAGACAATTCCTCAAGCTTTAGGCTCTTTATCCGTGCTGTTGGCGTTCGTCAATGTCTCAGGTGGCTTCGTCATCACGAAGCGAATGCTGGATATGTTTAAACGCCCCACTGATCCTCCGGAATATCCATGGCTATACGCAATTCCTGGTGTTCTGTTTGGTGGAGGCTTCCTTGCGGCCGCATCTACTGGCATGGCTGGTTTAGTCCAAGCTGGGTATCTCGTGAGCAGTTTGCTCTGTATTGGTAAGATCGACATCGCACAACATCTAGACAGGTTGCTGACAGGGTTCCTCAGGCTCAATATCTGGCTTGGCCTCCCAGGCTACTGCACGAACAGGAAATCTTCTAGGCATCCTTGGTGTTGGAGCAGGTATCCTGGCATCATTGGCTGCCGTCGGCTTCTCGCCTGAAGTTCTAGCCCAATTTGGAGGCATCGCAGCCATCGGTGCTTTGGTTGGTGAGTACTCTTGACAAGCATATCTCTTGATTGTTGTCTCCTAACCCATGCTATCTAATCAGGCGCTTTGATTGGACGAAGAATTACGCCCACTGAACTTCCACAAACCGTCGCCGCTCTCCACTCGGTTGTCGGTCTCGCCGCTGTTCTGACTAGCATCGGAAGTGCTCTCGCTCACGTCGAGGATATCTCCACGCTGCATATGGTTACAGCATACCTTGGTGTTGTGATAGGTAAGAGTGATTTCCAATCCTTTCAAACTCAACAAACATGTCTAACATCCCAACCTCTCCAGGTGGTATTACATTCACTGGTAGTATTGTGGCTTTCATGAAACTTGCTGGAAAGATGTCTTCGCGACCATTGGCTCTGCCGGGACGGCATCTAGTCAATTCTAGTCTACTTGCTGCCAACGCTGGAACGATGGGTGCGTTCGTCACAATGGCTCCGGGCGCGCCAGCAGTAGCGGCAATGGCACTGTCTGCTAGTACCATTCTCAGCTTTGCCAAAGGCTACACCACCACTGCGGGAATAGGTGGTGCTGATATGCGTAAGTCAATGGCCCTTTTGTCAATATTTCGATCTTCTTACAATTGAGCAGCCGTGGTAATTACTGTTCTGAATGCTTATTCCGGATTCGCACTCGTTGCGGAAGGATTTATGCTGGACAATTCTCTCTTGATCACAGTTGGGTCGCTTATCGGCGTCAGCGGCTCCATCCTCTCGTATATCATGTGCGTGGCGATGAATCGGTCGTTGACAAACGTCCTCTTTGGAGGCATTGCTCCGATAGCCCAAGCACCGGGCCACGAGATACAAGGTACCGTCACCAAGACTAGTGTTGAGGAAACTGTCGACTCGCTAGTCGAGGCACAGTCGGTCATCATCGTTGTCGGTTACGGCATGGCTGTTGCAAAGGCTCAGTATGCCATCGCAGAGATAACAGCGCTCCTACGATCGAAGGGTATTAACGTTCGTTTCGCAATCCACCCCGTTGCTGGTCGTATGCCTGGCCAGTGTAACGTTCTCCTTGCCGAGGCCAGTGTGCCATATGATATCGTGCTGGAGATGGATGAGATCAATGACGATTTCCCGGAAACGGACCTCACACTTGTCATCGGAGCAAATGATACTGTCAATCCTATTGCATTGGAGGCAGCAAGCCCAATTGCAGGAATGCCAGTTTTGCATGCTTGGAAGAGCAAGCAGGTGGTTGTCATGAAGAGAGGCATGAGCAGCGGCTACGGTGAGTTTCTCCCAAACTGGACCCCTTTTCAGACCTCGACCCAAGTTCTCCACCCCTTCCCCCAATTTTATGTCTTCTCTAAGTAGTGCCGACTAACTTTCTTCCCCACAGCCGATGTCCCAAATCCAATGTTCTATATGCCCGGAACCAAGATGTTGTTCGGCGACGCCAAGACGACGACCGATGCCATCAAGGCTGCGCTTGAGAACAAATACAAGGCTAAATTCCACGTCTAAGCAAATTCGCAATTACAGTCCACATCGATATGAACGATCCCTCCCTATCTACAAGGCTTTGCGGGTGCCTTCTCGGGTCAGCTGGGCGTGTGAGCTATTTACCAATGTTACATACATTTCTCACGGTGGGGATGGGTGCATCTATGGCCAACAAACGTTTTAGACTGAGCGTCCCATATCCATGTCCATATCCATGTCCATATCCATGTCCAT
>Ga0105239_10001785_pt1 | contig 28298 bp, 24 predicted proteins | sample KBSC44metaG_FD_92761 | JGI IMG/M metagenome (GOLD analysis project Ga0105239, IMG submission 92761) | Corn rhizosphere microbial communities from Kellogg Biological Station, Michigan, USA - KBS C4-4 metaG | ecosystem: Host-associated > Plants > Roots > Rhizosphere > Soil | place: Michigan, USA...
CCGATCTTGAACCGGAAGTCCTCCAATTGCTCGATGACATACCCCTTGCCATGGACGACCCGGGGCTCGAGGTCGTTGATGCTGTCGTTCCACTTGGGATTGATCGTCACTAATAATGTGGTCAATCCGGGAAATTGTTGCAGCAGGCGGTCGGTCAAATCTTTGGTCAGCCCCTCGTCTTCATAGCCCAGCACCAGGTTGGCCATGACCTCCCCCGTCGTGCAGATCCGCAGCATCAGGTTGCGTAGCCAGCCCTGATGCTCCCGGATGTCATAAAAAGAAAGATCGCGTTCCAGCGCGAAATCCCTCACGGCCTTGCGAAGGTGGTTGGTCGGCTCGTCCTGCAGGTAACAGGTATCGATATCCACTACCTTATCGAAGAGACCCCTTGCATGAAAACCCGCTACATTCTGCCGGGGATTCACCGCCGGATCATGCAATTCCCTGGGGAGCAGGAAGCGCCGGTTGGAAAAAGTGTATTCGATCTTATTGCGGTAATGGATGGTCTCGGGAGCGCCGAGGATGGGCGTGATGGCGGGGATCTCCACCTTGCCGATGCGTTGCAGGACGTCTTCCACCTGCTGTTGTTTGTATTGCAGCTGCAGCGGGTAGGGCAGCATCTGCCAGCGGCAGCCGCCGCAGACCCCGAAATGGGAGCAGAATGGCTCCACGCGCTGGGGGGAATACTCCCGGAAGGCGGTGACAAAGCCCTCGGCCCAGTCTTTCTTGTTCTTTCCCAGGCGGAGATCGACGACATCTCCCGGGACGACGTTCTCGATAAAGACTACTTTCCCGTCCACGCGGGCGATGGATTTGCCTTCGGCGGCGTAGTCCTCGACCTTGACACTGTGTAGCTCAATGTTTTTATTCTTTTTTCTCACGGTGCAAAAGTAGTGCTATTTTTACCTGTGTATGAGGAAGATCCTATTATCCGTCGGCTGTTTCCTGTGTTTGCTGCATGCCCGATCTCAAAGCGGATACTCCGTCCGCCTTCACCTGAAGCCTTATACCGGTGGAAAGGTTTACCTGGGTTACTATTACGGAACGATCAGGGCCCTGGCCGATTCGACGCAGCTGGATGCCAACGGGGAAGGCGTATTCAACGGCAAGGAGCGACTGCCGGGAGGAGTGTACTTCATCGTATCGCCGGGCAGGACCGTACTTTTTGAACTGTTGCTGGACAGTCTTCAGCGTTTCTCTATCGCCGCCGATACGGCGCATCTGCCCGAAAGCGTGGTCTTTACGGGATCACCGGACAATATCGTCTTCCAGAGCTATACCCGGTATACCAACACCAAGGGAAAAGAAATAACGGAAGCACAAAGAGAGCTGGCAACTGCGAAGCCAATGTCCAAAGCCGACTCGGCCCGTATCCGCGAAAAGATAAAGAAAGCCAATATGGAAATCCAGGAATTTCGACAGAACCTTGCGGCCAAATATCCCGGCTCCCTGCTGACCACCCTTTTCCGGCTCCTGAGGGAGCCGGTGGTCCCCCCGGCAGCCAGCCAGCCCGGTGGAAAATATGACAGCCTTTTTGCCTATCGATTCTATAAAGAACATTACTGGGACAGCATCTCCTTTTCCGACGAACGGTTAAGCCGGACGCCGGTATTCGAGCCCCGGTTGGACAAATACTTCCATGACCTGGTACCGCCGGACCCGGACTCCATCACGCGCGAAGCGGACCGGATGCTGCTGGAATCCCGCGTCAGCAAACCGATGTTCCAATACCTGTTGGTGTATTTTGTCCAGAAATATGTCAACCCGGAATACATGGGACAAGACGCGGTATTTGTCCACCTCTTCGAAAAATATATCAATACCGGCCAGGCGGAGTTCTTTACTCCAACCTACCGGAAGTTTGTTGACAACCGCGCTTACAGCTTGATGGCCAATCTGATAGGACAACCCGCAGCCAACCTGGAAATGGTGGATACGGCGGGAAAGCCGCGTAACCTGTACGATGTCAGCGCTCCCTTTATTGTGATCTGCTTCTGGGACCCCACCTGCAGCCATTGCAAGGAGATCGTGCCGAAGGTGGACTCCATCTACCATGCCAAATGGAAGCAGGAGGGGGTAACGGTGTACGGCGTCATGGTGGACGGCGGGAATGAAGCCTGGTTGCAATTCATTAAGGATCACAATTTAGCCGACTGGGTGCACGTTTATGAGACCAAGGAACACCAGGACGCCGGCGAAAAGGCGGGACAGCCGAACTATCGCCAGCTTTACGACGTGTACCAAACCCCCATCCTCTACCTGCTGGATAAAGACAAGCATATTGTCGCCAAAAAGTTGACCTATCAACAGATCGATGAAGTCATAAACCTGAAACTGCGTCAAAAAAAATCCAATTGATATGAGCATGCCGGTCAAGTCGCTTTTCCTTTTTGTTGCTCTTTTCTTTTTGTTCCTTTCAGGCGTCTCCGCGCAAACTCTGTTCACGGTCGATCACTATCCGGTCAGCAAGGAAGAATTCCTGAAGGCGTACAACAAGAACAATACGGCGCAAAAGCCGACCCCGGCCTCTTATCGCGAATACCTCGAACTTTATATCCGCTACAAGCTGAAAGTAAGGGCCGCCCTCGATGCCCAGCTGGACACCCTGACGGGGCAGCGTATGGAGCTGCAGAACTTCCGGTCGCAGGTGGCCGAATCCTATCTGAAGGACGAGACGAGCCTGGACCGGCTGGTCAGGGAAGCCTGGCAGCGGGGCCAGAAGGATATTCATATCTCCCATATTCTCATTGCGCTGCCGAAGAACGCCACGCCGTATGATACCGCCCGGGCCTATGAGAAGGCGATGGCGGCCTATACCGTGCTGAAGAGGGGCAAGAAATTCGATGAGATCGCCAGAATGTATTCGGAGGACCCTTCCGCAAAAGTGAACGCCGGCAGCCTCGGCTACATCACCGTCTTCACCCTGCCGTACCAATTGGAGTCTCTTGCGTATTCCCTGGCGCCGGGACAGATCTCGAAGCCCTACCGGACGAAGGGCGGTTATCATATCTTCCGCAACGACGGCGAACGGAGATCCCTGGGCCGGATAAAGGTAGCCCAGATATTGATCGCGTACCCGCCTTCGGCGTCGGAAGCCCAGAAGCAGGAGGCGCGTCATAAGGCGGATTCCCTCTACGACCTGCTGCGCAAAGGCGGGGATTTCGCTGCGCTGGCCCGCAGCTACAGCGGCGACAATCTCTCGTATCAGCAAGGCGGCGAGCTGCCGGAGTTCGGCATTGGCCGCTATGATTCCGCCTTCGAGACCACGGCCTTCGGGCTGGACAGGGATGGGGCGATCAGCAAGCCCCTGCCTAGCGAGTTTGGCTATCACATCATCAAACGTCTTGGCCGCAATCCTTTCCCCGCCGCGATGGACGAGCCGGCAACCGTCTTGCTGAAACAGCAGGTGATGAACGATCCCCGTATCGAGGTGTCGCGGAAGGCCCTGCTCGACCGGATCAAGCAGCAGACGCAATTCCGGATGGCGGACGTCAACGACCTCGATCTCTGGGCCTATACCGACAGCGCCATGCGCAATCCCGGCCTTACGAACTTCCGCGGACTTAGTTTCACGACGACGCTGTTCTTCTTTGGGAACCAGTCCTATCTCCTGAAGGAATGGCTGGACTATGCCCGGGCGGGAAGGGGATCCAGGCCGCCGGCCGGACCACAGGCGGATAAAGAGATCTTCGAGCGGTTCGTAGAGCGGATGGCGCAGGACTACTATCGCAATCACCTGGAGGACTATAACAAGGATTTCGCCTTCCAGCTGACGGAGTTCAGGGAGGGCAACCTGCTGTTCGAGATCATGCAGCGGAGGATCTGGGACAAGGCCTCCACCGACAGCGCCGGCCTGCGGAAATACTATGACGGGCACAAGGATAAATACTGGTGGGAGCAGAGTGCGGACGCCCTGTTGTTCACGTGCAACAATGCGCGGACGGCGGAGGACCTCAAGACCCGGCTTCAGACGCATCCGATCCAGACCTGGCGGGCAATGGCCGACAGCGGCGCCGCAGCCATCCAGGCAGACTCGGGCCGCTATGAGCTGGCGCAGATCCCTGGCGGGGCAAAGGCGACTGCCACCCCGGGCACCTTTACCGCCTTCGTCACCAATCCCACGGACAACTCCGTCAGCTTTGGCTATATCCTCAAAACATACCCGCAACGGGAGCCCCGGGATTTCCGCGACGCAAGAGGATTCGTGATCAACGACTACCAGGGTTCGCTGGAAGACCAGTGGGTCGCCGACTTGAAAAAGAAATACCCCGTAAAAGTGGAAGAATCGGTGTTGAAGACCCTTTAAGGGCCTGCAACCGCGCCTAGAGTGTCGCCTTCACCACGGCCTCGATCACCTTGGGCTTGCCCAGCGTGTAATAGTGCAGGACCGGAACTCCGGCTTTTTTCAATTCCCTGCTCTGCTGGATCAGCCATTCGGTACCCACCTGCTCCACATCCGCGTCGGTCTTGCATTGCAGGATCGCGTTGGAAAGCTCGGTTGGAAGATCGACGTGGAAGACCTTGGGAAGCATGCTGAGCTGTTTCTTGGTGGTGATGGGTTTCAGCCCCGGGATGACCGGGATGGTGATGCCCCCCTCGCGGAGGGTCTTGACATAATCAAAATATTTCTGGTTGTCGAAGAACATCTGGGTGGTGATGTATTCCGCCCCGGCATCGACCTTGGCCCTGAGATACATAAGATCGGTCTCGAGGTTGGGCGCCTCGAAATGCTTTTCGGGATAGCCCGCGACCCCGATGCAGAAATTGGTCTTGCCGCCATTCTTGATATCCTCTTCGAGATAAACACCCTGGTTGAGACAGGCCACCTGCTTCAGCAGGTCGATGGCATAGCGATGGCCATCGGGCTCGGGTTCGAACGAGGTTTCATTCTTGGCGGCATCGCCCCGTAGCACCAGTACGTTGTCGATACCGAGGAAATGCAGGTCGATAAGGGCGTCTTCGGTCTCGCGCTTGGCGAAACCGCCGCAGATGAGGTGGGGAACGGCATCGATCCGGTAGTGGTTCATGATCGCGGCGCAGATGCCGACGGTGCCGGGCCGTTTGCGGACCTCTACCTTTTCAAAGGTCCCATCGGTCTTTTTCTTGAACATCGTCTCGCTGCGATGATAGGTGACGTTAATGAAGGCGGGCTTGAACTCCATCAAGGGGTCGAGATGTTCATATATTGAACTGATGGTCTTGCCTTTTAACGGGGGAAGGATTTCAAAGGAAACAAGGGTACTTTCTGCGTTTCTGATGTGATCTATAACCTTCATACGCGATTTTGCTGCATTTTGTGCGCGGGGACGGGTTTAAAGCCCAAAAAGAAACCCATCCCCCGCGCACGGCTTATGATGGGCCTTCGGCCAGCGGACCCGTGGTCCGCTTAGGTCTGCGAAATTAGCCCATATGTCTTAAAACACCTATAAATTTCATGCATTACCCTTGCAGCATCGCCGCCGGGGCTTATTTTTGCGGGCAAAATCGAAGAACTTGAGTATTACCATTCATTCCCAAGACCTTGTAAAAACCTATCACAACCGTACCGTGGTCAATCACGTATCCGTCCGGTTGGAACAGGGCGAGATCGTCGGGTTGCTGGGACCGAATGGCGCCGGTAAGACCACCACCTTCTATATGGTGGTCGGCCTGATCAAGCCGGACGAAGGCGACGTCTTTCTGAATGATACCAACATCACGCGTCTGCCCATGTACAAGAGAGCGCAAATGGGGATCGGCTACCTGCCCCAGGAGGCCTCCGTTTTCCGGAAACTAAGCGTAGAAGACAATATTAAGGCCGTGCTGGAGATGACCAAACTGAGCAAGGCGCAGCAAAAGGATAAGCTGGAAGCCTTGCTGGATGAGTTCCACCTCCATCACGTGCGAAAGAATAACGGGGATTCGCTCAGCGGCGGGGAACGGCGAAGGACCGAGATAGCCCGTGCACTGGCCGTGGACCCCAAGTTCATCCTGCTGGACGAACCCTTTGCCGGGGTCGACCCGATCGCGGTTGAAGACATCCAGTCGGTGGTAGCGCGGCTCAAATTCCGCAATATCGGCATCCTGATCACCGACCATAATGTAAATGAAACACTTTCCATCTGTGACCGCGCCTATCTGCTGATCGACGGAAAGATCTTCAAACACGGCACCGCCGAAGAGCTGGCCGAGGATGAGCAGGTGCGAAGACTCTATCTGGGCCGGAATTTCGAGCTGAAAAGAAAGGACTATCTCCACGAGGAAGCCCGCCAGCAGGAAGAAAAAAATACGCTTTAAATTCCCGGCGATTAATTACATTGCCGCTCAGCCGACAGGGTCGGCTGAGCGTATGAAATTATTGAGTCCGGCCATATCGAGATTGGCGAGATTGCGCCAGGAACGCATTGAACAATGGGTGAGGGATCCCATCGCCGTCCAGCGGGAGGTACTGCAGCATCTTGTCACCTCCGCCCAGTATACCGAATTTGGCCGCAAGTACAATTTCTCCCGGACCTTTTCCATCCGCGATTTCAAACAGGCCGTTCCCATCCACGAATATGACGACCTGAAGCCCTATATCCAGCGGATCATGAACGGGGAACAGAACATCCTCTGGAATACCCCGATCACCTGGTTCGCCAAGAGCAGCGGTACCACCAGCGACAAGAGCAAGTTCATCCCCGTCAGCGAAGAAAGCCTGCAGGACTGTCATTATAAAGGCGCCAAGGACGTCCTGACCATGTATTATAATTTCAACCCCGAATCCGATCTGCTCACCGGCAAGGGGCTGGTTATCGGGGGCAGCCATACCATCAACCAGGTGAACGACGAGGTCCATTACGGGGATCTCAGCGCCGTCCTCCTGCAGAATGCCCCATTCTGGGGGAATTGGATCCGCACCCCCGAGCTTAGCATTGCGCTGTTGGACGAATGGGAGGACAAGATCGAGCGACTGGCAAAGAATACCATTGCCGAGAACGTCACCTCCATTTCCGGCGTTCCCACGTGGACGTTGGTGCTCATCCGCCGCATCCTCGAGATCACCGGCAAGAGCACGCTGGCCGAAGTGTGGCCATCGCTCGAATTATATATCCATGGCGGGGTCGCCTTTACGCCCTACCGCGAGCAATTCCGGCGTCTGATCGGCAAGGATATCTATTATCTCGATATGTACAATGCCAGCGAGGGTTTCTTCGCGGCCCAGGGCAATCCCAACGATGACGGGATGCTGCTCTTTCTCGACCATGGCATCTTCATGGAGTTCATGCCGGTAGAAGAATACGGCAAGGCCCATCCCGAGACCATCGGGCTTCGCGACGTGGAGATCGGCCGAAACTATGCGCTGGTGATCAATACCAATGGCGGGCTCTGGCGTTATCTGCTGGGAGATACCATCCAATTCACTTCCCGTGATCCTTTCCGCATAAAGGTCAGCGGCCGTCTGAAACATTTCATCAATGCCTTTGGCGAAGAGGTCATCGTCGACAACACCGACAAGGCCATCGCGATCGCCTGTGAGAAGACGGGCGCGATCGTCAATGATTATACCGCCGCGCCGGTCTATTTCGGCGAATCGGGTAACGGCGCCCATGAATGGCTGGTAGAATTCGAAAAGAAGCCCGACGACCTGGACCGGTTCGTCACGGAGCTGGACAAGGCCCTTAAAAGCATCAACAGCGACTACGAGGCCAAACGGCATAAAGACATCGCGCTCGGCATGCCGCGGCTGCACGTCCTTGAGAAAGGCGTGTTCACGGCCTGGCTGAAGCGAAAAGGCAAATTGGGCGGCCAGCACAAGGTACCCCGCCTGGCCAACGACCGGAAATACATCGAGGAGATCCAGGCTATGCTGGAGTCCGATCGGCCTGGCGGAGGAGCAGGGTCAACGCAAGGAGGCTGACGAAAGAAGAGGTATAGAACAGATAGAGATAGGGAACGTCGATAAAGCCGAAGAAGATGACCAACGCCAGCTTTAATGCCGCCAGCGGTAGATTGGCGGCGTGAAGCCAACGTCGCCCGGTGACGATAAAGACCGGGGGTACGATAAAGGTGAGCCCGATCAGCAGATTGTGCAGCAACCCCACGCGTCCCGGCCCAAAGAACCACGCCAGGCCCGGCGCCGTCGAAAAAACATCCGGGCTATCCTTCCACACTCTCCCGGCGAACGCCACATAATCCCCCGGCAGCTTTGCGAGCCGGATAAAGGTGTCCAGTCCTACCGGCAACAGGAATAGCAAAACAAAGCATAGCATGCCCATGAGCGTGATGACCGACAGGTCCCGCCATTTCTTTTCCATCGCCAGCCAGCAGAGATAGGCGGGTATCCAGCCCACCAACGCGTAGCGGCTAAGCATGCAAAGCGAGATCGCGAGGCCGGTTAGCCAGGGTCTGCCGGAGACCAGCGCCAGCACCAGCAGCACATAGTAGCCGATGACCGTTCCTTCTTCCGCAACGCTGACGATGCCCGCCGAGTTGTCGGCGACGAGCCACCAGAACAGGAGGAAGGCGAGGACGCCGAGGAAGAAATTGAGATATTTCCCGGGCCGGTATAAAAAAATGAAGACGGCAAAAGCAAACAATAGCCCCGCGACGGCGATCCAACGCATGTCGAAACCCATGAATATCGCGGGTACATAGGGCAACCACATCGCCGGAAGATAGATCGGCTGGGTGCCTTTCCAGATCCAGGGGATAATGTCATAGACGTGCCCATGCTGTCCCGCGATGAATCGCTCGCCCATGACCTTTATGATCGGCAGCATATCGGCGTTGGTGATATCGATGGGCATCTCTTCGAACCAGTATTGACACCAGGACCAGGTGGCCAACGCCATCAGCTCTACGACGACCAACCGGTAATGATTGACCGGCTGCGCCCAGGCACGCCGGGTAAGAGCAGGGAGGCGCAGCTCCGGCGCCTGCGCCAGGCTGATCGTGATACCGATACCCGATAGCCCATACAACAGTGAAAAGAAGGGGACCCAGCCCGGGATCTTCAGGAGCCAGGTGACACAAAGCGTCTCAACCGAAAAAAGCAGCAGCAGTCTCGCCGGTAAATTTTTAGGGTGATGCATTAGGCGCTAAAGATATATATTTGGCCCATGAAATTATTGGAAAACAAAGTAGCGATCGTCACCGGCGCGAGCCGGGGCATTGGCGAGGCCGTGGCCCTCAAACTGGCCGAGCACGGCGCGCATGTGGCTTTTACCTATCTGAGCAGCGATGAGAAAGCAAAGGTGCTGGAAGAAAGGCTGAAGGCATTGGGGGTGAAGGCGAAAGCCTATAAAAGCAACGCCGGCGTATTCGCGGAATGCGAAGCGATGGTCGGCGACGTGATAAAGGAGTTCGGCGCCGTCGATATCTGCGTCAACAACGCGGGTATCTCCAAAGATAACCTGCTGCTTCGTCTTACGCCCGAGCAATGGGACGAGGTGATTCAGATCAACATGACAAGCGTGTTCAATATGACCAAACAGGTGATCCGCCCCATGATGAAGGCGAAGAGCGGGTCCATCATCAACATGAGCTCTATCGTCGGGGTCAGCGGCAACGCGGGACAGGCCAGCTATGCCGCGTCCAAGGCCGGTATTCTCGGCTTTACCAAATCCGTGGCAAAGGAACTGGGAAGCCGCAATATCCGTTGTAACGCCATCGCTCCCGGTTTTGTCGAGACCGATATGACGCACTACCTGAAAGATGGCGACGGAGCAAAGAAATTTCTCGAAAGCATTCCTCTCGGTCGCTTCGGCCGCGCCGAGGAGATCGCCAACACAACGCTTTTCCTGGCCAGTGATCTAAGCTCCTATATCACCGGGCAGGTGATCAGCGCCTGTGGCGGATTAAATATCTGAACAGACTTAATATCTAAAAGAGAGCCGGTTACCCACCGGCTTTTTTTCGTTAAGAAAAGATGAAAGAATTGTCCGCCACTTAGAAAAACGCGCAGGATTGACTATTTTTGACCTCTCGTGAAGACCCGCAAGATCATATCTGTTTTTCTTCTCCTCGTGCTGAGCGCGCAGCTGTTGCCCCTGAAGCAGACCATGGCCTGGCTGCTCGGCGGAACGGCAACGGAGGAGATCCGTCATGCCGATGATCCCGATCTCAGCCGTACCGGCGATGATTGGCAAAAAGACTTTCTGCCCGTTTCTATTCCGACCCTCGCCCACATTTCCTATAATTCCGTCACTCCGATCCATTCCATCCACTCTCCCGCCCTGCCGCTCCGGCATGCGGATGATATACCGACCCCGCCTCCTCTCTCCTAACGACCTGGAAGATCCCCGGAGCGCGATATCGTGACCCGACATTAGCGCTTCATGAATGCGCCTGCAAAGCAGGCGATAGAAGACATCCTCTTGCCCGGCAAGAAGGCATCGTCTTGCCCATCGTTTTCTTAAAAAATAAAGTATGAAAAAACTATCCCAATACCTGGGCTCGGATCTACCGTCCGGCCTGGTAGTCTTTCTCGTTGCCTTGCCGCTCTGTCTCGGAGTGGCGCTCGCTTCCAACGCCCCGTTATTCGCCGGCATCATCGCAGGTATCGTGGGCGGTATCATCATCGGTAGTCTCAGCGGATCGTCGCTGAGCGTCAGCGGCCCCGCGGCAGGCCTCACCGCCATCGTCGCCGTGGCCATCGGCAAGATGCCGGCCTATGAGGCCTTTATTCTATCCGTGGTCATCGCCGGCGCCCTGCAGATCGTCTTTGGATTCTTAAAAGCAGGTATCCTTGGCGATTATGTGCCCAACTCCGTGATCCGCGGAATGCTGGCCGCCATCGGGCTTATCCTCATCTTCAAACAGCTGCCTCACCTCCTCGGCTATAAAGTAGGCTTTGCGCCTGCCGCGGCGGGCATCGGGCTGGTCTCCGTCGGTATCCTTTTGCTTTGGGACCTGCCCTTCTTCAAGAAGAAGAAGATGTTTCAGTTCATCCCGGCGCCGCTGGTCGTGGTCGTCGTCGGGATCGCCATCAGCGAGGCGTTGGAACAGGGCGGCTCACCGCATACCCTGGCCGCGCATCATCTCGTGAACCTGCCGGTGGCCGGGGACCTGGGGGACTTTTCGGCCTTGTTCCGCTTCCCCGACTGGCAGCACCTGACCAATCCCCAGGTATGGATCACCGGGCTTACCATTGCGCTGGTCGCCAGCCTGGAAACCCTGCTTTGCATCGAAGCGATCGACAAACTGGACCCTTACAACCGAAGCACGCCAACCAACCGCGAGCTGAAAGCGCAGGGGATCGGTAACGTCATCTCGGGGATGATCGGCGGTCTGCCCATCACCTCGGTGATCGTCCGCAGCAGCGCCAATCTGAATGCCGGCGCGCGGTCCCGGCTCTCGACGATCGTTCATGGCTCGCTGTTATTGTTGTCCGTGCTGCTGATCCCGGGCCTGCTCAACGCCATCCCGCTCAGCGCCCTGGCGGCGATACTGGTGATGACCGGCTACAAGCTGGCCAAGCCGACCCTGTTCCGGGAGTTCCATCGGAAGGGCTGGGATCAGTTCGTGCCCTTCGTGGTGACCATCGCAGCCATCCTGCTGACCGATCTGCTCATCGGCATCCTCATCGGGACGGGCGTAGCCCTTTTCTTCCTGGTACGAAGCAATTTCCACTCGGCGGTGATGTTCGTACACGACGATAACAAATACCTGCTTCGTTTTCGGAAGGACGTCAGCTTCCTCAACAAACCGATCGTAAAACAACGGCTCGAGACCCTACCCGAGGGCTCCCTCGTCCTTATCGACATGAGCCGCGCGGACTTTATCGACAGGGACGTGCTGGATGTGATCGATGAGTTCATGCACCACGCCCACCTGAAGAATATACACGTGCAGGTGAGAAGGAACAGCGTAGCAGAGGTAAAGCACAAAGCAGCCTGACAAACACTATCTTTGTAACCGACAAAAATCAGATCAATGACGCCGATAGAAAAACTGTTACTGGAAAACAAAGCCTGGTCCTCGGAAATAAAAGGAGACGACCCGGAATATTTCGAACGGCTTTCCCATTTACAAACACCCGAATTCCTTTGGATCGGGTGCAGCGACAGCCGGGTGCCGGCGGATAGGATCACCGGGACGCAACCGGGCGAGATCTTTGTCCATCGCAATATCGCCAACCTTGTCATCCATACGGATGTCAACCTCCTCAGCGTGCTCGACTATGCGGTCAACCACCTTAAGGTCAACCACGTCATCGTCTGCGGACACTATGGCTGCGGCGGGGTTAAGGCGGCGATGACCAATCACGACTTCAAGTATGTGCTGAATATGTGGCTTCGGAATATAAAAGACGTATACCGGCTGTATACGAAAGAGCTGGATGGCATCTCCGACATCGATAAACGGGCCGACCGGCTCGTGGAGTTGAATGTGAAGGAGCAGGTGCTGCATCTGGCAAAGACCTCCATCATCCAGCGGGCCTGGAAGTACGATCGCCGGCCCCAGCTGCACGGATGGGTATATGGCCTCCGCGATGGATTGATCAAACCCATCCTCGATATGGATGCGGGAACGGCCATCGATCCGCTCTACCAGTATGATAATCTATAGTAACTGAGGCGGCCCTAGCGGCCGCCTCTTATTTTCTGGATGGCTTGACGGCAAAAGGCGCTTAGTACCAGCCGGCCGCTCATCGCCGCCCGCTCGAGCAGGAGATGATCCCAGTGTTCGGTGCCTTTCCAAAGAGTTTGCTTCAGCAGCGCCATAGCTTCGGGGTTCGAATGAGCGAGATGACTCGCGAGATGGGCGATGGATTCGTCCATGCCGGTGACGGTGCTGTGCAGTTCGGCATAAAGGCCGCGTCTTCTCGCCCATTCCGCGTCGCGCCATTGGGTCGCATCGATGGCGAGGCTGCCGAAGTTGGAGAGGCCGATCTTTCTTTCGACGGCAGGCCCTACGACAAAGGGGCCGATGCCGATCGCCAGCTCGCTCAGCTTGACGTCGGCGCCGTCCGCTGCAATGGCATAGTCGGCTGCCGCCACCATTCCTACACCGCCGCCGACGCATTTGCCCTGGATGCGGACGATGATGAATTTGGGACATTTGCGCATCTCGTTGATCAAATGGGCAAAACCGCTGAAGAACTGGGTTCCCTGTTCGATCGTTTCGACGGCCAGCAGCTCGTCAAAGGAGGCGCCGGCGCAAAAAGCGCGTTCGCCGCCGGATTGCAGGACGATGACCTTTGTGTCGTGGTCGTTGCCGGCGGCATGGATCTCGTGGGTGATGGACTCAAGCAGGGCGCCGGGAAGAGAATTACTTTGAGGGTGGAAGAACTCGATGGTCATGACGCCGTTGTGGCGTTCGCATTTTACATGACCTTCCTTGATCTGTTTCAGCATAGCGGTAGATTGTTATTGGTGGGTATTCAGGGTTTTCGCTGTACCATGGTGAGGATGGTGGCTACGGCCACGCTCTCCCCCGTATTATCATAGACATCCACATACCATTTTACGATGCCCCGTGGGATGTCCGTTTCTTCTCTTTTTTCCTGGGCGATCTTTTCCTTGCAGGTAAGCCGCACGCCGATCGTAGTGCCGGCGTAGACGGGTTTCAGGAACCGGCACTCTTCCAGTCCATAGTTGAGCATGACGGGGCCCTTGCCCGCGTCGACGAAGAGCCCTGCCGCGGCGCTGAGGATAAAGTACCCGTGGGCCACCGGTCGTTCGAAGAGCGTACCTTCTATAGAAGTATGATCGGTATGCGCATAGAAATGGTCCCAGCTGATATTGGCAAAGTTGACGATATCGGCTTCGGTAACCGTCCGTTTGTGGGTGATAACGGTGTCCCCAATCTGTAGTTCCTCGAAATATTTCCGGAAGGGATGTTTCTCATCCAGGGTCTGGCGGGCATGTGGCTGGTAGGTGTGAGTGAGATGGGTGATCATCGAGGGGGAACCCTGTACCGCCACCCGCTGCATGTAGTGTTTTACGCCGCGGATGCCGCCCATCTCTTCTCCCCCGCCGGCGCGCCCGGGCCCGCCATGCACCAGCAGCGGCAGAGGGCTGCCATGACCGGTGCTTTCCTTTGCGCAGTCGTTATTTAAAATGAGAATTCGGCCATGGTGTGTCGCGGCGCCGAGGGTATATTCTCTTGCGATATCGGGATCGGCCGTAACGATGGTGCTGCACAGCGATCCTTTGCCCATCCGGGACAGGGCAACCGCGGCTTCCATGTCCTCATACGGCATCAGCGTGCTGACGGGGCCAAAGGCTTCGATGGAATGCGGCTCTTCGGCCGAAAAAGGATGCTCATTCAGCAGGAGCAACGGGCTGAGAAAGGCGCCGCGGGAGGCATCGCCGTCGATCAGCTCCACGCTGTCGAGCGAACCATAAATTAGCTGGGAAGAGGCCAGCAACTTCGACACCTGCGCTCTCACCTCTTCGCGCTGGGTCTGTCCCGCCAGCGGACCCATTCTCACCTTCTCGTTCTCCGGGTTGCCGATAGGGGTCTGTGAGATGGCTTTTATCAACGCTTTGCGGGCCTCGTCGAGCTTGTTGCCCGGAACGAAGATGCGTCTCACGGCGGTACATTTTTGACCCGCCTTTATGGTCATCTCCTTTCGAAGCTCCTTGACGAATAAGTCCCACTCCGGCATGCCGGGTTCTACATCCTCGCCGAGGACAAGGCAATTGAGGGAGTCGGCTTCCATATTGAAAGGAGTGTTCTCCGCCAGGACCCGGGGATTTGCCTTTAGCAACTGACCGGTCGAGGCCGAACCGGTAAAAGTTATAACATCCTGCGAGCCGACATGGGCCAGCAGATCGCCCGCACTGCCGCAGATGAGCTGCAGGGCGCCGGGGGGCAGGATGCCGGACGCGACGATCTCGCGCACCACGGCTTCGGTGAGAAAAGAAGTTACAGTGGCCGGCTTTACGACGGCAGGCACACCCGCCAGCAAGTTGACGGCGATCTTTTCGAGCATGCCCCAGACGGGGAAGTTGAAGGCGTTAATGTGGATGGCGACACCTTCCTTGGGTACAAGCAGGTGCTGACCCATAAAGGTTCCGCCTTTGCCGAGCGCCAGTCCTTCCCCGTCGAGACAAAAGGGTTCGTCCGGAAATTTGCGGCGGAGGGAGGCATAGGAAAAGAGGTTACCGATGCCGCCTTCCAGGTCGATCCAGCTGTCCGCACGGGTGGCGCCGGTGAGGTAGCTGATGCGGTAAAAGTTATCTAAACGATTTTGTTCGCGAAGATAAAGAGCGAGGGCCCGCAGCATCCGGCCCCGTTCGGGGAAGGTCATCCGGCGCAGGGCGGGATTGCCCGTCCGGCGGGCATAGTCGAGGATGGAAGCGAAATCCAACCCTTTTGTTGTAGCGTGCGCGATTATTTCCCCGGTTGCGGCATTAAAGAGAGGTTGCCCTTCTCCATCGCCGGAGATCCAATGTCCAGAGACGTAGTTTCCAAGCTTCGGCATAAGTGTACAATCGTTTGTCTAAACGAAGATAACAAAAGAAAAATTGTCGGCCCTTCGGCCAGGCTGTCAGTAAATCCAGTTTGGTCGGTATTTTGTCCCTATGCCGGCATGGAAAGCAATTATTCATTTATCGACTATGCGCTACCAGCGAACGATGCGGAGCTGCTGGACAGCTACTCCCGGACGATCACCGGCGTCGTTGGCCAGGTGGCGGAGGCGGTCGTTCATATACAGGTGCAAAAGCGCGCCGAGCCCGGTCGTGGCCAGCAACGGGAATCGGGGCTTGTGCCCGCGTCGGGTTCCGGTTTTATCATCTCGTCCGATGGCTTTGTTGTAACGAACAACCATGTCGTCGAAGGCGCCCGGGAGATCAAGGTCGCGTTGGCGGATGGCCGGACGGTGAACGCCGACCTGACGGGTGCGGACCCCTCCACGGACATCGCCGTGCTGAAGATCGATGTTGCGGGATTGAAGTCCTTGTCCTTCGCGGATTCGGAGTCCCTGCGGCCGGGTCAGATCGCCATTGCCATCGGCAACCCGCTTGGATTACAACATACGGTCACGGCCGGCGTCGTGAGCGCCCTGGGCCGGACGCTACGGGCCAGCAACGGCAGGCTGATCGACGATATCATCCAGACCGATGCCTCGCTCAACCCCGGGAATTCGGGCGGCCCGCTGGTCAACTCCCTGGGGCAGGTGATCGGCGTCAATACCGCCACGATCGCTTCCGCACAGGGACTCTGCTTTGCGGTCTCGTCGAACCTGGCCGCCTTTGTGGCAGGGAAACTGATCATGGAAGGGCGGGTCAAGCGAGCTTATCTGGGTATTGCGGGCCAGCTGGTCAATCTGACGGGCAGGATGATCGCCGCCAACCGGCTGGAAAAGAGGACGGGCGTCTATGTTTTTGAAGTCGTGCCGGACCAGCCGGTTTATAATAATGAGATACACCCCGAAGACATTATCGTTTCTTTTAACGGCCATGCGGTGGGAACGGTAGACGAGCTGCACAAGCAATTGCATGCGGATGTGATCAACCGGCCGGTGGAAATGGAGGTGCTGAGAAATGGAAGGAAGCAGTCGTTAAGGGTGACTCCGGGAGAGGCTCGTTAGGCCCTATCGCGAAGATCGATCTCGCTGCAAAGGGACATAAAGATCTCGTCGACATCACCTTCGCCTTCGACATACACCACTTTGTCGTACTTTTTGTAGTGATCGGCAACGGCAGCGGTCTTTTTCTCATACTCGGTGATCCGGTTGCGGATGATCTCCTCGTTGACGTCATCTGCCCGGCCGGAGGTAAGACCGCGATTGAGCAATCTTTTGATCAGCTCGTTCTGGCTGACCTGCAGGGCGAGGACGACGGCGATGGAAGTCCCTTTCTGGTTGAGCAACTTGTCAAGAGCCTCAGCCTGGGCAGTAGTACGGGGGAATCCGTCAAAGAGAAAGCCGTGGGCCTGGGGATTGTTGTCGAGCGCGGAGCTGATCATTTCGATGACCACCTCATCGGGAACCAGTTGTCCCTTGTCCATGAAGCTTTTAGCGGCTAGTCCCAGCGGCGTTTGGCCGGCGATCTCGCTACGGAGAAGATCGCCTGTGCTGAGATGCTTCAGGCCATATTTGGATATCAAACGTTCAGACTGCGTCCCTTTCCCGCTGCCGGGAGGACCAAATAGAATTAAATTGAACATAATACGTACTAACTTACCCTTGTGAGTTGACAAATATAACATACAGGCCTTAAAAAACAAGCATTATGGAATCAAAAGACCCCACAAAAAGGGAAAACAACCCCGTCTATTCACATACAGACTCCGCCCCGTTGAATTTGACCGATGAGCAATGGAAGGGGATATTACCCCGGAACATCTACGATATCGCCCGGAACAAAGGAACCGAACGGCCCTGGACCAGCCCGTACGAGAGCTCCCAGGAGATCGGGACCTACTATTGTGCCGTCTGCGGCAACCCGCTTTTCCGCAGCGATACCAAATTCGAGAGCGGCTGCGGCTGGCCCAGCTTCTATGAGCCGGTCAGCAAGGGGAGTATCATCTATACCGCCGACCATTCCTACGGGATGGACCGGACGGAGGTACAGTGCGGCCGCTGTAAATCGCATCTCGGGCATGTATTCAATGACGGCCCGCAACCGACGGGGTTGCGTTACTGCATCAACGGCGTAGTTTTGGACTTCGAGTAAGATTTTACTACATTTGCAACCCGATGAGCCGGCCGGGCGATCGCCCGGCCGGCTCATAAGCCAACTTAGCTCAGCTGGTAGAGCATTTCATTCGTAATGAAAGGGTCGTCGGTTCGATTCCGATAGTTGGCTCACTTATGCAGTTCTCTCATCTTGCCGAAACCCTTATCGGGTCGGAGATCGTCAAACTAGGAGGCGAGATCCGCGAGAAGATCCGAAAGGGAGAAAAGATCTACAACTTTACCGTAGGCGATTTCGATCCGGCTATTTTTCCAATCCCCCGGGAGCTGGAAGACCTCATCATCGACGCTTACCGCAAACATTTCACCAATTATCCGGCGGCTGAAGGCAACCTCGATCTCCGGGAATCCATTTCCGGCTTTCTGCAGGAAAGGGAAGGGTTGTCCTATAACACGAAGGAGATCCTGGTGGCCAGCGGCGGACGCCCCCTGATCTATTCGCTGTTCCGGACGCTGGTCGATAAAGGAGACAAGGTCATCTACGCCGTTCCTTCCTGGAACAACAACCACTATACGCATCTGAACCAGGGCGAGCATGTCGTCATCGAAGCGATGGCGGAGAATAATTTCATGCCTACCGCGGCGGCGCTGCAGCCCTATATCCGTGAAGCGACGCTGATCTGTCTTTGCAGCCCGCAGAACCCCACGGGGACCACTATATCCAAAAAGGACCTTTCTGCCATCTGCGAGCTGGTGATCGAAGAGAACAAGCGGCGCACCGGGGGACAGAAGAAGTTGTATGTGCTATATGATCAGATGTACTGGCAGCTGACCTACTGATCGATCGAACACTATAACCCCGTTTCGCTTTATCCGGCGATGCGGGATTACACCGTCTTTATCGACGCCGTCAGCAAGGCCTTTGCCGCTACCGGCGTGCGTGTCGGCTGGGCCTTCGGTCCGGCGGAAATCATCAGCAAGATGAACGCGATCATGAGCCATATCGGTTCCTGGGCGCCGATGGCGGAACAAAAAGCGACGGCGGCATTCCTTACAAAGAAAGAAGCGATCGACGCCTTTCTCAAAACTTTTCGCGCTGCGGTGTCGGAGCGGCTGCGGCAGATCCATGACGGATTTGCAACGCTGAAGAAAGAAGGATTTAATGTAGATGTGCTGGCGCCTGAGGCGGCCATCTATCTGACCATAAAGGTCGACCTCGCCGGCAAACGGACGATGGAAGGGACCGAGCTAAGCGACCAGCCCGCGGTCACCTCTTATCTCCTCAATGAGGCGGGGCTTGCCGTCGTGCCGTTCTCCGCCTTTGGCGCGGCAAAGAACTCTCCCTGGTACCGGCTTAGCGTCGGCACCTGTAAGCTGGAAGATATCCCTGAAATGATAGGTAAATTAAGGAGCGCGATGAAAAAACTCCGTTAGCGAAAAAGTTGAGTTAGTTCTTGTTACAGATAAAGAAGAAGGGCTTCAATTCTCTCTGACGAACGATGCGTTGGATGCTGTCGCGTTTGTGCAGGGTCTTATGGCGGTTGATATCGAAGACTTCGTGGGCGCTACAAAAGGTTTCGATGGTCTCAAAACGGAACAACAGGTCGTTCAGCTGCTCCAACTCACGCTCCATCGATTTTTCATTCATGTGTTCGTCCTTCACGAGAACAAGCAAATCCCTGTTACAAGTTTTCATTCTATTAGATTTTAATATCCGGACATCCCTTTGTTAACTCCGCAGCCGCATTTTTTACTGCTGCCGCCGATTCCCCTGCCGGAACTACAGCCGAGGACTACAATGGTACTAATAAATAATAACAGAATCAATATCTGTTTTGCGGTTTTCATGGCTTATATCCTACTAATTTAACTATTTTGTACAGAAAATAGTATCTGCACTTGTCCCATCCTGCAAAAATTAACAATCCTACTTACGGATCGCTAAAGGTTCTCATTGCTCCGCTGGATTGGGGACTAGGGCACGCAACAAGATGTTTTCCAATAATTAAGGAATTACTAAATCAAAGATGTGAGGTGATTGTCGCTGCTACCGGCGTACAACGCGCGCTATTGCAGGCGGAATTTGCGTCTTTGACCTTCGTAGATTTACCCGGGTATCGGGTTAGCTACGGCAAAAATCGCGCCATTACGATCGTACGGATGATTGCGCTGATCCCGAAAATCTTGATCCGCATCAAGCAGGAAAGGGCCTGGCTGCGCGGGTTTGCGGGGCGGGAAGGAGTCGACCTGGTCATCTCGGACAATCGCTATGGTCTGGCAGTCCCCGGGGTCTTCTGTGTTTTTATCACCCATCAATTGCGCATCCGCACGCCGTTTGGCCGCTGGACGGATGGATTGCTACAGAGAATGAATTACAAATTGGTCAACCGGTTCTCCCGCTGTTGGGTACCCGATATCGGCGGCTCCGGATCGCTCGCAGGCGAGCTGTCGGGTCCGAAGCGGATGCCGCGGGTGACTACCCGTTACATTGGGGTGTTGTCGCGGATGGAGCGGTCCGCCGCTAAGGAAGGAACCTATGTGTTGGTGATCCTGTCCGGCCCCGAGCCGCAAAGGACCATGCTGGAAAAAAGTATCCTGCGGCAGGCGGCAGCAGTCCCGGACCCGATCGTGCTCGTGCGCGGGTTGCCCGGCGGGGGAAATACACTTAAGGAGGCGCCTGCGACGGTAACCGTATATGATCATCTTCCGTCCAAAGAGTTGGAGCGGGTGATGGCGGGCGCGAAGTTGGTGATCGCGCGTTCGGGATATAGTACGGTGATGGACCTTGTGCGAATGCGCAAACGGGCGGTATTGATCCCAACGCCCGGACAGACCGAGCAGGAATATCTTGGCCGTTACCTGGAGGCAAAAGGCTGGGCGGCGTGTATGCTCCAAAATAAATTCTCTCTTGCCGGGGTGCTGAAAGAAGGTGCGCCGGAACCGGCCTGGCCGGCAGATGACAACGGCGAGCGCTTGCGCGTCGAGGTTCTTTCGGTACTTGCTCAGTCCTGCCCCGCCTTGGGATAATCAAAGAACCCGAATTGCGCGGTGGCCCGGAAGTCTTTCCAATGACCGGTCTCGCTCTTCACGACAAAAACGGCGCAGGTCGGCATATTATCGACGCGGACCGCCTTCGTAAGGGTATTGACAAAGGAGGTAATACCGGGATTGTGCGAGAAGACCGCGACGGTATCGTCATCATCGTCGAGGCCGTCGACCACCGATTCGAAAACCGGCTGCGTTGCGTGATAAAGTTCGGGGATGAATCGGATCTTCTTTCCTTTTACGTCATATTCATGCGCAAAGATCTCTGCTGTCTGGCGGGCCCGTTTGGCGGGGCTGGATACGAAACGATCGATATCGATACCGGCCTTGATCAGCCGTTTGGCCATGGCGGGCGCATCGCGTTTGCCGCGGTCGTTCAGCGGCCGGTCGATGTCGCTCATGGACGCATCGTCCCAGCTGCTTTTGGCATGTCGGATGAGGAGGAGTGTTTTCACTGATCGAATTTCGCAAAAATTTCGTCCGGTCAAATATCGAACGCCTGTGAGTTGATAAAATTGATCAGGGAGACCGTATTTTTTAATTTCAGCTTCTTGAGGATGTTGTGCCGGTGCACTTCCACCGTCTTTAGCGAGATGCTAAGATCGGAAGCGATCTCCTTTGACGAGAGACCCTCCTTCAGGGCCCGCACGATCTGCATCTCCCGGTCGGAAAGATTATTGATATCGGGGTTGACCTGGTCCTGGTTGAGCAGCTGGTCCGACAGGATGTTCTTTACTTCCTGGCAGATATAGACATGATTCTGGCTGACCTCTGCAATCGCTTGCAGCATTTCCTGGCGGGGGGAATTCTTGGTGACATAGCCTTTAGCCCCAAGGCGGAGCATCTTCTTGGCATAAGCGGGTTGGGAGTGCATGGACACGCCGATGATCTTGGAACCGGGAGAGTATTTGCGGATCATCTTAAGCACGTCGAAACCGCTCATCGGGGCCATATTGATGTCCAGCAACACGACATCGGGCCGCTTGTCGCGGGCGAGCTCGACTGCCCTTTCACCATCGCCGCATTCGGCGACAACATCGAAATTCTCATTCTTTCCCAACAAAAAACTCCAGGTCTCACGGATTAAAGTATGATCGTCGACGATCATAATAGAAACTTTCTTCATAACGCTTGATTTTTTCTATCGAACAGAAAACTGCCAAACATTACTAACGGGATGCCTTAACCAGTGCGACGATGGTATCTTTTAAGGGGATGCGTGCTATTAGCTATATAATATTAAGGATTTTCTCTGATAACCGCAACCGCGGGGAACTTTTTTTTACTAGTATCCCCGAACGTTCTTCCCTTCCATGTAGTTCAGGAAGGCCTTATTAACGACCTTGTTACCACCGGGCGTGGGGTAGTTGCCAGTGAAATACCAGTCCCCGGTATTGGTCGGGCAGGCCCGGTGGAGGGATTCAATGGTCTGGAAGATGACCTGCACCGGAATGTCGATCTCGGGCGGGGTGATCAGTTTGGCGACTTTTTCGGCTATTTCTTCGGCCGTAAACGGCTTATAGAGTCGTTGGACGACATTCTCGGTATGCAGTTGGCCGGTGCGGGCGAGCTCCTTGCAGCGATCGTACAGTTCCTGCAGGCAGTCTTCCTTCCCCCGTTCCTTCATCAGCTCCGCCGCCGCCCGGAAGGCGATGAAATCCCCCAGTTTGCTCATGTCGATGCCATAGCAGTCCGGGTAGCGGATCTGGGGGGCCGAGGAAACGACGATGATCTTTTTGGGCTTCAGGCGGGCCAGCATCCGGATAATGCTTTGCTTCAGGGTGGTTCCCCGTACGATGGAGTCGTCGATGACGACAAGGGTGTCCACGTCCTTTTGGACCGTGCCGTAAGTGACGTCGTAGACGTGCTGCACCATTTCGTTGCGGCTGGAATCTTCCGTTATGAAAGTCCTCATCTTCACATCCTTGATCGCCACTTTCTCCACGCGAATCTTCCGGCTGAGCATCTCTCTCAGCTTGTCCTCGGTGAAATCCTTGCCCCAGGAAAGGATGCGTTGGAGCTTCACCTTTTCCAGGTAGTCGTCCATTCCTTTCCAAAGACCATAGAACGCCACTTCGGCCGTGTTCGGGATAAAAGAAAAGATGGTATTCTTGAGATCCTGGTTGATGGCACTGAGGATCTGTTCGCTTAGATTGTAGCCAAGCGCGATCCGTTCGCGATAGATCTTCTCGTCGCTGCCACGGGAAAAATAGATGCGTTCAAAACTGCAGGCCCGGCGTTCCTTTGGCTCGAGGATGGTTTCCACGCTTGCCGTACCGTCGGCTTTGACGATGAGCCCTTTGCCGGGCATCAGCTCCATGACCTCGTTCTCGCCGACATTGAATACGGTGCGGATGGCTGCCCGTTCGGAAGCGGCGACGACCACGTCCTCGCTGATGTAATAATAGGCCGGTCGGATGCCATGGGCGTCGCGGAAAACGAAGCTGTCGCCGTTGCCGATCAGTCCGCCGACGGTAAACCCGCCGTCAAAAAGGGGAACGGCCTTCTTCAATAGCCCCGCCACATCGAGATTGCCGGGCGAGGCCTCATCGCCGCGCACCAGGAAATGATGGATCACTTCCATCATCGCGGCCAGGTCGCTTTGTTTCTGGAAATCGCCGGGGTCGATCCCGATCAGGTCAAACAGCTCATCGGTATTGACCAAATTAAAATTCCCCGCCAAAGCCAGGTTGCGGGCGGGGATCGTATTGCGTTTGATGAATGGGTGGCAGAATTCTATAAGATTCTTTCCCTGGGTGCCGTAGCGGAGGTGTCCGAGGAGCAACTCGCCCAGGTGCGAGATATGTCCCTTCATCAGACCCGGGTGTTGGGTGATGTCGGGCTGATACTGCTCGAGATCCTTGACCTCGCCCATGATCTTCGAAAAGATGTCGGCGATAGGTTGGTGATTGGCGCTACGGATGCGATGCAGGAACGGATGTCCGGGTTCGATGTTCAACTTGACGGAGGCGACTCCTGCGCCATCCTGTCCCCGGTTATGCTGCTTTTCCATCAGGAGGTACAGCTTGTTCAAGCCGTACAGAACAGTGCCGTATTTCTGCAGGTAATAGGAGAACGGCTTGCGTAACCGGATGAATGCTAAACCGCATTCATGTTTTATTGCATCGCTCATCTTGTCAAATGAGCCGCGAAGATAAGAAAAAACCCCCAGTCTTCATAGGACTATTGGGGGCGTCTTTCGTAGGATATTGATTCTTAACAAAAGTAGTTGTTAAATATCTTATGGCTGAGGGACAGGGCTCCTGTTTTTCCACAATAAGGGATAAATCAATTAGTTATAAGTGCTTTCTGGCTAAATATAGGTCGCATTCGTGTTGATGAAATTGACCAGTGACGCCGAGTTCTTCAGCTTTAGCTTCTTCAGGATATTGTGCCGGTGCACCTCGACCGTCTTTAGCGAGATATTGAGACTGGTGGCGATCTCCTTGGATGAGAGCCCTTCCTTGATGAAGTTGATGATCTGCATCTCCCGTTCGGTCAGCGCGTTTATATTAGGGCTATCCTCCTTTTCGTCGAGCAGCTGTTCGGAGATGATGTTCTTGATCTCGTCGCAGATGTATTTGTTCCCGTGGTTGACCTCGAGGATGGCCTTGATCATCTCTTCCTTGGAGGAATTCTTTGTTACATAACCGCGCGCCCCCATTTGCAACATTTTCTTGGCGTAGGCCGGCTGAGAGTGCATCGATACGCCGATGACCTTTGACCCTGGCGAGATCTTGCGGATGCGCTGGGTGGCTTCCAGGCCGGAAAAAGGGGTCATATTGATATCCATGAGAACGACATGGGGTCTTTTTGTCTTTGCCAGCTCTACAGCTTCCTGTGCATCGCCGCACTCCGCTATCACCTGGAACCGGGAGTCGCTGTTCAGGATGTAACTCCAGGTCTCCCGGATCAGTTTGTGGTCGTCAGCAATCAAGATATTGATCTTACTCATATAGGATTGTTTTAAGAATGTGTTTTTGGTTAGCGCTGGGGGATGGTTTTCTGCCGAAAATACCCATCCCCAGCGCGCGGTTTATGATGGGCCTTCGGCCAGCGGACCAGAGGTCCGCTATGTGACAGGTACTTGCACTCGTAATTTACAGCCCTGGCCGGGGGCGGATTGAATGGTCACCTTGCCGCCGAACAGATCGGCGCGGCTTGTGATATTGGACAGACCCAATCCCTTCTTTCCGGCCTTCCCGGGGTCGAACCCTTTTCCATCGTCGGTGATGCTGAGCTCGATGCATTGGTCGGCCTCCGAGAGGATCAGCTCGATGATGAGGTTCCTGGCTCCGGAGTGTTTCAGCACGTTGTTGATCTGCTCCTGGATGATACGGAAAAGCATCAGCTTCGCTTTGTCGCTGATCTTCTCGTCGAAATTGCCGGCGGGATAGAACTCGACATGGATGGCGCGGGTCGTCCGCAGGCTTTCCACGAGGTCGGCGACGGAATCCTGCAGGCCCAGATCGCCGATGCTTGCCGGGACCAGGTTCCGGGAGATATTCCGGATCTCGTGGATCGCGCTATGGATATTGTCCGCGCTGCGTTTGATGAGACTCAGCCGCTCCTTGTGATCGTTCTTCGCAAGCTCGAGATACAGCTTGGTCGTAGACAGGATCTGATTGATGTTATCGTGCAGTTCCTTGCCGATCTCCGCCCTTTCTTTTTCCTGCGCGTCGACCATGGCCTGGGCGATAAGCTTCTGTTTATTCAGCTCCTGCCGGATCAGCCGGTCTTCCGCTTTTCGGCTTTCGATGATCATGGTCACCAGGTTGGCCACTCTTTCGAAGGTATTCATTTCCGTTCCGGTCGGCGCCTTGACGGTCGTATAGTACACGGCAAAAGCGGCGAGCACTTCTCCCTTCCCATTGATCACTGGTATCGACCAGCAGGCGCGAAGGCCGAACGAAAGGGTAAGATCGCGGTTCTCCGCCCAGAGGGGATCGGTGGCGATATCCGATACGATGACGATCTCTTTGCGGAACATCGCGGTTCCGCAGCTGCCGGCCCTGGGCCCGATGGGCAGCCCGTCGATGGCATGGGCGTAGATGGCGGGCAAGCCGGGCGCCGAAAGCAATCGCACGCTCCGGCCATCCTCGTCGAGCGTAAGGACGCAGCAGTACATCCCGGGAAAGATCTTCTGAATTCCTTTGAGGAAGAAATTGAGCAGGGAGCGAAGGGACATCCGCTTGGCGGTATTCAGCTCGAGCACTTTTTTCTCGAGGGCCAACAGCGCCTCCTGTTTTTTCCGCAGGGTCACTTCTTTGAAATACGCGAACACTCCCTGGTCGGAGGGATAGAGACTCATTTCTAGCCACCGGTCGGTGCGTTCATGGTATTGTTCAAAAGTGACCGTCATCTTCTTTTTGAAAGCCTTATGAAAAGACTGCCAGGTATCGGTGCCAACCACCTCCGGTAATTTATCCCAGATGGATTGACCGATCATCTCTGCTGCGGAAAGATGGGTGATCCTTTCTGCTTCGTGGTTCCATAGCGTTACCCTGAAATGTTGATCCAAGGCAAAAAATCCATCCGTTATGCCATCCAGGATGCTGGCAAGATCCTGCTGTACCAGCTTGACCTCCGTCACATCCCTGTTCAGGGCCATAACGCCCGTGATCTGACGGTTGTGGTCCCGTACATAGCGAATGGAGCAAATAAGGTACGATTTTTTTCCCGCACTTGAAAGATAAGTCGCCTCTCCTTCCCAAATCCCGCGCTCACGGAGGCTCTCGTAGGCTGCTTCCTCCGTTGTATTCAAATAATCATAATGTATCAATTCCCGCAGGGATTGGCCGATAGCCAGGTGGGCCGGGAGGTTATAAAACCGTTCTGCCGCATTATTCCAGTAAATGATCCGGTGTTCCAGGTCGGTTGTGATGATAATATCCGACACCTGTTTGATGAGGTTTGCGGCGGTCTCGGGAACGGCCGGATCGGGGGTGGAGCGACGGCGGTCGGCCTCGGGGAAGGGGCCGGCATAGATCTTCAACCCTGTCAGCTGCCAGCCGCCGCCATGGGCATTCGGGGGATAGCTGGGAGTGGCGATCCACCGGATGATAAAAGATCGGGTGCCGGAGCCCTGTATGGTCAGGTCGAGGGTCCCGGGCAGGCCTTGCCGGATATTTTCCCGTGTGAGTCCCGGCTCGATCCTTCCCAATTGGGGAAAGACGTCCAGTACGCTATAACCGATAAAAGGGTGAATATTCCTTCTCTTTAGTAGTGCGGCAACGCGGGTGCAGGTGGATAAAATGACCCCGTCCGGGGCTATATCCATAAAATAAGGTTGGCGAAACTGCTTTGTCGTAGGCACGGACTTTTGGGCACTACTTAGCATACAAATGAAAGGAATTGAGCTATCAAATTACTAAAGAAGCCCGTATAGCCTACGAAATAATATGTTATTTCGCACCCCCTAAGTGTAAATATCTAACGTGTGATCCACTGCTAATTACCTGCAGTAGCGGGAGGGTTGATCTGCCATTTGGAAAGGTTGGCGCAGTTGCGATATTCCCCGTCGATCATGATATAAAAGGTGGGGATCTTGGCCACGAACCATTTTTCCAGCGTGGCGGAGCGTTTTTGGTCCAGGGTCCTGGCCGCTACCCGGTCATAGTCGTCCCGGAGATTCTCCCGGTGCGGCTCCGATTTGGAAAGCATTTTTACGATGCGGACGCCTTTCTTGCCCCGCTCGTCGGTGAAGGGGGAAGGCTTCGTGATCTCGCCGGGCTTCAGGTTCGACTCCTTCAATAAAAGCACCATTTCCTTGTCCATATCGGAAATGGTCAGGAAGGTGCTGCCATTGCGGTTCATGACCTGGCCGGCTGTAGATTTCTGGGCATCGTCGCCATAAATGGCCACGGCCTGGCCAAAATTAAGAGTGCCGTTGACCAGCACCGTGCGGATCGAGTCCAGCTGCTTGCTTGTCTCGTCGACCTCGGGTTGGGTGATCTGCGGGATCTTCAGGATATGCCGTACGACGGCCTCATCGCCATTGCGGCTTACCATCTGGATGATATGATAGCCGTACTTGCTTTTTATCACGGGGGATACCTGGCCTTCCTTCAACCGGAATGCGGTGGCGAAGAATACCGGGTCGAAGGATTTGCTGTCGCTGCGGTTCAGCTCGATGATGCCGCCTTTTTCCTTGCTGCCGGGGTCCTCCGAATACAGGCGCGCGAGGAACTCGAATTTCTTCTGCCCGGACTCCACCTGCTGCTTGTATTCGTTCAGCTCGTCGATGGCGAGCTTCTCGATATCATGGCTGGCCTTGGGATAGATGACGATCTGGCTGAGCTGCATTTCGGATTCGTAAAAGATGCGTTTGTCCTCGGGGATCTTGTCGAAATATTCTTTTACTTCCGTAGGCGTAACGGTCATGCCTTCCACTACTTTTCTGCGCATCGCGTCCGCAAGCCGGTTTTCGCGGATCGGCTGCATGAAGTCCATCTTGGCCTGGTAGATGGTCCGCTGGGCGATCTGTTCAAAGGCTTCCTTGCCGCCATACAGGTTGATGAAGTACCGGATGCGCTGGTCCACTTCCGCCTCCACCTCCTCGTCGCTGACGGGGAGGGAGTCCTTCTCGGCCTGGAGCACCAGCGCCTTCTGGATCAGCATTTGGTCGAGGATGCTGCACTCGTCGACCCCTTTTACCTCCTGCCCGCCGTTATTCCGCTGCATATCCGCGAGCTGAGTGACG
>Ga0105239_10001786_pt1 | contig 28290 bp, 26 predicted proteins | sample KBSC44metaG_FD_92761 | JGI IMG/M metagenome (GOLD analysis project Ga0105239, IMG submission 92761) | Corn rhizosphere microbial communities from Kellogg Biological Station, Michigan, USA - KBS C4-4 metaG | ecosystem: Host-associated > Plants > Roots > Rhizosphere > Soil | place: Michigan, USA...
CCTCCTGAGTTCGGCATGCTTTGAGCTTGCTACGACAGATACGTCAAGGTACTACTTGTACTTGAGATATAGTTACACAATCGAGACTATTATAGCTATACTACTAGTAATCCTGCCTATTAGCACAAGTGGTGCCTAATAGTAAAAGTAAGAAGGAGGTTCTTATAGCTAGGTTAAAAGCGGCGAACTACTAAGTCCTATACGTATTCCCGAAAGAGATTAGCGTTCTAAGGGCATTAATAATACAATATTGAACGCCCATTATTTCTAGCGGCAGATTGCCGTCACTTTCGCAGGGTACGGTCACTTAGAGTGACATTCCTAGGTGCAACAGGTATCTACCCAGAAGTATTCTAGGCCGTCGCGTTTTGCACGTTCCCCATAAAATCGGATCTTGTCATATCCAGCCTTGGTCCCGCCGTGACCCTCAACAATGTCTCCGTAGGTAACCTCTTCTATATCCGCTCCCCACGTGTGCGAAAGGATAGCAAATGGAGGAATATCTTTAATCAGATCCTTGGTCAGGATGAACTTGCCACTTTTGTCGCATTGCAGAAGACGCATCAGTCAGACCGATCTCGACAGGAAACAGGGTTCTCGGTAGGTATGCGCCCCAGGATCGGCATACAGTCGAAGTTGTATGTCGCGTTGTGAGAGAAGATTGGATCCAGGCTGCAGTCCGTAGCAACAGCCTTGTCGAAGACAATGCACACAATGTGGCGCGTCTCGCGCGTGCTAGTGAAGAGGGTCTCGACGGAGTTGACGCCTTGTTTGTGCCCACGTCGCCTGCATTGCCTGTTCAGCCCATTTTAGATCATGGCCTTCAGGTGATTAACAGAGCAAGCGTGGGCGCGTGGAAGCTGGAGAGCCTTGCCCAGAATTCTTCACCCCGCACGACCTTCATGAACCCTGCACAAGTCAAAAACACAATAGCCCTTACATTTCTTTCACTGTTCTCACTAACGGTTGTCGCTTTCTCCCACGTTTCATGATAAAGCTGCAAGACAAGCTAGTTATTCCCTTCCGAGAACACATGTATGTGCCTTTCAGAATGAACAAAATTCAGCGAGCCAAAGCCGGACCAAGCAGGAGATGCACTGTCAGATATAGCTCATATGGTGGGACGCGTCGTCCCTCGCTAGAGGAACGACGGAGCGCAGATCCCGAAACTTTGTTTTCGTCTTCTTCGTTGGCGTTCGCTTTACTTTACTTAGCTTCATCATGAGTGAGACTGGATCTTCGTTGATCAAGTCCTTGTCACCTTCCGAGGCTTCCACGGCTGAGACCAGGAATGAAGTGGAAAACAGCCAGGAGCGGCACTACGATTACAGTACTGTGGTCGGATTCTTTAGTCAAGATGACGCGAGGCCAATTTCCGGCAGACTCGAGGCCGTATGTGCCGTCTCTCTGCGCAACTGCTGGGAATGCTATCTGACAATCTCCACCGTGGCAGACGGAAGAGGATTTCGACCTGATAGAGCAAAAGTATGACACCGACAAGTTGTTGCCGGATAACGGCAAACTTCTTACTCACTGGCAACGATTCGCCCATAAACTGAAAGTCATGAATCAGAGAGCTCCGAAAGAGGTGACATATCGACTCCTCTACCTCGGGAGACACGGCCAAGGGTATCACAATGTTGGCATAATGTTCTATGGTGATGCTGCGTGGGATGTAAGGCTTGTAATCTCCCTCCAATCCTGATTCCCAGATCCAAACCTAGTCGTCTGCCACTGAAGATCGCTTCGTTCTGTTCTTGTTACTAACAGGGGGTTTGTTCTTATCCAGTCCTACTATGGCGCCTTCGATCGAGATCCCAACGTCCCCAGCATAACGTATCTCGACGCCCACCTAACTCCTCTTGGCAGACACCAAGCCAACACCGTCTCGAAATTCTGGCAGAACTTGGTCTCGACCCAGAAGATGCCCTTGCCTCAGACCTATTACAGCAGTCCACTCACCGGGGCGATGCAAACCGCCCAGCTCACCTTCTCAAGCCTACCTCTGCCACCGCCTCAAACCTTCCGTCCTGTGGTCAAAGAATTCCTCCGTGAACAATACGGCATCCAATCCTGCGACTTACGGCCCACGAAATCATACATTAAGACCAACTTTCCCGACTTCCAGATCGAAGACTCTTTCACAGAGAACGATGAGCTGCACTCTTCTACTCGCCGCGAGTCACTTCGACGCCACGATAGACGTGTTCGAGCGTTACTCGACGATGTCTTCGCGCACGACGAAAGTACGTACATCAGCATGACGAGCCACAGTGGGACGATCGAGGCGACTTTGCGAGTCGTGGGCCATAGTGTCCTTTCTCTACCACCAGGTGGTGTCGTCCCGGTACTCGTCAAGGTCAGCGAGGTCTCTGGAAAGCGACATGATGAAGAATACGAGCAGGGGTGGGAGACCAAGCCTGCCTGCGAGTCTGACCCACTCAAAACTGTGAAGGACGGTTATAAGGACGTCGCCGAGTTCTTGGATGAAATTAATCGTAGTGTACCGGAGGTGGAGGGAACGGTAGCGAACCCGAAGTTGACGGGAATGCTTGCTGGCCTAGCATGATAAAGGGGTGAGACAAGCTTAAGTCATGCTCACCATAGAGGAACCGACTCAAATTGAGATTAGGGACGTCAAAGGAGACATGAACGATGACACCATCAGGGGCTTCATTGAATATGCATACACGGGTAATTGCATTTATCAAAATTCTGACGATGTGCAACTTCCAGCAGACTCGAAAGAACTCCAAGAACTTTCCAAGTCCATATCTTCACTGAGATGCGACGAGCATGAATGGGCTGTACCATTGTAAGGGTGGGAAGTCAGTATGGGATAGGAAGACCAGGTTAGCATTCTTGGCAATCAGGGGAAACCGCCTCTAAAAGCGGCGGCGGCAACCGCCAACGTTGCCAGGAAACCCGCCTACGCTTTAGGCGGTTCTGCCCTTTCGCGGACGGCTATCAGAACCTCGTCTCCCATCTTCATCCCTCTCCCACTCTCTTCTGACTTGTTTTTCCCCTTCTCACCTCCATTCGCTCTAACGCACCTTGTCGTAGTTCACTTCGTTATTACTGCCTAACTTCTCCCTCTTACCGTATCAAGCCCCCCATTGTTCGATTTCTCTCTTCGGCTCCTTTTAGACTCTGCCTCATTAGCGGAATTCTCCCCTACCGTATGAGGCTCCCCTCGATTTCTCCTTTCCGCCTTTCTTAAATATCGTTGAACCCACGCTGAAAGAAATAGACTCTCTTCGTTAGCCGTAACTACCGTAGAGATAAAGTGGATCATAGTGTAGCAGACGTCGAAGATGCCTACTTCGGGGAGGATGGCGTTAATCGCGATATAGAACGTTATCGGCGAAGAACTGCGGCGGCGAAGCGAGGAGCTGTTCGGGAAGTGATATGGCCAGCTGCAGGGGAGGGCTGAGATCAGGCCGTAGACCAAGAAGAACGAGGATATGCTTGTTTCCCCTTGGTCTGCCTAGGAAACTAGTTGAACACTAACTAAAAGGTGGACTTTTCTAAGGTGTACGCCGCCGAATATTGCCAGTACCCTTATTTGCAGTGGTGAACGATATATAGAGACCCAATAGATGCACCAAGGGCGGGTAGAGGATAGTGCCTCGAATACAATCGAATTAACCATGGCGAGAAAGGCCTATTGCAACAAAAGACACGACTGCGCTCTGTCCTGTTTTTTTTCGTTTTTGCATTCATGGGTCATCTCCCCTATGCTTCTTCCTTTCCGCTGTACTCCGCCGATTGCACATGGACAAGAGTCGGCTTGCGGACACGTTCTTGGGCGGTATGGAATCCAAGATGAGATACAGAAGATTACACCCAATTGATAGAACGGCGCCCTGTCGCGACATCTCTGATGCTTCGACCTTGCTGCAAAAAGGCAACACGCGAATTCTAGTTCTCTTCGACGAATTGCCGGAATGGGCAAAAGGACAACGAGTACATCCTTTCCGGCTGGAGACCTGAGACGAATTCGTATTGGGAATCCCTCAAGAGCATGGGATACATCCATAATGAAACTGGCAACATATACACTCATTTCTTCGCAGCCATGTGGATGGTAGTGCTGGGGCCGTGGTGGAGCGGATTTGTGAACGAGTGGTATCCAGCCACCAATTCCGACGACGCTATTGTCTTTTTCCTGCTCTTTTTAGGTGGGACAGTCTGCTACCTTCTTTCAACGGCTTACCATGTTTTCTCAAACCATTCGCAAGCAACTCATCTCTTTTGCCTGAAGCTCGACTTCCTGGGCATCCTCGCCGTCACTGCTGGATGTTTCCCAACCAGGTCTCTGGTATCCCTTTCCGTGCGCTTCGCGTCAAGTGAGATTCATATGGATTGCTGTGAGTATTACTTTCACAATTGCCTTCTGTCTCCTTCCAGAAGCCAAATTTAATCATCAAGCTAGTTAGCTAATAAAGCGGCTCTAGGTCAACCTTACCGCCCAATTGTGTGCCGCCCTTCTCGCTCTGTTTTCAAAAACCTTTCAGGCTTCCCACATGCGGTCCCTCCGCGGATTCGTCTTTTCCGTTATGGCGTCTTCGGCATTCTACCCGATCATTATAAAGGTCTTTCAAGTCGGCTGGTCGCGGGCGAACGCTGAGTACGGAGCTTCGTTATACGGCTTGACTATTCTCATATACCTATGCTCTGTGACAACTTATGCGGTATGTGTCTTTTCCTCCAAGATAGAGACTGGGAATTCGCTGATATATTTACAGCTGCGAGTGACAGAAGCTTGGAAGCCTGGATACTTTGACATCTGGGGTCATTCGCATCAGATACTCCACCTGGGTATGGCAATTGGGCTTACAGTACACTTCTTGGCTTTCTTCAGGGCTGTTAATCAATTCTATGCTGTAAAGTATGGCCAATGCCCGGATTAAGGACTTCAAGGAACTGCCTGCACGTATTACTGTGTATCCCTCGGTGTACCTAGCAGCTCATCCTCGCTTGAGTTGTGGTCGCTGGGAGAGTGCCCATGGGGAGTTAAGGTAAAGGGAAAGAGGATTGGATAGGAAGCTATGTGTATGATCCATAATATAATCATTGATGGGACGAAGTACTTTGTTCTGGACGTGTCTCAACAATGAACGAGCCTGAGGTAAGACTGGAAAAACAAGTCTACAGGGACATATGTTGTCAAGTCAGCCCCACCCCTCGAGTGACTGAAAATAGACTGAAAATAGATACTTGTGCTTGTTCTGCGTGAATTTGGCCTAACACCCTCCGCCGCTTATTTGGGTCCCTTTTAGCACTCAACTGGCGCACTACGACTGTACTGGCAATAGTCCAATTTTCCGAGGCGAAGTGGTTGCATGAGTAGTTAAAGAGCGAGTTGCAATAGGCCCGATAGTAGGGGGTGGCAAGATGTCAACAGCCAATAATTAAGCGATGAAACTGCCCTGAACATCGCGATCACCACAGGCAGGATTAGGTACTTCGTGCTGGTTATCTTAGCACCTACCTAGAGGCTCGTTAGCGAGATGGTTGATGAATCGAGAATTAGGTACGGAGTAGAGATAGAGTTCCATCAAGATTAATAAGATCCTCCCTCCTTAAGGCGGGGCAACCAACTTCGGCTACCTTAACGCCCAGCTGATTACCAAATTCTTCCCCTTTCCTCTTCATTCATGGTTCTCTAAGTTAGCTATGATACCTAGTTATTTTACTTGCAGACGATCACACCATATCCAGAGTCCGACTTCGGACGGATTCCAGCCATGGAACCCACGGTGACGTCGAACAAGGTCAGGAAACTATCAATGCGCCATCAAGCCCATGGATAAACCGCGCTTGCGCAACATCGGTCGATTCGCAAGCACATCTTTCGATTGACAGTGCAACATTGCGAGAACATAGTTATATGAGGCTACCCGATGTTCTTGCACAGGGATTCTGGAAGTGATCCCGCGGCTTCCGCCATCCGAGTAGCAGACCAACTACTTAAGTGATGTTGCCAACTACTGTATCGGGAGTTGACTTAGTATTTCTGGGAGCTTACCTCGTTCGAAGGGACACTCGTACTCGTATTGGTACGTAGATTGAGCGTCATCTACAGGTTTCACGAATGACTTTTCATTCTCAGCGGTTTGTGTCTCTGCGGGGATGGATACCCAAGTGCGAAACTGTACTCAATCAGCGTGCGATGTGAGTTACCGAATACCCGTAACTGTTAATGGCTCATTCGCCGCTACGACGAAAGGGCCATCAGGTCGGTTGACCCGAGTCTGACTCCTGGGCTGCTCCACCAGTGTGTAACCTCTCGAATTGTTGCCGCATGGCTTCAATCCATAAAAGAAGATAACGGAAGCTTTGCAAAGTCCAAAGGCGTGGTTCACGACCAAACCTAAAAATGAAAGCCATCCGCTTGCACCCAAACGAGGGCGATCCCTCTTCACCCTATTCTGAAGTCAACCCTGCTCCCTCCACGGCCCTCATCTTCGATCATGACGTTCCAGTTCCTCGACCACAACAACCCGGGGAGCTTTTGGTCCGTGTAGAAGCGGCTACGGTTGTTCGAGATGCCCTGACCTGGCCAGAAACCTATCACAGCGAATTCAGCATCCTAGGTAACGATTTTTCTGGGACGGTGGTCTCTGTCGGTGAAAATTCTCAACATTCTCTTTTCGAACCTGGAGATGAAGTTTTTGGCATGGCATCGGCATCGCGAGCTGGAACCTGGGCCGAATATGCAGTAGTGTCGGCAGACGAAGCATGCTTGAAGCCGCAGTCTCTCACTTGGGCCGAAGCCGCAGCGGTACCTTTAAGTGCCTTGACAGCGTATCAAGCACTATTTGAAAAAGCTGGCGTTGCGACGCCTGATTTCACCGATACTCACGAAATTCTCGGATCTCGTTCCGGAAATGGTCAAGAAAAGAAGATTCGTCTGCTGGTGAACGGAGCCGCAGGGTGTGTAGGGATCTATGTAGTACAAATGGCCAGCCTCGCCGGTTTGCATGTCGTCGCAGCAACCAGGTCAAGATCACGGGATGAAGAGTTTCTTGTACGGCTCGGCGCAGATGAGGTTGTCGAGTATGGTGACTTGATCAAAAGTGCACAGGAATATGATATCATCATTGATACAGCAGGCGGGAAGGGTCTCGAAAACTGCTGGACTCTGATTAGGGAGTGTGGCACCTTGATATCCATTGACAGTGCTAGCTACGATTTTGTGGAACGTCATCGTAAATCAGGCCTATCCAACGGAAAGGCAGCTGTCAAGGCTCTCTTCTTCATTGTGGCTCCGTCGAGAACTGGTCTGGAACAATTGGCAAAGGCCCTAGACTCGGGGCTCCTCAAATCATTTGTGGCGCGGGTGGTGCCCTTGGCGGATGCAAGGCTGGCTTACGAGTATTCCTCGAATGCCCCTGAAGAGCGAGGGAAAGTTGTTCTAGTCCCTCAGCATAGCACACAAGACCATACGTAATCTAAGAGAGTTTCACAGCTTGAGGCCCACCATTCCAGCTGGAGAAAATCTAACATGGACGGGACCTGCAAAGCTACCTTAAGTAGACTTCCGGCTGGCGTTCATCTGAAAAAGAATATGATAATAGGTACCAATTCTTGGCAATTGCCCTGTCACTCAATCACAAATTTCACTATCCGTCTGCTTAACCTCCTACTTATGGACTTCAAACAAGTTTAACAGAATGGATGACGATCATAGCGAACAAAGAACTGCGTCTGAATCTGATGTCAACAATGCATCCGGCAATGCGGACAAGGCGGAGACAGCGAGACACGAGGGAAGCCTCACTTCGTCCGTTCGCCATCATCTATCCTGACGGCTCCTCAACAGCATCTCCTCTCAAGACCCAGACGTCAGTCTCCGGAAACGGCCCTCCATTACTCGGGATAAAGAGGCGCAGACCTTGCGTGAACTACCAGAGACGCCTAGGACGAATTTACGTAGCACATGCAGCCCGAGACACCCATGAATCCACCATACACACCAGTCCTAGAAACAGAGAGAGAGAGAAGCTGTTCAGGGCTTCTGACGGCATCCGATTTGAAATCTAGACTAGTTTACCTATCTACTGAAATCACACGTTCTGTTTGATTAGGCCTAATTGATGCTGCAAGAGGCGATGCGCGCAACTGACTCCGACCTGAACGATTTGAATACTAGATAATGCCTATTTGGGAATGACCACCTGCCTAATTAGGCCTGGCATGACCCAACACAAGGAAAGAGTCGACACCTGCGACTCCGAATCGACTCCGAGTCGACTCGCTTGGATCGAGACAATACCTATTTAGGAACCACAGATCCCTGATCGGGTCTGGTCTGATCCAGCAACTCACAAGTCGGTTCAATCCTGAATAGATAGATTCTGGACTCGGTTGACTCAGATTCGACTTCTACTAATAATACTCGTAACTCTAATCCGCGATGAGTATCATACCTCCTCCGAGCACAATTCCACCGCTTCACCAACAGCCACCCAGCAGCACCCCACTCACTATACAATGGAAGAAACCACGCTCTCCACACGATTCACACAGCAGCTCTCGCAGCGGGCATACCCCAAGACGCTGTGTCCGTCGGAGATAGCGCGGTCACTGTCGGCGGTCGAGCTGCAGGAGCTCGGGGTGCAGGAATGGCGCGACCTGATGCCGCGGCTGCGCAGCATGGCGTTCGAGGCGCGCGACCGCGGCGAGATTGAGATCCTGCAGCGGGGTGTGGTCGTTAATGGGGCGTGTGGGATTGATGATGTCCACGGGCCGATTCGCATTCGGAGCTGTCAATGATGAATCATGATGGACTTGACTGAATACGAAAAGATGAATTCGGTCTTGAATCTTAATCTGATTCTGACATGGAGAATTGAAGGACTACTACTTATTATTATTGTGGTTGTAGGTTCTTTCTGGGCTGATATCAGCTTTTGCTCAAAAAAGAGCGAGAAATTACTTCAATCTCAATTCTCAGCCATGTGTCATTCGCAATTTGTACACACAAAGATCCAACGCCATCGACCACAGCAAATTTCCAAGCTATGGGATATTGTCACACATTGTCATTCTATCCAATGTCAATGCAAAATTCCTCTTCCGGGGGTATCAACGCCATAAAATGCAATCGAATTCAAAAAGAGCCGCCAGAAGAATTCTAGTACCCGCCAAAGCCACGGCTAGACCGCACAGCAGTCCGTGTGGCTCGTGATGGGCCAATATCTATTGTACTTAGCTCAAGTGCGAGCGAGTCGTCACCATAACCTCCGTAGTCTGCGACGCTAGGAGGCGGTGGATAAGACGGTTTTGTCGGAGAAGGTGACTGTGAATAATCGGGTCGTGCTGAATTCCCTCGTGGGTTGTATGTGCTTCCTGCCGAGACCTGGTATTCAGTCAGAGGGGGGCGCTGAATATAACCATTTGTAGGTGATGACCCAATCGAGTATCTCTGGGTTGTCGGACTAGGCCTTTCCACTGGTGAGCTAACAGTCATGACAGCAGGGCTGGTATGTGCATGAGGATAAGGGTTGGTTGGTGGCGGGCGACCTGGCATGGCCTTTTTGAGCCGGTTTCGCCCAGGGGGGGATTCCGCCTGTGGGGAAGGAGGGAGTTTAGGTGGAACAGCGGGAGAAGTCTGACTCTGAGGAGGCTGAGCATAGTCAGGGGAAGGTTGATAGGGAGATGTGGCAATGGAATGCGGTCTAGCAGATACTGGAGAGGAGCCAGCTCGATTGTGCATGCGCGCCTCCTCCCTTGTTCTGATCCTGATGACGTGTTCCGGTTTACGATTTCTCCTTTCAGGCTCCGGAGCCCAAGTGTTCTCGGGCAAGTGATCTGAAGGATCAATGATGCGTCCATCGTCTCCAATGATTGGACCTGGGTCCCTCATCTTGTCGAGCTCCTTCTGCCGCGCGGCTTCCTTGGCTTGTTCTGGGGTTGAGAAAGGGCCAGCGTCACCTAGTGGACTAGTTCCCGGGTTTAGGATGTCATACGAGTCAGGCCCGAACGGTGTGCTTCCCATGCCATTTCGTGCTTCAGGAGTAGTGGGCGTTGGAGTGATAGATTTGCGTGGGATCATGTGAGCAGGGTTCGGACTAATGGCCCGTGGTCGGACGATTGGAGGTTCAGATCTTTTCATTTGCCTATCGTCTGGACCGTCAACGTTGTCAAAGGTTTGTGCTCGTCGAGGCGGTCCGTAGCTACTCCGATGTCCATGATCGGGTGGTCGCCCATAACCAGCAGAGCGCCTGAACTCGTCCTGTGGGCTTACGCTGGACCTTTGTTGAGATATGTTCTGTGGCGATTCTTGACCATAACGAGTCAGGGCGTGGGAAGTCGGCCTTAACTGAAAATTGTCGGGCGCTTCATTGTTGGAGTTTCGCCTGTCGAAAGAGTGATCGTGATAGGGATAGTAATCATTTCCCGCATCGAATTCGCGAGAGTACCCAGGGGAATGTTGATTATCAAATTCTTGAGCCGAAGGAGATGGCCTTTGGTAAGGGACGTACTCCAGCTTTTGTAAAGGGCTTCGTTCTTCTACAGAGTTTTGGCCCACGGGAGTCCGCATAGGTGAACTATACCCCGTATTAATGGGAGCGGGAGGCATGGGCATTCTCACAAGTTGGTTGCCGTGGGCTGGAGGCGGTGGGGGTGGCTCATCATCATCAGGTTGCTCGCCATAATCATTATGTTTGGAAGGCATATCATGTTGGCTGATAGATTGTCGAAGGGGGCTATCTCTGTAAACCGCATGTTTGGTTGGTGAGGGACTACCCCTACTCTGCCACGGATTTTGCTGTTGTACAGGTACACCTGGGATTGATTGAGGATGGGTTGGAGGTGACGAATGGTATGGTGAAGTATTGGAAACCTGTTGTCCATGACGAGGTGGAGTGTTCGGCTCAAACTGGTCTCGTGAGCGACTGGATCTGTGACTTGAAGGTAGCTGCTGCTCCTGCATCGGGGGTATGTCACGATAGGAATCCGTCGCATATTGATCGGGATTCATGCCATCATAGTACTCCTGCGATGAATGTCTTTGATCGAATTGATGCCTTTGTTGGCCGCGCTCGTCTTCAAAGGACGCCGGCCTTTGATCGTAAGAGTAGTTCATTGCGGGAGGCATCTGTTCATATTGATTTTGCGGATAGTCTGAAATCAAGTCATACCCAACATCATCGGGAGTTTCGGGCATGATGGGTTGCTTCGGTGGTCGAGGGGGAGGGTTAGTATTATTTTGCTGTCGGTTTATCCAGGCATCCGGTGCAAAGTCGGGCTGTATTGTAGAGAAAGGCTGTTGTTCTGGTGTGTTTTGGGCAAGGGCTGGGGATGAGTAGCCCCCAGGCCCTGGCGGCAAGGGCCGTCTCGTAATCTCTCGAGGCCCAAGTTGTCTGGTTCCAGGAGTAGTACTAGTTGTGATATCGCTCGCTGTCGAATTGGACTTCTCTCTCTGCTTTCTCTTCTCTGATATGGCTTCTGGCTTGGGCCTTGAGTCGTAAAACGTCAACTCGATCCGGATATCGCCTGCGTATTTGCCTTTGAAGTTCAATTGATGCCATAGGTCATTTTGGCCACCGCCTGGCACAATGACTTCTAGTAGGTCAATCCATGCTTCTCCGATAAGATCTGTCTTCTTGTCGTCGTTGAAAATGGAGCACTTCAGCTTGTAGTAGTCAGGTGAATCGTGGACGACGAATCTAAGTTCTTGATCCCTGTATTGCAGTCAGCTATTTTGGTCGCAGAGACGATGCAGGATTTACGTACCATCTTGGTGTCTGACCACCTCTCTTGTCTGTTTCTGTCTTTTTGGCTTCCTTGCCCAGTCTCATCGCACAGTAAGGATCCTGTTTACCCATTGTTTTCCTGTTGGGTAGGTTCTTCGCCCTGTCAACGACTGCAACCAAGGTTCCAATCTCTGGCCCATCGAGGGACATATCGGCAAAGATGCCTGCAGTATGAGCAGCATTGATTGCTCCTCTCGCTTTTGTCGCCATCTTGAAATCTTGAGCTCACTGAACTCAGGCTTGTGGGTGGACAGATGAGGGGAAGGAGGAGTCCAGCATGCGAGGCCGCTGAAACTGGCAGCAGGCGGAAACCCGTTCGGACTCAGATAATCATGGCAGGAACAACAATCGAGAAAAACAGAACTCAGCGAGGGTGTCGAAAGGGTTGTTGTTGGCAGCGCACAGAGGTCCAAGTCAAGTCGAGGCAAGTCGATTGAGTTCCCGCGGGAGGTTGTTTACGAGTACGGAGTACGCAGGATCGAAGTGGACAAGGCGCCAGCCACGGGAATTTACGTGTATGGGTGGGGAGATGGCTGGGAGACACTTTGATGGGGCGTCAATCTCAGCAATATTGTTTCAGAAGACAGCAGGATTTATCCGCGAGGATCCTTCTCATTACATTGCATCTAATTCCTTTTCTAGCATTGTATTCCAAGTTGTGCAGCAGGAGCAAACATGTTCTGGTGTTCCATTGGGGCCCAATACTTCCTCGTGATTGGCTCCGATTTGTTTGGGACGTGACGTCGATCGAAAATGTGCCAAGCAACAGGGAAGCTCCGATCCACTTGACTTCATCTGGATTAGCCCGATTCCTCCCACATGCTTACCTAATTGCCCAAACCAACTGCAGCCTCGTCACACCAAGCCTGATCTACCCGTTATTGACTTCGTAAACAGCCTGTCATAGGAGATGTGAACATGTCAACCTTCCTATTGGCAGCCCAGTGGCAGACATTCCTCTCAAATAGGTTGCGTTATTAATTGGCCATGGATCCTTCTCAACCCGACCTCAAGATGCCCCTTTGTCAGGGCATCGATATTGAGGACTTCACTATTTCCCAGATTCAGCATCATTTGGCACAGGGCTCATTCACGTCCAAAGATCTCACAAAGTGCTACCTGGAGCGCATCGCCATCCTTAACCCGCACATTAAAGCAGTCATCGAGAACAATCCAGATGCCCTGCCCATAGCTTCATCCCTCGACAGTGAACGGAACAATGGAACTCTCCGATCAAAGCTTCACGGTATTCCTTTCCTAGTAAAGGATAACATTGCTACCAAAGACAAAATGCAAACGACAGCAGGATCTGCCGCACTGATCGGTACGAAAGTTCCTGCCGATGCTGAAGTGGTCGCGAGACTACGGGCGGCCGGGGCAATCCTCCTCGGTAAGGCCAACCTGAGTGAGTGGGCATCGATGCGTGCAAGTTATTATTCAGAAGCCTACTCGAGTCGCGGCGGGCAGAATAGAAATCCATACAACCTGGCTGAGCATCCCGGCGGGAGTAGCAGTGGGAGCGCCTGCACGGTAGCAGCAAATTTCTGCTTGTTTAGTATTGGCACTGAAACCGACGGGAGCTTAATGTTCCCGGGCCATAGGTGTGGGGTTGTGTCGATCAAGCCAACTGTTGGATTGACGTCTACAGCTGGTGTGATACCAGAAGCGAAGAGCTTCGATACTGTCGGCCCATTTGGGGGGAGCGTCGAAGATGCAGTTCTTGTGTTTGATGTTTTGGTAGACAAGCGCGTTGTTCCAATCGGTGTCAACACAAGCTATCCCATGTTCCTAGCAAAGAAGGCTGCGTTGAGGGGCGCCAAGTTTGGAGTGCCTGCAAAGCGGGTTTGGGAAAGTGCCAAGACGAATGTAGAGCAGAAAGCCGAATATGTTGCATTGATTGAGCTCTTGAAGAATGTCGAAAAAGCAGGCGCAACTCTCTATGAGGTTGACTTTCCTAGTGCTGAGGAGATTATTCCCTCAAATGGCTGGGACTGGGATTTCGCTGACGGCAGAACCGGGTCTAAACTGTCTGAGTTTCAAGTTGTCAAGACTGAATTCTACCAAGGTCTCAAAGAGCATCTGAGAGGACTTGAGCATAATGAGAATAACATACTGGGACTTGAAGACATCATGAAGTACAACATCATGCAACCGATTTGGAAGGCGGAGTCCCTGGCACGCATCCTGCCTGGCCAACAGGACAGGATAATTTTGACAAAAGCCTCGAAGCAAGGGATGAAGTTGGGGAAACATACAAGGAGGCGTTGGCATATGTTCGAGCGAAGACGCGCGAACAAGGCATCGATGCCACGTTGAAGCATCCTGAAGGTATCTTAGATGGCCTTCTTGTACCTATCTCGGTCGATGGTGGGGTAAGTTGCTCGATTGCAGCAAAAGCTGGATATCAGATGATCACTATTCCGGTCGCGTTGGTAATAATGGCCTACCTTTCGGTATTGGCATCATACAGACAGCATTGGGGGAGGATCTGTTAATCACTTACGGATCTGCTATCGAGGGCCTCACTGGCTTACGTCCAAAGCCGAAGTTCTTAAACCTTGGTGCCAACAACTATCTTTACGTGGGAAACCCGCCTGCCAGATAGCGAAAATCCAAAGAAGAGCTCTACCCGGACTTCACGGGAAGTATGTCATCTCGACAGCGGTACTTCGCTATTGCTGGGCTCACCCAACCTAAGTGAAACCAAGACATATGTTCAATACCAGCTCTCAGGTCTCAGTTGAAAGGAGTCATTTCGACCACACCGACTGGACTTCATGGATCTGGAGCTCAACATCCGTCACGTCACCATCTGCTACTAACGACATACCAGTGTGGTTCTCCGATGGAAAGATCTGTGCAGTGATTGTTGACTCGCCTTGCCCGCCAAAGACTTCGACTGACGACCAGTCAAGAAGGATGCGTAGGTTTGTCGCTCCGCTACGCGCTTTCAAAGGTGCGAAATATTTACCTTTGTACTTAGAACTGAAAGAAGAATCATCGGTCGCAGAGTTACGATCGACGTACATTTGCTGGGTGGCGAAGTCGTAACCGATCAAGGTGCCGTTTTGACCTCCGCTGGCTCGTACACCAAGACTAATATTTCTAGCCCCTTCTCCGGCGCAAAATGCGAGGATGATATCCAAGGATTTCCCAGATACAGGGATGTCCATTTCTTTTGAAGAGATGACACTCCAGTGTTTTGAGTACTGGGATGCCTCGTGCTCCAGACTCTTCATAGTTTGTACAGGTGCTGATATCAGTCGCGTTTGTCCGTTTACTTCCTCCAGTGAAAGTTTTCGCGGAATAGTCATTGCACTTCGCCACGGGGATGTGGGTATGAGCGGAGCATAAGCCCAGTCACTCATCCAGGCAATAGCGATTCGCTCATAATCATCAAGCCCATTATAAGTGGCAGCTGCATAGTAGTCAGGGCCATGATCAAGCCAATTCGCTTTGCCAGATGAAGGATCATAGACGCTGTCAACGTCTGCAACGTAACTTCTCCCATCGAAACTTCCCACAAAATACTGCGTCGCCGATGCATCGGTGAAAGCAGGGCCACCAGGATTGATTCCAAGAACCAGGATCCACTTGATATTGGACTTACTGCCGTTCAGTGGGAGGGGGAATAGACTGGGACATTCCCACACCCCACCGACGCCATTAGCAGGGCCAAATTCGCTCACATAATCCCACTCTTTGAGGTCCGTAGAAGTATAGATGAGCAGCTTACGAAGTTTTGAGAGTGAGACGGCCATGACCCATCGATGGCTCTGTTCGTGCCAAAAGACGAAAGGGTCACGAAAATCCTGCCACTGGTCTTCGTATGGAGCCGGCGGTAAGGGGATGACTGGATTGCCTTCGTACTCGGTCCAGGTGAGGCCACCGTCAGCGCTGTAGGCAATTGATTGAGCCTGAGTTTCTCCACGAATTGTCTGCTGGTTCGGGAGGATGGCATCCTTTGGATAATAGGACGTGTAGACGGCGACCAGGGGACCTTCTCCACCGTCGCCAAAGCCAGAGGAGTCTTTGTCATCGTAGACTGCGCTTCCGGAGAAGAACAATTCAGTCGGCGGACTTGCTGGAGTCTTAACAGCATTGAGGGCCACTGGCTGTTCCTCCCAGTGAAGCAAGTCGGAACTGACAGCATGGCCCCAGGAAATGTTGCCCCACACGTCGCCGGTGGGATTGTACTGAAAGTACAAGTGGTATTGCCCTTTGTGGAAGATAAGACCATTTGGATCATTCATCCAATTCTTCGCCGGGGTCCAGTGATACTGAGGTCGATAACGCTCTGTATACTTTGGTGCGCTAGCCATGGTCATGAAGCCAGCGACAATCGGTAAAGATACATAGGTGCTTGGAGATTTCTTGGGTGTGCAATGGAGCCTTTTAATCCTCTCATATTATTTAATCCTTTTATTTACACTAACCCGACCTGGAAATAGTGCAAATCAAGAAAAATGCAAATGAGAACAACCCGGGGGTAGTCATTGCACTTTGGGGTGGTTTTTGCAAGGTTCTACTGGACTCGGCGATTCTCGTCATACTAAGTCGACCCGTCGTTATGAAGGCGTTGTCGACAACGAATGAAAGCACCTCGATGCGTTGCATCCCACTTTCCAGCAGTTGGATTCCCAAATTCTCTGGATATTCCGCGGTTCTCCACCGTTTTCCGCATTGAGTTCATATGAATTGAATTGTGATCATCTCTGTGTGGCGACCGGTGTTGCCCGTGGCGCACAGGCAACTGGAGGATGAGCTATTCCCAGCTGCGGGGGACAACTCATTGCTCCTAAATACGAGTAAATTGGGAGTATTACGACCAGCAAAGCACCCGAATGACCTACCTGGTAGGTACTCAGAATGGTTGCGTAGCCGCGGGGGACATGCAATAAGGATATCATTGGCCTTCTAGGTGATATATCAAAAAATGGCTATCCCTGGGTGAATCGGCGACACCCCCAAAGACTCGACATCGTTGGTACGGAGATCCATGGAGACAACTATCTGGCAAGCTCAGCCAATTGGAAACTCCTTGCAAGAAATTTATCAAGACCGAATCGCAGGCTGAGGCTTTCCTCCAAGCGAGTGCTGCTGACCCCCTGTCACTTGCTGCTCAATTTCGCCCAAGTCCATTCTCAGCATTGACTTTCCGAAAGCCTTCGTTGTTCTCATCAGGCTGACCGACAAGCGGTATCCTACCTTTCGGTTCACCCACCAATGATACTGTTTTCAATCCCCTGCTGACGGCGAAAGATTGGGGGGCTGATGAGGCTGAGATGTACCAACCCACATGTGTCTGTCGTCTGCCTTCTTCCAGCCCTGCTTGTCTGTCTAGGGAGAGCCTGAATCTAGAGTCATATTCCTCGCAATAACCACCGCGATAGCCACCCCAATAACTATCGTATTGACTATCACAGCTACTTTTGCTTGGATATCACCCCAAATCATTATTGGCTCAGCCTTTCCAGATGCGCCACGCCAGAGATGGCCAGCCAAGGACATTGCACGCCCTGTAAGCAAGATTAGCATCCAGGAAACGACAATAAATATACTCCAGCGTATGATTAGGATGACTCTCGGTGTCTCGTAGGCTAAGCGGGTGTGATAATTATCATCATCGGTTGACAACGGAAAAAGGTACTGGTCAATGTGATGGCCCTTCTCAACGTGGTGGCCCTTCTCAACAGGTATTTTGCTCAGCCGTACGTGACGGGCGTCCAATTTCTGTTGAATGTCTTTTATAATTGCATGCATAGGCATGACCAAGACGTCCCCAAACACGCCTTTACCAATCACGTGGCCATAAACTTGAAATGTTTTGCTGTCGTACACCCAAGCACCACTATCACCTGCTTCTAACACTATGATCAATTAGGACGATTTCCATCTGTTCCACATGAAGTCTACTTACATAGAGCTGCGAAGCCTGAGAGTGTGTAAACGTCGGCAAAAGTAGATTCAAATCCGAACATGATAGCGCTCTCCTGTTTCGACAAGCGGCCCTGGACGTTCGACCCTGCTCGAGCCACAGTTACATCCTTGAACTGCCCAGTAGTGATGATGTCTTCAGCGGCAACACGGAGAAGTGAGGGAGTCGACTGCAACGAGGTTTTCTGTCTGTCAAGATTGTCAACATGTCTGAACCTCGTTTGCGACCCCAGGTCCACTAGAGCCCAGTCTAAATTGCCAGAGCTGCAAAGCACCGAGCCCGTGAAGGTATCATCATCGATAATATCGCCAATAAATCGAACAAATGAAGCTTGGGCTGGTTCCCATCCTGATACTTGAACCTCCCCTGGCGTTCCCCAACAGGGAATCTCGTAGCCATCTTCGTCTTCGTCCTGGGCGTCGTCGTAGTCGTCATCAGTCTCAGACGAGAAGTCATGGCTTGATTCGACAAACCCCCTCGTGCCTCCGACCTCGCTTTGACCCTGAATCGGCGATGAAACGCGACCTTCGTACCGCTCGCCACTGTGTTGAGAAGTTTCTTCATCGGGACTAGCAGGCGGAGTGGAGTGAATATGGCCAACAGTCAGCCCGTAGCAATGAACATTGCCGTGCGAGTTCTCTATCCACAAGCAACCCCCGAGCCTCGCAACTCTTGACTTTCCCTTTGACTTCAAGAGAATTCGCGTTCCATATAAATCACCTCGATCCTCGTCGAAATCACTGTTAAAGGCAACCCGGGCAGTGGTCCGATTGTCTCCAGAATACAGGGCCAATTGTTGCCGGACAATAACCTCGAATTTTGGCCATACTTTGTTCGAAGGCTGAAGCTCGTCTTTGATTGCTTTCTGCGCAAAGAACTGTCTGACAATTTTGACTATGGGCTTCTGGCAAGCGACAAGAATAAATAGCTCGGTGGAAGTCTCGGTCTCACCCATTACAGCAATCCTCATCTCGATGGCAGCAGAAGGCCTTTTATGATTTAGCAACCATTCTGATAATGCATAGCCGAACAAGATTCGCAGATCGGCATAGCGGGCATTCTCAACGGGCGTCAAGGTTCTGCTATAGTGCTTCAGGACTTTCTTCTCTCTTGGAAATATCCGTTCTTTGAGATTCATGGCTTTATCTATCAAGAGTGATGTGCTCGTACTCTCTCGGTTCAGTTCTGGCGAGCTGGTAGTTGATCCATAGCCCGAATCTGTATTTGGAAATGCTGTATGGCTTTCTTTCTCACCCACAAGGCCGTGAGCCTGTGGGAGCGAAGCCCAATGTTCGTTCCCAGGTATGGTACCCGAGGCTACGTTGAATTCGTCTGCATCTGCACTGGGTTTCAGCCCCGCAGACGCTGACTGCGCTGTCACAACCATTGTGTTCGACATGGACCCAAATTCAGAAATCACCTGTATCAAGGATTGAGAGTCGCTAGGGAGCAGTAGCAGAACAATGGTCGTATCACTGTTTAGCAAACCTACGTCGTGCGGTGCTAGAATTTGACTGTTTACCTGGAGTTTTAGCTACGATGGACACAGCCTCAATTCTGTGACAGTGTGAGCCGAAGTGGGATAGGAAATGGCGGGGTTCTGCTGCATCGTCAGAATTCGCCTTGCGCGTGCGGTTACAAGGATTCTGCTCTCAAGCCACAAATTGGGATAGACCAATCATCCGGAGTAAGTCCAATGGCCTGGGATCTAAGTAGGCAGCACCGCCTCTTTGGGTGTCAACATCCCTACACTTCTTTCAGGCTGAGCTTGCCAGCAGTCTGGCAAAAACTTACCGCTTCGGACTAGTAAATAAGTGCAAAGAATCCTGTCAAGACGACTTCATCAACAAAACGGTATTTGCTGATGGTGATATATGAGGCCCAGGACCAAATTAAGTGACAAGTGTTGAGCATGCCCGACAGCCTTACGCATATATGATGGCGACTCCAACAGGGCGGCCTTTTACAAATTGTTCGAAGGAACGTATAGACAGTTTGGTTCAATGCTTATGGTCCTTCCCAGGAACGATCACAGCGCATTGCCACAACGTCCCTTGCCATTGTCGGCAGTTAGGCTGCCATTTCGAGCGAACACAGCAACTTGTTCCATATCTGAACTTCTACAAGAGGCTATGGAACAGATATGGAACAGATCTGCCAGCCGGTGCAACAGTCTCTCACCCTGATCTCCACATCCTTGTTCAAAAGATTCGCGATCACCCTGAGTTAACGCGCGCTGAATTGATCAAGACACAGCTGGCTGACAATACTGTTTGCAAACATCCAATGCGGTCTGAAGATCGAGATAGGGCCATTGATCTTGCAGTCCGGGTCATGACCATGATCAATTGCCAACCGCAAAATAGGACGATAGGATATGTCGAATACGGGGCCACATTTCACGGCTGGTCTGCAGAGACAACCTTCAGCGACTTCATCGAGAGTTGCTTTCCGACCCCTATGCCACCGGCACCCAAGAATATCAACCAGCACATGAGTGATGAGATACTTGTTTGTATGAATCTGACGGCAAGTCAGGTCATGAAGAAGGCAAAATACAAATTTGAGGCCACTGATGACATGCGGAAGCATTTAGTTATCGATCGACAACGGCGTGTTGTGCAGATCTTCCACCACGCCGCTTTCCTCAAAGAAAATCTGCGATGCACACGCGGACAGGACCCAAATAATACCATGATCGAGCAGCTGAGATTGTAAGTGTGAAGCTCAATGAGATCTCCCATATTCGACTGCTAATTGATCATTAGATGTGCAGTGCCACGGCAGATTGCTCTTGAGATCCTGGACTCGATCCAGAGGGTCCTCTTCCGACACTCAGACGTCAAATCCCGGACGATTTTGCGGTCTTTGATATCGAAAGAGGACTTCGACCCAGAATGTCTCCACTTCGAGTTCAGTTCCTTACGTGTCCCAGGTGAAGAAGAAGTGTCATATCGCTATTTCGGATCTCGAATGGCCGAGCTATATGAAGAAATCGAGAACCCATCTCCGGACGGCCTAATCGAGAAGTGGCTGGAACGGAGAAGTGGAGCCAGATACATAATGCTTGCGACATTGATCGGTGTGCTATTCGCAGTTCTACTAGGGATCTTGTCCTTAGGGGCATCTCTCTTCCAAACCTACATCTCGTATCAAGCATGGAAGCATCCTGTAATTGGATGATCTGTACGTCCGGAAGATGGTCGACAAACGCCGGGCTGCCTGGATGTGGAATAGATGTACAGTATGTGGGCCTATATAGGCGTCCAGACAGTATCCTAGTGATAACAAGATATTGGTATTTCCCGCCAAATTAGTGCTCACCTGCATCACAACTCGTCCTCAGCTGTTACGGTATTAGGTGTGAAATAGAGTTAAAACTTGTTCACGTAGAGTCTCTTCGACTATTATGTTCGGAAGAAGTTGACAAACTTCAAGTGCGGGGGGTTCGTGGTTGATTTCACATATTATTTATTCTCACCCACTAACCCAATAGGTAAATAACTTTGGTAGTCTAATTAATTAATCATTGTGCGCGACGGGCGTACGAGGTTCTCGTACGAGACGAACCTCAGGTGTTGGACTAATATCATCATGATCGTTTACCCAACCAACCTCAATTGTCCATCACCACCATCATTTATCCGAATCTATTCCTATATCAACCCTTAGAGAAATCCAAAGCTAATTTCAACTTCTTCCCGCTGCCTAAGTACTACCCAAGTGAGCTCTGACACTGTAGATAAGGCCCGGTTGGATCTCCACACCACATCAACCTCACCAACTCACATCATCTCGCATGGTCTATCCAGCATGAGTCAACAACAGCAACAGCACGTCCGGCGCGTGCTCTCGCACAACCGAACGATCTTCCGCCGGCAAGCTTTATCCGAGATCTCCGGATCGCTCGGCGATCTGGGCACATTCCTACCCATCGTCATCGCACTGACCGAAGGGCATCAAATCTCGCTGACAACGACGTTGATCCTGACTGGAATCTACAACATCCTGACGGGGATGTTCTTCGGTATTCCACTCCCGGTGCAGCCGATGAAAGCAATCGCAGCTGTTGCGATTCTGAAGTCTCTTACGGCGGGTCAGACAGCGGCGGCAGGGATCTTCGTCGCAAGCTGTATTCTGTTCTTCAGCGTGACGGGGATTCTGGCGTGGGTGACGAGGGTTATTCCGATTCCCGTTGTAAAGGGCATTCAGGTCGGGGCCGGGTTGAGTCTGATCATTGCGGCTGGCACGAAGGCCACTGCTTCATTATCATGGACCCGACCGTCCTTGGCGGATAATTACTTCTGGGTGATTGGTGCCTTCCTCCTCCTATTTAGTCTCAACGCACCAGGTCCCAGAGTTGCCCGCGCGCCATACGCCCTCGTCCTGTTCATTGTGGGTCTGATTTTTGCATTCGTCCAGCTCGCAGTACACGAGCGTCGCCATCTACCCGGCTTCCAACTATGGCATCCATGGTCGCCCCGAGTTCCGTCACTGGAAGATTGGAAGATCGGGATCCTGGATGCTGGAATTGGCCAACTGCCGCTGACGACTCTCAACTCAATCATCGCCGTGACGCATTTGGCAGCGGATCTCCTCCCTGAGGTCGAAACACCTTCCGTGACTGCCATTGGCATCAGCGTCGCCAGCATGAATCTGATAGGATGCTGGTTCGGAGCCATGCCCGTCTGCCATGGGTCTGGTGGCCTCGCCGCGCAGTATCGATTTGGAGCCCGATCGGGAGCCAGCATTATGTTTCTTGGCTTCTTCAAATTACTAGTGGGCCTACTTTTCGGTGAAAGCTTAACGGCTCTCTTGCATCGATTCCCACTCGCACTGCTCACCGTCATGATTATCGCGGCTGGTCTGGAGCTTGCAAGTGTGGGTGAATCACTCAACACGGAGAGAGCACGTGATTTGGGTAAGGAAGGGGATAGCGGTAATACATCACCAGCACGACAACACGTCCAGCTATCGGATGAAGAGAAGAAGCGAAGATGGACCGTCATGCTCGTCACTGCGGGCCTACTAGTTGCATTCAAGAACGACGCCATCGGCTTTCTAGGAGGAATGTTTTGCCATTGGAGCTATTCGATACCCGTGTACCAGCGACCGCAAACATTATCTCGCAGTGCGTCGAATATCGATAGTGATGCAACAGGGGAACGGCAATCCCTTCTGCCACACTGAGGAGCCGCCGAATGATCGCCAAAAGATATGCACGTCTGAGGCAATCTCTATCTTCAGACCGTTTACCACGGGATTGTTCGATCCTTGTCGGAATAAGTGCCGGAGACACCCTCCGGGCCATCAGCCACCAACTCGCCGACCCTGACCGCACCAAGCTTCGGATCCGTCTCCTCGGTCCACTCGATTCCATTGATCGCCGTCGCTCTCGAGCCGGGACACACCGCATTCACCTTCCACCTCGGATTCGACTTCGCGACCCATACGGCCAACGCGTTCAACGCACTCTTGCTCGAACTATACCAGATCCCAGGATATACCCTCTCGCGCTGTAGAGTGGTTTCGATACTTCCCAAGGTCGACGACAAGAAAATGACCTTGGGCAGCTTCGACTTCTCCAGCAGCGGCGCGAATCGCTCGGTCAGAACGGCCTGCGACGTGACGTTGACGGACATGGTGTGGTCGAATTTCTGGCGTAGCGTAGACTCCTTGGGCATGTGTTGGGCCGCGGAGCCGGCATTGTTGATCAGCACGTCGAGCTTGCCGAATATCTGCTGGATGGCGAGGAACGCCTGCTCGATCGACTGGTCGTCTTCGATGTCCAGCTGGATCGGGTTGACGTTGATGGGTGCGCCGAGTGACGACGCGGCTTCCTCGCCTTTGTGTACGTCCCGGCATCCCAGCAGGATCTGGTAGGTGTTGGGAGGGTTGGACTGGGAGAGGCTCTTGACGATTTCATAGCCGATGCCTGCGTTGCCGCCCGTCACGAGGATGATGGTCTTGTTCGCCGCCGCGATGCTCGACGGTCGGTGCTGGAGTCCTGGTCGTGACATATTTTTTTCTTCTTTTTTTTGCTGCTTGATTTATAATCGATATAAAAGTGATATACCAGTTAGTGTGATGGTCGGGAATCTGGTTACAGAACAAGGATAGAAAAGGACTAAAGTCGGTGGAAACGACTAGGATATAGAATACTAGAGAGTGATATTGATCGACCTTGGGAAGTGTCGACAAGGAGCGGTGACATTCTCGTTTGGATATTCGAGAATCGTGAAGTAGAGGGCTCCTAGTCGCTTGTCCTACATACGACCTATGCAGAATACGTCACTCCTCGGTCATTTCCAATGGAACCTGGATATCATTCTCCGATTGGGTGCCAGTTGGAGTTCGTTCCCAGTACTATTATAGTAGGTGGCTTCAAGATTTTAGTCATTACTCGTCTTCAGGTTTAATGCTGTTTCGTTGAGTAGAAAAATATAATTACAATTCCTGTGATCTAACAGTCAGGACAACTACGCCTTGCCATCCAGCTTCGTAAACTCGCCGGGTCCGCCCGGTATCTGCAACCAGTTCTTCTCATCGTAATGTTCTTCACCTTCAATACAGTGAAACGTGTAGATAATCCGGCCCTTCTGGCTCAGGTTCTTTTCTGACTTGTGCAGGATATTGCCGTGGATGAGGACTAGGGTTCCTGCCTCCACCTCGCCGAGCGCATACTCCTCCTTCTCCCGCGGTTCAGCTTCATGATCGAAGCCACGCGGCCATCGGCTGTCGTCAGGAACTGGCTCAAACGTTGTCCCTTGCCCATCGGCACTCCGCACGAATCTCTCTTTCACAGGTGCTCTCCGGTGACTGCCCGGCGCAAAACTCAGGCAGCCGTTCTCCACCGTCGCATCTTCCAGAGCAATCCAGAACCCGACGGCCGAGGGCTTGTCCGTGTATAGAAAAGTGCTGTCCTGGTGAGGAGGAACAGCACCGCCGATCTCCGGCTGCTTGCATATCACCATACTCTGCAGTATCCTAGGATCCTTGTAGCCCAAATCCTTGGCGATGGCAGTATTTCTGAGGCCAATCGCGCCCTGGTGTGAGACGTTGCCGAACTCGGGCACAAGGCCATGGAGATTGTGGCCGATTTTGTTGATAGCCCGCTCCTTGGGCTTGTTCAGCTCCCCTGTCTTAGTATCGAAAGCGTCCTCTTCGAAGAAAAACCGCACTTTATCACCAGAGCTGAGGAAGTAGTCGTCTCCGACATGTTTGGCAGATGTAGAATTGCCATTCTCGTCCGTCCCCGTAGTGAAGCGCGTGAGAGGATGGTCTGCGAGCGGGAAGTCGGTGAGGAGTTGGTTTGTTCTCGATAGGAGCTCTCTGCATGTTTCCTTGGAGAGGTAGGATGGGATTATTAGATAGCCATCGCGCCAGAACGAGGCTATCTGCTTCGAAGTTAAACCTGGTGTGCTCTCGGACTGGGCAGGTTCTGGTGATAGTCGCGAGGGAGCCATGTTGCGACTTCGATGTGAGAATCGACAGGAAATCAATTACGAGATGGAAGAAACGAAATCTCAGTGAGAAGACGCAGTGCACACAGAATCAAGGTAGTATTGAAATGGTAATCTTCCTTCCAAGGTGTCAAGGTGTGGGGGGCACTCGACCACAGTGAGGGGGAATCCTGCAGCGAGGGGGCAGAAGGGGTGTGGTGGGACGTCGTGACGCGCAAGAGTCTCCGAACCAGCCTCGTCGAACCCAGCTTGAAGACAGGATGGTGCCGACATGCCACCTTTCATGGTAAGTATTTAGATGTAAGTCCCCCCGTTCTCCTTCCTTTCGATGTTGGTTTATGCCTCCTTCTACGACTCTGGTTCTTCCCTATCGTCTTGTAAGGCTGCCAGTGTCACCGTACTCCATTTCTCATTTCCATCCTCCAGGTTCATTATGTACGGCCAGGCTGCAAGCAACAACGAATGCCGGTTCTGAACGTCAGGTTCTAGGCACCTCCATCATGCATTCGTTTCTGAGACCATCGTACTTCTGCCATTCAGTAATTGGAGAGAAAGTGATTTGGCCCCCTCGTCCAGGTGAGCTAATCTGCCTCAACCAATGCAGCTGGGTGGCAGCCTCAATGAATACGACCTAGCCTCCAAGCCTCATTCTAGAACCCAGTCTCCCCTGATAACACGGGGCCAAAGATAACCCTTCCTCCCTCGCGATTTGCTGTTAAGTCAAGCAGGTAGGGACAGCTAAAAAACATGGTGCATTCAAAGGCAATTTTCTGTGGCATCCACAGTCCAGGAGAGCTTGGAATAGGCTGAGCACAGTAAATCATGTGGTGAGGCTGACCAAGTCGAAGATGGTGGACAGTTACGCCCTGCCCAGGCGCTACATAATGTAAGGGCGTGACTGAGCAAGAGCCTTTGTTAGGGAGGGGTGCGCTGGGCCCTAGTGCTATTTCCACACCCTAGGTCGATCAGGCTGGGAAGCAGAAATAAGTCTACTGACTGCTCCATCTTCCCATCTGCTCAGGGTATGTTGTGAATGCGGACAGTCATCGGCACCATGGCTTCAAAAGCTTCAGTCGCTTCATTAACCACCAAAACCAAGTCGCCTGCGAGGCAGCCACCCGTCATGACCCAAGAAGAGCAACCTCGGTCAGGCACGCGCAGGCATGAAGCACCACCCAGCAAAACGAACAAGCTCCTTCGATTGTGGGACCTGATCATGATGGATTCCTGGATTCTCGAGTATATCACCATCGTCCTTGCTATTGCGGCATTTGGATGTATCATTGCTGTGCTCGCCCTTTACAACGGCAAACCAACAACCGATTGGGGTTACACGATTTCATTGAACGCTGTATTGTCAACATTGTCGACTGTCATGAAAGGCGCAATATTACTCCCCGTCGGCTCCGCATTAAGTCAATTGAAGTGGTGCTGGTATCACCGCAAACAGCAGCCTCTTCAACGTTTTGCAGCTTTTGATGCGGCTTCTCGGGGCCCGCTTGGCGCTGTGACTCTGCTTTACGAGCTCAGGTTCTGGCATATCGCATCTCTCGGCTCGGCAGTGACTTTACTGGCTTTGGCAAATGATGTTTTCGTCCAGCAGTCAGTGGCCTATCCACTTCGCAATGCCGTCGGCGTAGCTACCCTTCCGATTGCACAGTCATATGCATTGGCAGGCCGCTACATGGGTAATAGCGCCCAAGCCTTTGAGCAATCCATGCTGGGTGCCATATACGACGGGATTTTCTATTCCAACATTTCCACAACTGCGGCGGCTATCACCGCTCAGTGTGCAGCAGGGAATTGCGAATTTCCAGATTACGCTTCGCTGGGCATCTGCTCCTACTGCGAAGATACCACATCGCTGATAGAGCCTGTGTGTACCCCCACAGTCTACGCTGGAGTACCGGCTAATTGTTCAATGTCTGCTAGACTTCCAAATGGCCTCGATTTGGCTAACGGCAACGGGTATGCATTTTACACTGGACGCTTCAACTATCTTAACATGAGCACTTCCTCGCCGCTAAATATCAATCCTCCGCTTTCGGCCCAGTCTCTGGTCAACATATCAATGCTCTTATCCGATGTTGAAGTCGCCCTGCCACAAAATTACAGTGAAATGTACAACAAGACAATAGCATATGACTGCATACTGTACTTTTGCGTCCGCAAATATTCGGCATCGGTGACAAGCGGCGTACTCTCTGAAACTCCTATCAGTGAATTTGTGCCATCAAACGAGCGCTACGACGAGATCTTCGACGGATTAAGGGACACAAAATCGTGGAACATCACAATCCCGGCAGACATGGTCCCCCAAGACTCAGACCTGACCTTTATTATAGGGAATCTCACGTCTAACACAAACCTCGACTTCAGAACCAACCTGTATAGTCTCCTCCATGGGACCGGCACGGGTAATAACCAAGACGGCCTTCAGAGTTTCTCCTCAGATTTGGTCGAAGGAATGTTCCTCAAAGGTGCACGGAACATCCCGAGCACCATCGGCGACCTGGCGACCAGCATGACCAACAACATGCGACTGCGAGCTGGCCAACTAGTGCAGGGCCAGTCAATTACGTCGGTTCCGTACATCCATGTCAGATGGCCTTGGCTCGTTCTGCCGATTGTTGTTCTCGTTGCGGCTGTCATGTTCCTGTTATTGACGATTTGGGAAAGCCACCGTCGCGCGATGCCTCTATGGAAGAGTAGTGCCTTGGCAGTGTTGTTGCACAACCTTCAACGCATCGAAGGGGAAGGTCAATATGCCCTTGTCGACGGCGAGGTGGGCAGAGGTCATGCTAAAGTCAGCGAGCTAGAGAAGCAGACGAGGAACATAAGCGTGGAACTGAAGCGGGTTACGCACCATGAGCCGAACAGGATCCAGGAGGTTGACCACCAAGACAACACCCATTGCACGTTTTAATTCTCTTTGTGCAATCCGTGCCAAAATTGGAAGTATCGAAAATAGTCCCCTAAGTAGCACCTTTTCCTCGATAAGTTAACACTGGTAAGGTCCGCCTATAAATACCACTATCAGCCGGAAGGCGCCATGCTCTGTTGTTGCTGCTCCAGATCCCCTTATGAGGAAGATAGAAGGAAGAGAGATGACCTAGGCACG
>Ga0105239_10001787_pt1 | contig 28288 bp, 20 predicted proteins | sample KBSC44metaG_FD_92761 | JGI IMG/M metagenome (GOLD analysis project Ga0105239, IMG submission 92761) | Corn rhizosphere microbial communities from Kellogg Biological Station, Michigan, USA - KBS C4-4 metaG | ecosystem: Host-associated > Plants > Roots > Rhizosphere > Soil | place: Michigan, USA...
CCGCTCGGGCTACCTTGACCCTCTACCACCTCGTCCAAACTACGATGTGCTGGCGAACGCCTTTGTGACGCGACTACTTTTCAATTCCAGTTCTCCGAAAAACAACATGTCCGCAGAGGCAGTGGAATACACTCGCGACAATGGAGCCACCAAAATGGTCGTGAAAGTCAAAAAGGAGGTCATTCTGGCGGGTGGCACTATCGGTAGCCCTGCTGTCCTCTTACACAGCGGTATTGGTCCAAAAGACGTGTTGTCCAGTGCTGGGGTCATGCTCGTGCAAGAGCTTCCCGGTGTTGGTCAACACTTACAGGATCATCTGGTGAGCTTCCCTCATGTCCACCTCAAAGAAAGCATGCTGATTCAAACAGAGCGCCACAATTCAATTCAGCACGGACCAGGCAACGGCTGGTTCGCTCTACGCTGCAAATGGATCCGAAACAGTTTGTCAGCCCCTGAACCCCTTGGTGATCTCATATGCTGACCAGAACAGTACGACCCGGCGTTTCTGTCATATATCAACTCTGCAGTTGCATACGTCAACGCTAGCGTTCTTTTCGGCAATGGGGCTGATGGCCTGCACTCTAGCATCAAGGGACAAGTGGACTCCTTTACTTCGCTCATGAGTACCGATGCAGGTGTCGTCGCCGGTAACGAGGCAATATACACTACGACAGCCGATAAAATCTTCACAAGCCCCCTTGGACTGGTCGAGCTGCTTATTGGAAATAATAATAATGGTACAGTCAACATTGGCGCCGCTCTACAACATTCTTACAGCTTTGGTCGGATTTATATCAACTCATCGAACCCTGTGGACTATCCCGTTATCGATCCCAATTACCTGGTACATCCAGCCGATGTGCAAACTCTCCGCGAAGGACTCAAGCTTGTGCGTCGAATTGGAACATCAGGTCCCTTGGCACCCAGCCTTTCAGAGGAGATTTGGCCTGGCAAGGACGTTCAGACTGATGCCGAATGGGATGAATTTCTACGAGGTTCAGTCTTCACTGAATTTCATCCTTCGTCGACTTGCGCCATGCTTCCACTCAAGCAGGGTGGCGTGGTGGACGCCAACCTACGTGTTTATGGCTTGGCGAATGTTCGTGTTGCTGATGCCAGCGTCCCTCCGATTTCCTTCTCAGCACACTTGATGGCTTCAACTTATGGCCTGGCAGAACAAGCGAGCACCATCATCCGTAACTTCCATAATCAACCAACCTTGAAATCGTCGAATTCCTCCTCTTCCAGCAACTCATCTTCAACAGACTCCAACGACTCAAATCCGCAATCTAATTCTAATGGTAATGATAGTCAAAATGGTGGAGGGAAAGATCCAAACGGCGGTGTTGGGTTGGCTGTGCATCCATGGCCGGTATTGTTAGCCGTGGCAACATGCATTACTTCCATCGTTCTGTTCTAATAACTCTTTTTGGATACAGCCCAGAGATGCATTTAGCGATTGCATCATAGATATTTCTAATTCATGAACATTCGACACGAAGGATCTGACTTATCGGCAAGCGATGTACTCACGACTAATACTTCTAGGAAATTGCTCGAGGGTTTCCCGGTAAAAACGATTACCCGAGTAAGATTCGCAACCAAGCAAAGCCCACCACTCATGGACATATCGGCCATTCCCAAGCAAACATCCTCGAGTATCTCAAGCGCCATGAGTAAATTTCTTCAAGGCTGAGCTAATACCGAAGGTGCCCAGGCATGGCATGACGACATTGTGCGGGTACGAATGGAGAAGGAGCATGCGAATGCCGGTCTTGCCGGTCCCCAGCCTCAAATCACCTGGGTCATCACATGACTCAGCTGAAAACTAACTTTAGATGTTGACTCAAGAACTTGAACTCAAGGCTGAAGACGTCGTCAGCTTTTTGTCTTCCTTCTTTCAACCTCATATCTCAACCCGTGAAGACAATAAGCGAACATCGATAGTCAACCCTCCCAAACACTACTCTTAACGACAAGTACACCTTGCAATGGTCATTCTCGGTGGACTTGAACTGGTAGCCGCTGGCTATGTCCTGCACGAGCTCCGCAAGGATGAGGAGAAGCCACGCAGCAGTGATCCAGAGCGACGGCGACGCCACCGCCATTCACATTCCCATCATCGTCGCGACTCGGATAACCGACCTCGACCACCGCGTCCGGACACACTAGCACCGCCAATGATGGCGCCCGTGAGACCAAACAGTGCACCGCCACAACAGACATTTCCGCCTCCACGGCCTGGAGGAGGTCCCTACCCACCTGGACCATGGATGAATCAGATGCCCATTCAGCAACAACAGCAACAGTATCAAAACCAACAAAAACCACCGTTCCAGCAGGTTCCACATCCCCAGACCTGGCCACATCCCAACGGGGGTGGTCCAAATCCACAGGGACCGCCGAACCCGTCACGACCAATGTATCTAGCCAGCGACTTCCCTCCAAACCCGCATCTCCAGCAGCAACAGCAACAGCAAATACCCCCGCAAATGCAAGTTCACCCGCCGCCGCCTCCCGGCCCAGGCAACCTCCAGCACCGGCCGACCATGCACCTCGACTTGAAGACGGGCAAATGGCAATCAGACATGCTCCCACCAGAGATGCCACGAACCGGGAGCGCCCCAGTAGGAGGACCCATCTCCCGCGACCGCAGCACCAGTCTCCAGCCACCATCACGACTCCGCGAGGAGCGCCGACGAGATGATTCCTCGTCCGACTCGTATTCGTCCGACTCTGACTCGGACGACGATGAGAACCTCGCGTACGGGTCCCTGCCAGGCGAGCGAAGGCGGAGGCGTCGTGTCAGCAGCAACATCCAGCGGATCGTGTCTAGGGAGAGGACCCGCCCCCAGCCTATCCCCCAGCCAGGCCGCGACCGTGACCGCTACGCCCCTGATTGGAACGGCCGCACCGCGTCCATGCCTGTCGAATTGCCGAATCAGATGCGCTACGAGCTTCAGTGATGATTATGACCATGTCTCATGATTCTACTAATGATTTCTTTTAAGGGGAACTATTGGAACTACGATGCAAAATCTTGAATTCTGGTACCTACTATGTTGTGGTATCCTCTGCTGGCAGAGAGATGAATTTGCAGGAGCGACATGCGAAGTAATATCACGTTCGACGACGACGACGATGATGATGATGACTATATGAACGACCCGTTTTGATTATTCTTTTCAGGAAGTCATGGCCAACCAGGATTTGAACATCCATGGTGAAGTTTTTATGTTTGCAAGAGAAGAAAAAAATACAGGCCCAAGCCCGTTCTCTGAGAAGAAATGGCCAACGTCCGAATAACTTCAGCGGCTTTCAGCGGGCCAATGAATAACCTACCTACCTCTCAAATAATGAAGATTGTCCTCCAATATTTTCTTTCCCCCTCCAATATTTATATGCCATGGCGCGATTCTAGCTTCCTGCCTGCGGCTCCGGAGGTACGTACTGTACGTACGTCGCGCGTGATACATTGGCCAGCACTGCAGTAAACCACACGTGTGTTTCAATAGGAATACCCTGAATGTGGCATTTGTGATTAGATATCTCATAGGTACATACTGATTACAGTGTAGCATGTGAATTCAGTGAAAAATCGAAGGCTACAGACATCCCATGGCTTGACTTGCAAGGATCGTGAAATTGTGGCTTGGCCAGGCTGCGGAATGGAGTTTGCGGATTTTATATTATTCGGCCCACTGTTTAACTAGAGCAAGTACATGGCAAGAACCTACTATAGATACACTGAACATACTTGCGCTGCAGCCCGGAATTCTCAACTACTGACTGACTGAGTGGCAAGTGGTGATGAGGGCGATGGTCTTAGACTGAGTAAGTATTCTATGACATTTCTGCTTACTATGTTTTTTTAGTCTAACGCCAAAGTTCGAGGACCGACGCAACCAGGCTGCAGTGCTCTCAAAAGGCGTTTACGGCCCTCAGCAGACTCTTGCATGTTCGGTCCATGTCATAATGTTTCATTTTCTCGTTGTCCCTGTAGTGTCTCCCTGCCAAATGTCGTCGATATCCTATCCTTGTGCCTCCTAGAGACTTAATTCGTCTTCAGGGTTTTCTGCTTCTCGGCATCTCTCCCGCCTCTCGCACCTCTGACAAGTAGCCCCTTCCTGACGCGGACAAGATCCACGTATTTCTTCGCGACGTTCTCCCTCTCGCCGTGGACGCCCAGGTCCTCGAGCTCCTCTTCGCTGCGGGGCACCCAGAACGGGTCGACGTCGTCGAGCATCTGGAAGCCAACGAACTGCAGCATCGGCTGCGCCAGCCCGGATGTACGCTTGCGGATCTCCTCGCTGAACCCGAATGATTCGGCGACTGGTAAGGTCGCTTCAATCGTGAAGTAGGGTGTTCCTTCGAGGAGTGATTCGGAGAGAATCGACCCGCGTCGTCGTGTGAGCACGGAGTACACCCGTCCCAGCACCTCGGGTGTCGCTTGGATGGTGCAGCTGTACATGGCCAGAAGGATGCGAGGGGACCAGTCGAGGAAGGCGGACCGGATCGTCTCGCGTACCGATGTGATGAGTTCGCCTGTCAGGCGGCCGGACTCGACTGCTGGGGTGGATGGATCGCCATTGGCTGCTTCGCCCTGTTCTTGTTGTTGGTGCATGATTTCCTCGAGGAAGACGGCGATCCCCTGCGTTGGCTCACGACATAATGCGCCATGAGCGGTTGCCAACTGAAAAGCATATGAGATGGTGTCAGAGACATCTGGTGTTGCGACAGAGTCAAGGCCATTGGTCTCGGTTCTGGATATTTCATGGTCCTCATGCGCCTCGTGCTGCTCCAGCAGGAACCGTTTGCAGGTGTCTGTCCCGGTGGAGTCGATGAATATATTCGGTCCAACGCGTTTGGGCCCAAAGGCACAGATCCTCGAAATCACCTTTTGCCAGACCTCCTTCTCTTCTTTCACCTCGTCAAATGCCGCCTGCAATTGCTGTCGGAATTCTTGCATCGAGAGATGGCTTCGCTCATTACCTGTATCGTTTCCTAGATCTACGGCCTCGTCCTCTTCATCGCCATCTTCGAGATCCTTGCTCCTATCTTCCTGAGCTTGCTTTTCGGCATACAAGCGTCGGATCGATGCACCGTTTTTGATGAGGAACTCTGTTACATTTGCAGGTAACGGTCGAACCCGGAGTCGAACAGAGAGCGTTTTTGATGCTGTGACGGCGATCGCTGTCCCCCTAGGTAGGTCTTTCTGCTTAGGTGGCTCCATCTCCTCGGCATTGACTATCGTCTCTCGGTATGGGACAATTGGCTCGCCAGGCTGAATATCACATTTGGCAAAGCGTTCTCGTAGATCCTTCAGGCACCTTTCGAGGTGAAGTTCTCCAGCAGTGAGTATGACATGTTCACCACTTTCCATCTGCTCATAAACGGCGCATGGATCGCTCTGCTCTAGCAATTTCAACCCCTTGATCATCTTATTAAGATCCATCGGGTTGGTGGGCTCAAGCGCAACGCGGACAATAGGCTGACTGAATGTTGTGATTCCTGCCAAATTGATACTGCCCTCCAGCTGAGAGCATAAGGTGCCTGTCTTAAGAACGTACCCTTCCAATCCCTCAATCCCAAAGACGACTCCAGCAGGCACCTTCTCCAAAGGCTCGAGACTGCGGCCCATCAGGAGATAAAGCGCCGTGATCGGCACTTTCTTTGGCTCTGGAGACGCGTGTGGGAAGGCAGGGTTAAATTTGGGGGGTAGGACATACACCTCATCACCCACAGATAGAGTTCCAGCATATAACCTGGCAAATCCGATCAGATGCTCTGGATCCTCAGGCTGCTCTGGCGTCATAACTTCATCCGCTTCTTCTCCTATTCTCGTCGCGTTCATGCCATTTGTTATCAGTCCGACATCTGCGCCATCTTCAGCCTCCGCCTGTGCCTTGGCAATTTCTGCTCTTTTTTTACGAGCCAATTCTCGTGCTTCATCGGCAGTCAGAGTTGTGCCTAGCTTCCGACGTTTTGATGGGAGCTCGCTCTCTGGAATAGCAACCATTTTGCTGATGTATGCGACAACCGGGGAGGATGCGTCCGTCTTGAGGTTGACCATGGCATCTTTGAGAGCCGGATCAACGCTCTTGCAGCTAACCAAATCCTCGATCATCTCTGGCAAGCGAGTGGCTTGGGCAGCCCGTGGACTTGGGAGATATTCGATAACGGAGACCAAGAGGGCAGTGGACAGGGGCAGCCATGAGGTGAAGAGAGCTTGCAGGATTGCCTTGCTATCTCTTGATCGAGAAATGTGTGCTGGGAGACTAATGGAGAGAGACTTTGTGATTTTTTCGAGTAAAACTGGATCTCCACGGCTGCCGTTGATACCAACTGTGGCATCATATGCTTGCCATATGGGTTCCAACACAAGTTGAACGAAGATGGGTTTGAGGTTCCTTCCCTTTAGATGCTTTTGGCCCAGGACTTTCTTGGTCTTGGGATCTAGATAGAAGTCTCCCCAAAGCACCTTTTCCAGTAGTGAGCGCTTAATGCCTAGCTTTTTCTCATAGATACCAGCAAACTGCCGCACGGTTAATGCCCAGCCATCAATAGCGCTTGCGAATATGACGTTATTCTTCTCGGGAGCGAAATACAAATCCTCATCATCGCGCTCCTCATACTGCTGATCTAAATCCGTTTCAGACGCGTTATCGCTGAGTGCGTCCTGCTTCTGCTGCTCTCGGGCCAACTTCTTTTGGTCAAGTTTCTCTCGCCATTGGAGATCCTCTTCCATGCGCTCTCCTTGAAAGAAACCTCCAATGACGGCGTTCACACCCTCGAGAACTCTCTCAAGATGTGAATAGGCCTCGGCGGGAGTCATTTTGAGCTCTGTAATTAGCCTGTCTATTTTATTGATGACCAGCAAAGGCTTTAATTTTTCAACCCACACTTGCCGCAAGACAGTGACGGTCTGCGAACACACACCTTCAACTGCATCGACAAGGACAACAGCAGCGTCGCAGAGCCGGGAGGCAGTGCTGACTTCTGACGAGAAGTCAATGTGACCAGGGCTGTCTATCAGGTTTATCAAGTATGCTTCTTTCTTCGGGTCAGAATGCTCTTGCTGCCTCCGCATCATGCTGAAGTACAGACTGATGGCACTGCTCTCCATTGTGATTCCGCGGATTTGTTCATCGGGTCTCGAGTCTAAGTAGCGGACTTTGCCAGCCATCTTGGGAGATATGATGCCATTGGTTGCAATGAGGGAGTCAGTAAGAGAGGTTTTGCCATGGTCAACATGAGCGAGAATGCAGATATTGCGAACATTGTCCGCGTTGGACTGCAGTGCAACAAGCTGTGAAGGCGGAATGGAGGGCATGTTGGTGATGGTGGTGGGGATGTCGTGGGTTACAAAGGTAGACACAGGCCAGCACAGTATCTGAATTTAAGATTCAAGACATAAGAGAAAGTGTTTGATGCTTTGGCATCTTCTTATGTTCTCTATAACTCCACAACCCACCTTCTTCGATCACTCCGTCTGGGAGGTCCTCACGCTCAAAAAGGAATGCGGAACTGCGAAAAAAGAATCGAAAATGGGGTTGTGAAAGCGCATGACTCACGTGATGGGGGCTCTACGTCATTCATATTTATGCCACTGGCCACCCACCGGCGGGATAGGTGCGGGAGTGAGCAAAGTTGAATCGCTTGAGTCGGAGAACCTTCCCAATAATTTTTATTCCAGCGCCAAGCATCATTAGTACACGCTAGATCCATCTCACTAAGTTGTTGAGCTCTGGCAATTTGCTGGGAGGTCTGCTCTAGCCAAAGATCAGCAACGCTCTAGGCATCATTTAAGGGACCAGGGGCATGTTTCCCATTGACGAACAGGGCTCCCTCAGGCGGCTCTTGGGATTCTCCAAGGGCCATATCCAAGTTTCAGGTGTGAATCTTGTTTTGCATCCCGCCTCCCCCTCATTTGCTCGCAGCGATTCCCATGATCTGGATAACGGACCACCCAAGCAATTGCACTGCCACTGCCAAATCTTTGCCGCGCAGTTCTCGAGACAGCTTGTCTGCATTTCAATCACATATGTTTGAGACCAATTCGCTTTGTGTCTCTCACTCGTACCGGTAAGGAACACCGTCTCCGCTTCCTTTGATACACTCGCAATGTGCAACAATGTACTTGGGTCTTCAACAATGTACTCCGTAACGACTATTAGATGATGAGGTGAACAACCGAAGCCTCCTCCTGCACCCTGCTACTTCTCTTCCTCCGTGACATGCCTTCCGACCCTTTACCAGGCGCCAGTCGCCTGCAGAGCGACCCTCCCGAGCTAGACTCGCAGAGCCGGGTAACGAACATTGAGCCCACCAACCATGGGTCGCGTGCGCCTCCAGCAGATATACAGCCGCCTCAGAACAGTTCCATTGGATCAGGGTTGAGACCCGGCATCCTGAAATCAACAAGTCAAGCCCGCAACCGGGGTTACTCGCTCCGGCGGTCGCTCTTTTCTCAGAACATTCAAAAACAGAATCCGGACGATGGAAGTGCTTTTGAAATGGACGAGCCCAAGGTCGCTGGCGAAGTTGCGCCAGCGAGAGTCACCATTGCTGAAGCGGCGCCTGTGAAAGAAGAAGACTCTACCAAAGCAACCCGGCTATCCGACCCGGCGCTCGAGCTACCGCTATATCGCCGCTGGGTTTCCAAGCAGAGCTCTCGAAAATCCCTGAGACAAAGGCTATCAGTGGCATATCGCGATGTTCGGGACAAGGTCCTACGTTCCAACGACCTTCCACACAGCATTGATGGCAGGCATGTCAAGGTCAATGTTCTGATGGGTGATGGGCCCATTGATGAACGCACAAGCAAACCATATATTGACAATTTGATTATCTCCTGTCGCTATACACCATGGAACTTTGTACCACGCCAGCTGGTTGCGCAATTTTCGAAGTTAGCGAACTTTTACTTCCTCGTCGTGTCAATCCTGCAGATGATTCCCGGGCTGAGCACTACTGGAACTTTTACTACCATTGTGCCGCTGATGATTTTTGTGACGATTTCCATGGCCAAAGAGGGATACGATGATATTAGACGTCATCGCCTGGATAAGGAAGAAAACGAACGCTTGACCAAGGTCCTGAAACTCCATACCACTGGAGACGATGGCGCTGGCACTATCGAATGGCATGATAAGCACTGGCGTGAACTTAGGGTTGGAGATGTTGTCCTGCTAGAGCGAGACTCTGGCGTGCCTGCTGATCTAGTCCTACTTCATGCAGAAGAACCTAACAATACGGCCTACGTCGAAACCAAGAGCTTAGATGGTGAGACGAACCTGAAATCCAAAAAGCCATTGCCCGACATAATCAAGGCATGTCAAGATTCCGACTCGATTGCGAATTTCACCAGTACATTTGTTGTTGAAGATCCAAATTTGGACCTGTACAAATTCGATGGTAGAGTGGATGTCAATGGTCAGACGTTTCCACTAACCAATTCTGAAATTCTCTATAGGGGCAGCGTGCTCCGCAACACACCTAAGGCCATCGGCCTAGTCATCTATTCAGGTGAAGAATGCAAGATACGCATGAATGCGAACAAGAACCCTCGGGTGAAAGCGCCTGCTTTACAGGGTAAGGTTAACAGAATCGTCATTTTGGTCGCTTCGCTTGTGCTTTTCATGGCCGTCGTAATGTCTGTCGGTTACATCATTTGGCGTCGTACATTTGAGAACAGTGCATGGTATCTTGAATCGGCTACGATACCGTATGGCCATATTCTTACTTCCTTTTTCATCATGCTCAATACAATGCTTCCACTCAGTTTGTACGTTTCACTCGAGATCGTCAAGGTTGCTCAAATATTTTTGATGAACGATATTGATATGTACGATCCTGACTCCGATACTCCCATGGAACCGCATACATCGACAATCAATGAGGAACTTGGACAAGTCAGCTATATATTCTCCGATAAAACTGGGACGCTTACCAACAACTCCATGAAATTCCGGAAGATGAGCGTAGCCGGTACTGCCTGGCTCCATGATGCTGATTTGCAGAAGGAGGCCGAAGAGGATGCAAAGCATGAGAAACTCTGGCACAAACAGCGCAACAAGGGAAAGGAAGTTGTTGAGAAACCAAAGAAGTCGACATCGAAAGTATCACGGAACTCAATGGCCTCGACCGACCCTGTCCTGTCAGAAAAGCCAGAAGACCCTCTATTGCCCTCATCCAGCGTCAGCGATGCGGTTGGAGAGATTCCCAGGACACAAGACCTATTGCAATATATTCAGCGCCGACCACAGACTCTGTTTGCAAGAAAGACCCAGCTTTTCCTCCTCTCATTAGCGCTGTGCCATACTTGCTTCCCAGAGACAGATAAGAACGGTTCGATCACATACCAAGCCGCGTCTCCAGACGAACTGGCGCTGGTGACTGCGGCCCAAGATATGGGGTTCATTGTGGTGGACAGGCAAGCACAGACTGTGACCATCAAGACATACCCTGATAATGAGGGAGATGCTGTTCTCGAGACTTACGAAGTCCTCGACGTTATTGAGTTCTCTAGCATCCGAAAGCGAATGTCGATCATTGTGCGACTACCCGATACCCGTATCTGTCTCTTTAGTAAAGGTGCCGATTCCACTCTGAGGAAGCTCCTGCGGCTTGCAGATTTAGCCGCGTCGAATGTTCAGGATGTGGAGAAAAGAGCCAGTCTGAGAAGAAGCATCGATGCTCGGCACGCGCTACGTCGTAGAAGCACACAAATGAGCCACCGCAGTTCTGTAAAAACGACTGATGCAGCCACCATCGACAGAACTGGCTCGACACGCAACAGTATCGACCATTGGCTGCGAGACCGAGAGAACGATGTTGGATCGCCCTCGAATCGACGACGAAGCTCCCAATTTTATTCACCGAGGCCATCTATCCAGCTTACTTCTCCACGCATGTCGGACAACAATGCCGGGCGATTATCATTCCAAGCTAGCCCCCGTACATCCTTCCAAGCGGATGGGATGGAAGAGCTCGTTGATGAGAACCTGGCTCTGAACGACAATGCGGTATTTGAGCGCTGCTTCCAACACATTGACGACTTTGCCACCGAGGGCCTCCGTACACTTTTATACGGATATCGGTACCTGACAGAAGACGAGTATGCTACTTGGAAAAGTATATATGCTGCCGCCGCCACTAGTATTGTTGATCGACAGGACAAGTTGGAGAAGGCGGGTGAGATGATTGAGACGAAGCTAGAGCTTCTTGGTGCTACCGCTATCGAAGACAAATTGCAGAAAGGCGTGCCGGATGCAATTGACCGGTTCCGCCGGGCAGGCATCAAGATGTGGATGCTCACAGGTGATAAACGTGAGACTGCGATCAACATCGGACACTCATGCCGATTAATCAAAGACTACTCGACCGTTGTTATTCTTGACCATGAACTTGGAGATCTCTACACGAGAATGGCCAATGCATATTCAACTATGAACGGCAGTGAAACCGCTCACTCCGTTCTCGTGATTGATGGACAGACATTGACGATTATTGACGCCGATGCTGCGTCGAAAGCTCTCTTCACGGACATCGCCATTCGAGCGGACTCCGTGGTTTGTTGCAGGGCATCCCCAAGTCAGAAGGCATCTTTGGTGAAGACCATCCGCACTAAAGTAAAGGGATCAGTCACCCTCGCTATCGGAGATGGCGCGAACGATATTGCGATGATCCAAGAAGCACATCTGGGAATCGGCATCGCAGGCAAAGAAGGTCTACAAGCAGCCCGTACCTCGGATTACTCGATAGCACAGTTCCGATTCCTACTGAAACTTCTGTTGGTGCACGGGCGCTGGAACTACGTTCGTGTCTGCAAGTATACCCTCGGGACATTCTGGAAGGAAATGATATTCTACGTGGTTCAGGCACTCTACCAACGATGGAACGGATACACTGGAACCAGCTTGTACGAGCCTTGGAGTTTGTCCATGTTCAACACGTTGTTCACGTCCCTGCCAGTCATTTTTATGGGGATCTTCGAGAAAGATCTCTCACCTGCCACCCTCCTGGCGGTGCCTGAACTCTACAACATCGGCCAGCAGAACCGAGGCTTCAATTTCAAGCTGTACTTCTGGTGGGCGATCCTCGGCGGCTTCGAGGCTCAGATCGTCTACTTCATTACATGGGCAGTCTACGGCGAAGCCAAGTTTACACGCGATCAGTCAGTGTTCGCAATCGGGGCCCTAGCATACAGCGCGTGCGTCATCATCATATCCATTAAACTACAGTTCATCGAGCTGCACAACAAGTCCAGCACAGCAGTGTCAGCCATGTTCCTCTCCGTAGGTGGCTGGTGGCTCTGGAACCTCATCCTGTCGTCAGCCTACCCCGAGACCAGTCCGATCTACAACGTCAACGGGGCGCTCCTGCACCGATTCGGTCGAAACCTTCTCTGGTGGATCACGCTGATGCTCGTTGTCCTGGCCGTCTGCGTGCTCGAGTTTTCCATCAAGGCCATTAGTGTCACTATGTTCCCGTCCGACGTCGATGTCTTCCAACGCCTGGAGCAGGACCCTGACGTGCGCAGGCGCTTAGAAGAGTCGGCTGCCCCGTTACTCCAGCAGGGATGGGAGCGAGATGAGAAGGAGAGTAAGGAGAAGAAATTGAGAGTCGAAGCCGCACAGCAGGAAGACACCTCAGCACAGAACGAGCGAGAAGCACATGTCCAGGAGCTGCTGGATAAGCCGAGGAACCTCCAAACCAATACCAACGCCAACACCGAAGAACGCAAAACCTGGCTCAGGAGGCACAACTCCGCGTCAGCTTCCGCGGCTGCAGGGAAGCACCTCAAGGGCGGCGTCCCGTCCAGCACTACTACTCCGACCGCAGAAGAGGGCACCGAGATGGCCGAAACACCGCGCAAATCCGTCGACGTCGCCGACCTCTTCAGCAAGGGCTTCGGTGCTGTGAGAAAGGGCCCCGAGCTACGCTGACCATAATCACAATCACAACCACGAGTATCTCGAACCTCCATATCAGACAGGCAGATCGGGTGAGACCCAGAGAGCCTGGAGTGGGGGAAAAGGGGGGGGAGGAAAGTGAGGCGATTGACGCAGTGGTGGGGAGGTACATAGGCGAGCGAAAGGAGAAAAAAACGATGGAGCCCACTCCTCCTCCTCCTCACCGTATCGATATGATATGTATGTGATTACGTAGAATCTGCCGAACATTTACGGAGCCTGTGTATTATTTTTGGGACCGATCCACAAAAGAGAACTAAAAAGAAACGACAAGAAACGACGAGACGATATTATCCATCTGGGTGCGGAATTCCCTTTTTTGGGAGGCCTATTTTTTTTTATTTTTTTTGGGGCATGCCAGAAATTCAATGGGCGCAATGCATTAGAAGTATTATATTACTTACATGGCTTGGATGGGGATGTGGACATTTAGGGAGACTCGAGAGGGAGGTGAAGGATCGATGCGTATGTATACGGATACCCACCCCCTTCCCAACGGGCGCGAAGGTTTGGAACATGCATGGGAACTACGATTTAGCTACATATATACTATGTGCGCAGAACGTGAGCGAAATAAAGCCAGGAAAGCTTAGATCGGTATTTATATTCCCAACTAGGAAGTTTCTCATTTCCCCCCCCCTCGCCTCTCTTTACAAGGAATTTCATTAGGGATAGATTTAGCTTTTTGGCCTTTTTCTTGAAATGCAAATTTGGGCATGCATTAAAGGCGCATGTGTCTAAGTATAGTATGCCTAAGGTACATCCAGATGCGCCTGGTCTCGGCTGCCGGCGCAAGCTTGCTTGCTGCATGTACCCCGTATGCAGGGCATTGAATAGTGCTGGACAGCAAATGCATGGTTGATCTGGATTCTGTCTTGATGATGGAACTTGATGATCCGTAGTATGTATCTACAGTAGGCACGTTCCGATACCTAGGGAGGTACGGTATCCTTGACTGTGCACCTGTAAGTATTCCGAACTACAGAGTACGACGTACATGGGCAGCTAGCGGGACAGCAGGGGGGCTCTTTAGCTTGGCCAATATATTGGGGATAAGCGAAGGAACGGGGCCCGGTTGTCAGCGATGCTGCCGGGTATCTATGTGTGAGCAAAGCAGATTTTTGATCCCAGATGCCAGATGGGGCAGGCCCGGGTGAGACAAGTGCCTTTTCTATTCATGTACGGAGTCCTCCGTACCTTGTGCGTGTCGGAGCACCACATAAAAGGGGGCAGTCAAGGGCGAGGGAGCCGAAGGATCCAGAAAAGGAGGGCCGAGGTTTGCATGGGTTGCAAGAGAAGCACGTGCCGTGGGCCGTGGTCGACCTCCAGAGGACCTTCTTGGCGCCGATGAGGTGGAGATCTCTTCTTCTAAGTTCTCAGGCGCCCGAGGATTCCCTCTTGAGACAGTTGTTTGGGGCGAATCTTCAACACCACGACTCCGTACGTAGCAAGTATATGGATGTTGTTGATGAGGGGCGAGCATTGTGAGAAAAAGCATTGGGGGAGGCTCGTGTCTCAGATATTTGTGAAACCCTCCAGATCGCTTCCTGCGTCATACATACTGTACGAGGCAGAGGATGAACCCCAACTGGGGGCTTCGCCAAGGGAGCCGGAAAAGAGAGAAAAGGGAAGAAAAGCAACAGAAAAAGCGATGGTGATGCCTCCGCGTTCTGGTGTGCCGTGCTTGTGACACAGCTCTGCCTCACAATATGCAGTTTCAGTTGGGTCGAGTCTGAGATTCTGCACTCAATCGATCGTTGAGTTTTCGGATCTTGGATTCTCCGTAATACCTATCTGGATCAGGAGCGATAGGAGTGCACAGAGTAGGGGTACGGAGTAGAGGATGTATTTGCATCACCAGCTAGAGGGAGGATTGGATTCCTCGGTTGAGGTCGGCGGTTGGCGGTTGGGCCCCGAAGATTCGAGGCCTAGAGCCTTACGATTACCGCCTTCTCGTTATGAGCACGGGGCAAGACTGTCATCTGCAGATTTGACGAGGTCAGAAGAAACGTGAAAAGTCAAACCTGACGGAACGAGGACTTCAGAAGAGATAAATAGAAAGAGTCTGCGCAGGTGGCAGCCATCAAAAGCCCAAGGTCCAAGTCACGGTAGATTGCGTGCAGTGCTTCCAGCTACGATGTCGATGAGCGACAGCGACAGCGACACAGCCATGCAGACATGACACATGCTTGTGATTTCCATTCCATTCTCTGAGAGAAGGAGCAAGATCATTGGGGCTTTGGGAAGGAGCCATGAAGGAGTACGACGTTCTCCTACCCTTGCACCTGGACGCCGACTGCAAACCACACGCTACTGCACTTCAACAACTCAAGCATAACAATGATTGAATTATACCTCGCATCTGGATGATTGTCGACCGTTGAACGTACAAATCCATGCCCTCAAATGCATGTCCTGTGCCGTCCAGTTCACCAGTTTCTTCCATGGGAGGATGATCCTTGACCCCTGTGTGTGGCTTGACTGGCTTCCACACGCGGTGGTCAAAGTCGCGAGGTCGTGTCGAGCAAAATCGAACCCCACCTGCCTACCCGGCTTTGCCAAGGCGCTATTCGAGCCTGGCGAATCAAAGCTCATTGGGACCTGCATGGTTCCTGCCTTAGTGTTCGTGCCTCTGAAGTCTTATTTGATGAGGTCATGCCACACTTGGAGCCAAATCCCCCTGACCTGCCAGGTTCGAGGCTCTACAGACCCGCACCTCAACTTCCTTTGACTTGGGGGACCTTGCACAGTGGCCACCAGGGTTCCCACAGCAGGCAACACGTCGAGTGCAGGATCGGTTGATACGCTTCTCCGTAATCAGGGCATTCGACGAGTATCAGCCATCCACCAGTCATCACGAGCGCCAGGCTACGAGGTCGTAGACTCGTGGACCGCTTATTGCGCAAAACTATGGAGTACGCTGTACCGTGTTCGACGCCACGTTGACTCCAAACATACTCCGTCCTTCTCTCCTCTCTGTCTCTTTAGCTGGATTCAATGCTGGGCATGGAAGCTAAGGCATCTGCCCGTCTCGTGCCTCCTTGTGACCGTGGTACATAGCATGCACCTAGGAGTAATGTGACATCTTCAAGATGATTACCACCACCCGCTTGAGCGTGGTAGTGTGGGAATGTCAGCATATTTGTCGACGTAGACGAGTAGGCGTCAAGTCAAGCTGAAGCCTGCCCTCCAAATCCCATGTGAGGATACTCCGTAATCCTACCTGTACGAGTCAGCTAAGTCGCAGTGCAGACGGCTTTGGCATCGTCGTAGCACTATTACCCATGCACGACATGCGGCTTCAGTCGATTTGGCCCTGGTCCAGAGTCCACTCGAGCACGACTTGGATCTTCAGGAGATTTCAACCTATGACACACCACTCTTTGCACGTGTGTCACACCCACAGCTCCTCTGAAACTCGCTGCCTGCATCGATGAAGCACAAAACCTCCAAACCCTCGAATGGCGGTTCAACCCAGGTCACCAGCGATGCATCGTGTGACAGTCACAGGCACACCACGTATTTGACTATTTGGCCGTTTGGCTATTTGACCACAGCTGACAGTCAAGCCGTCCATTGTCCAATCCCAGAGTTTGGAGGCTCACGTCCAAAACACGGGGGCACCATCTCAAAAGGGTCAAGCGATGCTTGAAAGATTGCCTGACCGATGACCGCGCCTGCAGCCGCCTTCAAGGCCTGGTGGCAAATGGTAATTAGCCGCTGCCATGTTCATCTGACGGCGAAGCTGTCTTCCCCCCCCGAATCCAATCATTTCGCGGTCGACAACTCCTCGGTGAGGCTGGCCAACAAACAAGCGTTATTGGCCACCATTATTGGTTCTATCGTAAACGTTGGAGAGGAGATGATCAAACGTGGGAAGCCCAGAGTTTTCGAGAAGGACGAATCCATGACGCTGACTGGCTGTAACATTGACGGCGTCGCCTACAATCTACGAGACCCTCGTCAAATAATACTGGGTAGTGGTGAGGAAAAGAGGGAAAAGGAGGGGGATCTTCACCCGGGTCGTGGCAAGGCCGATGTTCCTGGCTCCTGGTTGCTGGCCTTCTCGTCCTGGTATGGTTGCGTTCAAGGACAGCCCGGGGCTTTTTTTAGCACTTGGCCTTGGGCTGTGGCTTTACCTTGGGCCCGTCCCCTCCTGTTCTGCCATCTGGCGCCTGCAATGAAGCGTGACTTCGTGTCTCGGACGCGCGCAGACAGGGTTACGAGTACGAAGATGCAAAGCCAAATTGAATTGCAACAAAAATCGTGTACACACGACCAGGTCTTTTCATGGAGAGATCTGAACAGAACATCCATTTCTATTCTTGACCTACGAGGACCGTTTCTTCTTTGGTCAGACTCACCAGACAATAACGAACTGCCACCAACGTGTTACGAGCCCTCTAGCCCGGGCCAAAACCCCCATCAAGGTCACGCCGCTAGAGTGCTCGGAAGAATACTGTAACGAGCGAGCTTCTAGTCTCCCTGAACTCACCCTGGCCAGCTAGTCACTGACTCGTAGTGCGAGTAGAGTGAGACGGACACCATCATCCATGTTGTGACATGGATTGTTTTGACATGGCTCCTCCTCTGTGAGGTGTTCGGCGCGTTCAGACAGGGGGTGTTTTGCTCTGGAAGACTGGGATGCCTGGCGCAAAGAAGGTTGAGAGGGCACCCCACCAAGACCACCGACTAAGCTCCTGATATCCTAGAAGCAGAGAAGCAGCCTAACGCTTACAAGGATGCCAATGTGGTTTGCTGCAAGCTAATGACGCCCATCGGAAAGACGCCAAACCAAGCATGGACGCGGTGCCTTGAAGATGGGTCCCTGTCCCAAAGGCTCAGAAGCTTGAGACCCATTGAAACCAGCTGGGGGGGGCCTCCTTAGGCTCCTGGGCTCCTGGGCCCCTAGCTCCTCCGTAGGCAGGCTTGCTCCTGAAGGACTTCCTCTTCCTGGGATCCACAGACTGGGTACCTGCGGCAGTGGTTCTGCAAGGGCTCCATGATGCTTCAACTGGCCGCAGTTGACTCGCTGGAGCCACTGCAGGCGGCACTTGGTGCAGAAGTTGCCGATCAAAAAGCCCCGATGTCTGTGTGGCTCTCTGCTGGTCCAGGTGGGTGACTGGCTCGCTGGGCGAGAAGTCGCTTGGTACGGAGTACAGTGGTGCACTGGTGACGCTCCTCACCGCTACCCATACCCCCATGGGTCCCATTGGCTCTGCTGTGGCCGTTGCGGTTCTTGCTGGGTCCTCGACTCTTCGGTTCATTCGGGCTGCCTCCCTTTATTCTACCCGTGCCCTGCCCGACACCTCTCCTCGTCTCCTCTTCCTCTTCTCTAACCTCATTGTTGCCGTATCATTTTCTGTCTTTTCTATCTCTCTCACTTTGTTTCCTTTTATCTCGTCTTGTTCTTAACCAACTCGCATCGAGTGTGCCTTTCACTCCTTTAAGGCCCTCGACCACATTCCTTAAGCTAGTTGCCTTTCCATTCAACCAATCCAGTCCTTACCCCCTTTGAAGAATCAACCCTTCGACATACGCGACACGAAGACTATCTTGACTGTAGCTGCTTGGATCGGCCTTCAAGAGAAACCTTCTGATCTGCGAACCCCCCCATCACACAATCCATCGACGATACACTGCAGACACTGCCTACGTGCAATTCATTCCTTCGACCGATACAACACCATACCGCTAGTGTGGCCTACACCATTACAACATGGACACTCCTTTAAAAGTAGAACATCCCGTCAAAATGGAACCCCTGGGCGCGATGGATTCCTCGGATCCAGCCGATATCGACTTCGATATCGATGCTGACTCGACACCATCTCCAATGCCAACGGAAGGAACACCTGGTAGCTCGGGTCAGAATCCTTCCTCCGCCCGCCGCCCTCCTCGGAAAAGCACCTTGACACAACAACAAAAGAACCAAAAGAGACAGCGAGCCACCCAGGATCAACTGGTCACCTTGGAAACCGAGTTCAACAAGAACCCTACACCAACGGCCGCCACTCGTGAGCGTATTGCAGCCGAGATCAACATGACCGAACGATCCGTGCAAATTTGGTTTCAAAACAGGTAAGATGCTGATCTGCACTGTACCATTGTGGCCGCGCTGACATGATTGATAGCCGCCGTCGTGCGAAGATAAAGATGCTGGCCAAGAAGACCCTGGAGAACGGTGAGGATTGTGACAACATTCCGGAATCCTTGAGGCAGCTGCTGGCCATGCAGGCCATGGAATCCGGAAGACCATTCCCCCGTCAACTCATGGGACGTCCGGAAGGCCCAATGGCACAATATGGAAGCGGCGGTATGCTAATTGGTGATCCTAATGCCCAAGGCAAAACTGGTATGTACAACGCCCGCCCCCATCCGTTGTCAGTCGCCTAATTTACGCTTCAGTAATTCACCACTTCACATGTCGATCCTTGAGCATTGGTACGTGGCGACGAGTAGGACAAAATGCCATGGATCTAGTCATCTTCTACTCCCCAGATAAGGCTTGCATTACCTACTACATCAACAACGACTCTGCAGGATACAAGATTGAATTTCCCTTCGCGTTTATCAAGAGCATTCAATTGGAGCCGGGCGACACGGCAGCCAACGCAAATGGCTCTCCTCCCAGACCTGGCGGTCTTGTCATTGAGTTGAATAGGCCACCAAACTTCTTCATGGACTCGTCCGGCTCTGGTGGCTTCTACCAGTGTGGCGACTTCACGGAGGATCAGCAGGCTTCGCAAATCATGACGCATCATTTGGGTGGACACCCTAAGGTGCTGAGCGGACAACTTGCGAAGTTGGTTTCTCTGGAATCATTCCAGAATCGATTCAATCCTTTTGATATCCACGCCATGCCTGCTTCAGCACCGGTCTCGCCGAACATGGGCATTGTTCGACCCGCCTCTCAACCCTCAGTGCAATTTGCACGCCCTCATCCTCCTCACGTCGGCATGTTCCAAGAGCAATTTGGTGGTGTCAACCAACATCTTCACCCTGGTCGGATGCACCCTGGACATAAACGACAGCGTAGTCGTTCGGTGCCCATTGCTATTGACTTCTCCATGCTGCATGGCCCAATGCCCACCTTCCATCTCCAGCAACCATCGCCACAAATGGCACCAGAGAACCATAACTTGTTCCAGCCCATGCCTCAGCATCCCGTCCAAACGGCCATCGGATCGAATCTCCAGATTGATACCTCCGCTGGATATGGTCTGGATTTCCGACAAATGCCCATGTCAGCAACGGCAACATCTCCCTCGGAGTTTGCCAGCCCCGGCTTCTTCCCGGCCAACCCAGCTCAGCAACCCATGCCAGCTTCGGATTTCGGAACACCCCAACAATTTAATATGCCCTTCCTCTCACCTTCCCCCATGCTCGATCCCCACATGGTGCCCACATCAGTATCGCCCCTCTCGCATATGGCACACCACGATCCTGTCATTGCTGATCAATCCCCTCCTCTATCAGCATTGCATAGAAGTGCTTCGGCCGATATGTTCAATATGCATCATCATCATGACCATACTGGCATGATGGATGAAACACTGATGCTAGGAGAGATGTACTCGAAGCAGAACCTGAACATGCCCATGCCTAGTCCAGGGTTCGATGAGAATGGCTTGATGCTGATGAACGACATGGGAGACTTCCAGACTCCAAGAGAGCAGATGTCCATGACGCCGTTTGGGACCGTTGACCCACATTCACTGCAGGCCGGCCTCCATCACTCACATGTCTGAGTAATCCAGCTCAGTGTAACAGCTTGAACGACCTTTACGCATCCCCTAGAATTTCATCAATTTATACACAATCTCTATTCCCACAGAAATTGCCAAATGTGGTCTTCAATTTCTTAGCACTGTCCGGACGGCGCTCATCATCTCTGCCAACCTTTTGTTATATCCAAATACTTTTTGTTAGTGTGTGCGGCCTAGGAAGCCTGCTGAAAGGAACAGCGTAGATAGCTGTTTCGATTATCTTCTTATTTTTGCCTGTTCAAGGTTATCTGCTTCAAATCTGTCTAGTAACGTGGTTATGTATCCAGAAACGACTTTTGCTTTTTTCTTCAATCTTGGGGGATATTGGGACTTCCTTTGTTTTTACTTTTCCGCTTTGATATAGGTCTGGTACAGTCGAGCAGAGTTGGGGAAGAACCTACCACCACCAGGGGAGCCAAACAAAAAGAGAAAAAAAGTCAGTCTGCCAACGGTGGAATGAATAAGGTCCACACAACACGAGATCCTTAATTTCTCACACCACATACAAAAAGTTTGGAAAAATACCTCCCTCATTGGTGGGAGAGCGCCCTCTTAGTATCATTGCTCGACTCAGCTTGGATCAGAAAAGACCCTTGGACTGGAGCAGAGGGCGAATTAATTTCTTTCATATACCGTATTTGCTTCTCGATTCTTTGACTTGGTGATCTAGCCGCCAGCCTGTCTATCGAGCACCCAAACAACTGCAAATTGTGCTGGCTCGACCGGAGAAGGCTGAGTGACGGGCCGAGGAGAGTCGATTGGGCAAGCGGTTCATTGAAGCCTATGTCTCTCGAGACTAGGGCAGGATGGAACTGATTTGGCGATCGATGAACGAACGGGTGAAGGCGATCGTTTGGACAGAAAGAGGGTGAAGAAATACATAGATACACCCAAATGAAAGAGTGAGAGAGTGTGGAAGGAGGGCGAAATCAACTTGTTTTTATCTGCACAGCAAATTTATTCTTTTTCAACCCGAATCCATCGTTTTAAAATTTGCTGTTTATTCGTTTCGAAAATGCGATGGTAAACCAATCAAAAATGAAATGAGCAGCATCTCCTGGCGTGAAATTTGTTGCATCTTTGTGCGCTGTAATTACCCAAATTGCTCGAATTGTTTGATTAATCTAATCAATTTAAACTGCCTACCTGTGGGGGGGAAATGGGATTAGCGACTGACAAGCCCGGCGGCGATCCTCGTCCTGGTGTGGCCTTGCAGCGTACTCTAACGCCTATGGGACAAGGGCAGCTGCTTGTTGATCGATCTATCAATTCGGGCGTTGTGATACAGACATATCCCATCCATATGAATTAACCAGCTCAAGATACTCCCCATAGCAACCCGATATCTAACATCTGCGGATTGACGCATCCAATCTCACGCCGTGATTGCCCCAATGCCCATTCCCCGACCCATCAACAGCTTCCCCAATCCAAACTCCCCCCTTCACCCCCAGCCTCGCACAGGCAAATTTGCCCCAAATGAGTGAGATGGGGCTCGGGGGCCCACATCTACTGTATGTTACATACCTACTGAAACCTGGCCTCATGGGAGATTGAGATCCGACGTGATGTGATCGGTGTGGCTACATAATATTCCTACTCCGTCTAATGGTGAGGCTGAGGCACGCTTGTTTCCCATCTTGAACCATCCGTGATATTAATTAATAATACGTGACCTCATTGGGGGGTTTTAATCTTAACTCCCCAGGCTTTCCCTGTGGCACTCATCGCGTCGTTTTAAACCCTTGTTCCATCTCTCGACTTTCTTTTGCTCGCAGTTTCATGCTCGCTCGGAGTCGTGAGTCGTGAATCGCGAGTCGTAGATCTCCCATCTCCACGGCCCGGTACCGAGCACGCGCAATTAATTTGTACATATCAAGATGATTGCGACATTGCGCCCGTCCCGCCCGCCCCATCCCAGCCATGTGGCGGGCAGGTGCTGGCAGGGAGCAGGTGGTCGGGGAAATGAGATCCATTTTTCCTTCTGAGAGCTGGACAGGGCCGTCCAAGAAACCCTCGAGAATATCGTTGAGATTCTCGCTCGTATGTCAGGCTTTGTATTCTGGTGGGAGACAAGATGTGAGCTGAACAGCACGAAATTCTCAAGAGCACCATTGGAATAGGCGAAAAATCCGGCGTGCAGTGTCTGGACGATGGTGCTTGTGCGCTCGTGCTTTCTTTCCGCAATCATATGTACATATCTGTATGAATCCGAGGCCTTCCATGCCATCTCCATCAGCCCCTCGTGCTTCTATCAAGACAATTTAGATGGCAGCAACGTTGGTGGTATTGTTTGCTCGTGCTCATGGCGACCATACATGTCATATCCATGTCCACGCTCTTGATTAGGTATGGAGCTCAAAGAACCAAGCTCTGAGCGAAGGATCGGCGTGAGGCTGTCATAATTGTGCTTTGACGGGTGATTATACTTAGTACAGACCTGTCTGGGATTGTGAATCTTGTGGTCGGGGCAGCGAGGGCTTTGATTCGAGGCGCTCCACACATGCATACGAAGAGCGCGATGCTGAGGGTCAACACATTTGCTTTTATTCAGAATTGTCGCCCACATCTGATTCTGGAATTTTGCTCCATCCATAGTGCTACATAAGTTTTGTGATGAGCATCTATTCTGGTCACCAAGGCTGTTCCTACCGACGCATTATTGCATTACGAAAACCAATCTCGTCCACATTCTCTCATGGAAAGTATGCTAGCATGCTCGCCGTCCTGCAATTGGCAGTGCGCAGCACCGAATCTTCTGGGATGGGATGTTAAACAACGTGATTCCTCACGATGGTGAGCCTGCTAGGCTGGGCTCACGATGTAACGCTCCTTGTTTTCAAGCTGGACGGACAGACTGATCGTCACCTGGGCCGGCCCTAAGCCTCACACCCATAGCCTTGAGCCATGGTTCAGGTCGCCCGCCCCCAAAGCCAGAGCACCTGTTGAGAGACATGCATAGAGGCTGCGTCTGGGGCCTGTTACTCCTGTCGTTTACAGAATATCTGAACCGTTTTTGTCGTGACCGATTGATGCAACCAAACTTAACCAGCCAGGTTAAGAATCCTCCAAGGCTGTGATTGAAGGGCTTGAAACACATTCTTCGCCCCCAAGGCACCCCCCAACCTTGCATTGAATTGGCTTTCGGCTGGAGACTTGTCGCGCCCTGGTTGGCCCAAAAGGTCAAATGGTTGGCAGTTGGCAAGGTGCCCAGGCCAGCACTGCCGCCGACGGACCGGGGCTGAGTCCGCATGAAGCTTCGCTCTCCCTGGATCGAGCCGCATCTCCTCAACCCTACCTCGCACGTCAAGCTACCAGTAGGCGTCGACTAATAGCGAGTCGCCATGTATCAGGAATTCTCAAAAACCCCCTCGTCTCCAGCTCGCTTCACATCCTCCCGAATGTTATCGATGCTTTCCCCTGCCATCTTTCAATCGCATTCCCAATCCACCATATTGTTATTGATGATTTATCTCCATAACTACGAAACCAATGCACCCCGACAGTGCGGAATCCGAGTCCAGACCCGGGTCTAAAGATGTCGTCGTAGACATCGACAGACTCGAAGACAAAAAAGCAAACGATCTAATTCCTCCTGGGCCACCTCCAGCGCATCTTCCAACACAATCGACCAGTGATTTTGTTCTTATCGAGGTCAAGGAAGATGCGCAAGAGGAATGGCAGTACACCGAGGATCCTATTGCGAATGACCAAGTAATCCCTCATTTCATGCAAGTCCTGGGGGACCTTGAGAAGGATACGCCGTCATCCCCGCCATCTCTGACGCTATTGGCATTCGACGCAGGAACCAAGACAGCAATCCCACCAGACACCGGTTATATAATCAACAACATCCTGGAAAGCCTTGATCTCTCATTTTTCCCAGTTCCGCCAGGCCTAGTCACTTTTCACAGTCTCCCCCCACGGTTTCGTAAGACCTATCAACAAGATGGCTCGACGGACGGCATCGCCAGGAAAAATAAATTCATGACTGAACGTTGTGCCTGCCTCATTTTCGAGGTGGCATGGGCGTACTCGCCTCGTTCAGGGGCAGTGTGCGGCTTCATGTGGATTGGAAGCCCTAGCACTTCACCACCCGTATATGCAGTGTGGGCGAGGCGGTTATTGGAGGATTTACAGGCTCACCGCAGATATGCCTCTCACCCCATGCTACTCGGACTACTGGCACACTGGCAGGGGTTTTTGGCCATTCGAGACATGTTCGGCCCGACGCTTCTCGACATTGAAGCCGTCATGCAGGCCACGGGCTTCTGGTACAATGTCGACTGGAACACGGCCAAGCCAGTCATCACAGAACAAGAACTCGGGGACTATTCTGCGAGAGTCACGGGAATGGCCATCAATATCGGCACGATATGTGACGACCTGACGGGCCTTCGCGAGCTGGCAGAGTTTACCATTGCAGAATGCAACCGCATGGAACTGGATTGCGCGAGAGATGACGGCACTCCACCCACGAAGGATCAGTTGTTGTTGGCTGAAGCCAGCCGATACATTCGACAACATGCACTCAGTCGTGCTCGATTGACGGGCCAGCTTCTCACCCAGGCGAAGAGCTGGGAGCACAAGTCTGTCTTGGTGGTTCAAGGTCTCTTCAGTCTCATCACTCAACGTGACCAGAACCAGAATCTGCGCATCGCGAACGACACCCAAATCCTTGCACAAGAGTCCAAGCGAGACAGCACAGCCATGAAGGCCATTGCAATCGTCACCATGTTTTTCCTGCCCGGGACCTTCCTGAGCTCTCTCTTCGCCATCCCCATTTTTGACTGGGACGCCATTCGCGGGAATGAGGTGGTCAATCGGAGGCTCTGGGTGTACTTTGCATTCACGATACCCCTGACCATCCTGGTCGTGTCGCTGTATCTTCTTTGGGAGAAATACGCCATGCACCTGTACGACAACAAGATCAAGAAGAGAGACAATCCGACAGCTGGTTCAGCTGGTGGCGTCACCGGAGAACACGCACCACATCCACCTGCGCCTGACGGCCGGCCACGGCCCCCTTCGGTGTATAGCAGTACCAATGGCTCGGTATTGAGCAGGACCGATACTCGCCCGTCAATTCATGGCACGCACCTGGACCACCTGGGACCTGGTGGGCCCAGTCGTCGGACAACGTGGGCTTCAAATCATTGAGCCGTTTATAAATACCGGCGATGTAGTAGTCCCAGGAACCAACCAGTAGAGACTTCCCAGTTATATATACCCACAGCTCTTAGATTAATGTGCTAATTACAGAAAGAGTGTTCCCGAACAGTCTTCTGTCCAAGAGGCGCCGCAATTGATGTCCACGATTCCCAAGTAGTCAATGAGTCTCTGATCTTGTAATGACTGGTTTAGTTGGTCTTTTAGTCGCTTCGTGCAGCTCAGTGGGATTATGAGTAGACACGTACCCAACATGGACGGCAACCCCCTAAATAATAGTAACCTACATATGTACTATTACTAGTAGTATTACATAATTATCTGAATATTGATATTGGGATTCCGGGCTAACTCTTCTAGGGGTGAGAAAACTTGGCGCCAAGTGAGTACACATCCTCCTAACAATCTCCTCCCTTCTCCCATCATCAGCTAGACCACAGCTCGTCACCTCCTCGCTACCATGTAGCGAAATGAAGTCACTAGCGTTGTCTTGCTGATATTCTCTCCATGTTCCAATCGACCGCCTTGATCCTCGCTGCGATGTCAAATCCATATTCCCTTTTCCCATCCCGGGCATCGCAATTCAGGGCCTTACACCCATCGAAAGCCCAAACGATGAAGATTGACGCCAGCAGCACCAGCGGCAACATCCCTTAGCCTTATGGTCTGGGCTAGGAAATCAGGTAATTACGGATACACACTCGTACACACTTCATATGGCATCGAGAGCAGACTGAGGCCTGGTCTCGCCAGTGGCCTGAGGTAGATGCTCCATACTCCTTATGGAGTACATAGGTACTCTCGAATTCCCCACAGACCCATCGCTGTCTTCCTCATTGTTCCTTCATTGCTTCAGTTTTCTTGTCATTTAGGTTTTGTGATTCTTTTAAGGTTTCTTTAGCCTGTTCCACTCTTTTGGTTTACAAGATGCATGTCCAACGTTGGACGTACGTTTTGACTGCGCTTGGGGGCGTCGTCGCCGGCCATATTGAACGTCGAGATGACCATGATTGCAAGGTCGTTGTGACTCAAAGCTTTGGCGATCCTGTCTGGATTGCAGTCGCTACTTTGGCTTCTGACCGCCTCCAAACCTGGGCGGATTGGAGCCAAAGCACCGCCTCTTTTACCCCAAGCCAGACTTCGAAGCGACCTTCAAAACCCGCCTTGTATCCAGCTTCTGTGACGACCTCGACCGTCCCCACTAGGGCCGGTCAGACCGCAGGCTCTGGACATCCTCATAGTTTTGCATCTTGGTCAGGCCGGGACCGTCAGACTTCCAAGACGACAAGTTCATCCGTTGCTGCCTCACAGCAGCAATGGTTGGACTGGCCCCAATCCCCGAAGTCTACTTCGTCATCAACCGGGGGACATTGGCACTCACAGACACATAGATCGAGCACTCCAAGGCGGACGAGCAGTACCTGGAGTTCTGTAAATACTGGCAGCTCCTCATCTTCTACGCATGAGCATTCTCATTCAACTTACCCTCATTCGAGCTCTACCGATACTGCCGCATCTTCAACCTCCCACCCCAGTACAACTACAACTTCCTACCTCCATTCCACAACCACCTCGGAAACTACAATGACAGCGACGACGACGACAGAAGCTACCACTACTACAGAATCCACCACCACCACAGAATCCACCACCACCACAGAATCCACCACCACCACAGAATCCACCACCACCACAGAATCCACCACCACTACCACAGAAGCTACCACTACCACCACCGATACTACTACTACGACTACAACTACGACTGAAACGACACCTACCCCATCGCTGTGTTCCGTTAAAGGCTTACCTGCTACTGGGCCAGGTGTCGCGATTAATCAATCTAACGATATATTGTTCGACTACGCGTCGTGTCGAGCGTGGTGTATTGAGCAGGACGTCGGAGTAGTCTCAATTGGAATCGACTTGCGGGGGTCTGAATACCTGTCCATTTGTGAATGCTGGGATGTAAATGTGGCAAGCCATATTCTGCAACTGGGTGTTTTTGACATATATTTCTCTGATATCACTTGTCCCGTATGACCACCGCTCAAACGACGTTGGCGGCGGGTGATTGATTCGGATCGGCATGCTTAAAATGGAAGTGCTTAAGTTACCGGTTGCAGCAAGTACCATGGTGGTAAACTTGATGTCCGGGGAGTTTTCTACAAGACTCGTTAGTTTAGATAAATTACATTTACCTCTCTGCACCCCCCCTTGCCCTTTGTTGAGCGATGGGCCCTTCCAGTTCGACCCAGCCCAGCTCGGATTTTGCACAAGCGATACACATCGGTGGTGCTCTGGATAGTTCACGAGTGGTGTATACCAGAACAGATTAGCACCTCATAAGTCTAACATATATATTTAATTGTC
>Ga0105239_10001790_pt1 | contig 28244 bp, 26 predicted proteins | sample KBSC44metaG_FD_92761 | JGI IMG/M metagenome (GOLD analysis project Ga0105239, IMG submission 92761) | Corn rhizosphere microbial communities from Kellogg Biological Station, Michigan, USA - KBS C4-4 metaG | ecosystem: Host-associated > Plants > Roots > Rhizosphere > Soil | place: Michigan, USA...
GCTTTATTAATTGTTACATATAGTCCTAATTTAATAAGAAGTTGTATTTCTAAGACGACTAAAATACCCTAGTGATTTAAATTAACACTTAGAACGGCTGAAAGTCTTCTACCTCTTTTAACCTAAAAAAAAAGATAATTTCCTAAAATCTATATTATTTTCTAGCGTAGCTTTTTCCAAAGTGTCTAAAAGCTAATTATAATCCTGTTCTCTCGGACTAGGTTCGTTTGTCGAGGTTATCCTTGTCGATTTTTGTTATTAAGGGAGAAGGGTGAGAGTGAAGTTAATTAGGCACGTGGATATCTATCAAGACTAAGACCTTGGGCTTTTGTCTGAAAGTCCGATGTTGAGGGAACAGTTTGAATCTCACTTGATGGTATCCGGTAATATCACTTCCAACTTAGTAGCCTTGACTGGTGGCAAATGAAGGAAAAGAGTGGCCGCGTGATGGTATGTTATTTATTGCCGGGGCTAGTGTGACTCAATTGGAGGACACAGTAGATTCAAGAGGCTCAAGACAAGGTCTCTGGGAACATAATTACAGCGGGGATTTCTTTCAACTCCTCCTTGGCACTTGCTCAGAGGAGAGCTTTCAGAGCTGGACGTGCTTGTAAGAATCGAGCAATGGATGGGCGAAAGTGTCCCTAAACTTACGCAAACTGCACTTGGCGCATATATATATAGGTGGTCATGCTTCTGTGGGCACTGCTCCTGGCTTCAGGCGATCATGCCGTCGAGAGGCTCAACGCCTGCCAAGCGTCATCAGGGGAGAAAGGAGACTCTACGGGATAGCATGTTTGCATGTTTGACATGTTGCCACCAATCATGGGATACACATCGCATACAGAATCTGAGTTAGGTAGCCACAAATCCACGCATCAGGGGACCGAAGAAGGAATCCATCTCTCGCTGCATTTCCCCGTTGACATCCCTCGTTCACATCTCTAATTACCATCGCTTATTTTCTTTGGCCTGTTTGAATTTTTCCGGCAATCTTTCTTCCCGCACATGTTCTTTCTCTCATTGCGTCTTTGCCCCGTTTCTTCGGCTTCTAAGTCCTCGTCGACTCGAGCTGTCCAGCTTGAGGCGGATCGTCATTTTGGGGGTTGATTTACACGCGATCGAATACGAGGACCGCTTTTCATTTTTGGCCGGCGTCTCCAAGATTTCGAGTCGCCTCCATCGCTGCGATGCTTTCGGACCTTGTCCTCCTGGGCAGCTCTCTCATCACTCGACTGGTCGTATTTCACGTTAATGACTGTCACTTCTCTCAACTCGGTGCCTGCACTAGCCGGCAAGTTGGGAGTTGAAGACAAGTGGAGATATGCACCAAAGAACATATCGAAACATGAGTCATGGTTGACAACTCCCAGCGACTCAGGCTGGTGAGGTCCCAAAATCGATGTCTAAATGGGTGCTAAACAAAGGAATGAGGTGGAATGCTGCCGTAACGATATTCAGCGTGAAGGTAGCATCAACTTACCCTCAAGGCGCGTTCTTGCATAATTAGGGGACCAGCAGTAGGCTGGGATACTTGTCCTGCTTATGTACGTTTCACGAATCCTAGGATTTCACTCCCCTTGTCGTAGATAAGCGGGTTGCCAATTGGAGCAGGGTGACCCTAGAAAAACGAGTGTGATGTTTGGATAATTCTGACTTGGTGGTAGTTTAGGGCGGTGACAAGAGGTTTGGAACGTTGATCATATCGTTCCATACGGCGATACCTGTCTCCAAAAGAGAGGAGGGGGGAATCCGCTCCTAGGACCTCATTGCGAAGAAGGTTCTGGGAAAGCAAAAGTAGATGACATACTGGACGAATGGAACAAAGAGAAGGAGAGTGGCACAACTAGAACCAGTAATTGCATACTCATTCTGAACTTAGGTGCGGAACTGAGACGATGAATGAGAGACAAGTCCGCTCTTGTCTGTGCAGCGTCAATAAGCACCAACGTCACCAATCCTCCATTGCCGAAGTGAATTGCTGATACCAAAGAGCAGCCAAGCTCGTCCCCACATCCGAAATCGAATTTCTATCATGGGTATCATAAACGCATGCGTCCTATTGCATCCCGAAAATGCTATCATAAGTTCGCCGATGCCATGGCCATGAGGCACGAGGGCAAGAAGATATCGTTCAAAAGGGAAATGTTCTCGGCGGGTGACAACTTCTATCGGTCCTCAATCGTGGAGCAGGATAGCATGGGATATAGGGTGAAGCGTCTAGAAACCATGGACCTAAGAAGAGGGTCAGTATGGGCGATAAGAAGCAAAAGTGTATGGATCACCCACCTTGATGGTCTTTGCATCGAGTTCGAGGCCATCTTTGGCGACCAAGAACTCTTGAACATCTTTGCGCTGATCACCTTGAAGCTGAATCACCTCGCCCATCTCACTGTCCGCGACAATGGTGCCATTGCAAGCTATGGTATTACTTAGCCGTCTGATTGTGAACTAATTGGTGGTGCAAACATACCGAACTTTTTCTTGATGACCTTGAGAATTTTCTTTTGGTCGAACTTCTTGGGAAGGCCTTGGACGGTTGTCAAAGTCTTCCGACCATTGCGTTCTGCGCAGGCTGTCAGCTGGCGTGAATGTGCGACATGGACGGAGTGGACTTACGCTGAATGCGAATATGAATGTAATTCTGGGATTGTTTTGTGTCCCCAGTGTCGTCGTCAACCTCCGCGAAGGGGTCTAAAAGGACAGGTTAGTCAAGACGATCCAGATCGAGGGCGGCTGAAAATGGACAAGCCGAATCACGCGCCAGGACAGAATAGATCAGCAAAGGATTGATGGAATATCTCAACTATGCCGTACGAGTTCGAGTAGTCGCTGCTGACAATGTGGTGGGATTCGAAGGGTTTGTTGAGGTCGCTCCGGCGTGGCAAGGGAGGGCTGAGAGAGAGGGGTCGCTTACCAAAGGTTTTGAGGTTTTGGATAGTTGACATAAACTCGTTTGTTTCCGAAGAACGGGATGGATTGTAGGTATGAAAGAAGAATTGGTTGAAGGCTTCAACTCGAAAGCGCAAGGAATACAGAGGGTAGAGTGGAGTGGAGGGTTGGTGCGTGTGGTTGTGGATGTGACGATGGGTTTCAGAAGAATGACTGAGAAGAAAGGGAGAGGCCCTTTGAGGCGGGGAGGCGAACTCCAGGGAAGCGCAGGCACGCCAAGACTCAAGGCTCATGACAGGAAACCCCAGGAAGGAAGGAAGGAAGGGGCACTGCAAAGCCAAAGCACGGCCACATGCCTATTGCCCGCACACCACATGCATCGCAGCCACGGGTGTGTGATTATCGACGGCACGTGACGCGGTCACGTGGGGGTAATTACAGCTACATAGATATATGACTGTACTCCGTACGTGAACAACTACTAGTTAGTAGTTGTCCCAGCTTTTTGGACAATTAGCCGAGTCAGTACGGAGTAGGGAGTACAGTCCTGGTAATCACAGGTGGAAGCCACCAGCGGGTAGCCACTTGTGGCAAGGGCAGCAACCCAACTCCGAGTCACAATTGCCATCAAATGGTATGGCCGAAGGGCTGCCCAGTTCAACAAGACCTCCGAATTCATGGCCGGCATTGTTTCCAACCGACTGCTTGCGGATCCTCTATGTGTTTACTGGTGTAGATACGTGTTTTGATTGCCTTGCTCAGCTGAATGAAAATAACTCCAGGCAAAGCCATCATGGAACTGGCACCAGCTCCTGGCCGAAACGACACTACGGCATAGAGCACTATACACGAGCATGCTTCCATCGAACCACTGCGGCCTCTAGTGTCTATCCAGCAGCCTGGGGAGGCACTGGTAGAGCCGCTCCTGTGCCCGTTGCTCCCCTTGCGTTTGGCGGTGGAGGAAGGAAAAGTGGCATATATGTCTATATTGCAATGAGTACTCCCTGCTTTCTGGATCCTTGGATCATTGAACCTACCACACCAACAGCTAGGACTATTCAATACCGTCAGCAATTGACTCTTTGCCCCATGGATGCATGGTACGCCTTACCTGACATGCCGAATGAAAGATAGCCGGGAGTAGTGGCGTTCGCCTTCTGACTTGGGGTTTCACCGAGCCAGCCGAGTAGCGATGACAGGAGAGCAAACCTGAACAGTCAATGCCTCTCTCAATGACTCATTTGTCTAGAAACGCTGCCTTACCATCCAAGCATTCTATGCGCTTTTCATTAGCATCAAGCGCTAACAAAAGCAGAGCATGAAACAAGGTCGGAAGCCAGAACCTACCGATTTCTCGTGAACATCTATAAGATGGCCAGTCAGCATGGAGAACAGTGCAAGGGAAAGAGGGCAATCGTCATACAGCTGCCATAGGCATAGTGCTTGTAATGGTCGAGCCAAAATCAGCCGGTTTGTCGTCCTTGGGCTCGACATATGGGATGACTGGTGCAAATCTAATTAGCAGAGCACTGATTGCAATGGGGTTCACGAGCCTACCGAGGTCAGCCCGTCGCATATCCTTCTTCGAAGCCATGTTTGTAGGGAAGGCAGTTGACCTTGTAGGAACTGATACTAGGTTAAATAAGAGCAGAAGATTGAGGAATTGATGGTATTCTGTAAGTGTTTATGAAGACACCCGCCCAGCCACCGCTAATAACGACGTGCTATTACTACGGGCGATTCCTAATACTGCCAGCCGAAGTTGGAGCTTGTTGGAGGGCTTGGCAGTCTCCTCGGGCAACTTTGAACCTCTACAGCACTAGCAAAGGCCATCGCATTGTCTTCTGTCTGCCATCCTCAACGTTCAAGAAGTGCACAAACTTTTGTTGTCGCGTCTCTCGTAGACGGCCCAGTTCCTACCAGAGTGCTGGTCTCCTGTGCCCCCAGGGCATCCGCACGACTCACAATGTCTCAAAAAGCTCTCAAGATCCCTCGTACCATCTCGACCAGCCGTTCCTTTACCTCCACAAATCCCCCAATCTGCCTCAGATGCATGTATGCGTCGCGGCTCATTCAAGCCCGCCATTTTACGTCTTCCCAATCCAAATATGGCGCTATGGGCCAGATGCAGAAGGCTCCGGCTCCGAAACAGCCATCCATGAAGGCCAAAATAGCCCACATGGAAAAGTCGCAGCTGGGAGATGATATCGGAAGAATACCCAACACCCTCATCCTCCCTGCCTTGGATGACTATCCACGAGACCTCAAAATGATAGCAAAAATATTTTGGCGAAAGTTTAGCGATACTGTTGTCGGCATGGCCACGTCAGTCTCCCTCCCGATTCTCCATCCCGGCTTCCAACGCTTGGAACTAACATGGATGCTAGGTTAATATATGCTACAAAATGGGACGTACCCAAGGACAAGAGGACTGGGAGATCGAAAAGACAGCCACTTGAGATGAGCAGTAGACTCAGCGTGGCAACTTTGTTACACCGGAAATTGAACGAAAACCTCGCGGCAGGCAATACTCGAGTCCTGAACCTCGTTTGCGCCTCTGGCCTCTCCAAACATTGCAAAGATCTGATCAATAGCGCGAAGGACCGAGGTCACGGGCAACGGGACTGGGTGTTGGTGCGCTACGAAGGAATCAATTACCCAGAATGGCTGCGTCGCTTTTGGCCTCTGATGCCGCTCCTGCCCAACGCGGCCGTCCGCGTGGTCTCGGACCGCGTTATCGCCATCCCTTTCGGCAAACAATCCTACCTCCGTGAATGCATCGTCCGCATCAAGTCTATACAGGCCATGCGAATCCACCTCGCCGGCAAACCTAGCATTCGCCAGGAGCGGCACACCGAATACGTCGTCATGCAAAAGATGAATATCAACGGCGAGCCGGGCGATTGGAAGATCTGGGGGACTATCGACCCCTCTACGAAGGAACTCGAGGATATCCTCACTGGTAAGGCCGGTGGCGTCGCTCCGAATTCTTTTCTCCAGGAGTTCAAGTCCAGGATGTCGACCATGTCTGGCATGAACTTTTGAGAGCGAGAACGAGAGCAAGAAAGAGAAAGGGGATAGATAGCCTTTGTCTTTGGAGCCTTGCACAATCCAGAACCAAAATCGAATCAGGCTACAGATATGTATTTTCCGTCCCTGTGGCAAAATCCATCGACTATGGGAAGCACGGACCGGCCATGAATCATTGGGGTTAAGCTCATACGCGGTGTTGCCCAAGCAAGAACCCCCTGTGCAACGGTTGAACGGCCACCTGTCAAGGATGTGGGCGGTTCGAGAGGGGGCCGCCGTCTAGAATGGACAATCAGAAGTCCTTTGGCAAGACGACTTCGTGTCAGCTCCTTGCCCAACATCAGCATCACACTACTGTCCCTTGGCAGAATTTGCTTGACCAAGGGGGTGTTGTCGTGTATCACCGCCCTTTGCAGGCCTGCATTCCCATCCACACACCATTCCACACACAGAGACCCTCTTAAGCTAAATCCTATACAGATGTACAAAATTCCAAAACGTCAAAACGTCAAGATCAGTGTCAAAAGTTATCGAGCTCTGTTTCTCCTACTGCATATACTTGATTGGAAATACTATCCTGTGTGCTAGAAACGTTAACTAGAACTAGAACTAGGTAGATAATGGTACGCTAGTTACACAAACCCGAAATTTTGATCGTGATTCATCACGGCGAGACCGCCGCCCCATTCTCTCTCCCTTTTTTCCCCACCCCCTCCTCCTCCCTGGTTTTCTCTTTTCTCATCGCCTTTTTGTTGAAAATTCCGTTACTGGTAGGTAAAGAGCAGTAGGAGCTCAAGGAGAGTCGTGAATTGAAGAAGGAAAGATAAAAAAAGGAAATTTTTTTTTCGAAAACGTGACAAGACTTTGCGCTGGGGGGGACGACTTCGTCCCCCGCCTTTCCCGAGAGGTTTTTTGGGTTTTGTTTTCTCCCTTCTGAAATTCTTTCTCACCATTGATTGAGGAAACAGATAAGGAAATGAAGGAAAGAAAAATCAAACACACACACACACACACAAACACACACAAAAAGTCGTTGAATCATGTTACTTGACAATAGAGATATCCCGTGCGAAGGGGTCTTCTCTTCTGTCAAGAACATCATCATGAGCCCTAGAAAATGTTGAAGTTGATGTCCTGCTGATTGCCTTGTTATTGTTGCTGAAGTTGTTCGCTGACGTGAGGCTTCGAGAGCGGCAGTTCCCCACGTGGGCAGGATGACTCCGAAATTCGATGTGGATTTCTTCTTGCCCTGTGTCACACTCTTGCTTGTGGCCTGTTGTTGATATGCGGAGTCCATAGTAAGTAGGCAATAATGGAACCGATATCAGCAGGGATCACGGAGGTGTCTAGCTGGGCATGCACTCGAAATGATATGGCGGGAAGCTCTTCTCAGGCAGAATGACCTGGCATATCTCAGGCTCCATGACCTGGCATACCTCAGGCTGGATGACCTGGTTTATGTTGATGGGAGAAGCAGGCACATCGACCCCCGGTTTCTGGCCATAGACCACGAAGCTATTTAGGTCGATCAGTCAGCGAAGCTCTTGTCTTTTCCGAAATCGGGAGGTCAATAGGATAAATGGCACTCACTATTGGAAGTATGCATCTCTCCGGAGCACCATTGCTTCTCTCTTGAAGGATGCCATTTTACGTTCGGTCTCTGCCGGGCTCCAACCGAAGGCTCTGCTCAAAGTTCGCAAGCCAAACGAGGGTGTCCCCAATTCCAGGCTCATCGTGTCAATCAAACCGACCTTTTGCTCCCACTCCTCGGGCGCGAATGGGCTAGTTGGGGTCTCGAAGATCCGCTCCTTGACGTTCACGAATCCTTTTGCATCAAGGTAACGTCGAAGTTGTGGGGGGAACCTCATCGGAGTCCCAAATGCCGCACAGGCTTGCATGAGTTTGTTACAGATTCGTGTAAAGCTGGAGTCTGGTGCGTGCATCCCTCGTCCACCCCTACATACTGGCTGCATGTATGTGCAGGCGATTTCCACCCAGCCACCGGGCAGAAGATGGGCATATACCTGGTTGAGCAGCTTGTCCCAGTCTCTGATACAGAAAAGAGGTTCCCGGAGATAGATGAAATCGAAGAGGTTTTTCGGCCATGGCCAATCCTCCTCAACATCTCTGGTTTGGAAGACGCAGTTGGGGGGGATCGCCATTGGCGCCATGGGTGCAAGGTCAACGCCAACGACGTGAGCAGATGGCGTTGCGTCTGCAACGTCCATTGCCCACAGCCCCGATCCCGTTCCAATATCGAGGATCCTAAGCGGATCAGTTCCAATTGGTGCGAGGTAATCCGCTCCGAGAAGGATCTTATGCTTAACGTGGATCAGCTCCATTCGTTTCTGCTCATCTATGTCGATGGGCAGCCCGTACTCGTGGCGACCGAAGCTTGGGTAGCAGCGTCCCGTTTCCTCGACTCCCACATAAATGTTTGGGGGTACTGGGATTACGACAGGTGTAGGAAAGCTCCCGTCCTCAACGTCTTCTGGGTCGTCAACATCTGGAAGAAGCCCTGGTGGACTGTTGACAACGCCCAGGGATTCGGAAAGTGTTTGAGGCCCAATTGGTCCTGAAGGCCCATGAAATGCTAGGTACTGAGTTGGAAGACCTTTATTGTAGATCGGGCTGTCAATGAAGCGTAAGAGCGTCTGCACAGTCCAGTGATATGGAAGCACAGCGTTTGGGATTCCGTTCTCCATGGAGAGGATGAGTGTTGGCAAGCGTTGTTGGGAATTCGACTATCAAGCCCTTGCTTCTGTGATATGTGTTCTATATGCCTAAGCAGCAGAGTGAGATGGGTGAAGTTCTTGGAGAGTTTGACAGTGGATGCAGGTGAGTACCCGGGACTGATCGAGACTTATACACTCTGGATCTGCCGGAGATTGTCCTCTCAGTCGTGAATCAATATTTCGAGCGTGGGGGGCTCTTTTGGCATTTGCCTCTGGCAGGCGACTATCAACACGACCAACAATCCAATCAGCCTCCAATCCCATTGAGAATCAGTTACATAAAGAGATGCTAGCAGCCAAGAGCTCGCCATTGATTTCAGCTTTCGAAGGAGCAGCGGAGCTAGCAGGTGTACCCAATCCGCCACAGCTGTATATATGTCCCTGGCTGTTGAAGCACCGCTGTTGATTGGTAGGAAGGACAGGGGAAGCTAGCTTAGGACAGGTCATCAACATGCTGGCTGAATAGCCACTCAGTCTGGAGTCTGAACTGCAGGGATGTCAAAGATCTGATACCGGTATCGAGTCCTCGTTGAGCGGTATTTTTGCCACTCACAGCAAGGGCCTCGTAATGAGACCATGGAAATGGTGAATGGGTGAAACCAAAGCGAGTTCAGATCATGGCCGGATGTTGATCTGCAGTATCCTGTCCTTCGTATTCCGGACTTACTAGGTTAGTTTAGCAGCGAGTCTGCGACTGATCAGGCGCCAGCGTCGATGTGCAGCTGCAGCTCTGCCGCCGCAAGCAGAGATCACTGAAGTTGAGGTCGAAAAAGGCGAGCACGGGATTTTCGACGTCAATTGGGCGCCCTCGATCCAGCCACTCCTAGAGGCACATTGTGCTAAGTCCCAAAGTGGGTGGAGGCAAGTCTGACAGGTGAGAACGATGCACCTAGACGCACCTCTGCGTCCCCAGACCAGGTAGTCGAGTCCGAAGTACACCGTGCTCAAGTGTTCGCTGGAGAGTGCGCTCTTGGGTGATTTAGCGAGGCATGTGGAGATCCGCCGATCGATCAACAGATGACCCCTCCACACAAAGGGCCAAACCGAAGGTGTTGATATCGGTACGGAGCACTCCGTACTCCAGGATGGAGTCCTGTCTCCGCATCTCGTATCCTGCTGCGTCCCCCTGCAGACTTGCACACCCTGGAGCACAAGTAATCGAGTTGGTGGCTGTCAAGCGGTGACAAAAATCAGACAGGTCACATTGAGGACGGCACTGGGCAAGATCCAAGTCAAGGCCCCTTGTCAAGGACCAGAAGTACTCGTAGGAAGGACCGTTCCTGTCATCTGGAATCGGAGCCACGGAAGTCTGTCTATCAACAGTTATTTCGAGAGAGCTGACCTCAGGGGATGTCGTGGCCAGAGCGGGATGGTGGATAACCCCAAGCGTTTCAAACCCCAGCGTGAAGGCCAAATGCACAGAGACTCCTCCATGAGTAGTGTCTAATGAAATCAAGGACGACTTGGCCAGTTTCACTGAGGGTGCTCCGCGGCTCGCAAGCTCCAGAGAGGAAAACCGAGGTTGAGGTCATCCCCGTACTACATGGCGTCCGGGACCAGCGAATTCTGGAGGAGGGGATTTCTACCACTTGAATGCAGCCTTGTGTTACTGGCCTCTGTTCCAAACAACCCCGCTACTCCTGCCGGTGAGTTAGAAACTGAACCGCCTAAGAGAATGCAGCGAACTTTCCAAGGCACGCCTTCTAAGTTCTCGGTAGTTAAATGTAGTTGAACTTTCGAAAGCCGGGTGGTTCACGGGTAAGTGTACCGAACATGTGTTCCGTAGTTAAGGCGAGGGATAGACGCCTGAGCACCGAGGATAGGCTCCCAGACGAACCCAAGTCGAAGTCTAAGTTAGCAGGCGGTTAGTTAAAACTCAACACCCGCCAGCCCCCAGCCCTTACCTAAACTTTGGGAGTTGCTGGTGCTCCGCATTGAGTACTCCGCAGGCCAACTGTGACCAATCACAGTGATTGAGCGCTGTGTATTATATCAGCAGATGCGCTAAGGGGGCCTAAGGGGCCTTAGGGGGCTGAAGGGGCTCTTTGTTTGGCCAGTGCGTCACTATTCCGCCCGCAATGGCCACCTAGAGCCCACTAGTGTTGCCTAGTGTTGCCTAAGTCAACCTAGCAGCCTCTACGGCCGGCTCACTGGCTGGCCTCGTCATTGCCAAGCAGGCTGATGGTTCGGGCACACTGACGCCTTCCAGGCTCAGCCCTGTGTCTGGGCGCCCGACTCTAACTACCCGTGACTCTCCCCCAACCTCCTGCGACCTTGGTTCATCCTGACAATTGCCCCTCGGCCGTTGGCCTTTGCCAACATCATCTTCATCTTCTGTTTCCTTCCCTTCCATTCCCTTCTTCTGTCTTGTCTCGTTGGGCCTCTTTCCACCTCGGTTCTCTTCCCTTTGTTTCTTCGTACATTGCCTTCTTTGTTGTGGTTACCGTTGCCGATCGACCGCGTCGATTGCGCCCCCAAATTTCACTCCCGATTACCAATTCCCTCTCTTGCACATTTCGCTCAACCGCCCGTGAAATTACGAACCCCCAATTATAGACGAAACACTGCCGTTGCTCTGCGCTGTACCGCCTCTAATGCCCGCAATGGAGGAGCGATCGGCGACCCATGATATTGACATGGGTCTTTCAGACAATGACCAAGGTTCCCAGACTTACGTTGAGCCTCCTGCTCGCCTCGCCGCTCGTTTCTACCGGAAATCAACCGCGCGTAGAAAGTCCTCGGCAAATTCTTCTCGCAGAAGTTCACTCTCTTCCATTCATTCTCATTCCTCTGCCCTTTCCAGCCATGGGGGACCTCACAGTTCACATGTTGCACAGCACCTTCGTCGGGCATCCATCATAGAGAGCAGGAAGGCTAGGCTGGCAGATAGAGCTGCACATGCGGAACAAGTCAGACTACGCGCGGCTGCGGCCAAGGCGTCCCAGAGAAATGCCTACAGCGAGGAGAAAGCGCTAGCTGCGCAGGCCGCACGGGAGAAATTACTTGCGGATATCGCAGCCCGTTGCGAGGAAGAAGTGAGGAGAGCCAAAAAGATTGCTGAGGAAACCAAAGAGAAGAAGGCAGCGGAGCTGGCCAAGCTCAAAGAAGAAATGGCCGAGAAGTTTGCGGAGGCAGCGCGCCGAAAATCTCTCTACCAACAAGGACTGAGGCGACCAAGATCAGGATCCCTAGCGGCCGTGGAGGAAAAGAAAGTTGCTCCAGTAACACTTAAACGTTCAAACCGCACTTACGCGGCCAAAGTTATTCAACGAGCCTGGAGATTACACAAAAGGCGCAAGGCTCTTGCCGGTTTCACTGGGCTGCAGTTGAACCTAGCCCGTGCCACAGAGCTTTCCTTCGAGGATCTTACAAGATTGCTCGCTACAGAGCGAACCACAACCATCACGACGGAGCTGCTGCGACACCTCGGGGTTCTTGAAGACGTTCAAGACGAAACAGAATCGGTTCGGATCTTCCTCAGTTCCTACGTCATCCTGGCGCATCCTGTCCAAGCATTAAGCCATGCTGGAAACGATCCCCAGGAACAAGAGTTGATCCAGAAAGCCGACTCCTTGGTGGAATGCTTCGAGTCATGTCTGAAAAAATTGGCGGCTTGTCCTCATGCAGCCGCTCTGGCTTCAATCAAGGAGCCTCTTGATTTCTCCTTCAACGATTTCTGCTCTACCTTCGATGCATGGAAAAGCCAAGATCTCAATGTTCTGGTTGATATAATGATTAACTCGTTTGTCAATCTGGACCTGATATTACAAGCAACCAAAAATGACCATGCTGGCCACGTAGCAGACGACTACCTTGATGCCGTCAGACAGGAACAGATTAAATTGCTCGCAAGACTAAAGAGACTTGCCGGACCAGAAGAAGCCCTCTCCCGCGTTCGACTTGCCGTGAGGAAGGCCCGTAAGCAGTATGCTTCCGAGAAACAACGAAAGGAGTTAAAGCAAGTACCTAGAGCCACAAGCCCCAGTGCCGAGATAGCCAGCAGCACTCAACCAGCGCCCATCACGCCTCCCGCAACCCCAAGGTCAGATGCTCGAGAGCAATCTCCAAAGACGTCATCCATTACCGACAGCCTTGGTCAGATAATGACAGTTTTACCTTCAAATAGGGAGATTGCGCACGAAATCCAGATCAACGGTACTTTTGAAGTTCAACAGCGCCCTTGGACTGATGCGAGAAAGGACTTGATGGATTCTCTTCAATCAAGCATGCGAAATAGTATGCAAGACAGCGGCGGACTGGCAACAACGAGATGGACCCACGCAATGGCAGTTTTGGTTCGAGAGAAGCTGATAAATCTTGTGAGTCCACGACACCCGTTGTATGATCGCATTGATGGCTTTCTGGATCCGACTTTGATCACGCAACAATGCCGCAACGGAATGTTTTCCTACGATGCCTTCTTCGAGACCATTGTTCGAATAATTGCACAAATCTGCTCGCCTGGGCGTGATGAGGCTGTTGCGGCATTTTCATCGAGCAAAGGCGATACAATCGAACGGCTTTTTGAGCTTATCAACATCATCGATCTTATGACCTTGGATCATATCAATTTCCAGTTCCGACTTGCATCGCAGTCCGTAGCTGAACGTGGTCATGAGCACGAAATAGTCTCCTTTGAGCGTGACTTGCAAGACGGAGTTCATTCGCTCGAACGAACGAAGCACTGGTGGACCACTGCCAAATCAAATCTATCGTCATCGAGCTTCAGTGGTAACTCGATTTATGCCCGAGGACTGGTCGACCTTGTTTTCCGCAACGCACACCTCGAATATCAAGATTTCCCGGAGACGCTACAGCTCGATTATATTCGGATGCTGAAACTTCGTGCACGCGTGTTTCAAACAATTGCAACTTCCTCAATCTTGCTCACCACCAAGATTCGCCTCAGACGCAATAGAGAGTCTCTTTGGACCAAGGATGCCGAGAGACTCCTGGCGTTGGACTTGCTGTCGACAGGTGGAGAACGTGTTGTCTCACTGGTGTCTTCTTCACACATAATGCCCGATTCTACCAAAGAAGGAATATCGAACTTCGTGTCCAGGGTCTTGCCACCAGCTGTGGCTGCAGCGCGGTACGCCGACATCGCGGAGCAGGACCTACAAGACGCAATCCATTGCCAGTCAATATACGACCCGTCCAGGCTCGACGCAACTCGCAGTCAATCAGAAGACATCTTCACCGAGCAAATCGCGAGCTTTTTGCTGAAATCCCTCCGTGAACATGTTTTCGCGAGGTTATCCGCGACGGGGACCACAGAGCGGGTGCGCATGACCACTAGCGCGGCCGAATTCCTTGCCCGCATCGGAATGCCAGAGTTCCTCGAGGAGGTTAACCGTATGGTCACCCTCCTCGAGAAGATCCGCGCCGTCGACCTCAAGGCCCACAGCCGCTGGTATGACCAGATCGCAGATGGAGTTACCGACACCGCTGCTTGAGAGGGTCGACGGGCGGCTTTGTTTCTTGAATGCTACATAACATAACTCTGAACGATAGGAAGGAGGGAGGGGGGAGGGAAGGGATGGCGTTGGCTATGTGCGGCATTGCATTGCCTCATTTCTACTTTGAGGTGTGGGCCTGAGGACATACGAGTACCTGATTGAACAGGCCTGCGTGCGCCCACACCATACATATCGTATACAAAGTACATACATATCCATTGCTTTGCTCGTTTACTTGCGTGCTTTCATACTACATACATCCGGATATACATACATACATACATACATACTGGCCTGCTTGACTCGCCAATGCGCCACGAAGATTACAGACTGAATGAAACACCGTATTGCAGTTTACCTTTTTCAGTTCTTCAGCTTTGGTGAGAGCCAATGTATGCGGTACTCCGTACTCCGCGGACATAATTATTATATTCTTCCAATTTCCAGACCGAGTGCAGAGCACCACGCCGTTCGAGACTCGAGTCCGAGTCCGACTCAGTCGGTCTCCTTTACTACCTACCGCAGGACCCAGGTATCTACTACCCTACCCTACCTATCCTATGCTCTAGAGTCTACACACAGTACATACCACACACGGAGTTACTTTGTCCGACCTTCTTTCGACCGACGGTACTACCTACCTAACTAGCAACCTAGTTAGCTGGCTGACTGGCTGGCTAAAATTCAAACTTGGAACATATATATATATATATCGGCGCGTGCCTCGCGACGTGATCAAAAGCGGCAGGGCATGCGTGGTCTGTAATTATGCCTGGTTTTACTTTATTGATACCATGTCTGTCTGTCTGTATGCATTGATGAGACGGGAGGCAACAGAGGGTGTTGGATGGAGGTTGGGGAGAAAGGGCTACAGGGTAAAAAAGGTATCTTAAGGGGAAAGGCATTTCGAGGTTGACAATGATGGATGGTTGCCTTGCTTCTCTTTCCATGCCGCACATATATGCATATCATTCATTGTCTGTCTTTCCACATCAATGCCCATGTACAGAAGAAAAGCGTCTACTGTGCAATGGACATATGTATATACATAGAACGTTGATTTTAGTCATCCAAACATGCAGACGGTGGAAAATGAGCAAATCTCGAAGGACCCCCTTCCCCCCTGCCTCAGCTTTACAAACAACTCCCCAAAAAGATCCTCCCTAGGCTTCCCATCTTCCTTTTCCTTTTGCTCGCATGTCGTCGTGAGAGGCAGTATCTGTATAAGTACATAGATATGTCCATCCAATTCCTCACTCAGCCCCAATAGCCAAATCAATGAATTATGTATGCGGGTCCTGCTTCCTTTCATCGCTGAATGCTTCCTCAAATGGAGAGTGGAGGGAAAAGGAGTAAAGAAACGCCGACGCCATGCCGCCCAGCCAACGCTAGCTATACTTACTTTGCTTGAATAACAGCCATCAACATCATGCATCCATCGTTATAATCATGCTGTACGGAAATTGAATCCCACACTGGGCCCTGGTTCCTGTTTCCTGTTCTGTGCTGTTTCCGCGTGTGCGGGAAGGGGCAATACGAGGGACAAGGTATTCCGTTGGGGCCAGGTTTTGTGTCTGCATCACGACGACCTGTGGTGGGGTATGTATGATTCCTTTCCTAGCTAGGTGAAGTCGACGGTATTCTGTGCCCTGCCTTCCCGCGCTAGCCGTGCTTGCGCTCGTTCGGCTCTCCTCCGTCGCCGATTATTTGCATACTCAGTTGCCCCGCTGGTCTCAGTGCCAGGACTTGTGATACTACCTGCGGGACCGAGATTGCTCACTGACCCTGGTATTGGAGGTGGCAGAGGGACATGGTATGTCTGGCCCGTTGTTGGATCCACACCAATACCACCTGTCCCTGGAGGCGGAGGCGTAGGATACAGGGAGGCTGCTGGAGTATGAACTGGTTGTGGGAGGTTAGCTGCTGCTGCTGCCTCATTCTCTGCCGCCTGCTGAGCCTCAAGAGCTTCTGTACGCCGCCAACGACGATCGGTACTGGTTCCTCCCGCTTGGCCACTTATCTCCCCCAAGTCGCTGCTGCTGAGGCTAGAATTGCGCCGCCTTCTATTTGCAGCAGCAGCCTGTCGTTCCTTCCGTCGTGCTTCACGTTGTGCAAGAGCTTCTTCCTCCGTCAGCCGACGAAGTGTGACTTTGCGTCCGTCATTATGCATATTGATCTTGACGGAGACAGGAGGTGACTCTACTGAGTCAGTATTGCCACTATTTCGCCCGCTGGTGCGGCGTCGAGCTTCTGCTGCAGTGGCTCCGAGCGCAGCGCCAGCGAGACCAGCAGCAAGTTCATTCCCATGGTGGTGACGTCGGTGTTGACGGCCGGAAGCTGTAGTATAGACTTCGCTCCCAGAAGAAGCATAGTCTGTCTGGTGAGGAGGTGGGGGAGGACCGACATCGGGTAAGGGCGCTGCGGTTGCCGGGCCTGGGACAACTATAGGAGGATCTTCGCCAACTGGGCGGATCCTATTCCTGTCTGCTAGAGCACTCGCTGCAGCGGCACCAACTCCGGCCACTGGCAGAGCGCCGCTCATCCCATGTTGAGTGCCACTCTCAAGCGAGCTCGATATATCGGAAGCTGTTTGGCTGCCCATCCTATGGTGATGGTTTCTCCTTGGGGGTCTTACCCCATCACCAGTGTATTTGTGCACCGATTCCATGCGCTGAATCTTTTCTTGCTCAATTCTCTGCCTTCTCAAAGTTTCGGCACGAAGATCTTCTTTTCTCTGCTGCCGATTTTTGAACAATGATTTGACAGCAAACACTGCACCAGCTGTCGCCAAGGCATCCCGGAAGGTGTGGCCTCTCCTGTCACGTCTCGATGGTGAGCCGGAGACAAAAGAATCATCGTAGTAAGATGATGAACCAGAGCTTCTCCGACCTGTGGAGCCTGGTGTCATGGGAGGTTGGGCAAGTGGATGTGATGGACGTATATGTCCCGGACTGTTCCCAACTGGAGTGGTCGGTCGGATCGGTGGTCTTCCTTCCTCAACGCGAGACATCGACTCCGTTGTTACGGATTGATTACCACCAAGAGGTGGTCGATATGGGCCAACATCTTCGTCGTCTTTACCTTTGCCAAACAGCTTTCTCGCAGCGGCAACTGCTCCGCCAATGGCTGCAACTTGTAGGAGGCGACTGCCAACGCCTTTTCGTTTAGGTGAGACGTGGGAATATTTCTCATCGGAGATGTAAGATGACGACACACTTGTCTCTGTGCCCACAACGCTTGGGTGAGCCCGTTCCCTCTTGGACCGCCGTCTCCATAAGGAAGCTAATCCAAGAGCGGCAGCACCTCCTAGGACCCATTTCCCAACGCCTCCTCCTTCCTTGTGTTTATGGTGTTCAGAGACATCCTCGCTGTAATAACTGCCTCCGTAGCTACCATGTTCTCCCCGGCGGCGATCAGCCAGGAAAGTCAAAATGAACCACAGAACGACAAGAGCGAAGACAAAAAGGGCATAGAGAACAAACAGGAACAAGGGTGAGCCGTATAGTGTGAGACCTAGGGCAACTTGGGTGATGCCGAGCAGAGCAATGGAACGCCCAAACCATTGATGCAACATGACCTTCATGGGTTTGTATGAACGAGTTTTGCCCTTTTCTCGTGAGTGGACGACGCATCCGCCGAGCACCTGGACCCAGATGAGGACATATATGGCGACTCCAATGCCATGATGTGGATTGGAGAGGCTCCTCTCGGGTCCAACAGCCATAAAGCCTAGGATAAACGCGACGGTGCTGAGGAGGAGCGTCAATATTTGAAGCCAGATGTGGGAGCGAAATGCCAAACGAGGATTGCGACCGTAGAATCTCATAAGGAAGATCGCCAGAGGAGCAATCCCTAAGAATGTGATGGCAGCTATGATACCATGCGCCCTGACTAAAGCGTGGTAGCCATTCATGGTGAAGAACCGATTGCCCATGCCTGTTTGAAAATGCTTTAGTCCGTGAATTTATTAAACGCTACACAAGGTCATTCTTACCATTGTACCTCATGGTCGCGAAATTCAAACCGACTAAGTTTGGGAGGAGAAAGCTGTCTCTACCAGCATCCCAAGTCCCGTCTCCAACATGCATTGTGCTTGAGTCATAGGAACTACTCCCCGGGGGAGCCAGCTGTGGTGAAGGTGACATGGTTCGTGCGTGGGCCGGTGGTTGTCTTTGATCTTGCCCGTTGCTGGAGGTTGTCCTCCTAGCTATCGATGTGGTTTACCATCCAGCCCCTGGAAGGAATATGCCGCCAGCTTGAGGCAATGACTCAGAGGTCTGGTATTGCGAAGGCGGCGGAGTTGGTGGATTGGGCAGCTGGTTGGTGATGTCTTTTTTTTTGTTTACGGTCCTCCGGACTGGGTCAGGCGATAGCGACCAAAGTTTGGGGTTTTGGGGTTTTGGGAGGGGTATGGATGTTTGGGTATTGGTAGTGGTACTGACTGATATGCGGAGCAGTGGTCTGTGGATGGGCTATGTTGTCTGTACGTGTAAAGGCGAAGATTGTAATGGCTTCAATGTGATATTATGACAGCGCAGGCAATGAGCAATGAGCAGTTGACAGGATGCGGTCTGGTCTGTCGGTGGGTTGGGTTCGCTGTGCAAATGGGGGACGCTATGGTTGGCAAGGGCAACAATCCGGCACGATCCTTGCCATGGCACCTTCCTCACATGAGCGATAGCGCTAGCCGCCCCTAGTGACCATGTAGCCAATGTCAACCGCCACTAGCATGGACTAGTCACTAGCTAATAGGCTCTAACCTATCACTATCACTAATCCCACCTTCTCCCACTTCTTGCGTCTTCAAAAAACCAAGTTTGATGGAGAGGGGTCACGCTGGTTGAACTTTGATCAACCTGCTCTTCTACACATGCGGTGGGCGTTCTAAGCTTAACATAGCTTGCTTCCCCTCTCGTGTCCCCAGCACACAGCACATGCACCAAGTGCTCCGTGGACATCCTTACTAGACCTGCTGCATGCACGGAGGACTCGCTATCAAATCGGCGTGAAGGGCAGCAAGGGTGGCTTGTCAACTCGAACTATGATTGACCACGACCAGCTGGAGCAGTTTGGGAAAGCCCTGTCAAGGTATGGAGTATTGCTAACCTAAACATTGCTGCATGTACATGTTGCTATCCCCTACTGACGCTATCTCAACCCAAAAGAGCAGCGGGATGGATATACACGCTTTCGTGGTCACTGTCCTTCTATCCTCAGCCCATTTTGAACTGGAAACGGCGTTCCACCCAAGGATTTGGAATCGACTTTCCCACCCTCAATGTGCTCGGCTTCGTTTGCTACAGTGCTTCCACATGTTTCTTTCTATATTCACCCACCATTCGAGAACAATATGCTGTGAGACACCCTCTTGCCCCGGAGCCGACCGTCCGTTTCAACGATGCTGCTTTCGGCATACATGCCGTCCTCCTGGTCGTTCTGACTTACTCTCAATTTTTCACCCGTCTCTGGGGTTTTAAAGGTTCCGGCAGGGCGAGAACATCTCGGCCTGTCTTGGGTATATTCTGGGGAAGTCTGTTTGCCATCGCCGCTGTTGCTGGATTTGTGTATTATGAATCTGGTACACGTGGTCAGGACCCCCAAGGCTGGGCATGGATTGATGTGGTACATACGACCATTTCCCTTCCTTGTGCAGTTCGCAGCTGATCAGGTGGTGCAGCTTTATACTCTTGGTTATGTGAAGCTTCTTTGCACTTTCGTCAAATACATTCCCCAAGCGTGGATGAATTATCAACGCAAGTCGACCCAAGGCTGGAGCATAGCCCAAATCTTGTTTGATCTAGTGGGTGGTATCCTATCTCTCCTGCAACTTGTGATAGATGCTAGCTTCCAGGGAGACTGGAGCGGCATCACCGGGAACTCACTCAAGTTTGGGCTGTCTTACATCAGTATTGCTTTTGATCTCATCTTCATCACCCAGCACTACATCCTCTATCATGGGCAGCTCGATGAATCGATCGAGGCGACAGAGGAAGAGACTGGACGCCCCCTTTTGGGATCATAGCATTGTCGAGGACAATCTTCTGCTCCGAACATTGCTCTGGGGTGATTCATGGGCGGACAACTCCACAAGGGGCTGAGTCTGAGCCCAGCTACTGATTTGGGTGAAAGGTTCGCGAATAACTTCCGCTGCACAGAGAAGCAACCGCGCGGAGTCCTGAGTGCTGAGTTCCAGGGAGGATGTAAATTTGGAAACTTGGATCGAGGGACTGCCCTAGCGGGAGAATTTGTCGGCCATCATGGGCTCATGACTCTAGAGAGACAGCTCAGCTGAATGACAATACGACTTCATTTCCGATATGTCCCACTATTATGGTCTACAAGTAATAGGAGTATCGGCGGCTGTCCGTTGCTCAATCGCGGTCCGTGGTTGGCGATTGATCTGAATTTTGGAACAAGAGGCGTGAAGTGTTTGAGACACGTATAGCATCACCATGCTGTGCTGGCTCTAGCTTTCACAGCAACCGAGAACAATCAAAGACAAAGATGTCGGCCCCCGCCAAGCACGCCGTTCAACAAATTGAGTTACAGGTTACGAATGCATCAAGTGTGGCTATGCATGACTAACTAATAACTCCCCTGGGCTCATTTCGAGTGGAAGATTGAAGGTTTTCACACACTCCTTTGGGGTTCTGGATCACTCTTGGTAATGGACTCGGGGTCTGTTGCAACCTGGTATGGCGGATCATCTCTCCTAGCCTGAGATGTATTGAGGCCGCGACCAGGAGGGAATCGAGAATAACAGTTAGCATCATTTTACCTCGTGGCCGGCGGAATCCAATAACGTGGATCTCAAGCAGATGAGGACAATAATCGCAAAGCACTCTGTGTGCAGGAGAGTGTGCACTGTGCTGGGGCCTTCGAGATCTGGTCAGGTTACCGAGCATTTGGCACCTCGTACAGTAGTCGGGAAGTCGAACCAACTGGGAGAGGACAACTCTGGGAGTACGATACGAGTGGCTTGCTTTGTGGTAGCACACAGCGACAAACAGTGGGTTGATTGCTACGCTGTGGACGCTATGACAATGAGCACGTCGATTCAGGTTCAGGTCCTCCGTCTTCCGTACTCCGTACAGACTCGTACTCGTAAGTGTGGGGAGACTAATTAGGTGCAGGATCGAGGCATCGCCGAATCGACAAGCCGTTGGCCAGAAGGCTCCCTATTTAGAATACTCATCTGGCGAGGTTGTTGACCTGCTTTGCCTGTGGAGGATAACCATCTCCCGACTACCACGGTACGGAGGAGATACTGGTCGAGAGGCAGGTCTATATTTGGGTGAGAATGGAGCAACGATGATGCTATTCAAAATTAACTGATCGGCCTGCGACTCGTGGCACTTGGGGAGAGACGGGGTTTCGGGTGGAATTAAACTACCGACAAGACGGGCATCATTGGATCTCGATGTGAAACTAGAACATCTGGAGCGCATGGTCTCCTTACGATAGCGAGTACGAGACGGCCGGTGAGCCCGAAAGGAGTGAGGCATGAGCTAGGAGGAGTCAGGGAGTGACGAGATTCAGGATACAGGGACTTCCCAAAGGTACGAAGTACCTCTCAGTACTCTGTCGCGTACGGTCGGTGGGTCCTAAGTAGTAGTTAGTGAGGTTATCCAGCGAGCTATGACAAGATGGGTAGCGGGTGAGGGAATTGTCAATGGACGGGGAAGATGGGATGACGAGGGCCTGCGGTGGCCCACGGCACACTGCTGCGCTTGTTCAAAACGAGTGAAGCTTGGAGTTTGTTGGGTGGATATTACTCTGTAAAAAGATGAGCGTTGGAAGTTTAGAAGCCGTTCAGAGAGAGAAATTGGTTCCAATCCAAACTGGATGGATGGATGGAAGGATGGTGGTGCGCTGGTTTGATGGGTTGCAGTTTAGCTGGTTAGTACTTGGTGGTTAGGCGTCAGTGAGTGGGTTGGTGTGGGATGCAGGCCAAGCTAAGCTCTCAAGTTTGATGCGGCTCCCAGGCGAGGTGGTTGCAGCGTTCCGCTTTTGAGGCTCTTGAGGGTTCATTGGATACTGGGTCTAGGCAAGGGCATCGCCTAAGAGGTGGAAAAGTCGAGTTCGGCGTTGGCACCCAGCTCATGCTCCAGGTTGCTCCCTCTTACTCCCTCGAACGCAAATCCTGGTCTCTTTTACCGAACAACAGTGATGCCCCATGGATTCAAGAACCACGGACCATCGACCATTGTCTGCCTCGTGCTCAAGATTACCTCATGTGCGGTGCGCCCTACTCCCTCCATGTCGTACCCTGTTAGCCAGATCGGTCGAAACGCACCATCCTCCCTCCCCCCTCCTCTCCCTTCTCCCTTCCGAGTTCCGTACTCGTATGCTATACGGATACTCGGCTATTCAGGGCATGAAATTTCCGGGCTTTGAGGGGGCTCGGGAACCCGAGGGAGCCTGACTCCCCCCTTCCCAAGCTTGCGGGCCAGGAAAAGATTCCCCCGTCTTTCATCGCCGTGCTAGGACGAAAAGAGGACGTCTGTACAAAGTGGACAAGGCAGCCTGATGGACCCCGATGGACCCTTGAGTTCATTCGAAGGCCTGAACCAGAGCTAGAAGCACCTCGAGTGAGCCTAACATGATTGCCTATTACGAGTACTCCGTACTTATTGTACCTATGAATACCCAGTGCCCACTTTCATAGCATGGGCGTGCATGGAATGGCATTGGCACTCGCTTGAGCCTGCGACTAGCCCATTTGCACGTCTTCTCTCTTCCCTTTTCATAACGGCGAATCAAAGTTAATTCAGTCGATACTGGTAGGTTTGGAAACGGTGTGTCGATGTGCAGATGGGCTGGGGCCAAATGTGTCAATGTCGGTGGACAAACAATGGTGGGCCTCTCTCGTCGTTGGCCAGTGCCTCCGTAGAGTTCGTGGGCCACGACGCCCTCCGTATCAGAAACTGGTTTCTGTCTCTCCGTCTCTGGCGAACAGTCCAGAGTAGTAGTCCGTACCAGCCGGTATGATGGTCGTTGTCTTTGAACAAATGGTTGGAATGACCCTGTCTCTTTCTAGGCAACTGAGCTCCAGACGAGTACCTATTAGGTACTCTGTACTCTGTACTCCGTACTGGGAGGGAGGACTGGGCTCGGCCAAAAGAACTGCCTACCTCAGTTAGTTGCCTACCTGGCCTGGGTATTTCCGTTCTGTAGCTGAGTGGCTTTTTCTCGAGCCGTTGAATGGAGGATGGCGGGGACGGCTGTTTTTTAAACCCGCTTTGTTTTGTTTTGTTTGCTTTCTTCGGTTATTCTGGAGGATGTGATGTGACTCGTCTGTCCATACATACCTCCCAGTAGGGGAAGAGATGGTGGTGGACTAACTTCGATCGCCAGGTAGATGAATTGTATCATGTCCAAAAATGGGAGGGAAATACGAATCTGTGAGACTTGACCTGCAAGAATTGAGTAGGAACGCGAACGGGAATGCTCTTTACATCCACTAAGCTTCATCAATTCATAGTCCAGACTGGATTTCACTTGCAGGTGGTTCGTAGGGACAGAACCACTCGTACGTATCTGGAGCTCGTTCTGTAGCAAACCTGAAAGAGGGAGGAGGAGCTGACTACGACTCGTACCATGCCATTCCTTTGTACGCCTTATTTGATGCCCATGATGCTTCTTCATTTCTTTGGCTGAGCTTTGGCCATTTACCTACTTGTTTTCTTGCAATGGATTACCTCCAAGGCCAATGGACAGAGCACCTGTGCTGTACTCATTACCAGCATTCCTCGACACACGAAACCAAGTCCTCCCTCCTCTAGGCCCTCATTCTCTCATTCTCTCTCATCACTACCGAAACAAGGCAATAACCAGCCGCATTCGTGTTTGACGAGGACTTCAGGGCTAGAGAAGCATCTCCCCCAGTCCTTGGCTCCCGAAAAGTCGATATGCAGGCTAATTAGTTTCCATTCCGCTGCCCGCGTTCCCGTGCCCGACAGCGCCATCTGTGCCCTTTCATTCGTGCTTCTCGGTGAGCCTCCTAGCCTCTCCCGTCTGCAACCAGGGATCTTTGGCCTTGAGGCCCTGTGCGAGAGCCTCCTCGTACCCTCGTTAACTGTCCCCCTCTGAATCTCTCGCAAAATCTACACCTTGCCTAGTTCGTGGACTCGTGCCAGTACCAGTAGCCCTGGGAGCAGTCCTGGAGGAATCCTCGTACGCAGGGAGCCACTAAATACTGGTTTGCATCTTTCGCGCCTCATGCCTCACACCTCACCTGCCCAGGCCTATCCAGAAATAGACTGGGCTGGTCCAGTAGCAGGCCTCGTAGCTACATACCATGGCTTTGATTCTCTCGCCTCCATTCGCACCGATTCACACTGGCAACTCAACTCGTTCGAGTAATGCCCTGGGCCGCCTGTTTGCCTCCCTGCATGACACACTACCACAAACATTTCGAACTTGGACAGCACACTCACTGACTCACGGACTGACTTACTGACTGGTCAGTGGTCAGTGGTAGGCTGTTGCTGGCAGCTTGTGCCCCTCCATCACCATCACCACCACCACCCGATCAGACTGGAAACGGCTCTCAACTGCCAGAATCTGTTTGCTTCCCGTTCGGTACTTTTTCAGATTTCAAGATTTCCAGCTCTTGGTTCTGATTCTGAACCTGTATCCCTGTTGCCTGTCGTACCCTTTCGAGTCCCTGGTCTGGTCTGGTCCTACAGTACACACCTGTGAACCACGGAACCCACAGCCCACCTATTCCTTCTGATTCATCGCGGCCCTCAGACCCTCAGACCCTCAATCCAACCACTCCGCGTCCTTTGAGATTCAATCGTGGCAGTGCTGCTGTCCTCATCAGCTAAGCCTCACCGGCTCTCCTGAGTCTTGAATCCGCTACCACTTGAATCCACTTTCCGTAAGATGCTGCGTTGAGACCTGCCCATCTCAATTCGTCCATCCCATTCCAAACCATCAGCCTCGTAATAATATCCCCGTTGGACATCCGTTTTCATCGACAAGCCGCCACTACTCATAGCCGCTACTACTGGTCACTGCTCGCCCTGATCATATGTTAACGTCGGATCACCGCCTCACCTACCACCTTCTGATCCCTATCTCATCTTTCCTTCTGGCTTGCGGCGACCTACCGTCTTACCGACTGAAGAGCCGCACTGCTGTGCTTGTACCGCCTAGACCCCGCCATCTGTGTTCACTACCGACCACAGACACGACCGCACCCTACCCGTCGGTACAGTACGACCGTCCCTCCTCCACCCCTCTCCTCAACTTTCTTACATCCTGCTCTCCCAACCCCATTCTTCTCCTGTACAAACTACTCCGTGCAGCTTCACCCGATCCAGCCACAGCTGAAAGTAAATCGGTGGTTAAACCCAATGATGCACCTTTTTGTCTTTGGCATGGCGGCCCTGCCGTCGCGGCTCTGGCTTTAGGGTCTATGGGGTTCCAGACCTGGCACTTTCCGGCTACCCAAACACCATCCCCAATTCCCATCTGTTTTCGTCCTCGGCGCCTCACTGTTTTTACTTGATCAATCAATCATCAATGTGGCCATGTCATTCGCCAAAACTTTCTCATCACTTGTTTAATTTTATGCCATTCATCTCCTATGTTCCGCCATGTTCGCCTTCCGAGGTTTTTCGCCTCAAGGCTGAGGCTGACATGACCCTGCCCTAGGAAACCAGAAGTCAACTATCATACACACCCCATACTGCCAGGACCACCGCCAGCCAAGCCGAATGATTGTGAAATTGCCCCGAAACATCTACACCTCACCTGTTTCGTTGGCCTCGCCGTATCATTGACAATCGGGCAATGTGATATGCAGTTACATCCATGTCCGTCGCTCAAGATCAACGAGTCCAATATTTCGATTTTGAAACAGACATTCTGGAACGAAGCCCTCCACTTGAGGAGGTAAAACCAAATCTGGGTCCCAGGCCCGACACTCCACCACCTCTAGTACCCTACGAGCCATCATCTTCTGATTCTAGTGAGCCGGGGGGGGAGGGGGAGCAATCGAGGTCACCGAGAAGTCGTAAGAGGCGGAAAGGTCGAGCCCGAGCTTCTCAAAGCGACAGAGTACTGATTAGTTACCTAGACAATAACCGACCCGATATTTCTACCTATGCCGGTAAGCATGCTCTAGATTCTCACAGCGAGTCAGAGGGAGAGCCTAGCCCTGAAGAATTCCAACGCCCTCGGGATTCTAGACGAAATCATATGAGGATCCAGGATCATCTCATTCACAATGCCCCCCCGGTCGTCCACATGCAGTCAATGGTCATTGTAGAGAAGGCACCGACCTCGAACGAGAGGAACGATTTTCCCATGGTTGAACGGCCAGACAATATATCTGGTGCCAGACAAATACCAAACCCGACGACTTCCTCCACGCGCCTCCCCAAATGCCTGGCGCCGCTGAAACATGAAGCACCCGCCAGCCTTAAAGCGGAAGAAAGTCGGAGGAATGAATGGGATGTTCGGCCTCCTCTCCCCCAGCTGGATCTACGCAAATCACCTCGCGCTTTGACGTCTGGAGATGAGGATTCAATTGTGAAATCTCCAGCACTCGGAAGATACACAATTCAACCGCAAGATCCAGATGCCATCATATTACCAGCCCTCCACAATAAATCCCCTCCGAGATCCTCTCCTGCCGGGTCTCCAGAGACCAGACAAACTCTACCGTCAATACGAAACTTGACAATCCCACACTTCAATGATTCAGGTTTCATGAGCTTCGCAGGAATGTCCCCGATGCTGAATCGCCCTTCACCTCATATGACTGAAACGCCGGTCTCATACCTTCATTCTCCAAATTCAGCCATGTCTCCCCCTGAGCACCCTTCTCGATACAGTTGGCGGTCATCCACCCGGGATAGTTCTATTTCCACTTCCTCCGAATACGCTTCAACCCCATCTGTCACAGGCTCTACACCGGCCTCATCTATCGTTCTCGCTCAATCACCAGCTGCATCCCACCTTGGTTCACTGTCTACATTGCCAGAGCAGGAACCGTCAATTGCCCAGGAGGAGCAACCTCAGCCTCAACCCGCGCCGCCGGCCCCGTCTCCAGAGCCTTCCACAGCTCCTGCCGACTGGCCCCCCGAAAACCATCTGCTTGCTGGTCCATACAAGTGCACCTTTGAAGGCTGCAACGCAATTCCCTTCCAAACCCAATATCTGCTTAGCAGTCACATGAATGTTCATTCTAATCAACGTCCTCATTTTTGTCCGGTCAAAGGATGTCCCAGGGGTGTGGGTGGTCAGGGGTTCAAGAGGAAAAATGAAATGATCAGGTCGGTTTGCTTCCCCACGCTTTCTCTACTCGCCCATTACTTTCCTAGTCACAAGTCTTGCAAATAAGCGAGTTTTTCTTAATTTTGTCCTACAGACACGGCCTTGTCCACACTTCTCCCGGGTACGTCTGTCCCTTCTGTGAAGACCAGCAACACCGGTATCCCCGACCAGATAATTTGCAACGCCATGTTCGCGTGCATCACGAGGATCGAAATCGAGATGACCCATTGCTGAGAGACGTCCTCAGCCAGCGCCCAGAGGGAGGCAACAAAGGAAGGAGGAGGCGGATGAATTCCTGACATTATTAACCTTCCCTCGATTCATGTATAGCACATTCGTTTCAAATTCTTTTAAGACGACATTTTTTTCTGGATATTTTTTTCATCGTCATCATTCATGCATCGATCGGGCGAGTATGTGGGATTTTCTTCCTCTTTGATTATCATCATCATTCAGCGGGTTCTTCTCCTGAACGGCCACAAATGGGAGTGAGTCGCGATCAGTCGATAAGGGCTCAAAGGGAAATAGGGACCGGACGCATTTTTCTTTTTGCAACAAGCAATAAGCAAAATGCAAACTGCAAGCGACAAACGCAAACGACCTTTTACGAACGAAATAACTTTATGACGCGCCCAGCCGGTACGAGTCTCCTACAGTCCGTGTTGTGGGAAGGTTAGAGAAAGGGCTGGGGGGTTGATTCATGGAGCAAAGTACGATATAGTAGTGGAGTGTGTGTGGACGAGCAACAAGAGATCAAGTATAGTATGAGAGTACTATACAAGTACCTACGAGTACATATGTAGTACTCCGTACTCAAGTTGGGAACAGCGAGGTTTGA
>Ga0105239_10001791_pt1 | contig 28227 bp, 23 predicted proteins | sample KBSC44metaG_FD_92761 | JGI IMG/M metagenome (GOLD analysis project Ga0105239, IMG submission 92761) | Corn rhizosphere microbial communities from Kellogg Biological Station, Michigan, USA - KBS C4-4 metaG | ecosystem: Host-associated > Plants > Roots > Rhizosphere > Soil | place: Michigan, USA...
ACCGCCGCGCAGCTTGTTGACGACGAGCGTGGCGAGCGCCTCGCCCTCGACATCCTCGGCGATGATCAGCAGCGGACGGCCTGACTGCACGACCTTCTCGAGCAGCGGCACGAGCGCCTGCAGATTGGACAGCTTCTTCTCGTGGATCAGAATGTACGGATCGTCGAGCTCAACCTTGAGCTTCTCGGCGTTGGTGATGAAATAGGGCGACAGATAGCCGCGGTCGAACTGCATGCCCTCGACCGTCTCCAGCTCGGTCGCGAGGCTCTTGGCCTCCTCGACGGTGATCACGCCCTCGTTGCCGACCTTCTCCATCGCCTCCGCCAGGATCCGGCCGACCTCCTCGTCGCCATTGGCCGAGATGGTCGCAACCTGCGCGATCTCGCTGTTCGCCGAGACCTTGCGGGCGTGGCTCTCCAGATCCTTGACGACGGCAGCGACGGCGAGGTCGATCCCGCGCTTCAGGTCCATCGGGTTCATGCCGGCCGCGACCGCCTTGGCGCCCTCGCGCACGATCGCCTGGGCGAGCACGGTCGCCGTCGTCGTGCCGTCACCGGCCTTGTCATTCTGCTTGTTGGCGACCTCGCGCAGCATCTGCGCACCCATATTCTCGAACTTGTCGGCGAGCTCGATCTCCTTGGCGACGGTCACGCCGTCCTTGGTGATGCGCGGCGCCCCGTAGCTCTTGTCGATCACGACGTTGCGGCCCTTGGGCCCCAGCGTCACCTTCACGGCATTGGCCAGCACATCCACGCCGCGCAGCATGCGATCACGCGCGTCCGACGCAAACTTCACGTCCTTGGCAGCCATGTATCTGTCTCCTGTCCTTTCGACCATTGTGGTTGAGGATGCGAAGCAGAGCGGCGCGGTCAGGCCGCCTGCTTCAGGGGAACGATAGTGTCGATGACGCCGAGGATGTCGCTCTCCTTCATGATAAGCAGATCCTCGCCATCGACCCGGATCTCGCTGCCCGACCATTTGCCGAACAGCACCCGGTCGCCAGCCTTGACCGCGAGTTCGACCAGCTGGCCGTCCTTGTCGCGCGCGCCGGCGCCGACCGCGACCACTTCGCCTTCCTGCGGCTTCTCCTTGGCGGTGTCGGGGATGATGATCCCGCCGGCAGTCTTCTCCTCGGCCTCGACACGGCGCACGAGCACGCGATCGTGAAGGGGACGGAAATGCATGAGCACAAACCTCCTATTGCTTCAGCGATGGTAGGATCTGCCGGCGCTCGCGCGACGGCAGTCGCGGGCGGGCCACAGCGGAACGGACAACCGCCTCCGGGCACCCGCGCGGCGCATTTTTAGCACTCGAGAATTGCGAGTGCCAAGAGGAATTTTTGCGCGAACCTGGCGGCCACCCCTCTTGACCGGACGATAGCTCCAACCAAAATCTGCCGGTTGCCGGTGCGTCGCCGGCCGAGAAAGGAGCGGCATTCAGAACAGGAGGTATCGCCATGTCCGAACCTTTTTCCCATTATCTCCATCATTTCGATGTCGTGCGCCAGCCGAGCCTCGAGCCGGAAGTCAAACGTGCCATCCTCGCATCTTGGGCATCCGATCGGTCCGCGGTAAAGGATCAACCGGCCCTGCGTAGGCCACCCGGTGCGAAGCAGGCTGTTCCCGTCGACGACGTGTTCGCTGCGATGCGGGCGCTCGATGAGCCTCCGACCAACGGCGCATCGCTGCAATGAGCGACCGGGCTTTCATCGACCAGCTGGAGGACTATGGCGCACCACAACCGAGATCCTCATTATCGGCCTGATGCGCCTTCGTTGCTCCAGCTGTTCGTCTGGCAGGACTATGACCTCGCGCCCGACTTCCGGTGCTGTTCGACTTCCTCGATCATTGGGGTCGCGAGATCAGGGCGGCGCTCCATTCGGTGAGGATTGCCCACGACCGCTTGATCCGGCCCGCCGAATGGCAGGCGGTCGACGGGATCATCACGATCCAGTGAGCGCTCGGGCGCCAATTAGCCTCGACGAAAATTTTTTCGTCGAAAATCTTGAAGGCCGATTTTCCGTTTCCTAGCTCATGTGTGCCGGGCGCCGCGTTCGGGTCCGGTGGGACATAGAGGGCGCTGGCTCCCGACATTGCCGGCGCTCCTCGTGCCCAGATCGCTTCATCTGGAGGATTTGGATATGAGGACCAACTTCGACTTCACGCCGTTCCGGCGTTCCACGGTCGGTTTCGACCGGCTCTTCGACCTGCTTGAAACAGGCACGCGTGCTGACGCGCCGACCGATGGCTATCCGCCGTTCGACATCGTGCGCGAGAACGAGGGCAGCTATCGCATCACGCTCGCGGTCGCCGGCTTCGCGCCGAACGAGATCGAGATCGTCGCGCAGCAGAACCAGCTGACCGTGACCGGCAACAAGGCCGACCAGGACGACCAGCGCCAGTATCTGCATCGCGGCATCGCGACCCGTACCTTCGAGCGTCGCTTCCAGCTCGCCGACTTCATCGAGGTGGGCCATGCCCGCTTCGAGAACGGCCTGCTCTCGATCGAGCTCAAGCGCGTCGTCCCCGAGGCGATGAAGCCGCGCAAGATCGAGATTGGCGGCGGCCATCCCGCCAACGATCGGATCGAGGCGCCGAAGGCCGAACACCAGGCGGCTTGACCTTATTCCGAACCGTCTCGTCGGCGTCGCCCTACGTGGGGCGGCGACCGGCGGGTCGCACCCTTTTTCCAGCCAAACAAGGAGATGATCATCATGGCTGTTCGTGATCTCATTCCCTGGGGCCGGCAGGAAAACCGGCTGCCCGTGACAGCGACCGGCGAGGGCAGCGCCGACAGCCACTCGCTCCTGTCGCTGCATCGCGAAGTGAACCGTCTTTTCGAGGATGTCTTCCGGGGCTTCGGCACGCCGTCGTTCGCCAATATCGTCTCGGGACCCGGCTGGCCGCGGATCGAACTCGCCGAGACCAGCAAGGAGATCCGCGTCACCGCCGAGCTGCCCGGCCTCGATGAGAAGGACGTCGACATACAGGTCGAGGAGGGCGTGCTCACCATCTGCGGCGAGAGGAAGGCCGAGGTGAAGGATAAGGAGCGCGGCTATTCGGAGCGCAGCTACGGCCGTTTCGAACGGCGGATCGGCCTGCCGCACGGCATCGATCGCGACAAGGCAAGCGCGACCTTCAGGAACGGCGTGCTTACCGTGACGCTCCCCAGGACGGAGGCGGCGAACGAGAATGTTCGCCGGGTCCCCATCGATGGCGCGGCCGCTTGAGGATAGGACCCGGGACCTTCGTCCCGGCCTAATCCAGTACGAAGCCCGATCGAAACCGGCTGCCAATGACAATGGCGTGCGCGCGCCGCGTTCATCGAGCGCATTGCCGTCGGACGCTTTGGCGATCATCGAGCCGACACTGATCGCCACCAATCAGAGCGGCCGGGCGCGTCGCAATCAATGGCGGTTGCGCTTTGCGGCCCGGGCGCGGCCGTTTGTCGATCCGTTGACCGGATGGACGGGCGGCAGCGATCCGCTGGCTCATGTCGTTCTGCGTTTTCCCAGCCGTGAAGCGGCCGAGCTTTACTGTCGCTTGCAGCAACTCTGCTTCGAAGTACGCCGGCCGGGCGGGGCGCCGCGGACGTAGCCAATCTCCTCTGAGATCGAAGCGATAGTAGCCCAGCATGATGGATGAGCGTGATCCACCGGGCGACGTGATCATCGGTTCCATGCCCGGTTCCATGAGGTCGCCGATTTTCCCTCAAGCAGATGATCGAGCACGGCGGGCCGCGCGAGGTCACGTTCGAAGCGTTTTGAAACAGGAGGAACAAGGGTGTGGGGCGGCTAAGGCGCCCCGACGCAAGGCAACCGCAAAGCAAGAGCAGGAGGCCGGATCAGGCCGCTCGACCGACGGCTACCTGGTCATGATAACGTTATCATGAACGTTTGGCTATTGCGCCAATCTCTCGGTTCAGGAAAATGATGGCAGTAGGATTCAGATCGGACAGGATGATACTGATCAACTGCAACAGCGGACAGATAAGTTGAGTTCAGAGCAAGTAGACACTGGTGTGCCGGCCACGGTGCTCGGGACGCGAGTTTCTGTCAGTATTCACAAGAGATTTCATGAGATCTAAAAGAAAATATTATAATTTGTACGCTCTCCTTTGCTAAAGCGATTTGACTGCGGAAAATTCTGAAGAGGCGCTATGGCGCCTGGTCAGAATTGCATTGCCAACCCTGATAAAAATTTAGGCTGGGTGCGTTACCGGTGCTCCCGCCTGACTGGTGCCGCGGCCTCTGACACGACCGCCGCCCAATGCTCCGAATTGTAAGGCAACTCGAGAAAGAGAGCTTGGCTGTCACGCGGATGCGCGCCTTGGTGTTTGTTATTGGAGATGGATATCGCAATTCCGAGCGATCGAGAGATATTTACTTATATGATACTCAATTCCACAGATAAACGTCGCCGCCGCCGCAGCGGCCGGCTTGGTCCGAAGATATCGGATGTCGGGGTGCTGGCTGGCGTGTCTGTGATGACGGTATCTCGCGTCCTCAATGGCGGGAAGGTTCGTGCATCCACGCGCGATAAGGTTCTCTCCGCGATCACAGAACTGGGCTTCGTGCCGAATTCCGACGCAAGAAGTCTTAGAAGCCAAGGTGAAGCCATTTCGATCGGAATTTTATATAGCAGATACAGCAACAGGTATTTGGGACAAATATTGTACGGGTGTGTTTCTGGCGCCGGCCTGTGGGGCGTTAAAATATCGCCGATATTTGTACATTATGATGATGAATTCACGTTATCCGATGAGGTATTTGACGATTTTGATGGCGTTATATTGGTTCCACCATTGGGGTCCGATCAAAAAATATGTGAAATGATTGATCGGTCTGGTTGTCTGGCCGTTGTATTGGGAGCTAGCTGCCTTGATTCTTTCATCTCTATCGAAATTGATGCCTTCGCCGCAGCTGTCGATTTGACGAGCCATCTGTTGGCGCTTGGGCATCGCCGTATCGGATTTATTGGTTGCCATCGAGATCATCTGGATACTGAACTTAAGAGAAATGGATTTTCTTCTGCGTTGACACGTGCGGGTATCGTGTCCGAGCGACAATTGATTGCCGATGATCTCATGGGATATGGTTCAGGTTTCGAGGTGACCGAGAAGTTTCTGCAATCAGCCTCGCCTCCGAGCGCGATTGTAGCATCTACGGATGAATTGGCTATAGCAGCCTTAACTGCGGCTCATGAGCGCGGGTGCGATGTTCCCGCAGATTTAAGTGTGTGCGGATTTGGTGATGTCGTTGACGAAGGGCAATTTTGGCCAGGACTGACGACTATTCGCACGCCTTTTTTTGAAATGGCCCAGGCTGCGGTTGAGATCCTCGCTGAATATAGTGGCGGAAATCGCTCGGTTGCCAGCACTGTAAAACGCAAGCTATTTCCGCATGTCCTTGTTAGGCGACAATCCGATTGCGCGCCGAGGCGGCGATCTCATCCATAAACTCAATAAAATGTTCAAAATCATCGACGCGCGAATGTCTATGATATCGCTAAATCCTGATTGTTATCTTACTTTGATGCTCCGGCTGTCGGTTGAAAGAGAGTGAGGGGGATGAGGTCCCCCATCGCGATATAGCCCGCCGCAGATGGATGGAGATGGTCACCTGAATCATAGAGCGGCAACAGTCTGTCGTTGTGGTTCGGATCGCGCACGGCCGCATCGAAATCGACCACGGCGTCGAACGCGCCAGATGTTCGGATCCACTGGTTCAGAGTTTGGCGATCGGCTTCGTTGGCCGCGTCCGGATGATAATAGTCAGACCCGGCATCGGGCAGGATCGTTCCTGCAACGACTTTAATCCCATGATCGTGAGCGCGGGCGACTATCTGCCGGAAGCCATTTTCAAGAGAGACCACCAGTGTATCGTGCTCGGCCTGCAGCACCGGATGGTCACGGGTGAGGGTGCCCAGGTCGTTGATGCCTTCCAGCACGATCAGATATCGCACGCCTGATTGCGAGAGCAGGTCGCGGTCGAGCCGGGCAAGCGCGTTTTGGCCGATGCCGTCGAGTAAAATGCGATTGCCGCCAATTCCCTGATTGATGACACTCAAACCCGAAGGAGCCGGCAGGCGCTTCGCGAGCACGTCCGGCCAGCGATTGTCGGCATTCGTCGTAGAGCCGTGACCGTCCGTGATGGAATCGCCGAACGCGACGATCACGCGACCGCAGCCTTGCACATCGATGCCAGCGAGATTGTACCAATGCTCGACCGCCGCGCCGTTCAACTCATTATCCGCCGATCGATCTCCCGAAGCGATATAAGCGGTCGCGTGCGCGCCGGGATGGCTCGTCGCCCGGTCCGGGCCATCCGGGAGATAGAAGCTAACGGCGAGGATCGTGCCAGCCGCTACCGCCGTCGGAATGGGATCGGACCAATAGTCGGCGCCGGCGGGGATCGTCACCTGGCCACGCCCGCCGAAACTGGCCGCCATGTCGCTGCCCGCGCGGATGCGCGCGGAGCCCATGGCATCGGCGAAGGCGATGCGAACGTCCCTTATGACAAGCGGCTTGGTTCCCATAAGATTGGAAAGACGAAGCCGAATTGCCGGCCCAGCGGCGGTCAGCCGGACCGTCTGGCGCACCGTCGCGTCATGCAGCCGGGATTCGATTCCGGCATCGTTGCGGTCTGCCTCCATCTGGGCCGAGGCCCAGCCGGTCGTCCACCCTGCGCATCGGGGCGTGGCCGCGTGGGTCGATAGCGGACAGAATGCGAGCAGCGCCGCGGCATAGCGCATGAAGTAGGTGCTCATCGTCTTGCCCTCCAGCATCCCATGGTGGCGCGCCACTCCATCGATGTGCACCATATCTGATAGCGCTAACGTGCTGGCTATGTCATGAGCGTGTCAAGACCTCGCCTGGACGGGGCGGCGGACGTCGGCTCCCATCGCTGCGTCGCGCAAGGAGATGGTCCGGATGTTCAAGCTAAATGCGTTGGTTTCGATCGCTCTGCTGGGCCTGGGCACGGCGGCACGGGCAGAGGACGGGTACGATCTCTGGATGCGCTACCGACCGCTCGCGTCGCCTGCCAGGGCCGTCGCTGCGGACCATGCGACGGCGATCGTCGCACCGGGCATATCTCCCACGATCCTCGCGGCGGTCGCGGAACTGCAACGCGGCTTTGCCGGGATGGCCGGTGAGACACCTCCCCGTGCCCGGCTGCCTTCGGCCGGCGCGATCCTGATCGCTACGGCGCAGCAGGCTCCAGCACTGGGTCTCGGGCAGCCGGATCTCGCGGATCTCGGCGGAGAAGGGTTCTGGCTGCACGCCACGCATGTCCATGGAAAGCCGGTCACTGCGATCCTCGCCAGAGCCGACATCGGCCTGCTCTACGGCGTATTCCGGCTCCTCGAACTGCAGGAGCAGGGTGTCCCGCTCGATGGCATCGACCTCCGCAGTGCGCCCAAGCTGCAGCTTCGCGTGCTCGATCACTGGGACAATCTCGACCGCACAGTGGAGCGCGGCTATGCCGGGCAATCGATCTGGGACTGGTGGACGCTGCCTGACTGGAAGGCGCCGCGCTACACCGATTATGCGCGCGCCAATGCCTCGATCGGCATCAACGGCGCGGTGCTCAACAACGTCAACGCCGGGCCGGAGAGCCTGACCGCGCCCTATATCGCTAAGGCGGCGGCGCTCGCGGACGTGTTCCGGCCCTATGGCATCAAAGTCTATCTTTCGGCGCGTTTTTCGGCCCCGATCGAGTTGGGCGGGCTGAAGACGGCCGATCCGCTCGATCCGGCGGTCAAGGCGTGGTGGGCGACTAAGGCCGACGAGATCTACCGTGCCATCCCCGATTTCGGCGGCTTCCTCGTCAAGGCCAATTCGGAGGGGCAGCCCGGACCGCAGGATTATCACCGCACGCATGCCGATGGCGCGAATGTGCTCGCCGATGCGGTGGGGCGCCATGGCGGTGTCGTGATCTACCGTGCCTTCGTCTACAGCGAGACCAACGCCGAGGACCGGGCGAAGCAGGCCTATGCCGATTTCAAGCCGCTGGACGGAAAGTTCGCGGACAACGTGATCGTGCAGGTGAAGAATGGCGCGATCGACTTCCAGCCGCGCGAACCCTTCCATCCGCTGTTCGGCGCTATGCCGAAGACGCCCCTGATGATGGAATTCCAGATCACCAAGGAATATCTCGGCCAGGCGACGCATCTCGCCTATCTCGGCCCGCTGTTCGCCGAGACGCTCGACAGCGATACCTTCGCGCACGGCAAGGGGTCTACCGTCGCCCGTGTGCTGGAAGGCAAGGTCGATCCGTATCGCCTGACCGGCATGACGGGCGTCGCCAATATCGGCGTCGATCGCGATTGGACGGGATCGCCGTTCAACCAAGCCAACTGGTATGCATTTGGCCGCTTCGCCTGGGATCCAGAAGGCTCCGCGCGGCAATATGCGGAGGAATGGGCGCGGATGACCTTCACACCCGATCCGCGTTTCGTGACGCCTGCGGTGGATGTCATGATGGGCTCGCGCGAGGCGGTGGTCGATTACATGACGCCGCTCGGGCTCGCGCACCAGATGGCGACGGGATCGCATTACGGCCCCGGCCCGTGGGTCAGCGATCTTGCGCGGCCCGAATGGAACCCGGTCTATTATGCGCGGGCCGATGCGAACGGCATCGGCTTCGATCGCACAGCGACGGGGAGCGACGCGATCGCCCAATATGCGCCGGAACTCGCCCGCCGGCTCGCCGATCCCGCCACCACGCCGGAGCGGGAGTTGCTCTGGTTCCATCACGTGTCTTGGGATCGGCCGATGGCGTCGGGCCGCCCGCTGTGGGATGAGCTCGTAGCCCATTATGACCATGGCGTCGCGGCGGTGGCTGGGATGCGGCGATCATGGGCGGCCCTGGCACCGTATGTCGATGCGGAGCGCTTCGAGAAGACCAGCACCTATCTCGCCATTCAGCAGCGTGAGGCGCAATGGTGGCGCGATGCCAGCATTGCCTGGTTCCAGTCTCTGTCGCACCGTCCGCTTCCGGCCGGATCGCCGGCACCGGCGCACGCGCTCGGCTGGTATCGCGCGCTCGACTTTCCCTATGCGCCCGGTCACTGAGCGGGGAACGGGCGCCTAGCGCACGCGCCCCGCCGCATTGGCCAGCAACACGTTCGAGAGGATCGCGGTGTCCGCGGTCGTCGGCAGGTGCGAGACGAAGCCGATGCCGACGTAGAGGGGGCCTTTCAGCGACAGCCTGACAGGCGCACCATATTGGTGCATCGGCTCGCCGCGCTCGCTCACCCAGAGCGAGAAGAGGTCGCCTTTCTTCTCGATGCCGAGCCGGCCGGGGTGAAGGTCGACAAGGGCGTCGGGAGAATCGCCGCCAGGCAGGGCGCCCCGGCTGCCGACCCGATATTCCATGTCCTGGATGCGCGCGCCCTTCGCGGGCCGCCATGCGAGATGGAACATGCCACCGCCATGGAGCGCCACCAGTGCCTCGGGGGAATCGTCGTCGAGGCTCTGGCGGATGACGAGCACCGCCTTGCGATCGCCGAAGCCGGCGGGGTCGGGATAGGCGATGTCGGCGGCGAGGGAGACGTCGCCCGACATCCGCTTCCAGAGATAATGGAATTCGTCGCGCGTGTACCAGACGTTGTAGCCGGCCGAGGTGATCGTATAGCGGCCGTCACGATAGGTGGCGTGGCCCGGCACCAGCGCCCCGCCTACATCGGCCCGGCCCTCGAAGAGGCCGATCGGCGAGCGGTCGATCCGGGGTGCTCGGTGGAAGTCGGGGGGCGGGGCGACCTGCTGGTGGGTCGGCGAACCGGGATAGGCCCAGTCCGGCGCACGCGGCGCGCCGGGCGCGCTGGTTTCCGGAGAGACGCCGCGAACCGGCGCATATTCCGGTTCGGCGGCGGCGAGCGTCGCCAGCGCGGACCCGGCGATCGCCAGGCGTGCCGCGCGCGCAATCGTTGTCCGCATGCTCATTTCTCCGGATCCGGCGCGCCGAAGGGCGTGCAGCAGGGCTTGCCGATCGCGTGCAGTTCCATCAGCTCGGCGCGGGTGCCGTCCGGATCGATCAGGTTGAGCTGCCATTTGGCGTCGCGGCCGATCTTCGGCAGATTGTCCTGCCCTTTCAGCCGGTCGCCATTCCACAGCAAGGTATAGGCCGCCTCGGCATTGGGAATGCCGAGCGCGAAATGGTTGAGGATGCCGAGAGTCGCCTGCGTCATGTCGGCCGGCACGCCCTTGGTGTCGGGCGTGCCGACGATCATATATTCGATCCAGTCGCGCCCGTCAGGCAATTGCAGCGAGATCCAGGTCGGCTTGTCATCCTCCATGCCGCCGGCCCAATAAGGATGGAGGCCGAGGATGGTCTGGTAGAAGGGGTCTTCCCGCGTCCGGTCATGGACGATGAACCCGAAATGCATGACATGGCTGGATAACGGGTTGACCGGGATGGCCGGCGGCGAGGCAGGAGGCTGGACGAAGCGGACCACCGTCCCCTCGGGATCGGCCACGTCGAACCAGCGGCTGCCGTCATTCCCGCGCTCGACGCGGGCCGGCACCGTGACCTTCTGCGCGGCGAGATAGGCGCGCATCGCCTCCACGTCGGTGGTGTTGAGCGCGACGTGGACCAGCCGGACGATCGACGAATGCCCCGCCGGCAACGGCAGCACCTCGACGAACTGGGTGGGGCTGAAATAATAGCGCACACCCTGCGGATCCTCCGGGTCCGGCATCTTCACGCCGCCGAGATCGTGGACGTAGAAGGCCTCGCTTTTCGCCATGTCCGCCGCGTAGACGGCGATATGCGACACCGAAGCGAGCGGCGGGCGTTTGGGCGCGGCCGTCTGCGCGCCGCCCGCCAGCCCCGTCGCGATCATCGCGGCGACGATGAGTCCCTTCATCAATATCTCCCCTGTTCAGCCTTGGACATCGACGACGGCGGCCGGATCGAAGGCGCGCCGGTAATCGGAACGGGTGTCGACGGTGGCGCCGCCCTTCGCCACGGACGTCAGGATCGCGTGGATCAGGCGCATGTCCTGCAATCCCTCCTCGCCGCTCGAGACGAGGGGCGCCTTGCCGCGCACCACATCGGCCATCCAGTCCATCTCGCGGCCGAACTGGTCGATCTCGTGGATCGGCTGCGCCACGGATGGCTGGCTGTCGGGAATGACGCTGAGGTGATTGCCGCCATAGAAGCAGCCGGGATCGGCGATGAGGCGCGCGCGCTCGCCGATCGCCTGATAGGCCATCGTGCCGGGCTGCGAGAAACTGGACGAGCCGTTGGCGATCGCGCCGGAGGGGAAGCGGAACTGCCAGGCGATCATGTCTTCGGTCGTGCGGAAGCGCGGGTCGGTGCGGTCGGTCTGGGCCCAGGCCCGCACCTCCAGCGGTTCCTCGTTCAGCAGGTAGCGGGATGCGTTGATGCCGTAGATGCCCATGTCCGCCAGCGCGCCGCCGCCGGACATCGCCATGTCCAGCCGCCATGCATCGGACGGGTCGGACAGGGTGGTCGGCTTGCCCATCTCGGTGATGATCAGCTTGGGTCGTCCGATCCGGCCGGACCGCACGATGCGCATCGCGGCGAGGTTCAGCGGCTCGTAATGGCAGCGATAGGCGATCATCAGTTTGCGGTCGGCGGCCCTGGCCGCGGCGATCATCGCCTCGCACTCGCCGATGCTGTTGGCCATCGGCTTCTCGCAGAGCACATGCTTTCCCGCCTTCAGCGCGCGGATCGTGAACTCGGCGTGCATGGAATTGGGCAGGACGATATAGACGACCTGGATGCGCGGATCGCGGGCGATCCGGTCGTAATCGTCATAATTGTAGATAGCGTCGGCCGGCAGGCCGGCTTCGGCGGCGAGGCGACGCGCCTTGCCGGGATGGCCGCTGACCAGCGCCGCGAGCTTCGCCCGCCGCGTGCTGCGCAGCGCCGGGAGGATCTGCCCGATCGACAGCTTGCCGAGCCCCACGACGGCGAAGCCGATCCGCTGGTCGTCGGGCAGGGGGGGCTGCATGGGCGCCGCGAGAGTCCGCCCGGCGAGGCCGGATGCCACGCCCGCGGTAGCCATGCCGATCGCGAGGCGGCGGGAAATCTTGTCCGTCATCTATCCTCTCCCAGGATTGATAGTCTTGATTCCGGCCGCCGCTCAGCTCGGCGGGGGCGGGACATGGCCGATGGTGCGGTCGGCCCATTGCAGGAACCATTTCATGTTCGGCGCATCGGTGTGGCCGCCGTCATGCTGTCGCCAGGCGAGCCGGCCATCGAGCAGGCCCTGATTGACCGCCGGCATCGGCGCGATGCGATAATCCTGCGCGACGCCGATCCCCTTCGCGCCGAGCAGGTCCCACACCTTGCCGGCGCTGACCGTCGCCATCCAGCTTCCGCGATGATCGAGCCAGCGCGCATCGCCCTTTTCGGGCACGCCGTAGCTGATGAAAGTGAGCCGTGGCGCGCAAAGCGCAATCAGGTCATTGGAATCGACGGGCAGATCGCCGGGATCGAGCAGGCGTGACGAGCCCTTCGTGGCATCGTATTTCAGCAGGTTGCCGGCGAACCAGTAATAGGTGCCGGTCGCGAGATTGGAGATGTCCTCGCCCCAGTCGCGCCGCAGCGGAGTCGCGCCGCCCTTGCCGGAGGAGCCGACCAGCGCCATCGCGAAGCGCTGATCGAACGCCATCGTCACCAGTGCCGCCTTTCCCCATCGGGAGACGCCCTCGATGCCGACATGCTTGGCGTCGACCGAGGGATCGCTCTCGAAATAATCGAGCGCGCGGCTGGCGGCCCAGCCCCAGGCGCGTAGCGCCCCCCATTGGTCGGGGGACCTCGGGCCTCCGTGGTTGACCAGCCCGATAATGCCCTGCCGCAGGCCGGCGCCATCATCGGCCTGCACGCTGGCGGTATCGAGCAAGGCGAAGCCCCAGCCGGCGGCGGCGAGCTGGTCCGGGTTCATCGGATCGCCGTCCGCATTCTTCTCCGGCATGCGGAACAGCGGCGGCGGGGTCGCCAATGCGAAACCGGGATGGGCCGCGAAGATGGTCTCCAGCGACGGATCCTGCCGGATCGCTGCGGCCTTAAGGGCCGCGTCGATCCGCGTGAATTCCTCGCGCGACGGCTGCGTCGGGGCGGGAAAGCCGTCTGGCGCGAACATGACCAGCAGCGGCACTGGACCCTTGGCGTCAGCCGGAGTCACGACCGTCATGCGGATATCGACGGAGATGGCCGGATCGGCGCTGTTGTCGACATGGCCGATCATCTGCCGCGCCAGCACTGGCGTGCCGGGAAAGCCCAGCCGCTCGCGTTCGCTGGCGGCGACCCGCCACATCACCTTGGGAACGTCGGCGGGGATGCGGCCATAGACCTCGCGTTCATAGGCCTCGACGATCTCGGGTCGCCGTATCTTCCACCACATCGCGGCCGAGGTGACCGGCTTTCCTGCAAAGGTGACAAGCGGATCGGGCAGCGCGGGATGCGGATTGGCGATCATCTCATCGTAATTGGCGTGATTGGGTGCCGCTTCGTTGCCGCTGGGACCGGGGCGCAGCGCCTGAATGCCCAATTGCCGCATCATGTCGAGCCGATCGCCGTCGGCGTCGCTCGCCGCGCCGGCGGAGGCCAGGGTCAACGCTGCGGCGCATCCTGTGAGAGCGAGGCGAAGTCCCGATGCCATCGGCCTGCCTTTCGCCCTCAGGGCTTTGGCCCGCCTTTGCCATCCAGCCAGCCATTGTCGGCCAGCCAGTCGGCCAGCCGGTCCGGCCAGTGGACGATCGAAAGCAGGCTGGACCGCTCGCCGAGATTGAAGGCGTGATCCGCATCCGCATACATGTGCAGCTCGGCCGGCACGCCGGCTTCACGGAGCTGCTCGTAGAGGTGCAGCGCGGGCACGGCGCAGCATTTGTCGAGCGATCCTGCCGTGATGAAGGCCGGCGGCGCCGAGCTTGCCGCCCCCGCGGGAATGCCGAGCGGGCCAGGGAAGACGGAAACCTGGAAATCGGGCCGGTCGCTCTCCCGGTCGATCGCGTCGATCGCCTTCTCGCCGGCCGGCCCGGGATTGTCGGCGACGAGGGACAACAGCTCGCCGCCCGCCGAGAAACCCATCACCCCGAGGCGATGGGGATCGATGCCGTAGCGCGAGGCGTTCGCGCGGACCCAGCGGATCGCGCGGCGCAGGTCGCCAGCCGCATCGCGCTCGATCGAATAAGGCGATCCATCTTCCCGCGCGAGGCGATATTTGAGCACGAAGGCGGTGACGCCCATCTGGTTGAGGCGTGGAGCGATGTCGATGCCCTCGGTCGTCCAGACGAGGATCTTGTGGCCGCCGCCGGGCACGACGATGATCGCGGCCCCGCTATTATGGCGGGGATCGGCGGGGAAAACGGTGAGCGACGGGTCGTTGATGTTCCTGACCCAATAATCCTGGGCGACCTCCGCGATGGCGCGCCGGCCTTCCGTCCCCGGAGCGCCCTTCGGCCATAGCGAGATCCGTTCGGGAGCCGGCACGACCTGCGGCCATGGTGCACGGGACGGCAGACCGCCTTCGCTGCCCGGAGCGACGGTCGAACCTGCGACCGCGAGCGCCGTCATCAACATCGTCAGCGTCGGCATACCCGTCCTCGTCCCTGTTCGATCGTTCGCTTCTTACGCAGTCGGAATCGACGGGTCGGCGAATCGTCGTTATGATGGTAGCGCAAACATAAGCCTTCGCAAGAGAGTTGAGAGATGCCCCGCCGCTATCCGCGCACCCTGTCCGCCCTGATCCTCGCGGCGGTTACCGCCATGCCCGCCAGCAGCCAGCCGGCAGCAGCCGAGCGACCGCCCTCGCCCGAGATCGGGCGCTTCCCGGGCGATGGCAGCGGTGCCTACCGGACGCACCGCTATCGCGACCTGTTCGCCGAGCAGCTCGGTCGCCCACCGGCCGAAAGCCGCGCCAAGGTCGCCCGCGCCTTCGATCAGCTCTTCCACGGCGACGGGCAGGAAGAGCGGGTCTATTTCGAGACGGGCGCCAATGCCGACGGCACGCTCGCTTACATCACCGACTGGGCGAACAACGATGCCCGCACCGAAGGCATGAGCTACGGCATGATGATCGCCGTCCAGCTCGGCAAGAAGCGCGAATTCGATGCTCTGTGGAACTGGGCGAACACACACATGCTCGTCACGGACCCCCAAAATCCGTCGGTGGGCTATTTCGCCTGGTCCTTCAGCACAGACGGCTCGCCGCGATCGACCAGTGCGGCGCCTGACGGCGAGGAATATTTCGTGATGTCGCTTTATTTCGCCGCGCGGCGCTGGGGCAATGGCAAGGGCATCTACGATTATCAGGCCCAGGCGGATCGCATCCTGCGCGGCATGCGCCATCACGCGACGCTGACGGCCACGCCGCCCTTCCGCATCCATCCCGGCAATGCCCCGTTCGTGCAGCCGGACGCACCCTGGCCGAGCCCCAACAATCGGGCTGAGGCGGTCGAGGCGACGAAGGCGGGCAAACCTTGGCCACCCCGGTTCCTTCATCGCGCGTCGCACCCCGTCACGGTGGGGCCGATGGTGGACGAAGCCCATGCGATGATCCGCTTCGTGCCCGAAACGGCGCTGCCCGGCACCGACGCCTCCTATCACCTGCCCGCCTTCTACGAACTCTGGTCCCGCTGGGGGCCGGTGGAGGACAGGGCCTTTTGGGCGAAGGCGGCCGACGTCAGCCGCACCCTGTTCGCGACAGTGACGGGGCCAAAGACGGGCCTGGCGCCCGATCGCAGCAATTTCGACATGTCGCCTGCCACCGGCTTCGACGGCAAGCCGTCGCAATTTGGCTATGACAGCTGGCGGACGGTCAGCAATTGGTCGGTCGATTACAGCTGGTGGGGAAAGGATCCGCGCGAACGGGTGCTGAGCGACCGCGTCCAGTCCTTCCTCCGAGGGCAGGGCATCGCCCATTTCCCGGACCGATACACGTTGGACGGCACGCCGCTCTCGACGCGCCATTCGGCCGGCATGGTCGCGGCGGCGACGGTGGGCAGCCTTGCCGCGACGCCCGGTCCGGCATCCAAGGCGTTCCTCGAGCAGCTGTGGGACATGCCGATCCCATCAGGCGAGCAGCGTTATTTCGATGGCATGGTCTATCTCATGAGCCTGATGCATTGCAGCGGTCAGTTCCGTATCATCGAAGGGCCGGTGGACGACGGCTAACGGGCGCGCATCGCCGCATGCCGCCGGCGAGCGGGGATGGGCCAGCGCGTCGGCTCCGTCGACCAGGCAGATGCCGGCGATCACGAGCTTCGCCTTGCTATCTGACCGATTTCACGCCCGCGGCATCCGCCGCGGACGCGGGCCTATTTCCTCGGTGTCAGCTTGAGTAGCCGGCCCTGATCCTCGTCCTCGATGATCCAGAGCGCGCCGTCGGGTCCCTCCACCACATCCCGGATGCGGTGGCCCATGTCCCAGCGTTCCGCCTCGCGAGCGCCGCCATGGCCATCGAAGGCGACGCGGATCAGCGCCTGGCTGACCAGCCCGCCGATGAAGGCGGATCCTTTCCATTGCGGCCAAGATTTGCCGTCATGGAAGGCCAGCCCCGCCGGCGCGATCACTGGCGTCCAATAGACGACCGGCTTCTCGAATTCCGGATGGGTGTCGTGCTTGGGGATCGGCACGCCGTCATAGTTGATGCCGTTGGAGACGACCGGCCAGCCGTAATTCTTGCCCGGCCGGATGATGTTGAGCTCGTCGCCGCCGCGCGGCCCCATCTCGACCTCCCAGAGCGTACCCTTGGCATCGAAGGCGAGGCCATAGGGGTTGCGGTGTCCCGTGCTCCACGTTTCGGCCGGTGTGAGATTCACGCCCGGCCATTTCACCGTGCGGCCGGTGGCGGTCTTCGCCGCCCGGGTGTCCGCTGGCGGATCAGTCACCGTGACGACCGAGGCCCCTGTTCTGCCCGCCATCGGATTGCCCGGCGCCGGCTTGCCATTCAGGGTGAGGCGCAGGATCTTGCCGGTCGCTTGGTTCGGATCCTGCGCGGGCGTGAAGCGCTGTCGCTCGCCGACCGTCAGGAACAGGTAGCGGCCCGTGGGATCGAAGGTGACGATGCCGCCATCCTGCCCGCCCTTGCCGAACGGGATCTGGCGCCAGAGCACCTGGAGGCCGACGAGGGAGGTGCCGATCAGCCTGCCGCGCGCCAGCGCCAGTCCCGATCCATCCGATCCGGGCTCCGAATAGGTGATGTAGACCATCCGATCGGTCGCGAAGTGGGGCGAGATCGCGACGTCGAGCAGGCCTTCCTGCCCTTCATAATAGACCTTCGGCACGCCGTTGATAAGCTGCTTCGATCCGGTCTGGCTGACGAGGTAGAGCTTGCCCGGCTTCTCGGTGACCAGCATGTGACCGTCGGGCAGGAAGACGATCGCCCAGGGCGAATCGAAGGTCGCGACCGTGGTCGCCGTGAAGGGGCGAACCGGATTGGGCCTGGCATTGCCGAAATTCTGCTCGGCGATGGCGGGCGTCGCCAGAAGGCCGAAAGCGCAGATTGCCGCATGATATCGCATCGAGATTTCCTGTCTGTCCTTTGGATTCAAGCACGTCCGGTTCGGACGAGGCCTCCCGGACGTCAGCGGAACTTCAGATTCTGGCTGAAGAACGGCAGCACGAACTCCTGAACGCGGGTCGCAACGTTGCTGGTATGCGTGCCGGGGTAGATGGTGAAACTGTTGACGACGCCATAGCCGGTCAGCACGTCATGCAATTTGCCGGCATCCACCTTGAGCCCATCCTGATCCCCGACGTCGATCGCGATGGCGCGATACTGCTTCAGGTTGCCGATATATTGATCGACGAACGAAAGGGGGGCGTTGGCGGCCCATTTCGCCAGCACGTCCGGTTGCACCGCGCCATTCTTGGTCGGCAGATCGAGATAGAGCGGTGGCGCCTTGGGATCGGGGGACCATGCGGCGGCGCTCGCCAGCTGCGCGCGCAGGCCGAAGGGCAAATTGGGCGAATCCGTCGGGGATTTCACAGCTTCCAGCGCCACGGCCGCCTGCGGATCGATCTGGGCGGAGGTGCGCGCCGAGAGGCAGCACGGGCTCATCATGTAAATGGCGCCGAACATGTCGGGATGCTTCATCCCGATCCGCGCCGTGCCGTAGCCGCCCATCGAGTGGCCGGCGAGGCCCCGGCTCAGCCGGTCGGGGATCGTGCGATAATGGCTGTCGATGTAGCGGATTAGATCGCACGAGACGAAGGTTTCGAAGTCGCCGGTCGTGACCGAACTCGAATACATCGAACCATTGTGGATCGTCTTGGAGTCCGGAAGGACGAGGATCATCTCTTTCGCGCCTTTGGCGAAAGCACCCGCGCTCGCCTCGGCGAGATGAATCTCCTTGCTCCACTGCTCCGCGCCGATCGAATAGCCGTGCAGCGCGTAGACCACCGGATAATGGCGCCGGGGCGATGCGGCATAACCTGGCGGCAGGACCACCAGCACGTCACGGTCGGCGGATTCCCCTTCTAGATTGCCTTCGATCGAGGGCGCGTGGACCTTGATATGTTCGATCGTCACCGGCTTTGCCCCGGGCACGGCGGGCGGCGGGTTCGTCGCGACCTGCGCTGCGGCGATGCCGGGAGCGAGGATCGTCAATGCCCCGGCGAGGCCCCAGCCGAGCGAATATGAGCACGTATATCGGGTCATCGTGGTGCCTCCTCAGCGAAACGGGCTACGAATTGAGGCCGCGGGTGCCGAAGAGCGACGCGGAGCCTCGGGAAGAGATTTCAGCTCGACGGCGTCTGTGATCGTTTCCTCGTATTCTCGGCGTTATCGACGCTGGATCAAGCGCGGGCAGCGAAGGACAATTCGTCGAGCCGGACCGGTCGCTTGGGTCCGATCGAGATCGTGGCTGCCCGGTCGCCAAGCCGCACAACCCGCGTGATGGGCGTCACCGATCGAATGGTCGCGCGGGCGAGCCGCCCTTCCGACCAACCGATGTCCACCTGGCACCCGCCGCGCGCCCGCAGGCCCGTGACCGAGCCGCCGGCCCAGGCCGTCGGCAGCGCGGGCAGCAGCAGGATCTCGTCTCCTTTGCTCTGCATCAGCATCTCGGCGATCGCGGCCGCCCCGCCGAAATTGCCGTCGATCTGGAAGGGCGGATGCGCATCGAACATGTTGGGATAGGTGCGCTCCGGCCCAAGGAGGAAGCGCAGGATGCGATGGGCATGGTCGCCGTCCCGCAGCCGGGCCCAGAGGTTCGCTCGCCACGCGGTCGCCCAGCCGGTGGATTCGTCGCCGCGCATTTCCAGCGAGCGGCGCACCGCGGCGGCCAGCTGCGGGGTCGTGTCCGGGTCGATCTGGTGGCTGGGATAAAGCCCGTAGAGATGCGAGACATGGCGATGATGCGGTTCGGGCGCCTCGGCGTCCCAATCGGAGGCCCATTCCTCCAGCTGGCCCTCATGGCCGACGCGATCCGGCAGCAACCGCGCGCGCGCCGCGCGGATATCGCGGACGAAGCGGGCATCGCGACCGAGGATCGTGGCGGCATGGGCCGTCTGGTCGAACAGGTCGCGCAGGATCTGCATGTCCATCGTCGGGCCGGCGCAGAGCGATGCGCCATGCGAATGGACATTCTCCGGCGAGAGTGACGGGTTGGTGACCAGATGTCCGGTATCGGGATCAGTCTGCAGCGTGTCGAGGAAGAACAGGGCCGCGCCCTGCATCAGGGGATAGACCGAGGCGAGATAGCGGCGATCGCGGCCATAATCGTATCGATCCCACAAATGGGTACAGAGCCACGCGCCGCCCATCGGCCACAGACCGAATTGGGCGCCGTCGATCGGCGCCGTGGCCCGCCAGAGATCGGTGTTGTGATGCGCGACCCATCCGCGCGCGCCGTACATGTCCCGCGCGGTCCGCGCGCCCGTCCTCGCTAGGTCGCGTACCATCGCCACGAGGGGTTCGACGCATTCGGGAAGCGCGGTGGGCTCGGCCGGCCAGTAATTCATCTCGGTATTGATATTGATCGTGTATTTGGAGCCCCAGGGCGGATCCGTCCTGTCGTTCCAGATACCCTGGAGGTTGGCCGGCTGGCCGCCGGGACGGGACGAGCTGATCAGCAGATAGCGACCATATTGGAAATAGAGCGCGGCGAGCGCGGGATCGTTCAACGTCTCGCTCAGGCGTATGCGCTCGTCGGTCGGCCGCTCGGCGTCGGCGCTGCGGCCGAGATCGAGCGTGACCCGCCGGAAAAGACGGCGATGCTCCGCCGCGCTGCCGGCGGCGATCTGCGCGAAGGATCGGGGCCGGGCGCGCGCGATCTGCGCATCGGTCACGGTGGCGGGATCGCCGCTGGTGTCGTCATAGCGCCGGTAGCTGGTCGCCATCGCGATCAGGATGGTCGCCGTATCCGCGGCATGGATGCCGATGCGATCGCCCGCGCCGGAAAGGGTGCCGCCTTCCGTTGTGATCCAAAGCCGGGTCTCGAAGCGCAGGCTTCCCCCGATCCCGTTTTCCGCGCGGTTCATGCCGGAGAGGCGGAGGCCGTCCTGTCCGTCGAGGGTGATGGAAACCTGATCCTGCGGTGAGCGCAGTCTGAGGTCGCAATCGATCGCGCCGCGACGATCCGCCGAAAGATGGATGGCGATGACCTGATCCACCGGCGAGGCGACCACGCGCCGCGTGTATCGCACCCCGCCCGTGACGAATTGCGTCGTCGCCATCGCCGCGTCGATGTCGAGCGCGCGGCGATAATCGCTCACGTCGGAGCCCAGCGACGGGAAATCCAGCAGCAGATCGCCCACCGATTGGTAGGACATCTGTTTGAGCGGCGTCGCCATGACCTGCTCGTTCGCGAACGCTTGCGCCTCGGCATAACGCTTCTCGAAGATCAGGCGACGGACCTCGGGCAGCGCATCGTGCGCGCGCGGGTTCACCGGATCATAGGGGCCGCCGCTCCACAGCGTGTCCTCGTTGAGCTGCAAGCGTTCCTGCGAGACGCCGCCGAATATCATGGCACCGATCCGGCCGTTGCCGACGGGCAGCGCCTCCGTCCACACCGCCGCCGGCTGGCGATACCACAGGAGGAGGGGAGCCGTGCCGGGCACCCCTCCGACCGAGGCCGCAGGAAGCGTCAGCGCGCCGGCCGCCGCGACGGCGCCTTCCAGCACGTCGCGGCGGGTGGGGAGGGGGCGATCGCCCATGATGCGGCCTGTCGCTACCTAACCGGTCAGCGCGCGTCGCCGACGAAGCGGTTGATCAGATTCTCCAGCCGCTCCTGCCGGCCCGACTTGTGCGCGGGACGGATGTCCTGCGCCACCGCGAGGTCGGCGATCGAGGCGAGCGAGCTGGTGTCGGCCGAGACCGCTTTGCCGAACTCGCCCTGCCAGCCGGCATAGCGATCGGCGCGAACCTGATCGATGCGGCCATCCTCGATGATCGCCGCGGCCGCCAGCAGCGCGCGCGCGATCACGTCCACCGCGCCGACATGGCCATGCACCATGTCGACCGGATCGTTGCTCTGGCGGCGCACCTTGGCATCGAAGTTGAAACCGCCGTCCGTGAAGCCGCCGGCGCGCAGGATCTCCAGCATCGCCAGCGTCATCTCCTCCACCGAATTGGGGAATTGATCGGTGTCCCAGCCATTCTGGTTGTCGCCGCGATTGGCGTCGATCGAGCCGAAGATGCCGAATGCGCGAGCGGTGGCGATCTCATGCTCGAAAGTATGGCGGGCGAGGGTCGCGTGGTTCGCCTCGATATTCACCTTCACCTCGTTCTCGAGGCCATAGCGCTTGAGGAAGCCGTAGACGGTGGCAGTGTCGAAATCATACTGGTGCTTGGTCGGCTCGTGCGGCTTCGGCTCGATCAGGATCGTGCCCTCGAAGCCGATCTTGTGCTTGTGCTCGACGACGAGGCCCAAGAAACGGCCAAGTTGATCGAGTTCCTTGCCGATGTCGGTGTTGAGCAGCGTCTCATACCCTTCGCGACCGCCCCACAGCACATAGTTGGAGCCGCCGAGGCGATGCGTCGCCTCCAGCGCGGAGCGGACCTGGAGCGCGCCGAAAGCCACGACTTCCGGGTTCGGGTTGGTCGCGCCGCCGGCGGCATAGCGCGGGTGGCTGAACAGGTTGGCAGTGCCCCACAGCAGCTTGCGGCCGGTCTCGCCCTGCAGGCGCTCCAGATCGTCCACGGCTTCCCCGAAATGGCGCCGATACTCGCCCACCGTCTCGGTCGCGGCCATCACATCGACGTCGTGGAAGGCGTAGAAGGGCAGATCGAGCTTGTTGAAGAAATCGAAGGCGACGGCCCGCTTGAAGCGCGCGGCCTCGGCATCGTTGGCGCCGGCGTGCCACGGGCGGTTGAAGGTGCCCGCGCCGAAGACGTCGAAGCCGTTCCAGCAGAAACTGTGCCAGAAGCAGACGGCGAAGCGCAGATGGTCCTCCATCCGCTTGCCGAGCACGATCCGGTTCTTGTCATAGAAGCGGTAGGCGAGTTCATCGCCGCTGTCCGGCCCCTTGAAGGTAACGGGCGCGATGTCGGCGAAATAGTCAGTCGGGTTCATGGCATATTTCCCTTGAGAGGAGTGATGCGGGGATAAGCGGCGCGGAATGCGGCCTTGCGGGAGGCGAGCAGGGCGATGTCGGCGGGGTCGGGCTCGACGATGCGGTCGACGGGCGGCGGCACGCAGACATCGCGTGGATCGCCGCCATCGACCGCGAGTTGCGCCAGCCGCGCGGCGCCCAGCGCGGGGCCGACCTCGCCGCCCCGCAGATAGGCGAGGGGCGTTTCCATCGCGGCGCTGAGGATGCGGCCCCAATAGCGCGAGCGCGCACCGCCGCCGATGACGGAGAGCTGCTTCACGGTCGTGCCGGCGTCACGCAATGCGTCGAGCCCGTCGGCGAGCGCGAAGGCGACCCCTTCGAGCACGGCCTGACTCAATCGGCCGGCATCGGTGTCGTTGTCGAGCTGGAGGAAGGCGCCGCGCACCAGCGCATCGTTGTGCGGGGTGCGCTCGCCCGAGAGATAGGGGAGGAAGATCTCGTTGCCGGCGCCGGGCCCGGTCTCCTCGGCGCGCGCGAACAGCTCGGCCGCCCCGGGTGCCCCGGTGATGCGCGCCACCCAGTCGATGCAACTCGCCGCGCTCAGGTGCACGGACATCTGGTGCCAGAGACCGGGCAGCGCGTGACAGAAAGCATGAACGGCGCCGCCCGGATTTGCCCGATAGGCGTCCGTCGCGACGAAGATCACGCCTGAGGTGCCGAGCGAAAGCAGGGCATCGCCGTTCGAAACCACGCCGACGCCGACGGCCCCCGCCGCATTGTCGCCCGCGCCGCCTGCGACCGCCACGCGCGCCATGCCCCAGCTCTCCGCGATCCCGGCGGACAGCGTGCCAACGATCGCCGAACCCTCGACCAGACGGGGCATGTGCGAGAGGTCAAGCCCCGTCGCCGCCAGCAATGTCTCGCTCCAGCGACGTCCGGCGACATCCAGCCAGAGCGTGCCAGCGGAGTCGGACATGTCGGACGCCTTCTCGCCCGTCATGCGCAGTCGGATATAGTCCTTCGGCAGCAGCACCGTCCGCGTTGCGGCGAAGACGTCCGGCTCGTGGCGGCGCACCCAGAGCAGCTTGGGCGCGGTGAAGCCCGGCATGGCGAGGTTGCCGGCGATGGCGTGGAGATCGGAGACCTCGGCCTCCAGTGCGGCGCATTCGGCATGGCTGCGCCCGTCATTCCAGAGGATGGCCGGGCGGAGCGAGCGGTCGTCCGCGCCCAGCAAGGTCGCGCCATGCATCTGGCCGGCGAGGCCGACGCCGCGCACCGAGCGGCGCACCGCCGGATCGATCGCCAACACCGCGGCCTGGGTCGCGCGCCACCAATCCTCCGGATCCTGTTCGGACCAGAGCGGCTGCGGGCGCGATACAGTGAGCGCCGCCGTGCCCTGGCCGATCACCTGGCCGTCGGCGGCGATGACCACCGCCTTCACCCCCGAGGTGCCGATGTCGATACCGAGAAACATCTGGCCGGCCCTCAGCGCGTGAAGGGATCGACCGTCCGGATCGATCCGTCTGGATTGAAGTGCAGCTCCGTCACCTTGACGTTGCGCAGGTGGTTCCGGTTGGAGAGCTGGGTGTCCGCGTAGAACAGCCACCATTTGCCGTTCCATTCGATGATCGAATGGTGGGTGGTCCAACCCTGGACGGGCATCAGGAAATGGCCCTGATAATGGAAGGGGCCATAGGGATTGTCGCCGGTCGCGTAGGCGAGGAAGTGCGTGTCGCCGGTGGAGTAGGTGAAGTAATATTTGCCGCCGCGCTTGAACATCCACGAGGCCTCGAAGAAGCGGCGGTCATGGTCGCCGCCGAGCAACGGCTTGCCATGCTCGTCCAGGATCATGAGGTCGCGCGGGGCTTCCGCGAACTGCTTCATGTCCGCCGCCATGCGCGCCACCTTCGGCATCAGCGCGGGCTTGTCGTCCTGGTGGAGATCCGTGTCGGAGCCATGCGGATCGTAATGCCCGCCGTGCCAGCGCTGCAGCTGGCCGCCCCAGATGCCGCCGAAATACATGAAGCTCTTGCCATCGGTATCGGTGAATACCGCCGGATCCATGCTGAAGCTGCCCTTGATGGGCTGCGGATCGGCCTTGAACGGGCCCATCGGGTTTTTGGAGGTGGCCACGCCGATGCGGAAGGCGCCGAGCCCGTTCTTGTCGCGGCTTTTGTCCCGCGCCGGGAAATAGAGATAATAGGTGCCGTTCCTGTAGGCGGCATCCGGCGCCCACATCTGCTGCGAGACCCAGGGCACCTGCTTAGCGTCCAACGCGACGGGCCCGACGGTCACCGGCCCGCCGATCCGATCCATCCGCAGGACGCGATAATCGTGCATGGCATATTCGTTGCCGAGATCGTCGTCGGGGATGTTCGTCGGGACGTCATGGGAGGGATAGACGTAGATCTTTCCCCCGAACACATGCGCGGAGGGATCCGCCGTGTAGATCGAGGTGACCAGCGGCTGGGAGAGATAATGCTTGCCGTTCGGCGCGACCGGCGCCGGCGCGGCCGCGATCGTCGCCAGAGCGGCGATGGCGGCGCAATGAACCTTCCTCATAATATCCTCTCCGGTCGTTATCAGCGGCAGATCTGGGTGAGTTCCGCGGGATCGAAGCCCGCTGGGCGGAGCGGACCGTCCGGCGCGGGCAGGTGATGTTGCAGGCCGGTCGCGTCGAAGGGCTGGGACGGATCGACATCCGCGCGGTAGGCGGGATCGCTCTCGGCCTCGTCGAGCGTCACGAAGCGGAAGCCATGCTGCCGGTAGAGCGCGAGAAGGCGCGGTGCCATGCGTGCGTCGAACGCGCCCGCATGCATCAGCAGCACATAGGGGATGTCGCGCCCGTAAATGGATTTCGACGCGGCGCGCGATGCCGTGATCGCACGCTCGGCGGCGGCGAGATAGCTTTGCTCGAGCCCGCCGATCGCCGTCTCGTCGCCCTTCGCGACGCAGCGCGCGTAGGGCTCGTTCCAGCTATAGTCGGCGAAGCTCATGGTGACGGCGGCGATGCGATAGCCGTGCCGCGCGAGGATAGCGCGCGCGGCGTCCCGCACCGCTGGATCCTTCCCCTCGTCCAGATAGGGATAGCGGAACCAGTGCCAGCTCTGCGCCTGCGCGGTGGCGGAAAGCAGCGGCTCGTTGCGGATCAGCTCGGCCTCGAACGCCTCGGGCGTCATCGTGTCGAGACTGGTGTGCGACCAGCCGTGATTGCCGAGCGGCAGGCCCGCGTCGCGCCATTGCGCGAGCGCATCCGCCGATCCGGGCTCGCGCTCTTCCAGCACGCCGTTGATCATGCCGTACACCAAGGGCGCGCCGGCATCGTTCAGTGCCTTGGCGATCGTCGCGGCGATCGCCGACCGGCTCTCGCCGGCGGGCAGGGGACCGTGCGCGGGAAGGTCGTCGAAGGTGATGGCAAGGCGGGGGTGCACGGCGACACCCGCGCCGGCCGCCGAGGCGGCCAGCACAAAAGCTGTGATCAGCGAGCACGCGCGCATCGCGGGCGCCTCAACCGACCATGTCTTCGAGCTCGCGCCCGCGCGTTTCACGCACGAACTTGCGCACGAAGAAGAAGGAGACGAAGGCGCTGAGCGCGTAGAAGCCGTAGGTCGGCGTCAGGCCGACGCCGCTGGCGAGCGCGGGGAAGCTCACGGAGATGGCGAAATTCGCCGCCCATTGCGCCGCACCCGCCACCGCGAGGGCCGAGCCACGGAACTGGTTGGGGAACATCTCGCCGAGCATCACCCACATGATCGGGCCCCAGCTCACGTTGAAGAACACGACGTAGAGATTGGCTGCGACCAGCGCGATACGACCCGTCCCGGTATCGAGATGAAGCCCGCCGCCGGGCTGGATCGCTGCGGTGGCGAAGCAGGCGGCGACCACCGCCAGCGTCACCGTCATACCGACCGACCCGACCAGCAGCAGCGGTTTGCGCCCGATCCGGTCGACGGTGAAAACCGTGAACAGGCAGGCGAGGATGGAAAGCGCACCGGACAGGATGTTGATCTTCAGCGCGTCTCCCTCGCTGAAGCCGACGGACTGCCAGAGCACCGCGCCGTAGTAGAAGACGATGTTGATGCCGACGAACTGCTGCAAGATGGCGATGCCGATACCAGCCCAGACGATCACGCGCAGCCGGCCGGTGGCGGGGTCGATCAGGTCGGACAGGCGGGGGCGGTGATGATCCTCCGCGAGCGACCCGCGAATTTCGGAGACCTTGCGCTCTGCCTCGGCGCTGCCGAGCAGGCGCGTCAGAATGCCGCCCGCTTCGGTCTCACGGCCGCGCGCGACGAGATAGCGCGGGCTTTCGGGGATGGCGAACAGCGCGAGCAGGTAGATGGTCGCCGGTATCGCCTGCATCCAGAACATCCAGCGCCAGGCCGACTGGCCGAGCCACAGCGGCGCGGTTGAGCTGCCGGCTGTGTTGGCGAGCACGTAGTTGGCGACGAACGCGCCGGTCAGCCCGGTGATGATCATGATCTGCTGGACGCTGGCGAGGCGGCCGCGGATCGTGGCGGGCGTCACCTCGCTGATATAGACCGGGGTCAGCACGCTCGCCGCGCCCACTCCGAGCCCGCCGACCAGGCGCGCGGCGACGAAGAGAACGGACGAGGTGGCGGCGCCGGCGCCGAGCGCGGAGAGGATGAAGAGCAGCGCCGCGACGATCATGATGTTGCGGCGTCCATAGCGGTCGGCCATCCGTCCGGCCAGGAAGGCGCCCGCCGCGCACCCGATCAGGATCGCGCCGACGTTGAAGCCGGTGCCCAGCTTCGACAGGCCGAAGGCCTTTTCCAGCCCCTCCTGCGTGCCGTTGATTACCCCGCTGTCATAGCCGAACATGAAGCCGCCGATCGTGGCAACCGCCACGATCAATCCGATGAATGCCAGGTTCGCCCCGGTGTCATCCTGTTGCCCCGCCTGCATCTGCTCCTCCTCATGGTCTTTTCTTATTTTGATCGCCGGGACAGTCGGACCGGTGGTACCGGCAGCCCCGCCACGCCGGGATCGAAGGCGAAGATGTCCCCGGCGAGCGGCTGCCCGGCCAAGTCCCGTGGGTTCAGCCCCTTGCGCGCCGTCGTCGCGAAGGCGGTGCGCAGGCCATCGCCGCCGAAGGCGATTTTGGTAACGTTGGCGACCGGAAAGGCGATCGCTTCGACGAGGCGGCCATCGGGCGCATAGCGTCGCACGCCCCAGCCGCCGAACAGGCCGATCCAGACATGCCCCTCGGCATCCACGGTAGGCCCGTCGGGATAGCCGGCGCCGTCTTCGATCGTCGCAAACAGGCGCGCCTCGCCGACCCGGGTGCCATCCCCGGCCTCGACCGCCCAGATCGCACGGCCGAGCGTATCGACATGATAGAGCGTGCGCCCATCGGGCGAGAAAGCCGGGCCGTTGGTGATCACCACCGGATCGATCTGGATTCGCGACGCTGTGCCATTGGCGTAGCGATAGACATGACCCGTGGCTTCTTCCTCGCCATCGTCCATCGATCCGAACCAGATTCCGCCCTCGCGATCGACCGTCGCGTCGTTCAGGCGGTTGTCCGGCAGGTGCGGTTCGGGATCGGACAGCGGCGTGAAGACACCGCCGCCCGGATCGAAGCGGTGCAGCCCGTTCTTCAGTCCGGCGACGAAGGTGCCGCCATCGTCGGGCAGCACCCAGCCGACCTGATGGGGCGCGTTCCACGATCGCAGCACGCCCTGGGCCGGATCGAAGCGGTGGATACGCCGTTCCTTGATGTCGACGAACCAGAG
>Ga0105239_10001793_pt1 | contig 28180 bp, 20 predicted proteins | sample KBSC44metaG_FD_92761 | JGI IMG/M metagenome (GOLD analysis project Ga0105239, IMG submission 92761) | Corn rhizosphere microbial communities from Kellogg Biological Station, Michigan, USA - KBS C4-4 metaG | ecosystem: Host-associated > Plants > Roots > Rhizosphere > Soil | place: Michigan, USA...
CCGTTCGTAAATCTCCTTCGTAAATAACTGTGGACGTCATTGTGCTGTAATTTTCCCTAAATTTACGCCAGTTAATACTAAATCATTATCAGTGAGCAAACTTTTCCTGACGCTATTCGCTTCATTCCTGGTCTTTCAGGTTTTTGCACAGGATTCTACCGGCGTCTCCCGGATGCGGTCACAAGACAAGCGAAACGCCAAACGCCAGCGAATGAACAATATGCTGAAGATGGAAGAGGAAGGCGATCTTATTTTCAATAAGCATAATATATTCGGTATCCGCCTGGCTACCGACGGCTACGGGATCAACTTCGAGAAAGGAAAATACAGGACACCCTCGCGTACGTTCATCTATTCCTTTGAGCTGAACGAGAAGCACGACCCGAAGGAACACCATATTTCGGCCACGTCGGACGGGATCAATGTCTCTACCGTGGTGCCCTTCAAGATCAACAACCTCTATGAGTTCAAGATCGCCGTCGGTCAACAGCACCTCATCGGCGGCAAGGGCAACAAAAATGGCGTCGCGGTGACAGCTCTTTACCAGGGCGGTCTTACCCTCGGCCTGCTCAAGCCCTATTACCTGGACGTCCAAAATCGGGTCACGGGACAGACGACGCGGAAGACCTTCGAGCAGCTGGCCACAGACACCCTGGCGGACGACCAGATCACCGGCGCTTCCGGCTTTACCGTAGGTTGGGGGAACCTGAAATATAAACCGGCCGTCAACGCCAAACAGGCGCTGCGATTCGACTATGGCCGGCTTAATCAAACCGTCACCGCCATCGAAGTAGGCCTGACCGAAGAGTTTTACTTCAGCAAGATACCCCTGGCCTATCTCATCCCTCAAAAGAACTTTTTCTTTAATGCGTACGTCCAGATCATGTTTGGCAGTCGCAAGTAGGGATTTTGTACATTTGTTGAATGGAATTATCATCGAACGGCACACCCTGCTCGGCACCGGCCGCGGAAAAAACAGTCCACGCGGCCGAAGAATCTACGCATAGAGTTCAGAAACCCAACTGGTTACGCGTAAAATTGCCCATCGGCGAGAGCTACAAGCACGTCCGCGGACTGGTAGATACCCATAAATTACACACCATCTGCGAAAGCGGCAACTGCCCCAATATGGGCGAGTGCTGGGGAGAGGGAACGGCGACGTTCATGATCCTCGGAAATGTATGTACCCGCAGCTGTGGCTTCTGCGCCGTCGCCACCGGCCGCCCTGATCCCGTGGACTGGGACGAACCGCAGCGAGTAGCCGAGGCTATCCATCTCATGAAGGTCAAGCACGCAGTGATCACGTCCGTCGACCGCGACGAACTGAAGGACGGCGGTAGCATCATCTGGCAGAATACCATTCGCGCGGTCAAGGCGCTCAATCCCAATACAACACTGGAGACCCTGATCCCCGATTTCAAGGCGGAGAAAGAGAACATCGCCCGGGTGATCGAGGCTGCTCCGGAAGTCGTCTCGCATAATATTGAGACTGTTGAACGACTCACGCGCCAGGTCCGCATCCAGGCCAAGTACTGGCGTAGCATGGAAACGCTAAAAACACTGAAAGAAGGCGGGATGAGGACGAAGAGCGGTATCATGCTCGGCCTCGGCGAGTCGAAGGAAGAGGTCGTCCAGACCATGCAGGACCTCCGCAACAGCGGCGTCGACGTGATCACGCTGGGGCAGTATCTTCAACCCACCAAAAAACACCTGCCGGTGATCCGTTTTGTCCATCCAGACGAGTTTGCAGAGCTGAGGGAGATCGGCTATCAGCAGGGCTTCGACTATGTAGAGAGCGGTCCGCTGGTAAGGTCCTCCTATCACTCCGAGCGGCATGTCATCCCCGGTTACGGACGCACGGAATGGCTGAAGAGCAAACAGCATGCGTAAGCCGATCGTCACGCTGTTGGTCCTTGCGGCGCTGATCATTGCGTCGCTGGGGGGCAGGGCACAGCTGCGCTGGACAAAGGCGGACTCGGCTTTTGGGCCATTACCAGGTAGCATGCACGTCTATTCCGCCGCCGATACTTTTCATGGCTTTCCCTTCAAAGGCTATTATGCTTCGGTCCGTCTGAAGGACAAGAAGCTCCTTTTTACAGCGAGTACGGGTCAGGGGCGGCGATTTACGCCGTCCCAGTATTACCAGCTGGAGCAGCAGCCCCTGCTGGTCGTCAACTGCACCTATTTTTCCTTTGCCACCAACCAGAACCTCAGCGTGGTCGTCCGGGACGGCAGGATGCTGGCCTACAACGTCAATTCGCTGAGGGGTACGGGGAACGACTCGATGATCTACTACTATATTACGCGCAGCGCGATCGGCATCGATCGCCAACGGCGGGCCGACGTGGCCTGGCTGTTTACCGACAGCACCCGGCGCTGGCCCTATGCGTTTGAGGACCGGCCCATCGTCGCGAAGGGGTCGGATACCGTTCCCTCGATCTATTCCCTGAACGACATCGAATGGAAATGGTGGAAGATGCGGACAGCGGTGGGCGGAGGGCCCGTGCTCATCCACGACGGGAAGATCTTTATCACCGACGTGCAAGAGCAGCTGTATCCCGGTGAGGGCCGCGAGGGTGAGCACCTTCCGCGCACGGCCATGGGATATACCCGTGACGGCAGGCTGATCGTCCTGACCGTTGAGGGCCGTAGCTCCGACGCGGTAGGCATCACCTTACAGGAAGAGGCGGAGCTGCTTCACGAGCTGGGCTGCTATGAGGCGCTGAATCTCGATGGGGGAGGCAGCAGCTGTATGCTGATCAACGGAAAAGAGACGATACGTCCATCTGACGCATCTGGACAGCGACCGGTGCCGGCGGTATTCCTGGTCAAATGGAAAAAGGACTAGTTTTTCATATCCCACACGAGCGCGCTGGCGCCTAAGATCGCGGCGTCGGACTCCTTTAAATGGCTGATGAGTATCTTTACCTTGTTCTGAAATACCTGTATCAGGTTGTGCTCCATCGCTTCGCGGGTCGGCTTTAAGATGAGGTCGCCGGCCTTTGTCAGCCCGCCAAAAAGGATGATGGCTTCGGGACTGGAGAACATTACAAAATTAGCCAGGGCCATGCCGAGGATGGAGCCGGTAAAATCGAAGATCTCTTTGGCGAGCTTGTCACCCTGGATGGCCGCGTCATAGACGGTCCTCGAATCCAGCTTCTCTTTTGGCACTCCGCGCAACAGGCTGGGTTCGTCATGACTCTCCAGCTTCTCCAGCGCGGTCAGCATGACACCCGTAGCGGAAGCATAACTTTCCAGGGAACCTTTTTTCCCCGTGCCTTCGTGCAAACGTCCTTCGGGGATGATGATCGTATGACCCAGCTCGCCGGCAAAACCGTCGTGACCATAGATCAGCTTGCCGTTGGCGACGATGCCGCTGCCGACACCCGTACCCAGGGTGATCATGATAAAGTCCTTCATGCCTTTGGCGGCGCCGTACATCATTTCGCCGATGGCCGCGGCGTTGGCGTCATTGGTGAGGACAGCAGGCAGCTGAAACTTATTCTGGATCAGCTTGGCCAGCGGAATGATACCCTTCCAGGGGAGGTTGGGCGCGTATTCGACCGTGCCGCTGTAATAGTTGCCATTGGGGGCCCCCACGCCGATGCCTCTCATCCTTCCGGGACCACCTGCTTTTTCGACCAGGACGCCCAGCTGGTTGTACAATTCATCGATATAGTTCTCAACGGGGCCGTGGCCACGGGTGGAGAGCGATCCGGAGAAGAGTACGTTGCCGTTGCGATCTACGATGCCGTATTTAGTTCCCGTGCCGCCGATGTCGATGCCGATTGCCAGAGACTCAAAACTCAGAGAAGAGGCCGATTTTGCCATGTGCGCTTAAATTCATTTGTATGTGCCGGAGATGCACTGTCCAAAAAATTAGCGCATCTCCGGCAAAGCGCTAATGTCTGTGACCTTCGCCACCCAACACCGTTGGGTGTCTCGATCGGGGACTTCGTTTTACTCGTCCCCAGACGAGGCCTTTCCAGGGCCTCAAGGGGTGCAAAGATAAACAAGAAATCGGACCCCGGGCCCGATTTCCTGATATTAAACTGCCATTATTGTTAATGTCCTCCGGCTGCCCGCAGCGCGTCGAAGTCGATGCCCTGGGAGATCAGCTCCCGCTTGGCGCGGATGGCATAATAGGCCAGGTAGCAGAAGCCGGCGACGGGGACGAAATAAGAATATTGAATGCCCAGATAATGATCTCCGGCAAGCCAACCCTGAAGGAGGCTGATGAAGCCGCCCCCGCAGATCATCATGATCAGGTAGTTCGAGCCTTCGTTGGTATGCCTGCCAAGGCCTGCAATGGCCAGGGTGAAGATACAGGGCCAGAGGGTCGAGCAGAACAGCCCCACGCTGGTAAAGGCGTAGACGCTGACCATGCCGCTGGCCAGGATGCCGATCAGCAGCGCCGTGATCGCCATACAGGAGAAGATCAGCAGCTGACGTGCGGGATTACCCTTACTGAGGATATCTCCGACGATCATCGCGATGATGATGAACGCATACAGATAGAAAGGAGTGAGGTCGTGACCCGCGATCTTGTTGACCAGCAGGAATACGCCGAACGCCAGATAGGGCATGACAATATTGAGCACTTTCTGAGCGCTCTTGCTAACCCCGAAGGCGCCGACAGAGGCCGTCCAGCGGCCGATCATCAGGCTGGCCCAGTACAGGGATACATAGGGCGCGATCTGGTCGGTGGGCGTATGCAGCTTTTCTCCCATGAACAGCGGGAGGTTACTGGCCGTAGTTACTTCAACTCCGACATAGACGAAGATGCCGATCATGCCCAGCGCGAGCTGTGGATATTTCAGGGGACTGCTACGGTGCAGCAATTTGCTGGGCGCGGAGGCGTCTTCTGCGCTTAGCTGATCAAGGTCGATCTTATTGGGCAGCGAAGAGAATTTGAAGATCACCGCGATCAGTATAAACAGGCCGCCGAGAATAAGATAGGGCGTTTTTACGCTGCTGATGCTGGCGACTTTTGCGACGCCCGTCACGGAGGCCGAGCCGAAGATCGCAAAGCTGACCAGGAGGGGACCGATGGTCGTACCGAAATTATTGACACCGCCCGCCATGCTCAGCCGCTGTGCGCCGCTGGCCGGACTGCCCATGATGATCGCCAGCGGATTGGCAGCCGTCTGCTGCAGCGAATAGCCGAGACCTATAATGAAAAGACCGGTGATCAGGATACCGAAGGATGCGGACATCGCGGCCGGGTAGAACAGCAGCGCGCCGATCGCAGAGATGAAAAGCCCCAGACCGATGCCGTTCTTATAGCCGATGCGGTTGAGGATATCCCCGCCCGTGGCTTTGGAAATAGCTGTATATATGATCGACCCAACGGTATAGGCTACATAAAAAGCGAAGGAGATCAGCTGAGCCTGCCATTGTTCGAGGTGCAGCTTTTCTTTAAAAACGGGAATCAGGATATCATTACTTGCCGCTACGAAGCCCCAGAAGAAGAATACTGTTACGAGTGTCCCGAACTGCGACCATTTGGTTTGTTGTTGCATATGCAATCAGAGTGGTTAATGCTTGAGTCGAATAAGGGCTGAAAATACAGCTTTTTCCCAAGCTAAAAATATTTTCTATGCTCGAACACTGAACCGGACTCCGTCCGGTTCGTTCGATAGGACAGACATTTGCGGCTATCTCCGGGAAAAAGATATTTGGACTTTTTTTTTCCGGCGATACTTTTTATTACAAATCCTTACTAAATTGAACAGCAATTGTTTCAATGGAAATCATTCATGTCTCAGCAGAGTGTTATCCCGTGGCCAAAGCCGGTGGATTGGGCGATGTCGTAGGCGCGCTACCCAGATACCAGCGGGAGGCCGGGCATGTCGCCAAGGTAGTAATGCCGATGTACCGCACCAAATTTCTGAACGATAACCAGTTCGAGGTCGTTCACAAAGGCTATACCCATATGGGTAACTACTGGTTCAACTATACCGTAATAAAAGAGCAGACCAACCGGCTGGGGTTCGATCTTTACCTTGTAGACATCTATGGACTGCTGGACAGGGAAAAGCCATACGGGTACAGCGATGACGCTGATCGTTTCATTGCCTTTCAGATCGCCGTCGCCGACTGGATAGCGGTATGGCGTCATCGTCCGGACATCGTGCACGTGCACGATCATCATACCGCCCTGCTGCCTTTTATGTTCAAATACTGTTATGCCTACCGGCATTTACAATATATCCCTACCGTCCTGACCATCCACAACGGGGAATACCAGGGCTGGCTGAGCTGGAACCGGAGCCATCTGATACCCGAATGGGATAGCTATAAGACCGGGCTGCTCGACTGGCAGGGCACGATCAATCCGCTGGCCTGCGGCATCCGCTGCGCCTGGAAGGTGACAACGGTGAGCCCGACCTATCTGGAGGAGATGCGCTATGACGCCGCCGGGCTCGAGGCCCTGCTGGAATACGAAAAAGGTAAGTGCAGCGGCATCCTGAATGGCATAGACACTGTCGTATGGAACCCCGCGACGGACTATTATATTGAAGACCATTATTCGATCGATACCGTGGAAGAAGGGAAACAGCTCAACAAGCTGAAGCTATGCGATCGGTTTAATCTTGACCCCAGGAAGCCGCTGATCACCTTTATCGGCCGGCTGGTGGGGGAGAAGGGGGCCGACCTGCTGCCCCAGGCCGTAGAGGATTCCTTTTATTATATAGGGCGTAAGATGAATTTCCTCATTCTCGGCAGCGGCCTCCCCGATATACAGGGAAGGCTGACGGGGATCCAGGGGCTGGCGAGGGGGGACTATAATACGTATATCGGCTATGACGAAGCGCTGAGCCACCTTATGTATGCAGGGGCAGATTTTATCCTGATGCCCTCCCGCGTAGAGCCCTGCGGTCTTAATCAGCTGTACGCCCTCCGCTATGGCACGGTGCCGGTGGTCAGGAATACGGGAGGACTGCACGATACGGTCATCGATTACGGTGACAAGAACGGCTATGGCATCCGGTTCAACCAGGAGACCGTTGGAGACATGACCCATGGCATCTGGCGGTCGGTGGAACTTTATCAGCAACCACAGAAATTGTACGAGATACGGCAAAGGATGATGAAGCTGGATTTCAGCTGGCAGTCCAGTGTGCGGGCTTATCTGGATCTTTACGAAGGCATGCGCAAGGAAGCAGTGGTATAATAGCAGGGGTATAATATTTTAGACAGGAATTTTTCTATAACAAAAGAATCGATCATTTATTAAACCGCTTGTATATGTCAAAAGAGATTTTATCTGTGATATTGGGTGGAGGGGCAGGAACCCGTCTCTATCCCCTGACCGCCAGCCGCAGTAAGCCAGCCGTACCCATCGCAGGAAAATACCGGCTGGTGGATATTCCCATCTCCAACTGTCTCAACTCGGGCATATCCCGGATGTTCGTCCTGACGCAGTATAATTCGGCGTCGCTGAACAGGCATATCAAGAACACCTACCATTTCAGCGCCTTCAGCTCGGCCTTCGTGGACATCCTCGCGGCTGAACAGACCCCCGATAACCCTACCTGGTACCAGGGCACGGCCGACGCCGTGAGACAGTGTCTGCGGCATATCGGGCCTTTTGACAGCGAATACGTGCTCATCCTTTCTGGTGACCAGCTGTACCAGATGGATTTCATGGAAATGCTTGAGCATCATAAGAAAACAGGGGCGGACATCTCCATCGCCACCATCCCTGTCAACGATAAGGAGGCCTCCGACTTCGGGATCATGAAAATGGACGAGAGCGGCTTTATCACTTCCTTTACGGAAAAGCCGAAAAAAGATATGCTCCCCCCCTGGGTCAGCGACACAGGGCATGCCATGCAAGCACAGGGACGCCACTACCTGGCTTCGATGGGTATTTATATCTTCAACCGCCAGCTGCTGAGCGACCTGTTACAGAATGAGTTTGCGGAATCCACGGACTTCGGTAAGGAAATTATTCCCCAGTCCCTCGAGAAATACAAGGTCGTCAGCTACCAGTACGAGGGCTACTGGACCGATATCGGGAATATCCCTTCTTTTTTCGAAGCCAACCTGGGGCTGACCAAAGACATCCCGGACTTCAACCTTTTCGACAATGAAAAGGCCATCTATACCCGCGCGCGCATGCTGCCGCCGGCCAAGATCAGCGGCACCACGCTGGAGAAGACCGTCATTGCCGAGGGCTGTATCATCAACGCCTCGCGCATCGAGAACAGCATCATCGGCATCCGCACCCGCATCGGGACGGGGACGACCATCGTCAGCAGCTACCTGATGGGGGTAGACTTCTACGAGACGATCGAAGAGATCGACCTCGCCCGCCAGCACGGACTGCCTACCGTGGGCATCGGTCACCGCTGCTATATCCGGAACGCCATTGTGGACAAGAACTGCCGCATCGGTGACGACGTCCGCATCAATGGCGGGCACCACCTCGAAAATTCTGATCACTCCCTGTACACGGTGAAGGAAGGGGTAGTGGTGATCAAGAAAGGCGCCGTGTTACCGAATGGGTTTGTGATCTAGCGGGACCGCGTGGTCTGTAACCTTGCTTCCGCTTATAACCTTAAATCGATTGCCATGGCCACTGCACAATCCCCGGGGATGTCCCGGCGCGGGGTGGAACCCAAGCCTCCGCTGACGCTGGGACAGATCTTCACCATGAGCTTTGGTTTCATGGGGATACAGTTTGGCTTTGCCCTACAGAATGGCAATACCAGCCGCATTCTCCGGTCGTTTGGCGCGGATGTCGATCAGTTACCGTTGTTCTGGCTGGTAGCTCCCCTGGTGGGCATGATCGTTCAGCCGCTGATCGGTCACTACAGCGACCGGACATGGAACCGGCTGGGCAGACGAAAGCCCTATTTTCTGACAGGGGCTATCCTTTCATCGCTTGCACTTATACTTCTTCCCAATTCCGGCGGCCTGGCGGGTGTCGTGCCCGCACTCTGGGTAGGCGCAGGGTTTGTCATGATAATGGACGCCTCGTTCAACGTCGCGATGGAGCCCTTCCGGGCCCTGGTGGCCGACAACCTCCCTGACAGGCAGCGGACGCTTGGATTTTCGGTACAGACCTTTCTGATCGGGGTCGGGGCGGTGATCGGCTCCGCACTTCCGGACTGGCTCGCCAGCCTGCACGTAAGTCAGTTGGCGGGCCCCGATGGGGTTGCGCCAAATATCAAATACTCCTTTTATATCGGCGCCGCGGTGTTTATCATCGCCATACTGGTGACCGTGCTCTTCTCCAAAGAATATCCGCCGGACCAGTACAGGCGTTATCACGGGGAACCGGAGTCCGGTGAGGGCAGCGGCGGCCTGGGAGAGATACTGAAGGATTTCAGGAAAATGCCGCGTACCATGCGGCAGCTGGGGCTTGTCCAGTTCTTTAGCTGGTTTGCCCTTTTCAGCATGTGGGTATTTACCACCGACGCGGTGGCCACCCACGTCTACGGGCTGACAGGACACTACGAGCATAGTACGGCGTACAATGAGGCGGGGAATAAAGTAGGTAGTGCTTTTGGTATTTACAATCTCGTAGCGACAGTTTATGCGTTATTTCTGCCGGGCATCGCAAGGCTGGTGGGCCGCAAGGTAACACACGCACTTTCTCTGACGGCCGGAGGCTTCGGTCTGATCGCCATTTATTTCGCCCACAGCCCGGCCGGGCTCTATTATTCGATGGTTGGGGTCGGCCTGGCATGGGCAAGCATTCTGTCCATGCCCTATGTCATTCTCAGCGGCTGTCTGCCCGCGGGGAAGATGGGTATCTATATGGGGATCTTCAATTTCTTCATCACCCTGCCGCAGATCATCAACGGCGTGTTCGGCGGCTGGATCGTCAAACATCTTTATGCCGGACAGCCTGTCTATGCGATCGTTCTGGCGGGCTTCTGTCTGATAGCCGCGGCGATCAGCGTCCTTTTCGTTTACGACGGAGGAGCCATCCGCATGCAGCAGGAGAAGGCCGGCTTTTTTGCCGGGCAACAGCCGTAAAATTATGTACTATTTCAAACGTGTCCTCACCCTTGCCTGTCTGGTCGTCGCCGTGGCGGCATCCGCGCAGCAGGTCTATCCTACCAACTGGTGGGCAGGCATGAAACATTCCAGCCTGCAGCTAATGATCCACGCCCGGAATATCGGTGAGGGAGCCATGGTGGCCGTCTCCTATCCTGGCGTACAGCTCAAAGAATTTCACCGCGTCAGCAATCCCAATTATCTTTTTATCAGGCTGCAGCTGGCGCCGACGGTAAGGCCCGGGAATATACCAATACGGATAAGCCACGGGACGGGGGCCGCGACGATGATACAATACCCGCTGCTCTCGCGACGCAGCGGCAACGGCATTTCCTACGCACAGGGGGTTACATCTGCCGACTTTATTTATTTCCTGATGCCGGACCGATTCAGCAACGGCGACCCGCGCAACGACCGCGTCCCGGGCATGCGCGATCAGTCGTTGGACCGGGATTCTATTTTTTTAAGACATGGCGGCGACATGCAGGGCATCATCAACCACCTCGACTATCTGCAGCAGCTGGGCGTGACGACCCTGTGGATGACGCCGGTCCTCCTCAACGACATGCCCGATCGCACCGAACACGGCTATGCGTTTACCGATCATTACACCATCGATCCGCGCCTCGGCGGCGCCACCCAGTATCGCCGGCTGTCGGACTCCCTGCACCGGCGCGGGATGAAGCTCATACAGGATGCGGTATACAACCACGTCGGACTCTATCATTTCTTTATACAGGACCTGCCCGAAAAGAGCTGGCTGCACCAGTGGCCGCGGTATACCCAGACTAACTATCGCGATCAACCGCTGCTGGACCCGCATGCCAGCGTTAGCGACAGGCAGCTCACCAGCGACGGCTGGTTCACGCCACAGATGCCCGACCTGAACCAGGGCAACCCCGACCTGGCTGAATTCCTTATCCAGCACGCGTTGTGGTGTGTAGAGACCTTTGGTGTGGACGGCTGGCGGATCGACACCTATATCTACAATGACCTGGATTTTATGAACCGGTGCAATAAGGAATTGCTGGATGAATACCCGCATATCACCATGTTCGGCGAGGCCTGGGTCCACGGGACGGCCAACCAGGCCTATTTTACGCGTAATCACCTGGACATTCCTTACAAGAGCAATCTCCCGGGAGTAGTGGATTTTCAGTGTAATTTCAGCGGTATCGTTTCCGCGGTAAGGGATACCAGCGGCGGGGGAGTGAACGACCTCTACAATACGCTGAGCAACGATTTCCTGTACGAAGATCCGACGCGGAACGTCGTCTTTCTCGACAACCACGACATGAGCCGGTTCTTCTCCCAGACGGGCGAAGACCTGGCGGCGCAAAAGATGGGGCTGCTGTGGCTGCTCACCACCCGGGGTATTCCGCAACTATATTACGGGACGGAGGTCCTGATGAAGGGCTTCGCCAACCCGGATGGCCTGGTGCGACTCGATTTCCCCGGAGGCTGGCCGGGCGATAAAGTGGATGCATTCACTGGAGTGGGGCTTACCGAAGACCAGCGACAGGTCCAGCAGCTGGTGCGGCGGCTCGGTCAGTTCAGGCTGCATTCTTCCGCGCTTCGGACGGGCCGGCTGATGCAGTATACGCCCGGGAAGGGCCTCTATGTCTACTTCCGCTATGATGCGGGGCAGACGATACTCTGCGCGATGAATGCGGGTACTCAGCCGGTGCCGCTGGATTTCAGCCGGTTTGGCGAACGGATGGCGGGTTTCCGCTTCGCCACCGACGTATTGACCGGGCAGCGGCGCCCGGTTGCGCAGCCGGCCGAAATGCCGGGACGCACCATGTGGGTGATGGAATTGTCCCCGTGATAGTTTAGAGTAAGGCGTCCTGCATAAATCGTTTTCCGAATCTCCCCTTGTCACCAAGACCTTGCCGGACCGTTGTCGTGAACGTCGATTTGTCGGTCTTCTTTCCTTTTGCCGGCGGCGCCAGCTGGCTATCCGGCACGGGGATCGCCTCTACCTTTGTGGCGAACCAGGAGATATGCTCGTGCGGCAGCGAAATACCCAGGATCATGCCGGGCAGTCCGGTAAAGGACTCGGGACCGCTGGAGGTCAGTATCTCGTCTGTATAAAAGGCCACTACATAGATGGAGTCCATGATGATGGCATTGGCGCGGCGGCAGCTGAAGCCGGCGATGGTGCGGGTCTCAGTCGTGATCTTCCATTTTATCTGCCGGAGACTGTCCTGGATCAGGAACAGCTGGTCGAATATATTCTTCTGACTGGTGCCCTGGTCTTTTTCGAGGTCGGAATAGACGATATTGTCCTGTGCCGGAGGCTGTATCCACATATTGTCCTTTTCGTCCGTCGTTCTGCCCGGGCGGTACAGGCTCTTGTTGTGGTTGAAGTAGAGGTCGTAATAGCTCTTTTTGAAATGACTGCTCATTTTCTTCAGCAGCTCGACCCATTCTCCGTCGTCATCGGCGCTGAGTCGCGCGTACATGTTGATGGTCTTTTCAAATTCGATCTTTCCCTGCGAGAGGAAGACCGTATTGCTCTGGGCGCTGACCCGGCCGGTGACGGCTAAAAAGAGGAGTATGATAAAAAGACGTGGCATAGGATTTTTTTTATATTATTTAATTTCTGCACAGAACTTCGTCGGAGCTGCTTCGCCACGCTCCTACTTGTTCATTCCCTTCGCTTTGCTCGGGAACAGGTGCGAACCGGACGGAGTCCGGTTCCGGTCAATTCCGCGCCGGAGCGGGCATCCCGGCCTTGGTGAAATTCCAGACCAGGGAGAACATAAAATACCGCTGGATCGTCGCATACGTGTTCTGCGAAATCAAAGTACTGTTTACGGTTCGGTTAAAGCCGATATTCTGGTTCAAAAGATCATTGCCCGCAACTTTCAGCAGCAGGGCGTCGTTCTTCAGGAATTTCCTTCCCAGCCAGGCGTTCAGCAGGACCACGTTGTTGTTGCGGTCGAATACCGAGGTCTTCTGCCGCAGGTTGATGTCGCCTTCCATGTGAAGCTGCAGCTTCAGCGGGAAGAAGAAGTCGAGGTTGGGCTGAATGGAATGGGTCCAGTAGTGGGTGGTGACGCCGGTGTTGATGGTCGAATGGCTCTGCGTATAGGTAGGATTATACCGGATGGACAGGTCGAATTTCTTCTCTTTGGATATCCCGATGCTGGTGCCAACCCCGTATGTCCCGCTGGAAGTCTTGTTCAGGAGATTGTTGACGACGCTGACGTTGGTGCTTCGGCTGGCGTTGCCGTAAAATTCCAGGTTGATATGGGGTTTGCGGAACCGCATTTCGTAGCCTGCATAGCCGAAGAGGCTGTGGTTGCCGTCGACGTTGACGAATTGCGAGACGCGCCGGCCAACATAGTCGACTGTGCTGTTGCCGATGGCGTTCTCTGTAAAAGTATACCTGAGGTTGGCGTACCAGCCTCTGTCGGCAAGGATATTGTAGTCGTTGTAGAACAGCTGGATGTTGTTGTTGAACGAAGGTTTCAGTCCTGGGTTGCCGATGGTGATGTTCAGTGGGTCCTCGTTGGTGCGAAGTGGCTGTATCTGCTGCAGCTGCGGCTGGTTCGTATTCCCGGAATAGTGAAGGAACAGCCTCCGCATATTTGTAAAGGACCAGGTGACGGATGCGTTCGGGTACCAGTTGACAAAGCTGCGCCTGAATGACGTATCCGCGTGCAGGTCATTCTGTTTCCAGCTGGTAAAGCCGAGGTCATTGCCGGCGGCGAAGCGGAATTTCTTTTTGACGAGGTTATAGGTGATGCCTGCTCTGTGGGTAAAAGTATTGTACTGATAGTCGTTGCTATACAGGGAATCGAGCTCGCTGTACTTGCCGCCGGCCGCCTTGTTGTAGGAGTTGCGGTTGGACCGGCTGTTGTTGACGGTGACGCCATAGCTGGCCGAAAGAAAAGAAGACCTGGAGATCGGCTCGGTATAGGTGGCCCTGGAATCCACCAGCAGGTTTTGCGTATAATAGTTCTTGAACTGGTCGATCAGCGAGTCTTTGGAAAGAGCTCCGCCGTTGTCGTAGAGACGGGTATCCGAGATCAGGAATCCGTCCGAGCGGTTCTCGGTATAGTTCTCGCGGATATTGAGGGAGATCGTTCGTCCTTTTTTTGCCAGCTTTTTCCGCCACAGCAGGTTGCTGTTGACCGAGTGCTTGTCGCCGGTGGTCGAGGTCGTCCGGTCATTCTGGTTGACCATCGTGCTGTCGCTGGCAAGAGCCTCCGAGTGGAAGATACTGTTGGTCGTTTTATGGTCGGTGCCGCCGTCGGCCATCAGCTTCAGCGAGGAAGAGCTGTCGAATTTATACTCGTATATGCCGTTGAAACTATTCCGGATGATCTGGTTCCTGAATTCCTGGCGCTGATTATTATAATAGAACGTATCCGGCAGGATGTACTGGGAATTGGTTGTGCTGTTGCCGGTGACGTTCAGCATCATGTATTTGTAGTTGGCATTGAGGGACTGCTGGTCGTCGTTGAACTTATTGTTGTAGTGCAGCCCGCCCGTCTTTACGGAGGGGTAGCCCTGCCCCTCAAAGCGGCCTGACCAGGAGTCCAGCTCGTCGTGAGACCCGCCGTCGGAGATGCTGACCATGCCCGTGTTCTCGTCGACGTCGGCACCGGCGGCGAAGCTTTGACCGTAGGTATCCTGTTCGTTCCAGCTGAGACCCGTCTTGCCGGTATTGGAGATGATGCCATAGCCGGCTAATTTCTCCTTATTCCGGAAATAGTTCGCCATCAGCTGGTAGTCATAATAGCCGTCCGTACCCTGTCCGGCGTTGGCGCGGCCGAAGTAGCCGTTCTTCTTGCCGTCCTTCAGCTTGAGGTTGATCGTCTTGTCGCGCTGTCCGTCGTCGATGCCGGTGAAGGTGGCCTGGTCACTTTTCTTGTCGTAGACCTGTACCTTGTCGACCATATCGGCACGTAGATTCTGAGTGACGAGGGTGGGGTCGTCGCCGAAGAACTCTTCGCCGTCAACGAGGACCTTTTTTACCGTTTCCCCCTGGGCAGTGATCTTTCCGTTCTTGTCGACCTGTATGCCGGGAAGTTTCTTCAGCAGGTCTTCGACGGTGGCGTTCGGCTGCGTGCGAAAGCTGTCGGCGTTGAACTCGGTTGTATCGCCCTTCAGCCGGATGGCGCCTTTGTTGCCGCTGACGACCACTTCCTGGAGAAGCTTGCTCTTCAGCACCATTCCGATCACGGGAAGCGTGAGCGTTCCGGAATCCTTTACCGTCAGTTCGTCCACAAAATCGGCGTACGAAGGGTAGGTAACCACGATAAGATAGCGGCCGAAAGGTATTTTATTAAGAGTGAACCGGCCCGCCCCGTCGGTACGGGCATGCTGGACCAGGATCGAGTCAGAGGGACGAAGCAGGAGCACCGAACTGTAGGCGAGGTTCTTTTTTTCCGCCGTATCGGAGACGGTGCCCATGACACGCGAAGATTGTGCCAGGCCGGTGATGGACACGCCGAGGCATAGGATGAGACATAGGAAGGTTAACCAGGTCAGCTTTGGCATAAAGGACTTAATAGGGATTATCAGTGAAAGGCCGGGCCAAATTAATTTCAAAATCAAGGATATGCAAGGACGATCCCTTAAATTTACGTTAAAGAGGAACAATCCTTTTTACCGCTTGTAAAAACATTTAAAAACATAACCGTGAGTACAACCATTGGTCAGAAATATGAAGAGATGCATTTTGTAGATTCGGCAAAGCCGGTATGGAACTACTCGCTTTTTACGGAGGAAGATATCCGAAATTTTCAGAATGGGACGAACTACCGTCTTTACGATCTGTTCGGAAGCCACCGGCGGACGGTGCTCGGCAGGCCAGGACATTACTTCGCCGTGTGGGCCCCCAATGCGACAGCTGTATCGGTCATCGGTAATTTCAACGACTGGACGCCCGACCTGCACCCGCTGCTCGTCCGGCTGGACCGCAGCGGCATCTGGGAGGGCTTCATCCCGGACATTGCGACGGGCGAAGCCTATAAATACCATATAAAAGGCTATAAAGGCGGGACGCTGGATAAAGGTGACCCCTATGCGTATTTTTGGGAGATGCGGCCGATGACGGCCTCGATCACCTGGGAGCTGGACTATGACTGGCAGGACGCGGATTGGATGGCGGGCCGGCAGACGCACAACTCCCTCGACTCTCCATGGAGCATCTATGAGGTGCACCTGGCCAGCTGGATGCGGCCGGACAAGTACGACGAAGAACGGTATAACACCTATGCGCAACTGCAGGATCTGCTCGTTCCTTACGTTAAGCAGATGGGCTTTACGCACGTCGAGCTGATGCCGGTGATGGAACACCCCTTCGACGGCAGCTGGGGCTACCAGGGGACGGGGTACTATGCTCCCACCTCCCGTTTTGGCGATCCGCAGGGATTTATGGCGCTCGTAGACGCCTTTCACCGGGAGGGCATCGGCGTCATCCTGGACTGGGTGCCGTCGCATTTTCCCTATGACTATCACGGCCTCTATCTGTTCGATGGCGCCAATACCTATGAGTATGCCGACATGCGGAAGGGCTATCACCCGGACTGGAACAGCTATATCTTCAACTACAAGAGGGGAGAGGTAAAGTCGTTTTTGATCAGCAACGCCCGGTACTGGCTCGATAAATACCACGCGGATGGGCTGCGCGTGGACGCCGTCAGCTCGATGCTGAAACTGAATTATTCCCGGGAGGAGGGAGAATGGGAGCCCAACGAGCACGGGGGTGACGGCAATCTCGAGGCGATCGCCTTTATAAAGGATTTGAACGAGACCGTCTATCGCGACTTTCCTGACGTGCAGACCATTGCCGAGGAGGCGACCGACTGGCCTGGCGTCAGCCGTCCGACCTTTGCCGGCGGCCTCGGATTCGGGATGAAATGGATGATGGGCTGGATGCACGATACCCTGGACTTTTTCAAGCTGGATCCTATCTACCGGAAGGACCACCAGGATAAGTTTACGTTCAGCATGATGTACTACTACGACGAGAACTTTGTGCTGCCGCTGAGCCACGACGAGGTCGTTCACGGAAAGTCGCCGATGATCTATAAGATGCCGGGCGACGACTGGCAAAAGTTTGCCAACCTCCGGCTGATGTATACCTATATGATGACCCATCCCGGCGGCAAGCTGCTGTTCATGGGCGACGAGTTCGGCGCTACCTCCGAATGGAACTATAAGACCGAGCTCCAGTGGGACCTTCTGCAATACGACGCGCACCGGCTGATGAAGGACTGTGTGAGGGATCTGAACTTCCTGCTGCGCGGCGAGCCCGCCCTGTACGAGAACCAGTTCAATATGTATGGCTTCGAGTGGGTCGACCTCAACCATCGCAACGAAAGCGTGGTGGTCTACCGCCGCAAGGGCGGGAACCCTGCCGACGACATCCTGGTGATCCTGAACTTCACGCCGGTGGTGCGCCGCGACTGGAAGATCTATACCCGCGGAAAGGCGGCCTGGAAAGAGCTCTTCAACAGCGACGACCGCAAATACTGGGGCACGGGGGATACGAACAACCCGGCGGTGCCTGTGCACCTCGTCGACGAGAGCGATGACGTGTATGAATTGATCGTACACCTGCCGCCGCTGGGGGCTGTGGTGTTGAAATAGCGGCCGCCGCCGCCGGCCGCGTGAACCGCGCGGCCCACCTTCTACATCCTTTCCGGAACACGGATACCGAGCAGCGCCAGCGCCGAACGCAGTATGGTGGCGGTCAGCTGCGCCAGCTGCAAGCGAAGCGCTTTTTTCTCCGTAGTCTCGGCATTGGCAATTGAATGAACATTATAGAATGTATTGAAAGCCTGCGCCAGCTCGAATGCATAGGCGGAGACGACCGACGGGCTCATCTCTTCCAGGGCCTGCACGAGTACGCCGGGGTATTTCTCTGCGATGACGAGAAGGGCTTTTTCCGCGGGCAGCAGCGGCTCTTGGGCTTCGTCGGAGGGGATCAATTGGCTACCGGACATCCCTTCCTTGCGCAGCACGCTCCTGATCCGCGCATAGGCGTACTGTATAAAGGTGGCCGTATAGCCGTGGAGATCGATTGATTCTTCGGGATTAAAGACCATCTTCTTTTTGGGGTCGACCCGGAGCAGGAAAAATTTAAGACCGCCGATGCCGATGACGTCATAGAGGTCGCTCAGCTCGGTGTCTGTAAAGCCTTCTGTCTTTCCCTGCTCTTTTGTCTTCTTCTCCGCCTCGCTGATCATCTCGTCGAGGATATCGTCGGCGTCGACGACAGTACCTTCTCTCGTCTTCATGCGACCCGTAGGCAGCTCGACCATACCATAGCTCAGGTGAAAGATTCCGTCGGCGGAAGGAATGCCCAGCTTCCGACAGATCAGCTTGAGGACTTTGAAGTGGTAGTTCTGTTCGTCCCCGACCACATAGATGCTTAGGTCGGAGTGGAACTCTTCGTTCTTCTTTACGGCCAGACCGATGTCCTGGGTGATATAGACCGCGGTCCCGTCCTTGCGCTGGACGATCTTCTGGTCGAGGCCGTCGGCGGTGAGGTCGATCCAGACGCTGCCATCGTCTTTTTTAAAGAAGACGCCTTTTTCCAGCCCCTGTTCAACGAGCTCCTTGCCGAGCAGATAGGTATTGCTTTCGTAGTAGGTCTTGTCAAAATCGCTGCCGATGCGTTTGTAGGTGACGTCAAAGCCGGCATAGACCCAGCTGTTCATTTTCTTCCAGAGCTCGATGACATCCGGCTTGCCCGCTTCCCAGTCGACCAGCATCTGCTGCGCCATCTTCATAATGGGCGCTTCCTTCTCGGCCTGTTCTTTGTCCATGCCACCCGCGATCAGCTCGGCCATCTGCTCTTTATGAACGGTGCCGAAGAGAACATAGTAGTCGCCGACCAGGTGGTCTCCCTTGATACCCGTGCTCTCCGGCGTGGCGCCGTTGGCGAACAGCTGCCAGGCGACCATGCTCTTGCAGATATGGATACCACGGTCATTGGCGATACAGGTCTTGACGATCTCATATCCGCCCGCCTTATATATCTCGGCGATGCTCCAGCCGAGGAAATTGTTACGAAGATGCCCAAGGTGAAGGGGCTTGTTGGTATTGGGGGAAGAATATTCCACCATTACCTTCCTTCCGTTGGCGGGCTGGCGGCCAAAAGCCGTGTTGGCGTGTTCGTTGCGGAGGAAAAGGGTCCAGCGACTGTCGGCCACGGTTAGGTTGAGAAATCCCTTGATGACATTATAGGCTGAGAACAGCCCGGGGTTGCCGGCCAGCAGCGCCTCCCCCAGCTCGTTGCCGAGGGCATCGGGGGATCTCTTCAGCTGCTTCACAAAGGAGAACAACACCACCGTATAGTCGCCTTCGAATTCCGGTTTGGTCTCGTTGACGGCGATGTCGGCGAGTGCCAGGTCGAATTGAAATTTCTCTTTCAGGGCTTTGCTGGCGGCTGTTCTGATCTGACTGATAATGTCCATTGATTCGTAGTTGGCTGCAAATGTACGGCAAGTCAGACAATTGTCTCTCATTTGGCCCATCCCCGCTAATCCTCGCCGCGGCAGAACCGCCGCCGAATTAGCCGACCTTCAAATGGAATTTATCCGCCGCCTGCCGTAAGGACGCCGCCGCCGGAATAGTAGCTACCCTGAGGCCCTAAAAGGGCCTCGTCCGAAGGACAATTATTAGCGTTTTGACGGAGATGCGCCAATTTTTTAGGAAGGCGCATCTTCGTCACATATATTTAACGTAGAAACGCCCAATTGGTAGTATATTTGGAGTTTTAACAGGAATGGCACAGATACTGAAAAAAAGCATCATCTCTTTTATTGATTTCTTTTACCCTCCGTTCAGCCGGGTAATGCCCCTGCAGACCTTCCGCTATGCCGCTTGTGGCGGAACTAATACGGTGGTCGACATTGTCATGTACGCCATCGCATATAATTTTATCCTGCACAAGCACGACGTCGACCTCGGGTTCCTGACGATCAAATCCCACATCGCTTCGATCCTCATCGCTTTCTGCGTGAGCTTTCCCCTGGGTTTTTTTCTGTCGCGGAACATCGTATTCACCGGGTCAACCCTGCACGGCCGGGTACAGCTGTTCCGGTATTTCCTTCTCGTGCTCATTTGCCTGCTGCTCAACTATATCTTCATCAAGCTCTTCGTTGAGCAGTTCCATCTCTATCCAACCGTTTCCAAGGTGCTCACGACCATCATCGTAGTGGCCTTCAGCTATGTGACGCAGAAGAATTTCACGTTCAAGACCGAGACGCAGAACCGGCAGGTCGACTGAGCAGGCTCGCTGCCGCCGGATAGCCAGGACGCGATTCACACAGTGAGCGCCGCAGGCAGTTCGCCGCGGTTCACAGCTTGGGCAGGACAAGCCTCGCTCATTTCCGCTGGGTCATGCTGAACCAGTTGCCGACCCCATCCGACAGAACCGCTTCAGTGCCATAGAACTGCTCTTTTGGCTCAGACTTGAAGGCTACGCCCTTGTTCTTCAGCTCCTCATAGGTGGCCCTGCAATCGGTAGTATCCATGACCCCGGCGCCGAGGACCCCCTTCTCCAATAATACTTTAAAGGCATTGCGGGTCTCTTCGTCAAAATGCATCCCGCCATCCAGCGGCGAAAGAAGGGCTATCTCCAGGTCGGGCTGGTCGGGAGGCGTGATCGTCAGCCACCGAAACCCGTTTTCCATTTTCGCATCGGTATTGACTTTGAACCCTAGCTTGCCGACATAAAAATCATAGGCTTTTTCCTGATCAAGCACAAAAAAGGTAACATGGGAGAGTTTGGTGATCATAAATTAGAGATTTATGACCAAAGCTAAGGTTTCCGCGGCCGAAGCCCTTATTGAGAATTGCTTTTCTGGGAGGGGGCCAAAGCTCCGGCTTGTCCCGCCTCGCCGCAGCCGGCGGCCAGTTCAACGCCACAGTTCTCGATGAAGCAGTGGGGAATAAAGCTGCGCGGCTGTTCGAGGGTCTGCTGTTCCCTGCGCCAGGCCTCGTCGCGATAGCTGGTGGGCGCTGCCCCCATCTCCTTTTTAAAAAGCAGGCTGAAAGAGCCGATGCTCTCAAAACCGACCTGATTGCATATCTCTGTCACGGTGAGATTGCGGGCGGCGAGACAGAGACGCGCCTGTTCGATCCGCTTGCGGGTCAGGTACTGATGTGGCGTAAGCCTGTAGATACGCGTGAAAAGACGGTGGAAATGATAACGGGAGAGGCAGGCTTCCCGGGAAAGCCTGTCCAGATCGACGTGACCCTGAAAATTGCCGTCGATATAGACTTTTGCGGCTACAACCTTCCGATATGTGTCCAGGGCGATGGGCATGTAAGGATTAAATTTTTCACTGCCAAATTTAATTCTTGTTTTTCAAACAATTACAGGAATTTGCTGGCACAATTTTAGGGGATTCCACAGTGTCTTTTTCGTAACTTTACAGATGCTGATCTCAAACTACAAGCCTATGGTAACAGTGATCATTCCCGCTCTTAATGAAGAAAAAACCATCCGCCAGGTTATACGCCAGGCGAAACGAAGCGAGCTGGTGAATGAGATTATAGTCGTCGATGATATGTCCACCGACAACACGATCGCAGAAGCGAAGAAAGAGGAAGGGGTGAAGATTATAACCAGTACCCATGTTGGAAAAGGGGATTCGATGCGGGAAGGGCTGTTGATGGCGGGTAATGAGATACTGGTGTTCCTGGAAGCGGATACACCCAGCTTCGAGTCCGATGTCGTCGGTATGATGGCAGAGCCCCTGGTCCGCGGAGAGGCGGATTTCGTAAAATCTTATTTCGAACGGCAAAGCGGCCGTGTAGCCGAAATACTGGTCAAGCCGATGCTGGAATTCTTTTTTCCGCATCTGCTGCAGTTCAAGCAGCCGCTCAGCGGAATGATCGCCGGGAAGAAGTCCATTCTTCAGAAGGTCGAATTCGACAACGATTATGGGGTCGATATCGGACTGCTGATCGACATGCACAACGTCAACGCAAGGATCAAAGAGGTCTGCGTAGGCGAGGTCGAGAATGACCGGCATCCGCTGCACGTCCTCGGCCGGATGTCCAAACAGGTAGCCAACGCCATCTTCAAACGGGTGAATATCTTTGACGGCGGTAGACGGCAGGACGACGATACGCCCCACCTGATGCGCGAACAGGTAGAGTTCGCCCTAAAGGAAATGGTCCGTCAGCCAAAGAAGATGATCGTTTTCGATATGGACTATACGCTGTTACAGGGAAGCTTTATAAAGGCAGCGGCTGAACATTTCGGCTTCACCAAAGAGCTGAGCGATATCCAGGCCCAGCCAAAGAGCAATTTCATCAAGACCCAGAAAATAGCCCGTCTGCTGGAAGGTAGGAGCTTTGCAGAAATGATCAATGTTGTGGAAACTATTCCCCTGATCGGGGATGCAGTACAGGTGGTCAGGGAGCTGCAGGTCCGCGGTTATGTCTGCGGGATCATCAGCGACAGCTATCACGCCATCGCCAACCACGTCAAAAATATGCTCGGACTGGATTTTACCCTGGGCAACGAGCTCGAGTTTCAGAAAAGCGTTGCAACCGGCGAGGTCCGCATTCCCTCCCAGCTGCTCAAAGACCGGTTCAGCCGGTGCGAGCACGACCACTGTAAGTCCAATATGTTCCAGTACATTTTACACCGTTTTGGCATAAGCCTGGCAGATTCGGTGGCAGTCGGCGACGGGGAGAATGACATCTGCATGGTCAAAATGGCGGGTACAGGCATCAGCTTTAATTCCACCTCGCCGGACGTAGATAAGGTGGCCGATTACGTCTTCAGGGGAGATTCCCTGAAACCGGTCCTCGAAGTGGTCCGATAGGCCGCCGGACAGCCTGTCCGGAAAAAACTTCCCAAAAAAGATATTGCAAAACCTGAATGGCAGACCCGGACTGACGGTCTGCCATTTTTGCATTTTTAGGGCCGTGGCATAATGATTGTCAAGGGTATCGGGTAAGCTGAACATTGAAAACCTTTAAAATCAGATAAACAATATGGGAAAAATCATAGGAATTGACCTCGGCACGACGAACAGCTGTGTGGCTGTCATGGAAGGGAATGAGCCCGTCGTGATCGCCAATGACGAAGGTCGCCGCACGACCCCGTCGATCGTCGGCTTCCTGAAGAACGGCGAGCGAAAAGTTGGGGATCCCGCCAAGCGTCAGGCCATCACGAACCCAGTCAACACGATCATGTCTGTAAAACGTTTTATGGGCCGTCGTTATGACGAAGTGACCAATGAGATCACACATTGGAGCTACAAAGTGGTAAAAGGTGACAATAATACGGTACGTATTGACATAGACGGCCGTTTATATACGCCGCAGGAGATATCCGCGATGATCCTGCAAAAGATGAAGAAGACAGCGGAAGACTACCTGGGTCAGGAAGTGACAGAAGCCGTTATCACGGTGCCTGCCTATTTCAACGACGCACAACGTCAGGCGACGAAGGAAGCCGGTGAGATCGCCGGTCTGACCGTTCGCCGTATCGTGAACGAACCTACGGCGGCTGCCCTGGCCTATGGCCTGGACAAGGCGGGTAAGGACGAGAAGATCGCCGTATTCGACCTGGGTGGCGGTACCTTCGATATATCCATCCTCGAGCTGGGTGATGGTGTGTTTGAAGTAAAATCGACCAACGGCGATACCCACCTCGGTGGAGACGACTTCGATAAGGTCGTCATGGACTGGCTGGCCGAAGAGTTCAGGAAGGACGAGAACGTCGACCTGCGCAAGGATCCCATGGCGCTGCAGCGTCTTAAGGAAGCCGCAGAAAAGGCAAAGATCGAGCTTTCCTCTTCGAGCGAAACGGAGATCAACCTCCCTTATATCACCGCCGTTGACGGCGTGCCCAAGCACCTGGTGAAGAAGCTGACCCGCGCCAAATTCGAACAGCTGGCCGACAGCCTTTTCGAAAGGTGCCTGAAGCCCTGTGAGCAGGCCCTGAAGGATGCCGGCATCTCGACCTCCCAGATCGATGAAGTGATCCTGGTTGGTGGTTCGACCCGTATCCCCAAAGTACAGGAGATCGTTGAAAAGTTCTTTGGCAAGAAGCCCAATAAGGGCGTGAACCCCGACGAAGTGGTGGCCATCGGCGCCGCTATCCAGGGTGCAGTATTGACGGGTGAAGTAAAAGACGTACTCCTGCTCGACGTAACGCCGCTTTCGCTCGGTATCGAGACCATGGGTGGCGTAATGACCAGGCTGATCGAGTCCAATACGACGATCCCGACCAAGAAATCAGAGACCTTCTCTACGGCCAGCGATAACCAGCCCGGCGTACAGATACACGTCCTGCAGGGCGAACGCCCGATGGCCTCTCAGAACAAGAGCCTGGGTACGTTCAACCTCGACGGCATCCCGCCCGCTCCGCGTGGCGTCCCCCAGATCGAAGTCATCTTCGACATCGACGCCAACGGTATCCTGCACGTGACCGCGAAAGACAAGGGTACAGGCAAAGAACAGAAGATCCGCATCGAGGCCGGCAGCGGTCTTAGCAAGGAAGAGGTCGAAAGGATGAAGGCGGAAGCCAAGGCCAACGAGTCCACCGACAAGGCGGCCCGCGAAAAGGTCGACAAGGTCAACCAGGCCGATAGCCTCGTCTTCCAGACCGAGAAGCAGCTGAAAGAATTCGGCGACAAGCTTCCTGCTGACAAGAAGGCCCCGATCGAAGCCGCCCTCAACAAGCTGAAGAGCGCGCTGAAGGACGTTCAGAGCAAACCCGATAGCGCAGACGTTTCAGCCATCGACGCAGCAGTTGCCGAGATGAACAACGCCTGGACGGCCGCATCCGAAGAGATGTATAAAGCTACCCAGCAGGCCGGCGGACAAGCCGGAGACCAAAATGCCCAGGGCGGCCAGCAGAGCAGCGGCGGCGAAAATGTAACCGACGCAGAATTCGAAGAAGTTAAGTAATTGATTGGTTTCCAAATAGATAAAAAGCCCCGAGAAATTCGGGGCTTTTTTGTTTGCAAATGTCAGAATAATGTGTAATTTTGCACCCGAATTGAGCAACTAAAACGTATTAGCTCGCCAGATCTTGATCGATTCCAGTATCACCGGTTGAATTCCGGTTCTTACGCCAGGCCTGTTGAACTTCTCACAACGATGCTTCCTTTTCTCATTCTCCGTGGTTGCTCCAGAAATTTTTAGAAAACGTAAAAATTGAATAGTTATGAACAGTGATGTAATGCACTCTAAAGTGCAAATGGAACCCGCTATCCTGAAAAATCTCACGGTTGAGGTAAAAGAGATCCTTGCACAAGAGCTCGTCCTCGCCAAACCCCGTAAAAGCTCTTTTGGAGCCGTACAACTGTGGAATATCCGCCGCAATGGCCGTCGCATCCTCCGCAGGAATCCGAAGATTGTTACCGGTTTCGGTTACTGATAAAGTTAAGGTGAGGTTATGATTAGCGTAGCGCCCGCTCAGGATTGAGCGGGCTTTTTTATATTATTTCCATTTGCTTCATTAGAAACGAAGCGTTCCGGTTGCGTGCAACACCCCGCTGCAACTCATAATTGAAGTTCAATTTATCTCCATCTATCACGCTCTCGAAACAATAGTTGCGGACAACTCCCGGCAGCTCTTGCTCCAGCTGCCCCAGCAGCAGGTCGTGGGTCGCGAACAGCGAAAGACAGTGACGCCCGATCAGCTTGCGGATAAAGAGCTCTGAGCCGTGGGTCTTGTCTTCGGAGTTGGTGCCCCGGAGTATCTCGTCGATGAGCACGAGCGCCGGCGCGCCCGTGTCAAGGCGGTGAACGATATTACGCAGTTTTTTCAGCTCGGCCATAAAATAGGAGGTCTGTTCCTGCAGCGAGTCGCTGATGCGCAGCGAGGTGAGCAGGGCCAGCGGCGTGAAGGACCAGCTGGCGGCGCACACAGGCAGGCCGCACTGGGCCATCAGGAGATTGACGCCAAGGGTCCGCAGGAAAGTCGTCTTACCCGACATGTTCGATCCGGTGACTAGGATCAGCCGTTCGTCCTTCCCGATGGAGAAGTCGTTGGCGACGCGCCGGTCTGCGGGGATCAGCGGATGCGCGAGCCGGGTTGACGCGATATAGAGACCGGTACCGTCTACCGGTACCGGATAACTGTAGTCGGGGTTATTGAAAGCAAAGCCCGCCAGGGAGTTGAGGCATTCTATCGAGCCCACCGTTGCGATCCATTGCGGGAATCGGGTCCTGTGGGCGATCTTCCAGCGTTCGAGCGCGGCAAGGCAGCGCAGGTCATAAAAGAAGAACGTGTTGAACGCAATATTGACCAGGACGTTCAGGCGCTGATCGAAGAATGACGTCAGCTTCGACAGCTGACGGATAGCCCTATGCGCATCTTCGGTTTGTCCGTGCAGCTCTTTTAAAAGCGCGGAACCACCTGCGTCGACGGTATTGAATACGCCGATGATGCCGGCATACTGGTCGAGTATGCTCTGTTTGCGGGCGATCAGCAGGTGCTGCTGACTGATACATTTCGTATAGAAGCCGGTGATGCCCCAGGAGATCAGCGCGCCAATCAGAAGTGGGGTATAGTTGTTGCTGGATAAGTAGTAGTAGGCCGTTCCCAGATTACATACCGTTAGCACGTTGATGAGGATGCGCAGCCCTTTGCGCTGGTAGAGGACGGGCGCGCCGTCCAGCCAGGACTGGATATTGTCCAGGTTGCCCGCTGCTTCGCCCGCCAGCAACCCTTTTGCGGTCAGCAGCTGACGTTTGGCCGATTGACCGGCCAGGGCGCGGACCGCCTCCTGTTGACGGAGGATCGCTTCGGGAGCAAGCAGGCTGTTGCGCAGCAACCCGCTGAAGGCTTCCATACCGTGGCTGGTGGTCGTGCGGTTGAGGACATGAAAGAACGAGCGCTTTCCGAAAATGTCGAGATCGTCCAGGTAGCTTTCCGAGTCGAGATAGACGGCGCCGTCGGGGAAACCGTTGAGGTCGCCATCCATTACGGCCAGCTCATTGGTGTTCAGCCAGGCCATCTTTTCCCATAGGGAGCGCTCGTCCTTACGACGGTAGTAGATATTGACGAAAAGGAGAAAGGCCGCAAAAAGCGACAGAACAAGCGCCACCAGGGAGAGAGTGAAACCCTGCGCCAGCAGGACGATCGAATAGATAAAGCCCGCAAACAGCAACAGCCGTATCAGGGCCAGACCATTCATTTTTCTTCGCAGCCGCTGGACCTGATCCTTGCAATCAGCAAGCGTGGACGTATAAAAAGAAGCAGTGGACATAGGCAGCGCGAAGGTTTGATTTAAATGGGTCCGTGTAGGAATCCGACTCCGTCCGGTTCAAGCAAAATGCCACCTGAGGTCAAGTGGCATTCGGCATATAATAAAAAATTAGTTGGTTTACATGATATCCAGCGCCTTGACGAAGAAAGTGCAGACGAAGGGCAGGATCAGGGTCAGGTATTCAAAGTGCGATGCAACGGCGAAGGCGAAAGCACCCGCAGAGATCAGGAATAGTACGGTGTAAAGAAGCCTGTTTTTCTTTTGCTGCTGTTCCATTGAATTTCAAATTTGTGCGAAGCTACGGGAGAATTCGCAATGAACCAAACCAATCCAGGGCAAACGCGCGAAAGCTAAAAAAATGAATATCTTCGGGTTTCAGAGGGAAAATTCCACGCTAACAGTAAATTTACTCCGATTGCTAAACGAAGCTAAAAAATAGTATATCTTAGTGATATAATGTAAAAATTACACATTGCAGGGACATGAAAATTGATTTTTACTTACGGTTCTACACGCATCCCGGCCAGTTCATTCTGGTGACGGGGAATATACCGCAGCTCGGTAATGACGACATCCATTCTGCTCTTGCTCTCGACTACGTCAATGGCGAGTTCTGGCACACCAGTCTTGTGCTGGAAACGTCACCCGGAGGGCCGTTGCATTATCATTATATCCTCCGCAACGAAGACGGCACGCTGACAGAAGAGTGGGGGGACGACAAGATGATCGAATTTCCGGCGACGGGTGTCAACGAAGTGCAGGTCATCGATACCTGGAACTATGCCGGAGAGTTCGAGAACGTCTTTTACAGCAATCCCTTCCGTGAAGTTTTATTGCCCCATCACAAGTCGGCCAAAAAGAGCGGGTCCAAAACCCAGCCGACGCATCAGTTCCTCGTAAAAGCGCCCCTGCTGGCCGCAGACGAGGTCGTTTGCCTGCTGGGTAACGGC
>Ga0105239_10001797_pt1 | contig 28154 bp, 18 predicted proteins | sample KBSC44metaG_FD_92761 | JGI IMG/M metagenome (GOLD analysis project Ga0105239, IMG submission 92761) | Corn rhizosphere microbial communities from Kellogg Biological Station, Michigan, USA - KBS C4-4 metaG | ecosystem: Host-associated > Plants > Roots > Rhizosphere > Soil | place: Michigan, USA...
GGCGTGCTTCCGCTTGCTGGTTGGCCGCATCGATGGCACCGCCGGAAAACAACGGGCCGAGCAGTTGGCCGGCGAACGACCAGGTGCGCGACGGGCCGGCGAACAAGTTGTCCAGTTGCCTGCTCGCAACGCCTCCGGACGCGGTCAGCGAGACCGAGGGGAAGTACAGCGCGCGCGCCGCGCCGATCAGTGCATTGGCGGCCACCAGTTGTTGCTCGGCCTGCAGGATGTCCGGGCGCCTGGCGATCAGATCCGACGGCAGTCCACCGGGTACCGGCGGGGTGGCCAATTGCTGCAGGCTGCGTCCGCGCCGGATCGGTCCGGGATTTCGGCCGATCAGCACGCACAAGGCATGCTCCTGCTGTGCGATCGCCTGTTGCAGCACCGGAATGGCGGACGCCGCGGTTTCGTACTCCGCCGTGACCTGCATCATTTCGAACTCGGACACGGCGCCGCCGTCGAGGCGCATCTGAAACACGGCGACGGTGCTCTTGCGGCCGTCCAGCGTGGCCTGCGCGATCTCCAGCTGGCGATCCAGATCGAGCAGGTCTTTAAAACGATGGGCACGGGATTCAAAGTCACCTGCTGCTACGGCGGTCATCTCCGGGAAACCGAAGAGAACAATCTCATCGAAGCGCCGGCGCTGATCATCGGCACGCCGGGGCGGCTGGCGGATCATCTCCGCAGGGGGAATATCCGGACCGGCGACATCCGGACCCTGGTGCTGGACGAATTCGATAAATCCCTTGAACTGGGCTTTGACGAAGAGATGTCCTTTATTATCGGCACATTGCGCGCCCTCCGGAAAAGGATCCTCACCTCGGCGACGGCCGCGGCAGAGATCCCGCCGTTCGTGGGGCTGCAGGAGGTGCAGACACTGAATTTTCTTACCGGCGAGCCGGCAGAGCGGCTTAGCCTCGAGCTGGTCCACAGCCCGGACATCGACAAAATAGACACCCTGTTCCGCCTCATCTGCTGGATCGGCAGCCGTAGCGCCGTCGTATTCTGCAATCACCGGGAATCGGTGGAACGCACCAGCGCCCTGCTAAAGGAAAAAGGCATCGTCAACGTCTTCTACCACGGCGCACTGGAACAAAACGAACGGGATAGCGCCCTGGCCAAATTCCGGAATGGCAGCGCGGACGTGCTGGTGACCACCGACCTGGCTGCCCGCGGACTGGACGTACCCAACATCCGCTACATCATTCATTACCACCTGCCGCACACGGTCGAGGCCTTTATCCATCGAAATGGCCGTACGGCCCGGATGGAAGCCAGCGGGACGGCGGTGATCATCCTATCCCCCGACGAGACCCTGCCTCCCTTCATTCCCCCCATTGCCTCCACCATCGAACTACCGGCGACGGCCACGCCGCCGGATAAGCCAAAGTGGACGACGCTGTTCATCGCCGCCGGCAAAAAGGACAAGGTCAACAAAGTGGATATCGTGGGTTTCTTTACACAGAAAGGGCAGCTGAAAAAAGACGATATCGGGCTGATCGAGGTGAAGGACTTCCACTCTTTTGTGGCCATCCGCAAATCGAAGGTATCCCCCACGCTGCAGGCGATAAAAGATCAGAAGCTGAAGAATAAGAAACTGAAGATCGATGTGGCCAAGTAGGATCAGTGTTTTGCCTCGGCCTCCACTTCCGCCTCCGCTTCGGCGGTACGGCCCTTCCAGCCGATAATCAGGACGCCGATGATCACCAGCACCGTGCCGATGACCTGTTCGGGGAAGATGGGGTCGCCGAGGAGGAAATGGGCCTGGAGGATGGTGCTGACGGGTCCTACGCTCGTCACGATCGCCGCATTATTCGGACCGATGATCTTCATCCCGGCCGAGAGCATAAAGGAGGGGATCACCGTCGCCACCAACGCCAGCAATACACCATACGTCCAGAGGCCGGGGCCTGCGGCCAGGGGCAGCAGCGGCTCAGCGCGGAGGGCCTGGCGGAGGAAATAGTGAAAGAGGATAGCGCCGGTGGCGGATAACATGCTATATGTCGTGAACTTCGAGGCGCCGACGACGCCGACCATGCGGCCGGTACCGGAGAGATAGCAGGCGTAGGTGATGGCGCACAGGAAGATCAGGAAGCTGCCCCAATAGAAATCAGGATTGCCCGTATCGATCTTCAGCTCGCCGAAGTAGGCGATCCCGATGCCGATATAGGTGAGGGCCAGGGCTGCAAACTGCGCCTTGCTCATCTTCTGGCGGAAAACGACGGCATTGATGAGCACCGAAAAGCTCGGATATAAAAAGAGGATCAATCGCTCGAGACCCGCGGAAATATATTGCAGCCCGATGAAGTCGAACAAACTGCTGAGATAATAGCCCAGCAATCCCAGCAAGATCACATAGGACCATTGTCGCCGGGTCATCGGCACGTTGCCTTGCTTGCGGCTGCCCCAGAAGGCGGCCAGCAGGTAAAAGGGCAGGGATAGCAGCATCCGGAGCATCAGCAGGGTGAGCCCGTCGGTGTGCTCGTGGCGAAAGGCCAGCTTAACGAGGATCGCTTTTGTGCTGAAGATGATGGCTCCAGAGAACGAGATCAGGAACCCGGAAAGCCTCCGATTGTCCATTTATACCGCAACGTTAAAATCCCGCAGGGCGTCGTTGAGACTGGTCTTGAGATCGGTACTGGGCTTTCGCTGGCCGATGATCAGGGCACAGCTGACGCCGAACTCACCGGCAGGGAATTTCTTCATATAACTACCCGGGATGACTACGCTCCGCGCGGGAACTCTACCCTTGTATTCGACGGGGCTGGAGCCGCTGACGTCGATGATCTTTGTCGACTGGGTCAGCACGACATTGGCGCCGAGGACGGCTTCCTTCTCCACGATCACGCCTTCGACCACGATGCTGCGGCTGCCGAGAAAGGCGCCGTCTTCGATGATCACGGGCGCGGCTTGCAACGGTTCGAGCACGCCACCGATACCGACACCCCCACTGAGGTGTACTCCCCTCCCGATCTGCGCACAGCTGCCGACGGTGGCCCAGGTGTCGACCATCGTGCCTTCATCGACGTAGGCGCCGATGTTGACATAGCTGGGCATGAGCACGACGTTGCGTGCGAGGAAGGCGCCATAGCGGGCGACGGCATGGGGGACGGCGCGGACGCCGAGGGATTTATAATCCTTCTTCAACAACATCTTATCGTAGAACTCGAACGGGGCGAGGTCCCAGGTCTGCATTTGTTGTATACCGAAGTACATCAATATCGCCTGCTTTACCCATTCGTTGACGATCCAGCCGCCCTCTTCTTTGGGACTGGCGACCCTTAACCGGCCCTTGTCGACCTCCTCGATAACGGCGCGGACCGCATCGGAGTATTTGCTGTCTTTTAGTAATTCCCGGTTGCCCCAGGCTTCTACGATCGGTTGTTTGAGTTCCATTTCTATCTTTTGAGGATGCAAATTTACACCTATTTTCGCACCTTCTATCATGAACTTCGAACACGATATCGACCGGTCGCTGGCCGCCCTGCAATCGGGCGGGCTCATCCTCTACCCCACGGACACCATCTGGGGGATCGGCTGCGATGCGACGGACGCCGCGGCGGTGGCCCGGGTGTACGCGTTGAAACAACGCGAAGCGGCCAAAAGTCTGATCGTGCTGATGGCGGACAAACGCGATATCCTAAAATATACCAGCCAACCCGATCTGCGCATCTTCGACTTCCTTGCGAAGGTGAAGAAGCCAACCACGGTGATCTATGAGGGTGCGCTTGGGCTGGCCCCCAACCTGGTGAATTCCGATGGCACCATCGCGATAAGGCTTGTCCAGGATGACTTCTGCCGGCACCTGATCAAGCGATTCCGCAAGCCGGTCGTGTCGACTTCGGCGAATATTTCGGGGGAGACGGCGCCGGCTTTCTTTAAAGAGATCGACGCGCGGATCAAAGCCGGCGTCGACTATATCGTCGAGCACCGCCGCGATGATGAGACGCCGCGGGAACCGTCGGCCATTATCAAGTGGAACGCCGACGGGGAGCCGACGGTGATCCGGCCCTGAACGGCCACCCCGGCCATCCGCATTCACCTATAAAACTTTACCTTTGCCCCGTGCAAAAATTCCTGGTCATACAGACGGCTTTTATCGGCGATGTCGTACTGGCGACGGCCCTTATTGAACGGCTTCACGCGTATTATCCCGACGCCTCTATCGACTTCCTGGTCCGGAAGGGGAACGAGGGGCTGCTTACCGGGCATCCCTACCTGCGCGAGGTGCTGATCTGGGACAAGAAACAGAACAAATTGCGGAATCTTTTCCGGATGACGCGGCGCATCCGGCGGGAGCGATATGACAAGGTGATCAATGTGCAGCGGTTTGCGGCGACGGGACTGCTGACCGCTTTTTCGGGGGCCAGGGAGACTATTGGTTTTGACAAGAATCCGCTCAGCCGGTTTTTTACCCATCGGATCCCGCATATTATCGGGGATAAGCACGAGATCGAACGGAACCAGGCGCTGATCGCGGCGTTCACGGATGACAAGCCTTCGCGGCCGAGGCTTTACCCGACGAAAGCGGATACCGAAAAGGTCGCTAAATACAAGGGCAGACCCTATATCACCGTCTCCCCCGCCTCGGTGTGGTTCACCAAGCAATACCCGAAGGAGAAATGGGCGAGCTTTATCAAACGCCTTCCGGCGGAGATCACGGTCTACCTGCTCGGCGCCCCTTCGGACCGCGAATTGTGCCAAAGCATCTTTGCGAGTAATCCCTCCCCCCTGGTGGTCGACCTTTCGGGGCAGCTTTCCTTCCTGCAATCGACGGCGTTGATGCAGGATGCGGTGATGAACTATGTCAACGACTCGGCTCCATGCATTTCGCCTCGGCGGTGAATGCGCCGGTGACGGCGGTGTATTGCAGTACGATCCCGGCCTTTGGGTTCGGGCCGCTGAGCGACAACCGGCATATCGTGGAGATCGCCGAGCCCCTGGATTGCCGGCCCTGCGGGCTCCATGGGTATAAGGCCTGTCCGCGCGGGCATTTTAATTGCGCTTATAAAATTCAGGACCAGCAACTTCTGGAAACTTTGATAACTTCGCGGCCGGACTAGTTTATGGACATCAACTGTACAGAAAAGGAATTATTCGTCTTCGAGAAGATCGCCCGGGCGGCGGCGGCCCAGGGGACGCCGGCCTACCTGATCGGGGGCTTTGTCCGGGACAAACTGATCGGCCGGCCGACGAAGGATGCGGATATCGTCTGCGTGGGCGACGGCATCGGGCTGGCGCATAAGGTGGCGGAATCGCTGAAACCAAAGCCTTCGGTGGCCTATTTCAAGAACTTTGGTACGGCGCAGATAAAATACGAGGACTGGGAAATAGAGTTTGTCGGCGCCCGGAAGGAAAGCTATCGGGCCGAATCCCGGAATCCGGAGGTCGAACCGGGTACTTTGAAGGACGATCAACTGCGAAGGGATTTCACGATCAATGCAATGGCGATAAGCCTCAATGCCGGGGACTATGGGCAACTGATCGATCCGTTTGAAGGACTCATGGACCTCGCCGCGAAATGTATCCGCACGCCGCTGGACCCGTTGCGGACCTTTAGTGACGATCCGCTGCGGATGCTGCGGGCCATCCGATTCGCGTCCCAGCTGAACTTTACCATCGCCGAGGCGACGCTGACCGCGATCGCCGAAGACGCGCCGCGGATCGCGATCGTCTCGCAGGAACGGATCACCGACGAGATCAACAAGATCATCCTCAGCCCGAAGCCGTCGATCGGTTTCGACCTGTTGTATAAGACGGGCCTGCTCAAGATCATCTTTCCCGCCATGGTGGACCTCGCCGGCGCTGAGTATATCGATGGGCTCGGCCATAAGGACAACTTCTATCATACCCTGCAGGTGCTGGACAACATCAGCCGGAATACGACCGATCTCTGGCTGCGGTGGGCCGCCATCCTGCACGATATCGCCAAGCCCGCCACGAAGAAATTCGAGAAGGACCAGGGCTGGACGTTTCATGGTCACGAGGTGGTGGGGGGCAGGATGGTCCCGAAGATCTTTACCAAGCTGAAACTTCCCCAGAACGAGAAGATGCGCTATGTCCGCAAGCTCGTGGAGCTGCATCTGCGCCCCATCAGCCTGACGAAGGAGAATATCACGGACTCGGCCATCCGTCGGCTGCTCTTTGACGCGGGCGACGATATCGACGACCTGATGACCCTTTGTGAGGCGGATATCACGAGCAAGAACAAACAAAAGGTCAAACGCTTCCTCGAGAATTTCGAACTCGTCCGCCGGCGACTCAAAGACGTCGAAGAGAAGGACCATATCCGCAACTGGCAGCCGCCGATAACGGGCGAGATGATAATGGAGAAGTATGGCCTTCCACCGGGCCGCACGGTGGGCGACCTGAAGAATGCCATCCGTGAAGCGATCCTCGAAGGCATCATCGACAATAATTACGAGGCGGCCTATGCCTTTATGATGCAAAAAGCGGCCGAATTGCAGTTGTCACCGGTTAAATGACCCGCTCCCTTGTTTTGCACAATTTGTGTATCTTGTGAATCCAAAATAGCATTGTAGCCATGGCAGTATTGAAATTCAGGGTGTATTTCGAAGAAGACGATAGCATTTACCGGGATGTGGCGGTTCGGCACACGCAATCCTTTTTGCAGCTGCACCAGGTGATCCTGAAGGCGTATGAGTTTGACAGCAAGCACCAGGCGACATTCTTCCGAAGCAATGACCATTGGCAGCGGGGCCGTGAGATCTCGCTGGAAAAATATGACCGGCCTTACAAGGCGGAGCCCCTGCTGATGGACGCCACCCCGGTCGGTTCGGAGATCCGCGATCCGAATCAGAAATTCATCTATGTCTACGATTTTGTCAAGAACTGGAGCTTTCTTGTAGAGCTGATCAGTGTCTCGAAAGAAGAAGGCAGCAAGGGCGACTATCCGGCGGTCATCAAGGCCGAAGGCATCGCGCCCTCCCAATACGGCACCAAGGGTCTTGTCGGCGACAAGCTGACCGAGATAGAAGAAAAATACGATCTGACAAAGGGGACGGAAGGATTTGGGGTGGAAGGCGAAGGAGAATCCGAATCCGAGTCCGAATCCGAGGAAAGCCAGGAGGGTGAAGAAGAGGGCGCCGCCGGGGAAGAAGAATTATAAATCGCCAATCCTATGGCGCTGACCACACCAACCGTCATTATCATTGTGGGGCCGACGGCCGTCGGAAAGACGGCCGCTGCTGTCCGGCTGGCCAGGCAACTAAGGACAAAGATCATTTCCGCAGACTCCCGTCAGTGTTACCGGGAACTCAATATCGGGGTCGCCAAGCCTTCCCCTGCGGAACTGGAAGCGGTCCATCATTATTTCATCAACTCCCATAGTATCGAAGCCGAGGTCAACGCGGCTGCTTTCGAAGAGCTGGCCCTGGGCTGGACGGAGGACATCTTCCGGAGTTCGCCGGTGGCCGTAATGGTCGGGGGGACGGGGCTCTATATCCGGGCCTTTACCGATGGGCTGGACACGATCCCGCCGGTCGACCAGGCGATCCGCAGCCAGATCCGCCATGAATATGAAGAACATGGGCTCGGTTGGTTACAGGAAGAGATAAAGAGATACGATCCGGCCTTTTATGCGTCGGGCGAGCTGCAAAACCCACAGCGGGTCATGCGCGCGCTCGAGGTGCGGATGTCCACCGGTCAATCCATTCTTTCGTTCCGGACCCGGGAGCCCCGCCGGCGGCCCTTCGATATCAAGACCATCGGCCTTCAGGTGCCAAAGGAAGAGCTGCACCGCCGTATCCATGAACGGGTAGACGCGATGATGGCCGCGGGCCTGCTGGAAGAAGCGAGGGGCCTCCTCCCCTACCGGCATCACAATGCATTGCAGACCGTGGGGTATAAGGAATTGTTCGATCATTTTGACGGCAAGTATACGCTTGCGGAGGCGGTGGCGGCCATCAAGACCAACACGCGGCAGTATGCCAAGCGGCAGCTCACCTGGTTCCGTCGCGACCTGTCGGTACGCTGGGCCGATCCGGCGGCGCCGCTGGAATCTTTGTGGTAATATTTCGTACATTCATTGCATGTATCGCATCTTGACCATAGCGGCCTTTTTGCTGTTTGTGACGAACGCCCGGGCCCAGCGGGTGATCGACGTCAATTCCGCCGACGGTGCGGGAGCCCTCGACTATAACGCCAGCTCCGCCGTGATGGGGCAACTGTATACCGGGCTGAAGTTCGTCCGCGTGACCGCGGGTACGCCCTTCTTTAAGGAACAATTTATGAAGGCGGTGCTTTTCGATGACGGCGGCGACCGGTATCGCTGCAATGCGGTACGCATCAATCTCCTCGACAACGAGATCAATTTCCTCGGCGCCGACGGCAAGGAAATGATCTCCTCCTCCCCCGTCCGGCGTATCCTCCTCACCGATAGTACCAACGGAACGAACTATTATTTCATCTGGGGCTGGGAGCTGACGCCCCCCGACAAGTCGCTGGAGAAGGTATGGTTCCAGGTGCTGGTCAATGACGAGACGACGCTATGCCGCCAGATAAAGAAAAAGATCCACGAGACGCCCTCCTATGGCACCGCCACTGCCGACCAGGATATCCTCAGCATCGATGCTTACTGGCTTCACAGAAATGGGAAGCTGACGGCGGTGAAGAACTGGGACGATCTGCTGGACCAGCTGCAGGACCAGAAGGCGATGTTGACCCAGTATATCCATGACCATCACCTGAAGGGCAAGTCGGCGGATGACTATACGCAGATCGTCACCGCTTATAATCATGCGAAGAAGTCGTAATGACCGCGGCCGTAATGACCGCGGACGGTTTGAAAACATAACTCAATGGTAATATTGGGTTAATAGGGTTTCGTCCGAATATTGCACGCGAAATCTTCCAAGGATTGGTCAACCAACTGCACAAACTGATAGCCAGGGAATTCGGTGAGGACTTTCAATGGGGCGTGGCGATGGCCGCGGCGCAGAACGAAGGCGCCTGGAACAGTTACGGGAAGGGTCTTTCCATCTGGGACAGCTTCTCCCGGCGGCAGGGCAAGATCAAGGGGGGCGGCAAGCCGACCATCGCGTGTGACTTCTACCATCGTTATAAGGGGGACCTCCTGCTGGCCAAGGCGCTGGGCTTTTCGGTCTTCCGATTCTCCATTTCCTGGGCGCGGGTGTTGCCGGAAGGCATGGGCCGGGTGAACCGGGAGGGCATTGCCTTCTACCACCGGGTGATCGACGAGTGTCTGAAGCTGGGTCTCCGGCCTTACGTGACGCTTTACCACTGGGACATGCCGACGGCGCTGGAAAAAGAGGGCGGCTGGACGAGCCATTTTATGCTCAAATGGTTCAGCCGGTTCGTCACGCTTTGCGCCGAAGAATATGGCGACAAGGTGAAGGACTGGATCGTTTTGAACGAGCCTTTTGGCTTTACCAGTCTCGGCTATATGCTGGGCAGGCATGCTCCGGGCCGCACCGGTCTCTCCAATTTCCTGCCGGCCATCCACCATGCCGCGCTGGCCCAGGCCGAAGGGGGCAGGCTTATCCGGCAGCTGGTGCCCGGCGCCCATATCGGGACCACCTATTCCTGCTCCGAAGTGATACCGTATACCAACAATCCCGAAGACATCCAGGCCGCCAAGCGGCTGGACATCCTGATGAACCGGCTGTTCATCGAGCCGGCGCTTGGCCGTGGCTATCCGCGGGAGGACTTCAAGTTCCTCGAGAAGCTGGAGCTGCATAACCGCAGTTGGAAGTATACCGAGCGGATGACCTTTAATTTCGACTTCATCGGTATCCAGAACTATTTCCCGATCGTCGTCCGGTACAACCCGCTGATCCCGATCGTGCAGGCCTCCGAGGTGAGGGCCTCTACACGGGGCGTACCCTCGACCGCGATGGGTTGGGAGATAAACCCGGACAGCTTTTACCGCATCCTGAAACGGTTCTGGCTGTATGGCGGTGTCAAGGAGATCATTGTGAGCGAGAGCGGCGCTGCCTTTAAGGACGTCGTCGTCAACGGCGCCGTAAATGATCAGGCGCGGATAGAATATTACCAGGGTTACCTGCTGGCGATGCTGCGCGCCAAGAAGGAAGGGGTGAACATCAAGGGATTCTTTGCCTGGACACTGATGGACAATTTCGAATGGGCGGCGGGTTATGATGCCCGATTTGGGCTGATCCATGTCGATTTTGCGACGCAGCTGCGGACCATCAAGAGCAGCGGTTACTGGTTCCGGGATTTCCTCCAAAATAAATAGGCGCGGAGCAGTGCGCCAATCAGTCCACTCTCAAACTTTTCACCGGATTGGCCCTTGCTGCGCGAAGGGTCTGCCAACTGACGGTGAGCAATGCGATCAGGGTCGCGGCGACACCTGCCAGCACAAAGATCCACCAGGGCATGGACGTGCGATAAGCGAAGTCCTGTAGCCATCTATGCACTCCCCAGGCCGCCAGCGGCGCCGCGATAACGGTCGAAAGCCCTACCAGCCAAATGAATTCTTTCGAAAGCAGCGACACCAGGTGTGGGACGCCCGCTCCCAGCACTTTGCGAATGCCGATCTCGCGTGTCCGTTGATTGGCGGTGAATGTCGCAAGGCCAAAAAGGCCCATACAGGAGATGAAGATGGCGATGCCCATGGCGATGTTGAGTATCTGCGACGTCTGCCGTTCCTGCTTGTACAGTTGTTCCAGCGACTCGTCAAAGAACCGGGACTCGAAGGGGGTTCCGGGGTATATTTTTTTATAGACCGACTCCATGTTTGCCAGCAGGGTCTTCACTTTGTCGGCGGAGAAGCCGGCGCTGGAAAGTTTTATGCTCAGCTGGTTTCCCGCACCCGCATCCATTGTGAAGATAAAGGGCCGGATGGGCTGATGCAGATCATCCGAATGAAAATCCTTCACAATGCCGATCACATCGGCCGGCTCCAGGCGGCCGCCGACGCCGGTGATCACCTGTTGGCCGACCGCATCGGCCGGCCGGTTGAAGCCCAGGGCCCTTGCCGCCGATTCATTCAGGATGACGGCCCGGTAACCGGGCTGCTCCAGGGCGGTCTCCGAAGCCGGGATGGACTTCCGCGCGGTGTCCGTGCCATAGAAGTTTCTCCCGGCGACAAGGGTCAGCCCGTACAGGGGTATATAGCCTTCGTCAATTTTGTCAGCTCCGGGTTGGAGCTTCACGTCCTGGGGTCCCTTATACTCCAGATAAGTGATCAGCGCATGTTGCTGCGTTTCGGGGTCGGCCGAATTGAGGCTTACCCGCTGCACGCCGGTGAGGCTGCGGATGCCGTCAGCAAGAACCCCTTTTGGATTCTTTGGACTGCTCCACGGAATACCGATGGTAACGATGGCGTCTTTATTGAACCCAAGGTCGGTGTTGAGCATGTAATGGATCTGGCGGCCTACCATCAGGGTGCCGATGATAAAGACCAGGCTCACCGTGAACTGGAAAACGATCAGGCTCTTGCGGAGATAGCTTTTCGAATTGAGTTGCCCGGCACCCTGGCCTTTCAGGCTGATCACCGGCAGGAAAGAAGCAAGCGCCCGGCCGGGATACCAGCCGGCGATAAGGCAGGTGACCCCGATCGTCATCCCTATAAAGAGCCAGGTGTTGCCGTCGGTTAGATGCAATTGAACCTCCTGTGGAATGAAGCCATGGAGGGTGGCGATAACGGGATTGGTGAGCAGGAGTGCGAGTGCCGTGGCGGCAACGACGATGATGACGGTTTCGATCAGGAACTGCCGGACAATACCGCCGATGCTGCTGCCCATGACTTTCCGGATGCCTATCTCTTTTGCCCGAAGGATGGACTGCGCCGTGGAAAGGTTGATGAAGTTGATGGCGGCAATGACCAGGATGAAAAGGGCGATACCGGCCAGCGCATACAACGTAGGCTTGTGCGCCCGGCGGCTGTAAGCATCGGTATAAGCCGCATTAAAATGAATATCTGCTAGCGGCTGCAGGGAAAAGCTGCGCTGCGCCTTCGCCCCGGGACGGAGTGGCGAATGCCGTTGGAAGAGGGCGGGAAACTGTTGTTCCACCTGGGCGGCCGTCGTCCCGGGAGCCAGCTTGACATAGACATTTTTATCACTCCCCCACATGTTCCAGCCCTGAGTGTTGTTGTTGAGCCAGCTGTGTTCATAGCTGGCATACGAGATGAGGTCTTTGAACCCAAAGTCCGTATTCTGGTCCCAGTCTTTGACGATCCCCGTTACGGCAACCATCAGTGAATCTTCGTACACGACGGAACGGCCCATCCAGTCTTTTGGCGCTCCATCCTGGAAATAGAGCCTTGCCTCCGATTCGGTGAGCACTACGGAGAAGGGCTTTTGCAGGGCCGTCGCAGGATTGCCCGCCAACCATTGATAATGGAAGATCTTCAGGTAATCCGTATCGGCAAAGACGATATGTTCCCCTTCGCCCTTGCTGATCGCGGGTATGACCCGGTCCGGCTTCCCGGGAATCGGGATGAGCACGCGGGAGTCATCCGTGAAAAGGGTGGTTACGGCGCTTAAGCCGGTCAACTCCCGGCGCATATCGGGACCGACGGGCGCCGCCATCATCACATCGTTATTTTCGATGCCGTTGAAGGTGGTTTTGTGGGTGACGCGATAGATGCGGCCGGCGTCCACATGGAACTTGTCGTAGCTGAATTCGAAGGTGACATACAGGTAGATCACTACGCAGGAAAGAAGGCCAAACGTAAGACCGAGGAGGTTGATGCTTGTCGTCAAAGTATGCCGGCCCAGGCGACGCAGGGCAAAAAGCAGCTGTCGTTTTATCATGGCGGTGGGGGGTATGCGAATACGCCGCGAAAACGGAGCCATTTTTTAATGAGGCTGACAACGCGGCGATTAGGGCCGGGGCCCTCACCGAGTCTGTCCGTTTCCGATACAGCCCGTGTACGATTTTATTCGTAATTGTCCGAAGCCGGCTATTTTCGGGGCGAAAGCCAAAAATATTAATACGAAGTACATCGTATTTATTTATGTCGATCTATCTTTAATAAAAATCTTTACTTCTTTTTAATTTTTTTATAAAAGTTTATTAACTTTAACTCCATTTTAACCGGAACTACACTGACCGTTGTCCATGCGCGAGAAAAAATTGTTATATAAGGAAAAGATTATCAAAGAACTATACTTCTCGACCGCCTTATCCTGTTCCGATCTCAGCACCCTTATTAAGACCAGCCTCCCCCTCACGACAAAAATGCTAAATGAATTGATAAGGGACAACGATATCGCTGAAACAGGTTATGCCCCTTCCACCGGCGGCCGGCGTCCGCAGATGTATTCGATCCGGCCGGACAGGATGTTTACGGTAGCCGTCGCCATGGATCAGTTGTTCACCCGCGTCGTCATTATGGACATGCATCGCCGGCCTGTCAGCGTTCCTGACAAGATCGAGCTCCACCTCACCAAAAATCCCCGGGCCCTCGAAACCCTCGCCGAAATACTGGATGCGCACATCCAGCAATCGGGGATAAACAAGGAAAAAATAGCCGGCATCGGAATCGGTATGCCGGGTTTCATCGACTCCCGGAAAGGCCTCAACTACTCCTTTCTCGGCAACGGGGAGACCAGCATCACCCAATATATAATGGAGAAGCTGGGTTTACCAACCTACATCGAGAACGATTCGAGTGTTATCGCTCTTGCCGAACTCAAGTTCGGGACGGCACGTCATAAGAAAAGCGCGATGATAGTCAACCTGGGTTGGGGCATCGGCCTCGGCCTGATCCTGAATGGCGAATTGTTCCGGGGATACAACGGGTTCGCCGGGGAATTCAGTCATTTGCCGCTGTTCACCAACGATAAACTATGTAGCTGCGGCAAGATGGGCTGCCTCGAAACGGAAGCCTCCCTCATGGTAGTAGTGGAAAAAGCAAAAGAAGGCATCCGCAACGGGCGCATTACCCTGCTACAGCAACAACAACTGACGGACGACCTCGACCAGGCATCGATGGCGGTGACCAGGGCGGCGGAAAAAGGAGACAAATTCGCGGTGGAACTGCTGTCCCAGGCCGCTTACCATATCGGCAGAGGCGTCGCCATCCTTATCCACCTGCTGAACCCGGAGACGATCGTGCTCAGCGGAAGAGGGTCATTCGCCGGAAAGATCTGGCAGATACCCCTGCAACAGGCCCTGAACGAGCATTGTATACCCAGGCTTTCGGCCAATACGACCATTGAGGTGTCTGAACTGGGGTTTGACGCGGAACTCATCGGCGCAGCCGCGCTGGTAATGGACAATTGTGTAAAAGGATCGATAAAGAAAGAAACGAGAAAAACTGCATTTTCTTAAATCAAAACTACAACGTAAATGAGAAAGTTTAAGGCTCATTGGCTCCTATTCATGCTATCCTGCATGTGGAGCGCAGCACTCCTTGGCCAGGACCGGATATCAGTAGCCGGCGCCGTCAGGGACAGTGTTGGAAATCCCCTCTCCGGTATTAGTGTTATGGTCAAAGGCGCCAAATCGGGCACCTCAACTGACGCCCTCGGCAATTTTAAGATCAGCGCGCCGAGGGGTGGGCACCTCGTGTTTTCGGGTATCGGGTTCTTATCGCAGCAGGTCGAAGTGACCGGCAGCACAATTACCCTGGCGATGTACAGTGACCCCAAGAGTCTCAGCGAAGTTGTCGTGACGGGTTTCGGTCAGCGGACCAACCTGAGAAAGGTCCCTTACTCCGTTACCGAGATCAAGGGAGAGGAGATCACCCGCGCGAATAACGCCAACTTCGTCGACGCCCTCCAGGGCAAGGTGGCTGGGGTATTCGTCGGGCAGGGCGCCGGCGGCCCTTCGTCCAGCGCGAAGATCCGCATCCGCGGTAACGCCAGTTTGAAACCAAATACCCAGCCGCTGGTGGTCATCGACGGGATCCTCATCGAGCCCGGTACGACCGGAGCCGACTCCTGGGGTCAAAACCGCGACTTCGGCAATATCATCAAGGACCTCAACCCCGATGACTACGAAAGCATCGACGTATTGAAAGGCTCTGCCGCGACGGCGCTGTATGGCGCGAGAGGGCTCAACGGCGTGCTGCTGATCACCACGAAAAAAGGGCGGGCCCGCAAGGACCTCGGGATCAGCTTCACGCATACCGAATCCTTCGATCACGCGTACAAGCTTCCCGACTATCAGAATACCTATGGCGGCGGCATCAAGCCCACCTTCGATAAGGACGCACAGGGTAACGACATGGTCGACCCGCTCAACGCCAGCATCTACAATACCCCGGACGCCAACCAGTCCTTCGGCCCGAAGTTCGACGGCCATACGGTCAAGGACATCGACGGCCGCCTGGTGCCCTGGGTAGCCAACAAGCCGCTCGACTTCTTCCAGACCGGTAAATACATCAATACCAACCTCGCCATCGAAGGCGGCAACGAAGGCAGCACCTATCGTTTTTCGGTATCCGATCTGCAAAACAACAGCATCATGCCGAACAACAAACTGCAGCGTGACGCCTTCTCGCTGCGGGCCACCCACAAGATCGGCAGCCTCATCAACCTGGATGCCAGCATCAGCTATACGATCTCCAAGATCAAGAACCCGATCTGGCAGGGGGGTAATTTCAGCCCGCTGTTTGCGTTTACGTATTTTATGCCGCGTAATGCGCCGATCGCCTGGTGGCAGCACAACTATATCGACACGGTCAACGGCGGTCAGAAGACCGGCCCGAGCGGCGACCCCTACTATCTTGCTCACACGATGTGGAACTGGTACCAGGACAACAGCACCCAGCATGAGAACAACCTGCTGGCAAATCTTGACCTGACCATCAAGCTCGCACCGGGTCTGAGCGCGCTCGTCCGGAGCAATGTGAATACCTACAATTTCTATAATGAGGAAGACGTCAACGGCAGTGGAAAAGGATTCTCCGGCGGCAGCTATACATTTATCAAGGGTAGCTACAACAATATCCGCATCCAGGGATTGTTGAACTATACCAAGGACTTCGGCGAGGATTTCTCGCTGAACGCCTCTGCAGGGGGTGAAACCTACCGCAGGCTCGGCGGACAGCGGGTCAAGCTGAACACGAATGGCGGCCTGCTGGCTCCGGGGCTCTATACCATCTCCAATTCCGTCAGCCCGGCATCCATCGAGATTAACAATACGGACGCACCGTATTCTGCCTTTCGCCAGGACGCGGTTTATGTGATGGCCGACCTGACCTGGAAGAACATGCTAACGGCCAATGCCACCATTCGTAGGGACTGGGTCTCTTCCCTCACCTACAGGGATGGTCGCGGCAAATATTACGGAACCTATCCGGCGGTTGGTCTGGCCTGGACCTTCACAGAGCTGCCTTCCTTTAAGAATACGAATTCTATTCTGTCCTTTGGTAAGCTCAGGGCCAGCCTGGGTTGGTCGGGTTCGTACCCGGATGCATATCTTACGAACACGGCAGGTTACTACTCGCCAAACGGCACCTTCAACACCGCCGGCAATTCGACCCAGCAGCTGTTTACGTTCCAGGGCTCGAACCTGGGCAACAACAACCTGGTGTCAGAACGCGCCCGCGAACTGGAATTCGGCGCCGATATCCGCTTCTTCCACAACCGCCTGGGCTTCGATGTGGCCTGGTATAAAAAGAATTCCTTCAACCAGATCCTGAACCTTAACACCCCGGTTGAGAGCGGCGCTAGCTCGCAGTCGATCAACGCGGGTAATATCCAGAACCAGGGCATCGAAATATTGATGACGGCCACCCCGGTACAGCTAAGGGACTTTACCTGGAATTCCAGCATCAATTTCACCCGCAACCGAAACAAGGTGATCAGCCTCGCTCCCGGCGTCAAATCCTACCAGTTGGAACTGGCGTTCGGCGCTGACGAACAGGCGGTGGCTATTGCCGGCAAGGACTACGGTACCGTTCAAACAGGTTATGGCTATGCCATCTATAACGGGAAGAACAGCGCCGCTACAGGTAAGAAAGTATTGGGCCTCGCCCCGTATGGAACTACCGGGGGCTATTATTCCTTTTTGCGCAGCCAGGACTATGACGGCACCACCAAAAACCTGGGCACGATCATGGAGAACTGGCTGGGAAGCACGACCCAGTCCTTCCGCTATAAGAGTTTCAATCTGAGCATCCAGATCGACGCCAAGTACGGCGGGTTGATGGCTTCTGCCAGCCACCAGTATGGCTCAGCGGGCGGCGCCTTCAAGAACTCCCTCAAGGGCCGCGACGCCGCATCGGGCGGTCTCGCTTATACGGATGCAAACGGTCCGCACAACGACGGCATCATCCCCGACGGGGTATTCAACGACGGTATCGTGATCCAGGGCGTTGACGTCAGCGGCATGAGCTATGCAGACGCCGTAAAGGCAAACCTGGTGACACCTGTCCCCGCCTATGCTTACTATGGCAACCTGAGCCAGTGGTCCAGCGGTATCCGGGAATATTCGACCTTCGACAACTCCTGGATCGCGGTCAGGGAAGTGACGGTTGGTTACGACCTGCCTTCGAGCATCTACAAAAAGGCGAAGTTCAGCTCGCTGCGCGTAGCCGTGACCGGCCGCAACCTTGGCTATCTGTACAAGACGGCGAAGGATGGCATCAACCCCGAGGGCTTCTATAACAATAATTCAGCAGGGTTCGGCGAATACGGCGGTCTGCCCTACACCCGCAGCCTTGGATTCAGTGTCAAAGCTGGTTTCTAAAGTCTAACAACACGAAAATTGAACTTATGAACAAGAGAAAATATATTGTATCGTTTTCAATAGCCTGTCTGGCGCTGGGGGCGTGTAAAAAGTCCGCCTTCGTCGAGACCAACCTGAACCCGACCACGCTGTATACCGTAGATCCTGCCGACCAGTTCCTCGCGGCGGCAGCGGGTTGCCAGGACGATTTCGAATATTATTATGACGTATACCGTGCGGAGAACCTCTGGATGCAGTATGCAACGGGCCCTGCGGGAAACACCCCCGGTTTCGCAAGGGTGACCGGTAATTTCAACGAACGGTATGGCAAGATCTTCTATAGCAGGGTCGGCACCTACCTGTCCGACATTCCCCACCTTATCGCCCAGATGAAAGCGGGCGACCAGGCAAAGCGGGTGTATCAGCTGAACATTGCCGCTATCTTTAAAGCCTATTATGCTTTTTATGTATCGGATATCAATGGCGATATTCCCTACTCGCAGGCGTTCGAGGCCCGTTATGGCGGAACGCTTACCCCGGCTTACGACCGCCAGCAGGCGCTGTTCGATACCCTGGACGCGCAGATCAAGGCGGCTGTAAAAGTACTGGAGACGCCACAGACAGCCACACAGGTCGCGATAAATGCCAAAGACCCCTTCTTTCCAAAGGGCATCAGTGATGCTAACGCGGAAGCGGCACAATGGGCGAAGATCGGCAACGCGGTCAGGCTCAAAATGGCGATGCGCCTGATGAAGCGTGACCCGGCGAAGATGAAGTCGATCGTGACGGATGTCCTGGCCGATGCCTCGAACCAGATGGCTTCGACGGACGACAGCTGGGCGTTGTATGCGGGTCCTGCCTACGCCAATGGCACGGGCAACTATAACCCGGTCGGATTCTGCGCGGCCAAACCCGTCGTCGATTTCATGAACCTGACGGGCGACCCGCGGTTGAACATGTTCTATCGTCCGGCGCTCAAGACCTCGACTTTTGTCGGCGCCCCTACCAGCCCCGACGACGTCGCTGCCAACGCCAACAACTTTCTGCACTCCGACAGCGTTTACTCGCAACTGCAGCACAGGCTGTTTGCGCCGAATTATGACGAAGGCGACGGCAACGGTGCGGGCACCGGTGTAGCCTTCTTCCCCCTGCTGACCTACGCCGAGTACTGCTTTATTCGTGCAGAACTTGGCAACAGAGGGATAACCAGCGACGATGCCGCCACCTGGTACAACAATGGCGTGACGGCTTCCATCACCTATTACGACCAGCGTGCACAGGCGGCGGGGATCGCAGGGTATAACAAGATCGCTGCCGGCGACATTACGACCTATCTTGCACAACCCAAGGTCCTCTACAATCCCGCAACGGGTCTGGACCAGATCGCGTGCCAGGCCTACCTCGACTTCTTCCGTCAACCCAGCGAGGCCTGGGCCTGGTGGAAACGGACGGGCTTCCCGAACACGACCTCTACGATCGCCTGGTCACCTCTTACCGCCAACGGCGGCACACCGATCGATCTGCCCCGGCGTGCAGCGATCTCTGTTCTGCTCCCGACGGACCGCAACTACGAGAACCAGCAGGCCGCCTTCAAGAACATGGCCTCCGACGGCAACTGGGGCTCCGGACCCAACGACTTCACCGGCCGCGTCTGGTGGGACGCGCCTTAGGCAACAACAAATTATATCCGACTCCGGGCTGTTATCAGCCCGGAGTTTTTTAATTTTAAGAGCATAAATCGGGCTACATGAAGAAATTGCTTTTGTCGCTGTTGGTATCCTGCGCAGGGGTATTCTCCGGAGCCTGGGCCCAACCGGACCCTCCCCCCCTGCGGGTCGTTATCTTTCTTTCACCCGAATGCCCGCTTTGTCAAAACTATTCCTTGCCGCTGAACGCGCTGTTCAAAAAATACGCGGGGAAGGTTCAATTCACCGGCGTCGTGCCGGGAAAAGCGTATTCCGCCGCCGAGGTCAACGCATTCACCCAAAAATACCATATCGGCTTTCCCGTATCGATCGATTCGGCCAGGACCCTGTCCACATCATTAAAGGCGACCGTCACACCCGAAGTGTTTCTGCTCGGCCCGGATAAGAAAGTACTCTATTACGGCTCCATCGACAACTGGATAAAGGACCTGGGTATGCAGAGCGCCCGGCCGACCGTATTTTACCTGCGGGACGCCATCGATCAGTCGCTGGCGCACCAACCGGTCCGCATTCCCTATAATAAACCCGTAGGCTGCCTGATCAACGATTACTGATATGAAACGAATTTTTTGGAATATCACCCTCCTCCTCCTGACCCTTACCGGACCCCTACCGGCCCTCGCGCAATCCTCCGCAGCCCGGACACGTGCCGGCGTACAATCGTCGCCGACATTTACCGACGTAGCCCCCATCATCCGCACCAAATGCGCGACCTGCCACAAGCCCGGACAGACCGGTCCCTTTTCCCTTATCACGTATGCCGACGTAGCCAAAAGGACATCCTTTATCCGGGACGTTTTGCAAAGAGGATATATGCCGCCCTGGAAAGCCGACAATAACTATGTCCATTTTGCCAACGATAGAACCCTGACCGATAAAGAAAAAGCACTGCTGCTGCAATGGATCGACAACAAAGCCCCCCGCGGCGACGGCCCCGACACGGCCCGGCTGAAGGAAGCCTCCATCCCCGGCACCAGCTATTTCCGCAAGCCCGACCTGGTCCTGAAAGCGAAGGCCCCCTTTCGCGTGACGGGCGACAACATCGAACGCTATATCATCTTCAAGATACCCTTCGAGGGGAAGGACTCGGCCAACGTCGAAGCCATCGAGCTCTACTGCAACAACAAAAAGCTGATCCACCACGCCAACTACGCCATCCACTCCGTTCCCGACACGACTATCGATATCGACCATACCGACGCGCTGCTCAACCTGACCGAGGACGACCGCCGGAAATTCGATCAATACCAACCTTACCGGAAGACCATCACCTACTATGGCGGCTGGATCCCCGGAACCAGCTATGAGTCCTATCCCAAAGACATCGGCTGGGTGATGCCCCGCCGCGGAGTGATCTTACTTACCGTCCACTTTGCTCCAACGGCGGCAGACGATACCGTCGAGCTGGGGGTCAACCTCTTTTTTAAGAAGACACCGGTACAGCGAAGGGTAAAAGTGGTCAGCTTCGGATCGGGCGGCATCGGAGAAAAACAGATCGATCCCCTGTTTTATATAAAAGCCGGACAGATACAGAAATTCACGCTCGAGGTGACCAATCCCACCGATGACCAGTCGATCCTGTATGTATGGCCGCATATGCATCTTATCGGAAAAGAATACCTGGCCTATGCCATTCCTCCCAATGGCGGCGATACCATCCGGCTTGTCCATATCCCCCGCTGGGACTTCCGCTGGCAGGAGATCTACCGTTTCCCAAAGCTGGTGAAGATACCCAAGGGTTCGGTGATACACCTGGAATGCACCTATGACAATACGGCCGACAATCCTTTTAATCCCAACAGCCCGCCGCGGAACATCTTTTCCTATGGAGATATGCGGACCACCGATGAAATGATGACGCTGATGATGATATTCCTGCCCTATAAAGAAGGTGACGAAAACATCGATCTGCAATGAGACCCGCACTGATCATAATCGTTTGTCTGAGTGCGGTGCGGATGCACGCGCAGCCCTTGTTTACGCGGATGAGCGAAAAGCAGACCGGGATTTCATTCCTTAATAAGATCGAAGAGGACGATTCGCTCAATGTCATGCGCTATGAATACCTGTACAACGGCGGGGGCGTCGGCATCGCCGACCTCAATAACGACGGGCTTGACGATATCTTCTTTTCCAGTAATACGGGTTCCTGTAAGTTGTATCTCAACAAAGGGAATTTTCGGTTTGAAGATGTTACGCGTTTGGCGCATGTTGGGGGCAACGGCACCTGGTGTACGGGAGTCAGCATGGCCGACGTGAACGGCGACGGGCTGATGGATATCTATGTCTGCCACTCCGGCAAATACGATGACCCGATAAAGCTCTGCAACGAACTTTACATCTGCCAGGGAATAAAGGAGGGCATCCCCGTTTACAAGGAAATGGCAAAGGAATACGGGCTCGATGCGCCGGGAACCCAATCTACGCAGGCCGTTTTTTTCGACTATGATAAGGATGGCGATCTTGACCTGTTCCTCCTCAACCACTCCAACCACACCTATAACCCTTATCTCAATACCCGCAAGACCCGTGCGACGCCGGATCTGCACTTCGGAAACCGCCTGTTCCGCCAGGACAGGGACGCCGCCGGCCATATTCAATTTACAGACGTGACCTTTAAGGGAGGGATCATCAACAACCCGCTGAACTTCGGTCTCAGCGTGACGGTCAGCGACGTTGACGGCGACGGCTGGCCGGATATCTATACCAGCAGCGACTATACGGAGCGGGACTGCTTTTATCTCAACAACCATGACGGCACCTTCATGGAGTCGCTCCAACGATCATTCACGCATATCTCCAAATACTCCATGGGGGCCGATATCGCCGACTACAATAACGACGGCCGGCCCGACGTGCTCACCCTCGATATGCTGCCGGAAGACAACCACCGGCAGAAGCTCCTCAAAGGCCCCGATGAATACGATGCCTACCACCTCCTGCTGGACAGCGGTTACTATCACCAGCAGATGCGGAATATGCTGCATCTGAATGAAGGGCTGGATGACAACGGACATCTTCGCTTCTCGGAGATGGGGCAATTGGCGGGCGTTTCAAATACGGATTGGTCCTGGTCGCCGTTGCTGGCGGACTTCGACAACGATGGATGGAAGGACTTGTTTGTTTCCAATGGCTACCTGCGGGATTTTACCGATCTCGATTTTCTCAAGTATGCCGTTCCCGATGCGAAGATCGCGGCGGCCAAGCGCGGCGATCAAAACTTCAGGACCATCGATCTTGTGCACAAGATGCCCGCCAACAAGCTCAGCAACTATCTCTTTCGCAATAACGGCGATCTCAGCTTCTCCAACGTCACCGCGGATTGGGGACTTTCGACGCCCACGGTGTCCAATGCGGCCGCCTATGCCGATCTGGATAACGACGGGGACCTGGACCTGGTCGTGTGTAATAACAACGAGCCGGTGATGGTGTATCGGAACAACGAGAACGAATTGGTGGGAAATCATTATCTCCGGTTGCGGCTTACCGGGCGGGGGTTGAATACGAAGGCGTATGGGGCCAAGGCGGTGCTGACGACCACAGACGGGGTTACCCAGTTGGAGGAGCTGTATCCTGTTCGGGGTTATCAGTCCAGTATGGCGCCGGAGTTGTTCTTCGGGTTTCCGAAGGCGCAGGGGATTCGCAGGGTGACTATTACCTGGCCTGACGATAGTGTTTCTGTGTTGAATGGTGTGGCTGCGGACCAGGTCCTGGAGGTACGTGAGGAGAATGTTTCGCCGGCGCCTGCGGCGCCGGCGCATGGGCGACTGTTCACGGATGTAACTGGCGTGTCGGGCATCGTGTTCCGGCATAAAGAAAATGAGTTTATTGATTTTAAGGATGAACCGTTGTTGCCTTATCAGTTGTCGCGCGAGGGACCGGCGCTGGCAAAAGCCGATGTCAATGGCGACGGGCTGGATGACGTCTTCTTCGGCGGCGCCATCGGCCAGGGCGGTCAATTGTTCCTCCAGACAAAGGACGGTCATTTCCAACCCGCACCCTCCCAACCCTGGGCAACGGACACCGTCTACGAGCAGGTAAACGCCGTCTTCCTGGACGCGGACGGTGACGGCGCCCCCGACCTCTATATCGTCAGCGGCGGCAACGAATACGCCGATCCCTCCGAGGGCTACCAGGACAACCTGTACCTCAACGACGGCAAGGGCCATTTCAAGAAGGCCCCTGAAGGAACTCTCCCGGTGATGAACAGCAGTAAATTCGCCATCGCCGCCGGAGACTTCAACCATGACGGACGAATGGATCTTTTTGTGGGCGGGCGCGGTGCGCCGGGCTCGTTTCCGCTGCCTTCGAGAAGCTATTTGCTTCGCAATGATTCGCACGACGGCATCGTCAAGTTTATTGATGTGACGGATGCTGTGTGTCCCGGGCTCCGCCTGCCGGGCATGGTAAAAGCGGCTGCCTGGTCGGCGCTGGAGGATACTGCGTTTCCCTCCCTCCTCATTGCCGGCGACTGGATGTCGCCACGGCTCTTCCGCAACGATAAGGGCCGGTTGACCGATGCGTCCGCGTCGGCGGGACTCACGGGTCTTGACGGGATGTGGTCTTCGATCACCGCTGCCGATGTCGATGGGGACGGCCGCACCGACTTCATCCTTGGCAACTGCGGCCTGAACAATCAATTCCGGGCTTCGGCCACGCAACCCCTTTCGCTGTACGTCGCCGACTTCGACGACAACGGCTCCCTGGATCCCATCCTCTGTTATTATATCCAGGGGAAGAGCTACCCCATGGCGTCGCGGGATGAATTGCTGGACCAGATGGTATCGCTTAGGAAGAAGTTCAATAGCTATAAGGCGTATGCGGATGCGACGATGCAGGATATCTTTCCGGCGGAGAAGTTGGCGCAGGCAAAGGTGTTGCACTGTTATCAACTCGCCTCGGGTGTTCTTTATAACAAGGGCGATGGCCATTTTTTGTTTAGTCCCCTGCCGCTGGCTGCGCAGTTCTCCCGCGTCTCCGGCGCGGTAAACGACGATCTCGACGGCGACGGAAAAAAAGATTTGCTGGTGGCGGGCAATTTCTTTCCCTGGCGCACCCAACTTGGCCGCGGCGACGCGAGCCTCGGCCTATTCCTGAAGGGACCGGGTCCATCGTTGAAGCCGGTAGACCCCGCCATCAGCGGCTGTTATATCGGCGGCGACGTCCGCGGAATGGTGGAGACCCGGGGCCCGAACGGCGAAAAATGGATCATCATTGCAAAGAATAACGACGCCGTACAGGTGGTAAAAGTCAATAACCGATGAAATTCATTATAATAATGCTTTTGGCCGGGTTGACGACTGGCGTTTCCGCGCAGGACGAGGCCGAGCCGTTGCGCCGTGCCGAAGCGGCCGTCACCGATATCATGGTCCACGATATCTTTTCGCCACCTGTAGCCAGCCGTATCTATCTGTACACCAATATTGCGGCTTATGAGACGCTGGTAAAAGCGCGGCCTCAGGCGTGGGCATCGCTCCATGGGCAGGTGAAGGGATTTCCGGCGATCGCGCCGCCGGGCAAAGCGATCTCTTTTCCTGTTGCCTCTGTGTATGCCTTTCTGTTAGTAGGAAAAAAGCTGGTCTTTTCGGACTCCGCGATGCAGGACTCTATTCGGGCCATCCTCGGCGCGCTTCGCGCGGTTGCGCAGGGCGCCGCCCGCTACAAGGCTTCGCTCGAATATGGGCAGCAAGTCGCGGCGGCCGTTATCGCCTGGGCGGAGACCGATCAATACAAAGAGACGCGCCGCCTGCCCCGCTATCGCATCTCCCGGCAAAAAGACAAATGGATCCCCACTCCTCCTGTCTACATGGCGGCCGTGGAACCTTATTGGAATAAGATCCGGCCCGTCACCCTCGACAGTGCCGGCCAGTTTCGCCCCCCGGCGGCGCCACCCTTCAGCACCGATACCAGCAGTCCTTTCTACCGGGCCGCTGCCGATGTGTACCATACCGTGAACACCCTGTCGGCCGAGCAAAAAGACATCGCCAATTTCTGGGACTGCAATCCCTTCGCCGTTACAACGGAAGGCCATCTTAGCTACGCGACCAAAAAGATCTCTCCCGGCGGGCATTGGATCGCCATCGTGACCACGGTGTCCCGTCAACGGCACAGCGATATCATCGAGACGGCCGCCGCCTATACCCTCACCTCCATCGGCATCTTCGATGCCTTCATCAGTTGCTGGGATGAGAAATACCGTAGCAATGTCGTTCGCCCGGAGACCTATATCGACTCCTATATCGATGAAGGCTGGCGTCCTCTCCTCCAGACGCCGCCCTTCCCCGAGTACACCAGCGGGCATAGCATTGTTTCCACGGTCTCCGCAACCGTATTGACACCTATTTTCGGCGGGGATTGCGCTTTTACCGATGACACCGAGCGGCCATGGGGGCTCCCGGAAAAACATTTTGTATCTTTCCAACAGGCCGCGCAAGAGGCCGCCGTCTCCCGGCTTTATGGGGGCATCCACTACCGGGCCGCGATCGAAGCCGGCCAGGTATCGGGCCGGCAGATAGGAGAGTGGGTCCTGCAAAAGATCAAACTAAGACGATCAAACTAAAAAAATACTATCTCACCCTGCTGCTGATCCCGGCCATCGTTTGCATCAGCACGCGTTGGATACCATCGCCCGCGCCGCTTCGCGGCGCGGGCGACTCCGCAACATTCATCGGGTCGGCGGCCTGCCGGTCTTGTCATGCCGCTATCTATGCCGGCCATATCCAAACGGCACATTACCTCGACTCCCGGCCTGCAACCGCGGTCTCCATAAAAGGTTCCTTCAAAGGGGACAAAAGCAAATTTGTCTTGAATGAGCACATGGAAGTGTGGATGGAAAATAAGGCGGGCCGCTTCTACCAGACGGCTTTTCTCAACGGCAAACCCTTCGAAAGCGAAGCATTCGGCATCGTTATCGGTTCCGGCCGCAAGGGCCAAACCTATCTTTATTGGGCCGGGAACCGCCTATTCCAGCTGCCCGTTTCGTACTTTGTCCCGCTCGACAGCTGGTGCAACAGTCCCGGATACCCGCACAATTTCGCTTATTTCGGCAAGCAGGTGCATGGACAGTGTATGGAATGCCATGGCACCTATGCAAAAACGGCTGAACTGGAGGGCTTGAGCACCGTGTTCGACAGCACCAGCATTCTCTATGGCATCGATTGCGAACGTTGCCACGGGCCCGCCGCGCAACATGTCGCCTGGCAGACCGCACACCCCACCGAACGTACCGCCAGGTATATCATCAACACCCGGCAACTCCCCCGCCAGCGGCGCCTCGACGCCTGCGCGCTCTGTCACTCGGGATTCCGGGACCAGCAGATGCCCCCGTTCAGCTTCAGGGCGGGCGATACCCTCGACAATTTTTCCACGGCAAATTACGATACGACGGCTACGGCTACGCTCGATGTGCATGGCAACCAGTACGGTCTGCTCACGGCCAGCAAATGCTTCCGGATGTCCGATCAATTGGATTGCTCCTCCTGCCACAACCCTCACGTCAACGAACATGGGAAAATGGAAGTTTATTCGCAGCGATGTATTACCTGTCACAACGGCAATGGTGGGAGCGGTGGGAGTGGTGGGAGTGGCGGGCACACCTGTTCCTTTCCTCCCGTTAAGACGATGGGCCTCACCTCCAATTGCATCGATTGTCACATGCCGGCCCTGCCCTCCAACGCTATCACGCTCCAATTGTCCGGCGAAGCCCGGCTCGTACACGACCTCGTGCGCACACATCGCGTCGCCATCTATCCCGATGCCGCAAAAGAATACATCAATCATCTAACCCATGCGCGCAAGTGAACAACAGGTGTGCTCAAGTGAACAAAACCTGTTCGAAATCGAACAGCACCTGTACGAAAACGAACAAAATCGACGCTAAAAAAGCTAAAATCGACACGTTGACCAATTATCCTTCCTTCGTCTAAACAATGATCATAGGAAAAGGGTAATTTTACGCGGTCCATGAGAAAGGGCCACCTCCTATGAGCGAAAAAAGCGTGATCTATAAAAGAAAGATCATTAAAGAACTCTACTTTGCCGGAAACTTATCCTGTCTGGATATCAGCGATCGAACCAGCACCAGCCTGCCCCTTGCAACGAAGATGCTTGGTCAGCTGGTCGAAGAGAAATATGTAACTCCTACAGGCTATGCCCCTTCTACGGGCGGCCGGCGCGCACAGAGCTATTCCCTGCGCCCCGAATCCTTCTACATCGTCAGCGTCGCCATGGACCAGTACTTCACCCGCATCGTCATCATGGATATGCACCAGAAGCAGGTGACGCCGGTCGGGAAATTCGAGTTTCCACTGAAGGCCAAAGAGTCCACGCCCGAGCGGCTCGGAGCCATGATCAACGAATTCATCCTGCGGTCCGGTATCGGAAGTACGCAGATGGCCGGCATCGGCATCGGGATGCCCGGTTTCGTTGACTCGCGCGAAGGGATCAATCATAGCTTCCTCCACACGCCCGAGCAAGGGATTGCTAGGTATCTCACGGAGCATACCGGCATCCAGACCTTTATTGAGAATGACTCCCGCCTCATCGCCCTGGCGGAGTTTCGGTTCGGAATTGCGCGTAACGTGAGGAACGTCCTCGTCATCAACCTGGGGTGGGGAGTTGGGCTCGGCATGATCCTCAATGGAGAGTATTTCCGGGGACACAACGGATTTGCTGGAGAGTTCAGCCACTTGCCGATCTATTCCAATAACAAACTCTGCAGCTGCGGTAAAAGTGGCTGCCTCGAGACCGAAGCGTCGTTGCTGGAGCTCATCGTAAAAGCCGAAGAAGGTATCCGCAACGGCAGCCTTACATCCCTCCGTA